>Ga0315277_10000920_pt1 | contig 44346 bp, 44 predicted proteins | sample YL17G05_15_MG_FD_203695 | JGI IMG/M metagenome (GOLD analysis project Ga0315277, IMG submission 203695) | Sediment microbial communities from Yellowstone Lake, YNP, Wyoming, USA - YL17G05_15 | ecosystem: Environmental > Aquatic > Freshwater > Lake > Sediment | place: USA: Wyoming | collected... | reverse complement strand
TGCCGCCGAGTTCGAAGGAGTTTTCCTTGACGGCAAGAAGAACGGTACTCAGGAGAAATGGAGAAGGGGAGTTGCTCAATTGGCGTCCAGCATGACCGGCTACGGGCGCGGCGAATCCATGGCAGAGTGGCTGCACGTGGTGGCGGAAGCCAAGTCCATCAACCACAGGTATTCGGACGTTGTGCCGAGGCTGCCCCGTTGCCTTCTCGCTCTGGACGACCGGGTCAGGCGGACGGTGGGCGAGTTTGTCTCCCGCGGCAGAGTGGATGTGACGATTTCCGTTGAGGCGGTTGGCCAGACCTTGAAGACAGTCAGGGTCGACCCGTCGCTGGCGTCCGCGTACATGACCGCATTCGGACAGATCAAGGCGCTGCTCGGGATCGAGGCTACGACGACGCTTTCCGACATATCTTCGATGCCCGACGTGCTGTCCGTCGAGGACAAAGTGTTGACAGTCGACGAGGCCTGGCCGGTCGTGAGCCAGGCCCTAACCACATGCATGCAGTCACTATCCGCCATGCGCCTTGAGGAAGGGCGACGGCTTTGTGCCGATGTGCGGTCCAGGATATCCGGACTCGAGTCGGAGGTCGACAAGATCGACAGTCGTTCGCCGGTCGTCATTGAGGAATACCGGCAGAGACTCAGCCGGCGGCTCCAGGAAATGATACCTCTTTCGGCGATGGACGAACCGAGGGTCTCACTTGAGGTTGCCCTACTGGCGGAGCGTTCGAACATAACCGAAGAAATAGTGAGATTGAGGAGTCACATCTCGCAGGCTCTGCGAACTTTGGATAGTGAGGGGGCGGTCGGAAGGAAACTCGACTTCATACTGCAGGAGATGAACCGCGAGATCAATACCATCGCATCCAAGTCAGCTGATCTCGGCATCTCGGAGTCCGTAGTTATGATAAAGAGCGAATTGGAAAAGATTAGGGAGCAAATCCAAAACTTAGAGTGAAGGAGGTCAACGGATGGCACTGCCAAAACTGAGTCAGAGAGAAAAGAGAGAGGCCCTTGCCAAGGCGCAGAAGATGCGGAGAGAGCGCAGCATACTGCGCGCCCAGTTGAAGAAGGGTGAGATTGATTTCTCCAGGATCTTGGAGGCCACAGACGAAGTCACAGCGAGAATGAGAGTCGCATACCTTCTGAGGTCGCTGCCCAGAGTCGGCAAGGTCAAAGCCCAGAGGATCATGGAAGAGATAGGCATTGACGAAGCGCGCCGAGTACAGGGCCTGGGGAAACGGCAGAAAGAGGCTCTTTTGGCCAGGCTGGGCAACAGAAAGTAGGAGGATACGATGGACATTAAGCTCATCAACATCGGTTTTGGCAACATAGTCTCGGCCAACCGGATTGTGGCGATAGTGAGCCCCGAATCTGCCCCCATCAAGAGAATCGTCACCGAGGCCAGGGACAGGGGCATGTTGATCGATGCTACATACGGGCGGCGAACACGAGCCGTGATCATAACCGATTCCGACCACGTCATCCTTTCCGCAGTCCAACCCGAGACAGTGGCCAACCGGCTGACGAGCAAGGAGGCGGATGTGCCCGAAGAGGAACCTGAGGAGTGACGGGAGCGGGGTCTTCGTATCATGGCGAATGGACTGCTGTTTGTCATATCAGGCCCTTCGGGAGCGGGCAAGGGAACAACTCGCGAGGCATTGGTGAAGTCCGACCCCCGTCTCGCTTTCTGTGTGTCGGTTACTACACGACGGCCCAGGGCAGGGGAAATACCGGGCGTCAACTACACCTTCGTAGACGTTGCGGAGTTCCGCAAGAGGGAGGCGCGGGGGGAATTCCTTGAAAGCGCCGAAGTCTACGGCAACCTTTACGGTACGCCGCGAGCGCCGGTGGAGCAACTGGTCCAGAGCGGCCAGGACGTCCTGCTTGAGAAGGATGTGCAGGGTGCGCTGGCCATCAAGAAGCAGATGCCTTTCGCGATCCTGGTGTTCATAGCTCCTCCGTCGGTTGATGAGCTTAAAGCGAGGATTCTGAAGCGAGGGACCGAGACAACTGAAGACGTGGAATGCAGGCTGGGCTGCGCTGTGCGGGAGATGGACGAGATAAGGCATTTTGACTATGTTGTGGTAAACTATGACATAGGCAGGACTACGAAAGTCCTAGAAGCGATAGTAATCGCAGAACGACACAGAACACGGAATCTCGATCCTGCGCGAGAGTGTCTGGAGGGGAAAGCCCAATATGATGCTCTACCCGCCTCTTGAGCAATTGATGCAACGAGTGGATTCCAAGTACACGCTAGTTGTTGTAGCCGCTAAGAGGGCCAGAGATTTGATGGCGGGCAAAGACCAGCCGAGGATAGAGGCGTATTCGGACAAGCCGGTATCCATCGCTCTCGAAGAGATAGCTGCGGGAGCGGTGTACTGGGAACGGCCGAGAACGCCCGCCCGGTAGGCGAGTTTGGTTGGGTTTTGGTCTGATCGGGGGCGCTTTCGGGCCCCCGAACTTGTTTTAGGCAGAGGATGGTGACGGGGTGCTGGAGGGGAAGGTCGTGGTCTTCGGTGTGACAGGCTGCATCGCAGCTTACAAGGCGGTCAACGTGGTCTCAGGGCTCAAGAAGGTGGGCGCCCAGGTGTTCTGCATCATGACGAAGAACGCCACAAAACTGGTCGCACCCATGACATTCAGGACCATCTCAGAGAATCCAGTCGTGACGGAGATGTTCGAAGAGCCCAAGCAATGGAATGTCGAGCACATAGCTCTGGCTGAGAGGGCCGACCTGTTGGTGGTCTGCCCGGCCACGGCGAACATAATCGGCAAGGTAGCTTCCGGGATTGCCGACGACTTCCTCTCGACAGTGATAATGGCCTGCACCGCCCCTGTTTTCTTCGTCCCCGCAATGAACAACAACATGTACGAGAATCCGGTGACCCAGAAGAACATAGCGTTCTTGACGTCCCTGGGCTATCGCTTCATGGAGCCGGACTACGGGAGGCTTGCCTCGGGCAAGTACGGCAAAGGGCGCCTGCCGGAGCCCGCGAGGATAGTTGAAGAGGCGGTCAAGATCCTGGTGCCCGACCGGCCGCTAGACGGGATGAAGGTGCTGGTCACCGCCGGCCCCACCAGAGAGCCTGCGGACCCCGTATGGTTCCTCACGAATGGCTCGTCGGGCAAGATGGGGTACGCCGTGGCAACCGAAGCCCAGAAGATGGGCGCCAGGGTCGTCCTGGTAAGCGGGCCTGTGAGCCTGGATTGCCCGCCGGGAGTGGAGCGCGTTTCCATAGAGACCACCGCCCAGATGCGAGAGCGGGTGGTGGAGCGTTTTCCGGACTCCGACATAGTCGTGATGGCTGCGGCGCCGGTGGATTACCGTCCCGAAGCGGTCGCGGGCCAGAAGATCAAGAAGTCCGGCGAGCACATGGAAATCCGGCTTGTCAAGAACCCTGATATCCTGCTCGACCTGGGTAAGGTCAAGACCAAGCAAGTCCTGGTCGGTTTTGCTGGTGAGACCGAAAACCTGGTGCAGAATGCAAGTGCGAAGCTTGCCGCAAAGAATGCGGACATTTTCGTGGCCAACGACGTGACACAGGCCTTCGCATCCGACGAGAATGAGGTGACGTTCGTCTTTCCAGGAGGCGAAGCGAGGAGACTTGAGAAGAAGCCGAAGGCGGAAGTCGCCAGGCAGATACTTCTCGAGGCGCTGCGGCTCAAGAAGGCTCGTGCCTGATGGCCTACCTGGTCGATTACCATATACACACTGATTTCTCGATCGACGCAGAAGGGAGCCCCGTGGAGTTCGCCCGGGCAGCTGCGGGCGCCGGGCTCTCGGAAATATGCTTCACGGATCACATGGATTTCCTGACCTACGATGAAAGTCATGGGTTTTTCAGGCCTCACGAATACCTCAGTGCGCTCCAGCGCACAAGAGGCGAAGCAGGTAAGAAACTCCAGGTAAAGGCCGGGATGGAACTCGGCATAGAGCCCGAGACAATCGACCAGGCGGCCGGAGTCGCCGGCCAGGAGTATTTCCGCACGCTTGATTTCGTGATCGGCTCCGTGCACGGGGTCGAAGGGCGCCTGCTCGGGAACGGGTACTTTGAGGGGAAGTCCAGCCGGGAGGCGTGCCGGAAGTATCTTGCGGATCTCTCTACTGGGCTATCGGCCGTCGCCGCCAAGAGCGCAATAGATGTCGTGGGGCATCTCGACCTGGTCAAGAGGTATGCACCGTGGCAACCGGACAAGAAGTGGTTCGATGAGTCCAGGGACATCTTCGAGGCCATCATCGAGATGATCGTCGAGCAGGGGATCGGTCTCGAAGTCAACACGAGCGGGTTCAGGCAGAGGCCGTTGGAGCAGTTCCCATCTGTTGAGATTCTGAACATCTATCGCGAGCGAGGCGGTGAGATTCTGAGCATCGGTTCCGATTCGCATTCGCCCGGCACACTCGTGAGGTCAGTGGGCTTCTGCAGGCAGGCATTGGACGCTATCAGAGCTGCCGGCTTCCGGTACTTCACCGTCTTCGACAGGCGCAAGCCACGCTTCATCCCGCTGGATTGAGTCCGTCACCGGGATTTCCGCACGCGCGTCCTCCGGGACTTGCCAGTGTGAATACCGCGCGTGAAGTAGAACAGGTAGTTCTGCGCATAGCCTGCGTCGCACGCGAACTGAGAAGCAGCGAATTCGTGCAGAGCCCTGACCTTCGTTTCGTGCCCGTCGAAATAGTGCTGCTCAAGCCCACGCTTGATCCAGACGTCGACGGGGAACGCGTCTCGCCTGCCCAGCCCGAATAGCAGCACGCAGTCGGCGACTTTGCGGCCGACCCCTTTGATGCCCATCAATTCCTCCCGTGCGCCGGCCGTGGTGAGGGAGTCGAGGCGAGCAAGGTCGATCTCGCCCGACGAGACCTTCTTCGCTGCGTCGATCACGAAGGGCGCCCTGTACCCGACTCCGCACTCTCTCAGTTCGCATTCCGCGGCACCGGCCAGCACGGACGGTGACGGTAGCACCCACCAGCAGTGGTCGCCGGCAGAGCGCTTCTCGCCCCAGTGAAGCGAAAGCCTGCTGACCAGCTGCTTGATGCGGGGGATGTTGTTGTTGGTCGACAGGATGAACGAAAGCAGGGCTTCCCAGGGCTCCTGGCGCAATAGACGCAGCCCGGGCGCATAATCGACAGCTCTCGAGACCGTTGGATCGAGACACCGGAGGCGTTCACAGAGGATATCGTAGTCAGTGTCGAGATCGAAGTAGACCCGCGCCCACCCGGCCGCATCCTCGCAGGAAGGCGACTCGACTATCAGGAGGCCCGGTCCGGACGAAAGCAGGAACAAGTGTCCCGAGGCGACACCCGCCCAGCCGCCGCTGTGCTTCTCCCAGCGGAACGCCTGGCCTGATAGAAGTGTCGATGCAAGGTCGAACGGGCCTTTGACCGTGATATCCTGTTTCACCTGATACCTCCGCCGCCGGCTGTGGGCATGACCATTGCCGCTGCTTACACCGCGATTGGTGCCTCATCGAATACGCTTTCTCAGTCCGGTCTGGGATTTCCTCTACCAGCAGGTTATCAGGAGGAGCCGCGTCACTGGGCTACGAAGTAACTTCCACTATGCCGCATCCAGAAGACGCCATGAACTCCAGGCCGAGTCCCGGGTCCCGCTTTGCGTCCGTTATCGTTACAGCGCGGACGAACCTCGAAGCGGAGACTTTCGATTACATAATACCCGAGGCCATGCACACGCGTGTCAGGCCGGGTGCGCTCGTGGTGGTGCCGTTCGGTCCGGGTATGCTGACCGGCTGCGTGACAGAGGTGATGGGTTCCTCTGCGCTGGCCAACCGGGAGATCAGTGACGTGATGGACGAGATATGGTGGCCCGGTGAGGAGGTCCTGCGGTCCGTCCTCTGGATGAGTTCGAGGTATCTCTGCCCACGCGGAATTGCGCTTAAGGCGGCCCTTCTGGCAGGTTCGTCGCTGAGGCCTGAGGTAAGATACGGGCTGGCTTTGCCGGCCAGCCAGGGCTTGCAGGCGGGGCTCTATTCCACGAGTCTCTACCAGAAGATCCTCGAAGTCCTGGCAAAGGCGCCGCGCACCGCCCTGGAACTTGGGCGCGAGGCAGGAAAGGGCTGGAGGTCTGAGGTCTCTGATCTGATGGACAGAGGGATGGTCGCCAAGCGGGTCGTTTTCGTGCCGAGGATAGGCCGGCGGGTGGATGCCGCCCGGAGAGAAAGCGCAGCCACGGTGGCTCTGGATGCCGGATGGGGAACGCGAGAGCCGCTGCAGCTGACTTCCGCGCAACAGGCCGCCTGCGATTCCGTGGCCGGGGCAGAGGGCCGCTACCTGCTGTTCGGCGTGACGGGCTCGGGCAAGACAGAAGTCTACATGCGCGTCGTGGAACAGCGGATCGGCTCTTCCGGAACGGCGATTGTGCTGATCCCGGAGATTTCGCTTACCCCGCAGACAGTCGCACGGTTCAGGGCACGGTTCGGCGACCTTGTGGCAGTGCTTCACAGCGGCCTTGGCCGGGCGGAAAGGCACAATGAGTGGTCGAGACTGCGCCGTGGAGAAGCAAGAGTCGCCGTGGGGGCCCGGTCCTGCATCTTCGCACCGGTCGGCCGCCCTTCCGTGATCATCGTCGACGAAGAGCACGACCAGGCCTATAAGCAGAACGAAGATCCCAAGTACCATGCTCGAGAACTGGCTTTCGAGAGATCCGGCACAGTTGTGCTCGGCTCGGCGACGCCATCACTCGAGAGCTACTCGAGGGCCCTGGCAGGCGAGATCAAGCTGCTCAAGCTACCGGAACGAGTCTCCGGCCAGCCAGTACCGCAGCCTTCGATCGTCGACATGAGAGCCGAACTTGAACGGGGCAACAGGAGCATCTTCAGCCAGAGACTCCAGGATGGAATCGCCGAACGCTTGAAAAGGCGCGAACAGGTCATACTCTTCTTGAACAGGCGGGGGTTCTCCACATTTGTGCTCTGCCGCGATTGTGGTTATGTGGTAAGATGCCCTTGGTGTGACGTCTCGCTCACGTACCACGCATCGGAAGGCAGGATGCGCTGCCATTACTGCGGCTACTCGCAGAAGACGCCCGACCGTTGCCCTAACTGCAAGAGCCACCGGATCAGGTATTTCGGAGCGGGAACCGAGCGCGTCGTCGAGGAAGTGAACTCACTGTTCCCGGATGCGCGCGTGCTGCGGATGGATAGCGACACCACATCGAAAAGGGGCGCGCACGGGCGGATACTCAGGGCCTTCCGGGACAGGGAAGCCGGCATACTGGTCGGCACGCAGATGATTTCCAAAGGCCACGACCTACCGGGGGTCACCCTCGTCGGGGTGGTCAGCGCCGATACGTCCCTGCACATGCCCGATTTCCGGGCTGCGGAAAGGACGTTCCAGATGATCGCGCAGGTGGCCGGGCGCTCGGGGCGAGGCAACGAACCCGGCGATGTGGTTGTGCAGACGTATAATCCTGAACACTATGCGGTCGTGTCCGGTGCAAACCTGGACTACGACGCATTCTACTCGACCGAGATCGGGTTCCGCCGCGAACTGGGATACCCACCGTTCGGCAGGCTCCTGGGTGTCATAGTGCGCGGTGGGACGTCCGGAGAATGCGAGTCGCTCGGCAACCAGGTGGTTTCGCTGGTCGGGAAATCGCCGCTTGAAGGACTCGTGGAGGTGCTCGGGCCCGCGCCGTGTTCCGTTTCGCGGGTCAAGCGGGTCACGAGATGGAGGATACTCCTGAAGTCACCGAACCCAGAGCACATCCTTGAGGCCGGGAGGCTGATAGCTTCCCGGTTTGATCACAAGAGCGTGTCGCTCGACCCGGAGCCCGAGGAACTCTCATAGCTACGGAGGCAACAATGCAGCTGGAAATCATCAAAGATGATGCTCCGGTGCTAAGGCAGAAGGCGAAGCCTGTCAGGATCATCAACGCCTCGGTGCGCAAGCTTATGGACGATATGCAGGAGACTATGAAAGAAGCCCACGGCGTGGGGCTTGCGGCACCGCAGGTCGGCGTTTCTCGCCGCATCATCGTTGTCGACGCTGGTGAAGGCCTGTATGAGATCATAAACCCAGAGATTCTATCCGCCGAAGGTCAGGAAACCGCGATAGAGGGCTGCTTGAGCGTCCCTGGATGGGCCGGTGAAGTGGACCGGTACCAGAGTATCAGGGTGACGGGAATAAACGGGGACGGCAACAAGATATGGCTTGACGCAAGCTCGTTTTTGGCCAGGGTGCTGCAGCACGAAATAGACCACCTTGATGGCGTGTTGTTTGTGGACAAGGCGACGACGCTGATGGAAGCTACCGGTGAGGATGAAGAGCCCGTCGAGGTCGCTGCGAAACCAAGCAAGTTCCGAATCGTATATATGGGGACACCAGAGTTTGCGATAAAACCGTTGGAGGAATTGCTTTCGTGCGGCCACGACGTTACCATGGTGGTCACACAGCCTTCGAAGCGAGGTAACAGAGGGCAACTTGAAGAGCCTTGCGTGAAGGAATTCGCCGCGTCACGGAGCCTTCGTGTGGTACAGCCGGAATCCGTGGACGACGAGCAGTTCGTGCAGGCCGCAAAAGATGCCCAACCGGATTTCATCGTGGTGGCCGCTTTTGGCCAGAAGCTCGGTAAGGAGCTGCTCAGCGTTCCGAAGTACGGTGCGGTGAACATCCACCCGTCGCTGTTGCCGGCGTACCGGGGGAGCGCGCCAGTGCAGAGGGCGTTGATGGACGGCCAGAGCCGTACGGGGGTCACGATGATGCGGATGACACCGAGGCTCGACGCGGGCGGCATCCTTGCACAGTCCGCCGCGGACATCTCACCGTCCGATGACGCAGGAACGCTTGGCGAGAAACTGTCGGCGCTTGGAGCTGCCATGTTGCCGCGGGTGCTGCATGAGATGGCTCTGGGTAGAGCCAGAGTGATTCCCCAGGACCCGGCTCAGGTCACCCGCGCTCCACGGCTCCGGCCCGAGGATGAGACCATAGACTGGTCGAGGACGGCGGCAGCTATAGGCAACCAGGTACGGGCGTTACGGCCGGCGCCTGGAGCGAGGACCTCATTCCGTGGCAAGAACGTTAAGATCTGGTCTGTCGAAGAGGCGGGCGCACAGGCTCGGGACGCAAGTCCCGGCTCGATAACATGCGAAGACGGAACGCTCACGGTTGTGACAGGAGATGGGCTGTTACGCGTGCTGGAAATCCAACCTGCCGGTAGGCGACGTATGCCGGCCGCTGAGTTCTTGCGGGGCTACCGCCCGGCCACCGGAGATAGATTCGAAAGTCATGCGTAGACTTATCCTGGTATCTGGGTAGAGGAGGGATAGCATGTACTTCGATACAGGGTATCTGATATTCGTGCTGCCGGCGATGATTTTCGCGTTCTACGCTCAGTCAAAGGTGAGGCAGGCGTTCGCCACATATTCGCGGAGAGCATCTTCCAACGGTAAGTTCGGCTCACAGGTCGCACGCGAGCTTCTGGATGCGGCGGGCCTCGGAGACGTCCGTGTAGAGATGACCCAGGGAACGCTGGGCGACCATTATGACCCGCGCAGCAAGGTCATGAGGCTGTCGAGGGACGTTTACTCAAGCAACTCCATCGCGGCGCTCGGCGTTGCAGCACACGAGGTTGGGCACGCGGTCCAGGATGCCACGGCGTACGCTCCGCTGCACCTTCGGAACGGGCTCGTTCCAGTGGCGCAGTTCGGCTCTACGCTGGCTTTCCCTCTGTTTCTCATCGGCCTCGTGTTCCGCTCAGGCTTGCTGATGGATGTGGGGCTTCTGTTCTTTGCAGGCGCCGTAGCCTTCACGATCATAGCTTTGCCGGTCGAGTACAATGCGTCCGGGAGAGCGATCGGCCTGCTTGAAGCGGGCGGTTATGTCCGGGGGACCGAAGTCCAATCAGTCCGTGCAGTCCTGGATGCCGCTGCTTTGACCTACCTCGCTGCAACAGCAATGGCAATAGCGCAATTCCTGAGACTACTTTCGCTGAGGAACAGGAGATAGCGGTGAGCAACGGGTTTTCGGGCCGGCTTTCTCCGGGGAGCCGGCCCTGTTTTGTTCTTGCGACCGGATGCTGCCGCGAGGTGAGCCGTTACCTGTGGTGACCTATTCGGATCCAAGAGTGCTGGCACATGATGTCACAAAGCGCGTGCTCTACCACGGCGCCTTCGCGGACATTGCGCTCGGCAGCGCGCTCTCGACCTCATCCCTTTCTGGTAGTGACCGTCGCCTGGCGACTGAGCTTGTCTACGGCACAACCCGCAGGCTGCTGACTGTGGACTGGGCGCTGGACTGGTTGCTGAAAAAGCCGGTAGCTAAGGCTTCACCCGACCTGGCCACATCGTTGAGGCTTGGGGCATACCAGATCCTTTACTTGGACAGGGTGCCAGCGTATGCAGCAGTTGACCGGGCCGCAGGCATCGTCAGGGAGAAATCCGGTTCAAGAGAAGCCGGGGTCGTGAATGCGGTGCTGCGGAAGCTTGCCCGCGAGGGTCCGCGCGCCCTGCCCCCTTGGGACGACCCCGGGCACCGGCTCGCAATCGAGCACTCGCATCCCGAGTGGCTGGTCAGGGACCTGTTATCCAGGTTCGGCGTTGAGGAAACCTCCCGGATGCTGGCTGCGAACAACTCGCCTCCTCCCCTTGAGGTCTGGGTGAACACACTGAAGAGCGACAGAGACACCGTTGCCTGGTTGCTGGAAACTGACGGGTTCGGGGTTTCGCCCGCGAAATTCGCCGGGCAGGGACTTGTGATAGAGGCCGAAGGAAGGCCGCTGGAGCGGACCAGCGCTTTCACGAACGGTCTGATCTACATCATGGATGAAGCAGCAATGCTCGTTGCGCCTGCCCTGGGGCCCGGGCCCGGAAGCGCCGTGCTGGACGCGTGCGCGGCGCCGGGCGGAAAGACTGCGGCACTCGCGGCCGCGATGGGAAACCAGGGGCATATTGTGGCGAAAGATATTAGCGCTGCCCGTGTAGCCATGATCAGGCAGAACTGCGAAAGGCTCGGCGTCACCATCGTGGAAACCGTGGTTGGTGATGCCAGAGAACCCGGCGGGCAAGACGAGCCGGCATTCGATTATGTCCTTGTCGACGCGCCGTGCTCAGGGCTGGGGGTGCTTAGGCGGCGGCCTGATCTCAGGTGGCGGAAGAGCCTCGGCCAGATTGCCGAGCTCCGGTCGCTCCAGATTTCGATCCTGCATGGAGCTGCTTCAGAGCTCAAGCCGGGCGGTGCTCTGCTTTACTCGACATGCAGCATCCACCCTGATGAAAACCAGAGCATAATCGAATCATTTCTGAAGGAGGACCCGCGCTTTCGCCCATCCGGCCTCAAGGGTCGTATCCCCGCGGATCTGGAACATGACGAAAGGGGCGGGACGCTCCAACTCTATACTCATTTGCATGGCACGGACGGCTTCTACATGGCGAGGATGACCAGGGAGTTTTGACAATGAGCAAGACCGATCTCAGAGGGCTGGGCCGCGAACAGGTCCGCACGCTTGTGCAGGACCTGGGTGAACCTGCTTTCCGTGGCGATCAGGTTTTCGAGTGGGTTTTCCAAAAACGGGCGACGAGCTTTGAGTGGATGACGAATATCCCGAAGGGATTTGTAGCATCTCTGTCTGGCGTGGCGGAGATAGGCAGGCTCGAAGTGATCTCGGAGAAGAAGTCGTCCGAAGACACCACGAAATACCTGTTCGGGCTCAAGGACGGGCAGGCCATAGAGTCGGTCTTGATTCCCCATGACTATGGCATGAGCGTCTGCGTCTCGAGCCAGGCCGGGTGCAGGATGGCGTGCCGGTTCTGCGCTTCGGGAGAAGGGAAGTTCGTCCGGAATCTTGCCTCATCCGAGATCACCGCACAGGTGCTCGAAATACAGGCTCTTCTGGATGTCCAGAACGCGCGAGTATCCAGGGTGGATTTCATGGGAACAGGCGAGCCGCTTGACAATTATGATAACGTCCTGCAGTCTATCAGGGTGCTTTCCGAGCCGCGTGGGTTGGGCATCGGCATGCGGAAAATGACAGTGTCGACATGCGGCATTGTCCCCGGCATCCGCAGGCTGGCCGGCGAAGGGCTGCAGGTCACATTGTCGGTTTCGTTGCACGCCCCTGACAATGCCCTGAGAGACGTCATAATGCCTGTCAACAAAAGGTACCCGCTGGAGGAACTGTTACCGGCGTGTGACGAATATGCAAAGAGCACCGGACGGCGCGTCACCTACGAATACGTCCTGATTGGCGGGCTGAATGACGGAGCAGAACATGCGAGGAAGCTTTCACGTCTGTTAAGAGGTAGATTGGCTCATGTCAACCTGATCCCGCTAAACCCGGTTCTGGGTTCAAGGTTCGAGCGAAGCGGCCCTGAAGCCGTCCGAGTTTTCTCGAGGGAACTCCAGAAGTCCGGGATCGCCGGGACAATGAGAAAGGAAATGGGAAGTCAAGTTGACGCTGCATGCGGCCAGCTCAGAAGGAGACATGTTGATGCAGGTCGGCGCCAGGTCGGAAAAAGGCCGGACCCGGGCACAAAACCAGGATAGATACGCCCTTTGTGAGCTCGGCTCCACGGGCGTCTATTTCCTTGCCTGCGCTGACGGCATCGGCGGGCAAGTTGCCGGCGACGTAGCGTCGTCACTTGCAGTGTCGGAACTCGCGGCACACATCAAGGATGCTGCATCCTCTGGGAGGCTTTTCGCGTCGCTGTCGGGCGCGATGATGGAAGGATTCTCGACCGCCAACAGGGCAGTTCTTGACCAGGCGCGGCTTGTGGACGGCAGAGCAGGGATGGGCACGACCCTGACCGCGGCCGTGGTATGGGGCTCAAGGGTCTGCCTCGGCCATGTCGGCGACACGCGGGCGTACCTGCTGCACGACTCACGCCTCGAACAGGTGACGAACGATCACTCGCTGGTGGGCGAGCTCTTCCGGAAGGGCGACATCACTGAAGGCGAAGCGATGAGCCACCCGCAGCGGAACGTCATCACCAGGGCGCTGGGAGCGTTTGATCAGGTCGTCGTGGATATTTCCGAACGCGACTTCGAGTCGGAGTTCGCTGTGGTTCTCTTGAGCGACGGAGTGACGGGCTACGTCACGTCAGGCGAGATTATGGACATCGTCGGGAATGCGCCTTCCGCCCAAGCGTGCGCAGAGACCATCGTCCAGCGCGCTTTGGACAGAGGAAGCCCTGACGATGCCACCTGCGTTATCTTGCTGGCCCGGAAGATGCCGGAGGGCGGTGTGGCCGGTTGATCGGCACAAAGCTCGGAAAACGATATGAACTTCTCGAACGAGTGGGCGGCGGTGGCATGGCGCTTGTGTTCAAAGGCCGCGACACGCTGCTTGACAGGACTGTCGCCGTCAAGGTTCTCCGCTCGCAGTATACGGCCGATGAAGATGTCGTCAGGCGCTTCCGCCGGGAAGCCCAGGCAGCGGCCAGCCTATCGCATGCCAATATAGTCAACATCTACGATGTTGGCCAGGAAGACGACATGTACTACATCGTCATGGAGTTCATAGCCGGCAGGACGCTGAAGCAGAAGATCCAGCAAGAAGGCAAGGTCGGGATCGAACGGGCGATCGAAATAGCTGTCCAGATCTGTGAAGCGCTGGAGCATGCCCATGTTCACAAAGTGATTCACCGCGATATCAAGCCTCACAACATAATGTTGACGGCCGGCGGGAGTGTCAAGGTGGCCGACTTCGGCATTGCCAGGGCTTCGACGTCCGCGACGCTCACGCACTCAGGAACAATCATGGGCTCAGTCCACTATTTCTCGCCGGAGCAGGCACGCGGCGGTTTCTCTGGCGAAAGGTCTGACCTCTATTCCCTCGGCGTCGTCCTGTATGAAATGCTCACCGGGAAGGTGCCTTTCGAGGGCGACAGCGCGGTGACAATAGCTCTGAAACACGTCCAGGAACCGCCGGTACCCCCCAGGAAACTGAACCCTGAGATACCGGTAGCTCTTGAGCGGGTTGTCCTCAAAGCTCTTGAAAAAGAGCAGTCGCTCAGGTACCAGTCGGCAACTGAAATGCTGCAGGATCTCCGGGCGCTCCAGGAAAAGGCTCGTAAGCCGGCAGCGGCGGCACCGCAGGTCCCGCAGAAGTCGCAGGAGGCCGAATCTGCCCATGCGGTTGAGCCTCCGGCGGCGGTCAGGGAAGAGAGGCAGGCGTCCCGGACGCCGAGGCGCCGCGCCCGAAGGCCCATATGGGCAATCATCCTGCTGTTGCTGGTCGTCGTGGCGGCGGTCTATGGTTGGACCGCGTTGAACGATTGGCTCAATGTTGCCACAGTGCAGGTGCCTAATGTGCTAGGTAAGAGTCTCACCGAGGCGCAGAAGATGCTGAGAGACGCCAAGCTTGTGCCATCCGTCGTAGCCGAGCGGTATGACGAGAAGGTTCAGGTCAGCCAGATAATCTCCCAGGCGCCGGAAGGCGGCCAGATGGTGAAAGCCGGGAGGACCATCAACCTGATAGTCAGTATGGGGCAGGAGTTCATTGAGGTCCCGGACGTAACCAACCAGACTGTCAGGGCGGCGAGCATCTTGCTGAGCGGAGCCGGCCTCGACATCGGCGCAGTGAGGTCCAGGAATCACCCCACCGTACCGCAGGATAGCGTGATCACGCAGAACCCACGGGCCGGAACGCGTGTTCCTAAAGGTACACAGGTGGATGTAGAGGTGAGCATGGGGCCCGAAGCCATCAGTGTGGTCGTGCCCAACTTTGTCGGCGAGTCGGTGGATGTCGTGCTGCAGAAACTCGGAGGCCTCAAACTGGTCCCTGGCGCTATGGCCCAGCGAGAATCCGACCAGTCTGCAGGCACTATCCTTGAGCAGGATCCTGCGGCTGGCGCGGAAGTCGCCGAAAACAGCACGATCAACTTTGTGGTGTCCAAGGGCAAGGGACTTTCGACGAGACAGGCTCCTATCTTTTTCACGGTGCCAGGCACTGGCCCGTCTCAAGTCGCGGTGCGGATAACGCTCACGGATGCGTACGGCACCAGGACGATCTACGAGAGACAGCACGCGCCGGGCACCGAAGTCAGGCTGCAGGTTGAGTGGGCTGGCCCAGAAGCCAGGGTGCGGTATTTCGTAAACCAGAGCCCCTATAAGGAGGATGTGCTGCGCTAGAGACGTCATTACGGCCGGGACGGGTAGAAGGCATCGTGACTAAGGTGATGAGCAGTTTCTATGAGGTGCTCATCGAGGGGCAATCTGTCTCCTGCAGGCCGAGGGGACGTTTCAGAATATCCGAGCAGGAAGTGCTGGCCGGCGACCGTGCCCTCGTGCGGGTGCTCGAAGATGGCACCGGCTACATCGAAGAGATCTCCCAGCGGAGGAATTCGCTTGTCCGGCCGCCCATCGCGAATGTGGATGCGGCGGTCATCGTTTTCTCCGTCAAGGACCCTCCCTTGAACCTGGAACTCGTCGACAGGGTCCTGACAAATTGCCTCGTGACCGGCGTGAAGCCGGTGCTCTGTCTCAACAAGATCGACCTGTGCGATCCTGGCCAGGTAGACGCCATTCGTGCGACGTACGCAGGCGCAGCCGCGGATTTCTTCGCCACTGTCGCCACGGAGGGCGCCGGGGTTCCCGGATTGAGGTCAAGGCTCGAAGGGCAGGTGTCTGTGCTTACAGGCCAGAGTGGTGTCGGAAAGTCTCGCCTGCTCAACGCGCTCGTTCCCGGGGCGAAAAGACAGACGGGCGCGGTATCCGGCAGGATACGGCGAGGGACACAAACCACCCGGCACGTGGAACTGATTGCACTGGAAGGTGGCGGCTTTATCGCCGACACGCCGGGCTTCAGCCTGCTTGAGCCCGCAGCCGTCGGGATATGGGAACTGTCCACGTACTTCCCCGAGATCGAGAAGGTCCAGCCAGGGTGCCGTTTTGTCGACTGCCTGCACCGTGACGAGCCGGACTGCGCTGTGAAGGAAGCTGTTGCTGGCGGGCGGATACCCGAGTCGAGGTACAGGAACTATCTCACGATACTCAAGGAGATTGAGGATAGAGAGGCCAGGAGGTACCAATGAAAGTCAAGATAGCGCCCTCGATACTTTCCTGCGACTTCAGCCGTCTAGGTGAACAGGTTTTGGCGGCAGAGAAGGCAGGGGCGGACCTTTTTCACGCCGACATCATGGACGGAGTGTTCGTGCCCAGCCTGAGCTTCGGCCCGCTCATCGTGGCCGCGGTGAGGCGCTCGACCGGCCTGCCCATCTCGGCGCACCTCATGGTGAAAGATCCTGGCTTTCTCCTGGACGAATGCGTCAAGGCGGGGGCGTCGAGCATAACGGTGCATGTCGAAGCTTGTGTGCATCTCCACAGGACTCTCGAAAGAATAAGATCGCTGGGTGCGTCGCCGGGCGTGGCGCTGAACCCCGCGACACCGGTTGCCATACTTGAGCCGGTGCTGCCGTTCATCGAAAGTGTCACGGTAATGACAGTGAACCCCGGTTACGCGGGGCAGGTGTTCATCCGCGAGGCTGCAGGCAAGATCGGCGAGGTTCGTAGGCTCTCGGATGCGTGTTCGTGCAACATAGATATAGTAGTTGATGGCGGCGTGAACGACAGCACAGCGGCTCTGTGTGTCGAGCAGGGCGCCACGGTGCTCGTGGCCGGATCATTCGTTTTCGGGCGAGGCAACATAGCCGAGAGGCTCGATGCACTGAGAAAAGTAGCCTGTCCGGGCTATTTACCATGAGGGCGGCGAGTGCTATAATCGGTTTTGAAAACCAAATATCGAAGGACCTTCGGGGCTGGGTGAGGGGAGCGGCAGCTCCTCGATTCCCGACCGGCGGTAGTGCCGAAAGGCCGAGCCCGCGACCCCCGCACATGTGGGGCTGACCCGGTGAGATTCCGGGGCCGACAGTAAAGTCTGGATGGGAGAAGGTGGCAAAGGCATTTCGAATTCCCCGAGGTTCTCGCCCCGGGGATTTTTGGTTCCCGGGATAAGAGGAGGAATCAAGGCTATGAAGCGCATCACCACTCAGATCCTGTGCAGGGCGGGCGTCCTCGCGGCGGCCGGCTTTATCCTGACGCTCTTCGAGTTCCCGCTCTTGCCCAGCGCACCGTTCCTCAAGTACGATGCGAGCACTGTTCCCGTGTTGTTTGCGACGTTTGGCATGGGACCCGGCGTAGGTGTGCTCACCGAAGCTCTCAAGAGCGCCATTTTCCACTTCTCAGGTAAGAACACAACGGGGCTCGTCGGGACGTCCGCGATGTTCGTGGCCGGGGCGACGTTTGCGCTGGTCGCCGGCGCGGTGTATTCTGGCATGCGCAATATCCGCGGAGCCGTGCTGGGCCTGCTGGCAGGCACCGCTGTGACGACAGCGGTGATGTTCCTTGCCAATGTTTATGTGTTCTTGCCTCTCTGGGGAATCCCGGAGAACCTGAGGATGAGCATGGCGGTGTCGGCTGTGCTGCCCTTCAACATCCTCAAAGGCCTGCTTACGTCACTCATAACGTTCTTGCTGTACAAGCGGGTATCGCCCCTCATCAAGGTGAGGCGTCCCTCGAACGTATAGCGATGCGTCCACCATTTGCCTCACCAATCCTGGCCGCAGGGGAATAGAATATACGGGCTGGATGGGGGGGGGTGGCGCATTGTTTGGTCGAAGAGGGCTCGTGCGGGCATGCCGCCCCATCGGCGCGGTGCTGGCGCTGACCGGCCTCTTGGTGCTGGTGACGGAAATCCCATGGCGTCTAGCGAAGATCGTCATAGGGGTGGCCTTGCTGGCTGCCGGTGCGCATCTACTACAACAGGGCAGGTGAAGCGGCGTGTCTGTCAGGATAAGGGTGATAAGAGTGCCGAGGCCGGTGGGAGCTCTGCTTAAGGCCATCCTCGGTTTGTTCGCAAGAGACTCACGGCATTAGGTGCCCAAGCTGAATGAACCATTCTGCGGGGCCGGCGAGTCCGGCCCCTGTTTTTGCTGCCCCGGGGGCTATTCTCTTCCGGTTCCGGGGCTCCAAGCGCAACCCCACAAAACAGAAAACTCTTCGGCGTAGCGAAGAGTCTCATTCTGTCATATCTGAGTAATTGCCGGATCCAACGACGTCTTCGTAAACGACGGTGCTAGACGGCGCGCTTCACCTTGCCGGACCGGAGGCAACGAGTGCACACGGGGAGCCTTTGCGGACGACCCTCAACGATGACGCGGACTTTCTGGATGTTGGGTGCCCAGATCCGGTTAGTCTTGATGTTGGAGTGGCTTACCTTGTGCCCGAAACCGAGTTTCTTGCCGCAGATTGCGCATACCTTTGCCACGACTGTCACCTCCCTGGACGCAAAATCAAGTCTACCACAGGCTTTTTTTGTTTGCAACCGAGGCTTGAGCGCTGATGCTACCGGACGGCGACAGGCCACTTACTGACGACTGGCGGCCGGAGAACGTTCCAAAAACGGACATTGCGGCACGTTACAGCGGTTTCTGCTAGGATATGCTAGAGGAGGAAATAAACCCTTGCTCGAAAAATAGGTATACTTTGGCCGCATAGCGCCGAGGGGGGCCTTTAGGATGGATCGCGAGATAAACACCGAAATAGGCCGGTTGAGCCTTTCCGACGATGTGATTGCCACCATAGCGGGGGTGGCGGCCACCGAGTGCTACGGTGTTGTCGGTATGGCCTCAAGGCGCGTTTCGGACGGACTGGCGGAACTCCTCGGGCGGGAGAACCTCAGCAAGGGCGTAGAAGTGGTCGTGGAGGGCGACAAGGTCGCGATCACGCTCAACGTAATAGTCGGCTACGGCACGCGCATATCGGAAGTCGCGCGGAACATAGTCGACAAAGTGAAATACACGGTCGAAAGCACCACAGGCCTCAAAGTTGCGAAGGTGAAAGTAAACGTCCAAGGCGTGAGGCTCGGCCCGAGATAGGAGAAGCCTAATTGAACCTGGAGCGGCTCAACGGTGACGTGTTTTGCCACATGATGCAGAACGCGACCAACCTGCTCAAAGACAACAAGAGTGTGGTTGACGCTCTAAACGTGTTTCCTGTGCCCGATGGTGACACAGGCACAAACATGTCGCTCACGATGCTGTCCGCTGTGGCGGAAACCGAAAAGTCCGCCGGGACGAGTGTGGCTGAGGTCGCTGAAGCCCTTGCGCTGGGGTCTCTGATGGGCGCAAGGGGCAACTCTGGAGTCATCCTGAGCCAGCTGTTTCGCGGGCTTGCCAAGGGGCTTTCTGGTCATGAGTCGGCGGACAAGCACGTCCTGGTGTGTGCTCTCGCCGAGGGCGTGCGAACCGCCTACAAAGCAGTGATGAAACCGGTCGAGGGAACAATCCTGACTGTCATGCGGGAGGCCTCGGAAGGGGCTGCCAACGCCTCTACGGGCCAAACAGACATCATTGCGGTGTGGAAGGCTGCCTGCAAATCCGCCGAGTCGGCGCTGGCCAGGACCACGGATATGCTTCCTGTGCTCAAGCAGGCTAAGGTCGTGGACGCAGGGGGCAAAGGGCTTGTCTACATTATGAACGGCGCGCTTGCGGTGCTCACCAACAGGGGCGCCGAGGTGGAGAGCGCCCATGAAGCTGCGAAGGTCGGGCCCGGTTTCGAGATCACGGAAGAGATGGCCGACATCCGCTTCCCCTACGACACGCAGCTTCTGGTCAGCGGGATGGGCCTTGATATCGATCGCCTCAGGCTCGACCTGGACTCACTGGGCGACTCGCTCCTGGTGGTCGGCTCTCCCGAAGTCGTCCGGGTGCACGTACACACGGACGAACCCGACAAGGTGTTGAGAGCCTGCCTCGACCAGGGGTCTCTGTCGCGCGTGACCATAGATGACATGCGTGAGCAACACCGCGAATTCAAGCAGGCATCCGTTGAGCCGGCTTTTGGCGGTGAAGGCACAAGCATCGTCGAAGAGGCAGCATCGCCCCAGGATGACGAGGAAGAGGAGAAACCCGTCGGGGTGGTCACCGTCGCTTCAGGGACCGGTCTGATAGATGTCCTCAGGAGTCTGGGCGCCGACGTGATAATCGATGGCGGGCAGACCATGAACCCCAGCACAGAAGATGTGCTGAAAGCCGTGAACGGGGTTAGGGCCAGGCGTGCGATCTTCCTCCCGAACAACGGCAACATCTTCCTGGCGGCCAAGCAGGCCAAACGTTTCTCGGACAAAAAGATGTACGTGGTGCCGTCGAGGAGCGTACCTCAGGGCATCGCAGCTCTCCTGACGCTGCGCCCGGAGAACAACATGGAGACCAACTTGAAGCGGATGGCCAAGGCTATCAGGCAGGTTAAGACCGGCGAGATAACGTACGCCGTCCGAAAGAGCCAGTACAACGGGCTCACGATTTCCGAGGGCGACATCCTGGGCATGTGGGACGGGGACATCGCGGTGGTCGGGAAGGACCCGTTTGACGTTCTCGTGAGGTTGCTGAAGAAAATGGTCGGGCTGTCCGACGAAGTCATCACGATATTCTTTGGTTGCGGCTTGAAAGAGGATGAAGTGCTTGCCCGCACCGGTTCGCTCGACGAAGAGTTCGGGCAGTGCGAGATAGAGGTGAGAGAGGGCGGCCAACCTCTGTACTACTTCATCGTGTCCGTGGAATGACGCCCCGGCCCCCAGCCCGCCCCACGGCCGAAAGGCCGCCTGGTTACGCGCCGGAGCAGTGTCTGCCCTCGAGTTCTGCCCTGCACAGGAGAGGTTACGTTGACCCAGCCCAGCTTGGATGATCCCGTACAGTATCTCAAAGGCGTCGGGCCTTACCGCGCCGGGCAGCTAGAGAAGCTCGGCATAACCACCGTCGGCCACCTTCTCACCCATTACCCGCGCAGGTATGAAGACCGGAGCACGATGCGGCCGGTTTCCCTTGCGGGTTTCGCCGAGCTTGAGACCGTATCCGGGACAATCGTCAGCGTATCCGAGCGCCATGTGCGAAAGAACTTGTCCATCCTGCAAGTAGGCATAAGCGACGGAACCGGTGTCCTGTTCGGAATCTGGTTCAACCAGCCCTACCTGAAACAGCGCTTCCGCCGCGGGGATCGTGTGATCTTCAGCGGGAGGATCGAGCGGAAGTTCGGCCGGATGCAGATAGAGAACCCGGAGTACGAGGAACTGGACTCGGACGACGACGAGAGCATCCACACGTCCCGGATCGTGCCCATCTACAGGCTCACGGAGGGGCTGTCGCAGAAAGTACTGCGGAGCATCATGAAGACGGCCGTGGACCGCTTCTCACCTCTTGTCCAGGACTTCCTCGACTCGGAAATTCGTGAAAAGAGGGAGCTTCCGGGACTCGAGTCATCGGTCGGCCAGATCCACTTTCCATCAAGTCTCGACGACCTTGAGCGAGCGAGAAAGCGTCTCGTGTTCGACGAGCTGTTCATGATACAGACAGGCCTTGCGGTTACGAAGCATGCGCGGGGATCAGTGGACAAGGGATTCCGGCATCTACCTGACGGCGAAGCGGTGGAGTCGTTCCGCAGGTCGCTGCCCTACAGGCTGACTGGGGCGCAGGAACGCGTGTACTGCGAGATCAGAGGGGACATGGAACGCCAGGAGCCCATGAACAGGCTGCTACAGGGCGACGTTGGGTCCGGCAAGACCGTTGTGGCAGCGATGGCTCTGCTCAAAGCGGCCGTGTCCGGGCACCAGGGGGCGTTGATGGCGCCGACCGAGATCCTGGCCGAGCAGCACTTCATCAACCTGAACGACCTTCTCGGCCGTGCCGGAGTTCGCGTGGCGCTCCTGGTCAGTGGCCTGCCCAAGAGACAGAAGGATCTCACCCTCTCTGCTCTGGCGGCGGGCGAAATCGACGTTGTCATCGGGACGCACGCCCTGATCCAGCAAGATGTGGAGTTCCACAGCCTGGGGCTCGCGGTGGTGGACGAGCAGCACCGGTTCGGCGTCAGGCAGCGGGCTACCCTGGTAGGTAAGGGCAGCACCCCCGACGTTCTTGTGATGACGGCAACCCCAATACCGAGGACCCTCGCGCTCACTCTCTACGGCGACCTCGACTATTCCGTCATAGATGAGATGCCGCCGGGCCGGAAGCCGGTGGTGACTCAGTGCCTGCCTGAAGACAAGAAGCGCCGCGGCTACGCGTTCGTGAAAGACCAGGTCCTGGCCGGGCGACAGGCGTTCGTCGTGTGCCCGCTCATAGAGGAGTCCGAACGACTCCAGGCGGAGGCGGCCACGGCACTCGCAGAGCGGCTGAGGAGGCAGGTATTCCGGGGACTTGAGGTCTCGCTTCTTCACGGGCGCATGTCGACCGAAGAGAAGGAGTCCGTGATGAAGGCGTTCCGTGGCGGATCCTCGCACGTCCTCGTGTCCACCAGCGTCGTTGAGGTGGGCGTGGACGTCCCGAACGCCACTGTCATGCTGATCGAGGGCGCGGAAAGGTTCGGCCTTTCCCAGCTGCACCAGCTCCGAGGCCGCGTGGGGCGTTCTCACGAGCAATCATTCTGCTTCCTCGTCGCGTCGCTGGTGTCCGAAGACACGAGAAAACGGATGGAGGTGCTGGAAAGCACGACCGACGGTTTCAAGATCGCGGAAGCAGATCTGGAGATCCGGGGACCGGGCGAGTTCTTCGGAACCCGGCAACACGGGATGCCGGACCTGAAGATAGCGAACCCCCTGAAAGACTATCCGACTCTGGTGGAAGCCCGCGAAGAAGCTTTTCTGCTTGTGTCGAGGGACCCAGTGCTTTCGGACCCGGCGCACGCAGTGCTCGCGAAGAAACTCCGGGAGGTTTTCCCGGAGGGGATGGGCCTGGTCACAGTGAGTTAGCGCTACTCGATGTATTTCGTGAACTCGCTCGTGTCTATTCCCGGGTGAAAAGCAACATTTAGCGCGCCTGCGATGAGCTGGGCCATGTCGCTGATGTAGTTGTCTATCTCTTTCGGCGTGACCACCAGATCGCCGAGTCTCTCCGTCACTGCTTCTTCTATGATGTGCCGGCGGTCCTCTGTCTGGAGCGCCTCCAACGCCTCCCGCAGTTCCTTATGCATCTCGAGCCGCTCAGCCACCGCCTCCAGCGTATTATCCGCTATAGTCACAGCATGCACCACAGTCGGCACACCGATGGCTATCACGGGAACACCAAGCGTCTCGAAAGTCAGACCTACTCGCTTGTTACCCACGCCCGAACCCGGGTGAATGCCAGTGTCCGCCAGCTGCACCGTGGTGATTATCCGGTCAACGCTGCGGGCGGAAAGCGAGTCTATGGCGACTATGGCCTGGGGCCCGGTTTTCTCAACTATCCCCCTGATGATCTCGCCTGTCTCGATTCCCGTGAGCCCGAGCACGCCAGGCGCGATTGCCGAGACCGAGCGGAGCTGGTTTGTCAGTTCTGACGGCACGTACTGCTTCAGGTGCCGCGTAACAAGAAGCCTTGAGATAACCTTCGGCCCGAGGGAGTCCGCAGTAGCGCGCCAGTTCCCGAGGCCCACGACAAGAAAGCTCTCCGGGAACCTGAAGCCGAACTTCTGGTCGCGCAGAAGAGCGCTGACCTCGCTGGCCAGGACCTCGCCAACCTGCTGCTGCAGGTCGCGGTTCCTCTTCCTGAGACCTGGCGCCTCAATGGTGATGTAGTTGCCTGCGGGCTTCTGCATCAGCCGTTCTGCCTCCGGTGTCAATACAGTCACGCGCGTCACATGAATCCCGTCCTTGGACTCCTCTGTGACGCGGACACCGGGAATCTCGCGCTCGGCCTCGGCACGGAGAAGTTCCGTGGATTCCACAGCGAGGTCGGAGAACACGCCTTTGCTGAAATGCACGAACCGTTGCTTCATGAGACCGCTCCAGTGCTGCCTGTCTATGCTGTATCATGTGCTTCGGCGTAGAAAGTCCATACTACACGATGCATCGCTCTAGACAAACGATGGAGGAAGACGATGAGTGAGACTCTTCTCGCGCTGCTTTTCGCGTGCGTTTCCGGGTCGGCGATGGCCGTCCAGGGCACGCTGAACAGCGCGCTCGGCAAGGTCCTGGGGCTGCTGCAGGCGTCCTGGGTGGTCCACCTGACAGGTCTCCTGGTTCTGACCATCCTCATAATAGGCGCAAGATCGTCGTGGCCGGCGATTCCCGCCCTCAAGACAGCCCGCTGGTACACTCTGCTGGGAGGTCCCTTGAACGTGGTCATAGTCTACCTCGTCATCATCAGCATTCCGCGGGCCGGTGTGGCGAGGGCCACCACCGCCATCATCGTCGGCCAGGTGGCCACCGCGGGCATCATAGACCACTTCGGCCTGTTCGGGGTGAAGCCGGTGGCGTTTACGCTGATCAAAGGGCTGGGGCTTGGGCTCCTGGCGGTGGGCGCCAGGCTTTTGCTCGGCTGAAGGACGAAGTGCGCCGCGTCCCGAATCTGCAACGAAGGAGCGGGTCAACGGAGGCTGGTCCGGATGCTGACGCCAGAGCAAGTATCGAGGTACAAGCGCAACATAGCTGTTGATGTGGTCGGCGAGAGCGGGCAGGAAAAGCTGCTCGCCTCCAGGGTGCTTGTTGTCGGTGCAGGGGGCCTCGGTTCGCCCATATGCCTTTACCTGGCAGCGGCCGGCATCGGCACACTCGGGATAGCCGACCAGGACCGTGTAAGCCTCGGAAATCTCCAGCGGCAGGTGCTCTACCGTACAAGAGACATAGGGGGGAGCAAGGCCGACTGCGCCGCCCGCGAGATTCGAGCCCTCAACCCGGATGTAAACGTGATCCCCGTGAAGACGCCTGTGAACGGGGGAAACGTCGACGCGCTCATTGCTGACTACGACGTGATGGTGAGCGCCGTCGACAATTTCGCGTCCAGGTATGCGCTTAACGACGCGTGCGTTCGCGCACGGAAGCCCCTCGTGGAAGCAGGGGTGGTGCGCCTGGAAGGGCTGCTGCTGACGATCAGGCCTTTTCAAGGCCCGTGCTACAGGTGCCTTTTCCCCGAGGAGCCCCGTGAGGGCTCGCTTCCGTCTCCAGCCGAGTTGGGGATAATCGGCGCCGTAGCAGGCGTGGCGGGTTGCCTCGAGGCGCTGGAAGTCATCAAGCTCGTAACCGGAGCCGGGCAGCCGCTGGTGGGCAGGATCCTGCTGTTTGATGGTCTGGAAACGAGTTTCCGGGAGATCCGCATCGAGCGAAACCCCCGGTGCCCTTCCTGCGGCGACCAAAAAAAGTCGCCCCGGTAATACTGCCCGGGGCAGTGGGAGAGGAGAAACCGGAGGAAGAGCCTATGGGGGAGGGTTCGAAAAACACCTTCACCGGTTCCGATTTCGGCAAGTATTCTGCTCCTTGAATGGCTTTTTATGCATATTCGGGCCTGGACCAAACGATCTTTGAAGGCACAGGAAGTGTTCTTCGTTGAGGGTTATAGCTGGAATCGCCAAGGGATTCCCCCTAAGGAGCCTTGAGGGCTACCGGACCCGTCCGACATCGAACCGCGTCAGAGGAGCGCTGTTCAATATACTTGGGCAGCACTTGCCCGGGGTCGCTTTTCTCGACCTCTTTGCAGGCTCGGGTGCCGTTGGCATCGAAGCGTTGTCGAGGGGAGCGGCGCTCTGCGTGTTCGTAGACTCATCCAGGGAGGCGTGTGCGGTAGTAAGGTGGAACCTTGCCGCCACCGGGTTTTCCACGCAGGCCGAGGTCCACTGCAAGATGGCAGCTGCCTCGCTGGACATAGCTGTCCGGTTGGGAAGAATGTTCGATTTCGTCTTCGTTGATCCACCGTACGATAGAGGCATGGCACCAGTGGTCCTTGAGCGCATTGCGAGGAGGTCGGTGCTGCCGCCCGGCGGGACACTGGTGATCGAGCATAGCAAGAGGGAGACACTTCCTGCCGGAAAAGGCAGTCTCACAGTATTGAGGTCGGAGGTCTACGGCGACACTCGGCTCAGTTTCTACAAAAGAACAGACATCAAGAGTCCGGGGGGAGAGGGGCTGAAATGATAGTAGCAGTCTATGCTGGGAGTTTTGACCCGCCCACGTGCGGCCACGAGGACATAATCCGTCGCGCAGCCGCTATATTCAGGGAGCTCCACGTGACAGTGTTCACCAACCCAGAGAAGCGCACAGCGTTCTCGGTGGCCGACAGAGTGGATATGTTGAAGCACATGGTAGCCGGCATGCAACACGTTAGCGTGGACTCTTGCCAGAGCCTGCTCGTGGATTATGCCTCGGCGAAGAACGCCAGCATCATTGTGAGAGGCCTGCGGGCAGTCTCGGATTTCGACTACGAGTTCACGATGGCACTCATGAACAAGAAGCTCGCTCCGCACATCGAAACCGTGTTCATCATGACCAATCCCGAATACCTGTACCTCTCGTCCAGCAAGGTTAAGGAACTTGCTTCCCTGGGCGCAGACATCGGAGGATTGGTGCCTCCCTACGTAGAAACCCGCCTGAAGGAAATGTTTGGGTCTCGCAAAAGCTGAGCGTGTGGAGGGGCTAGTTTGGACGTCAACGGGCTTTTGGACAAGCTTGAGAACCTGGTCGCGTCGAGCAGCAGGATACCGCTCACCGCAAAGGTTTTTGTGGACGAGGACACCATCTATGAGATCATCGACGACATCCGGGCGAGTCTGCCGGAGGAACTGAAGCAGGCCAAGATTATCGCACAGGAGCGCGAGCGGCTGGTCGACGACGCAAAGCGAGAGGCGGACCAGGTCGTCGCCGAAGCAAAACTGCGGACTTCGAAACTTGCCGAGGAATCCTATGTTGTTGAAGAGGCGAGAGTCAAGGCGCAGGAGATAATCGAGAAAGCTAAGGGCATTTCCCAGGAAATCGTCGATGGCACCAAAGGTTACGCCGACGACCTTCTCGGCGAGGTGCTGACGAGCCTGGAAAAAGTGGTGTCTGGCGTGGAGAAGGCCAGGGAGGAACTCAAGCGCAGCCGGTCAGGCCGCGAAGAGCCACCCCAGCCTCCTACCGAGGGTTCCTTCTAGACCGGAAAGACGCAACCAGCAACATGCCGCCCAGGATCGAGAGCCCGGAGACCTTGAGGAATACTGAGGTCGCGAGACCGATCCTGGCGAGCCAGCCCATTGTGGCGTGTTCGTAGGCCGAAAGCGCCGGCACCGAGAGGAATGCGGCGATCTTCGAGCCCGGGCCGATCAAGAGAAGGGTGTAGAGGGCGGCGAATACTGCCTGAAGCACTCTTGCGCCGATATAGGGCGCCATCGATATGTCGGTGCCCTGCACCATTGCCGCAACCTGCATGTGAACTGAAAGCCCGCTCCACGCGATGATTGCCCCCGCAGCCACCAGCTTTTGTGTGAGGCTTACTGGTGCCTGGCTTGCCATCTGCGTCCCGAGTGAGATCTCAAACAGCCCACTGACCATAGACGATATCGTGCCTGGGTCCACTCCGAGAGGCTTCAGCACGGCAGTCAGGACGGATGCTATGGCCGCTGTCACCCCAGCCATGCCCAGCATGGAGACTATCGAAGAGAACAGTATGATGAAGCCGCCTATCAGGAGCAACGAGTTGACCGACTGCCTGATGGCGTCGCCCATCAACTTGCCGAAAGGCCGGTTGTCCTCCTCCCGGGCTTTGACCATTGCGTTCAGAGCCCGGGCCATGATATTGCCGCCCGCGGATTCGATGCCCGCCGTACGGTCCTTGCTCCTCCTCCGGTAGAAAGCCATGCAGAGTCCCACCGTGATCGCTGACAGGTAATGGGCGCCGCAGATCACGGCGCCGAGTGAAGCTACGCCGAACATGCCGACAGCCACTGCGCCGGTCATGAACAGCGGGTCAGCCGTGTTGCTGAATGACATCAGGCGCTCTGCCTCGGTCTTCGAGCACAATTCCTTCCTTCTCAGGTTCGCCGTGAGGATCGCCCCGAGGGGGTAGCCGGACGCAAGCCCCATCGCCATCACGAACGACCCGGCACCGGGGACATTGAAGAGTGGCCGCATGAAGGGCTCGAGCAGCACACCCATGAAGTGCACAACGCCAAGGCCCATCAGAATCTCCGACCCGATGAAAAAGGGGAGGAGCGCCGGAAAGACTATGTCCCACCATATCTTCAAGCCCTTAACAGCAGCCTGGAACGCTACGTCTGCGCGGACCACCATCGCCACGGTGATGAACACGGCGACGACAGCCACGAGGTATGTCGGGGCACGCTTCCGCGAACGGACGACCAGCAGCAGGAAGAACGCCAGGACCAGAAGCCAGAGAACCCACGTTCCCAGGAATAACACCCCCCGGTGCGAATCGAGAGCTCGACCATGCCTCGGGCGATGCTAATATATATTCCGGCTGGGCGGGGAATTTGTCTCGGGTGTCGCCTGAGTCGTCCGCTATGGGGCCATAGCGTCGATGATCGCGGCCAGTGCGTTGACGGCGTGCTCGAGAATCCCATACCCGTCTTCAGCCGTGCTGGCCCTGGGGTCTCCGAAGAAGGCATCGGAGAAGAAGGTATCGAGCGTCATCTGTGGGCCAGCGTACCGGCCCATCCAGAACCACTCCGGGGGTCCGGGCTGTGACTCCGGGAGCCGTGACTTGACCTTACCGAGGTACAGCATCAAAGAGCTGTCTGGGCTGCCCTCACCCGCAAAATCCTTGTATAATGAGCCCAGCAGAGAGAAGTTGCACGAGGCCAGGCGCACGTTGGGCTGCCGTCTCGAAAATTCCTCCATTGCCGCAACAAGCGCGTTGAAGACATTGCCTGGGTGGGGGGTGAACAAGACCACCGTTCTGGCGCCCTGCTGTACAAGGCTCTCAAGGATGCTTTCCACCACCGATATGAATACCTTGCTTTCAACCGCGATGTAGCCAGGCCAGCAGGCAAAATCGAGACAGCACCCTAGCGGGATGACAGGCGTCTCGAGGCAACCGGTGCGTGCACTCAGCCAGTCAGCCAAAGCCTGAGCGCTGAACACGTCTGTGCCCAGCGGCAGGTGAGGGCCATGCGCCTCGACCTGCGCAAATGGTACGAATACGCATTTCGCCAGGGCCTCGCTACATGAGAACTCCTGGCTCGACATCTCAAGCATGCTGGTGGGGGCACTCATCTTTCGGGCATCCATCCTTCCTTATCTCAAGAGGCGTCACAATCCAATGTACCAAGGGCGGCCGTATGCGGTCAATAGGGTCTGGGCTGGCGTTCTCTTCGGCCTGCGTATTGCGCGTTCACGGAACGGCTGGCCACGTACCGTTCAGAGGAACTCCGCAGTGTGGGGAAGAAACCTAGGACTATACATTTCTGGACGGAGGAATGCTCTGATGCCTGAGCTTCTCAAGGTTGGGGACCTCACGTGCGAGCCCAACAGCAAAGTCAGGGGATTTTTGAAAGTCGCTGGCGCGGGCATCGAGATGCCCATTACGCTGGTATCCGGTTCGAGCGGCAAGACAGTCGTGATCACCGGCGGGACACACGGCGGGGAGTACCCGGGGATCGAGACCGCGATCCGGCTCGCCCAGGAGATCGAACCCCGGCACATCCAGGGCAAGCTCGCCATCGTTCACCCTGTGAACACCACTTCATTCCTCGCCAAGACCCAGTACTATGTGCCGGCCGACGGCAGAAACCTCAACCGGATGTTCCCTGGTAAGGCGCTCGGCACGCTCGCCGAGAGGATCGCCTACACGATCAGCACCGAGCTTTTTGCCCAGGCGGATTTCTATATGGACCTGCACGGGGGCGACATCCATGAAGCGCTTATCCCGTTCGCTCTGTACCCTTCGTCTGTCGCGCCGGACGTGGTGAGAGTATCACGGGAAGCTGCCTCCAGAGTTGGTGTCAGGTACGTTGTCGGATCATCTTCGTCCAACGGAGCTTTCGGCTCGGCGGCTGCGTCGGGCGTGCCGAGCATCCTGGTCGAAATCGGCCAGTGCGGTCTCTGGAGCGAAGAAGAGGTCAAAGCCTACTATAGAGGTGTCAAGAATGTCCTCGGGTATCTTGGAGTGCTGCGTGGTGAGTGCGAGGACCTCGGCCCGGTCAAATACCTCGAGCGTATGACCGTTATAAGCGCGCAGCATGAAGGGTGCTGGTACCCGTGTGTGAAGCCCGGCGACACGATAGCCGAAAGCCAGAAATTCGGTGAGATGCGGGATTACTTTGGCAAGGTTCTTGGCGAGTATCGTGCGCCGCTGGCCGGGATAGTCCTCTATGTTGCCAGTTCGCTGGCGATCACTGCAGGTGATCCTCTGGGCGCGGTTGGCTAGAATAACTGTGAGGTCAGCATTGAACGGCAGAAGCGTGCGGTTCTGCGTTTCTGCCGTTTTGGATTTGTTTCCAAAGGGCTTACGTTAGTTCGCGTAGAATATGCGGCCATTGCTCAACTGCACATTGGCATGAGATATTTGCGTGAGTGGGACTAATACCAGAGTCTCATAGTGAGGGCAAAAGTGGACGGCATCAGGCTCTTGGGCTCCAAAACCGCAAGAACTGTTCGCAGGAGAATCCCCGCCATCGTCGTGGCCTTTGTCCTGCTGGGATTGCTTGCGTACAAGGTGCCCAGCGGGTACTATGCGTTTTTCCCAGGGGACGCGACACCTGTCACATCGATGGTTACCGTCCAGGGTGGGACAAAAGACGCCCTGGGCAGGTTCTATATGACGACGATATCGGCGCGCGAAGCGAATTTCCTGATCTACCTGTATGCGAGGCTGGACCCTCGGGTGGACCTCAAGACCCGGGAAGAATACCTGCCCAAGGGCATGGACACCGTTGAGTACAACAAGTACCTCCAGCGGCTGATGGACGAGAGCCGGTCCGCAGCGGCGGTAGTCGGCCTGCGTGCGGTGGGAATTGACGCGCAGCTCACCGGCGAAGGCGTCAGGGTCGTTGAAGTCATGTCCGACGGTCCCGCCAACGGAAAGCTTCAGCAGGGCGACATCATCACGGCGATCGACGGGCACAAGACCAGCGTGGTCGAAGATCTCACAGACTACATGGGTGGGGTCAAGGTTTCGGACGTCGTTACCTTCACTCTATTGAGGAACGGGCAGCAGCTGACCATATCCCTGACCACGGTGGAACATCCGACGCAAAAGGGCAGAGCTGCGGCTCGAATCACGATAGAGACCGAGAAACCGGGCGTGTTGTTGCCCAGGAGTGTTGAGATAGACCCCGGGAATGTCACCGGCCCATCTGCCGGACTTATGTTTACTCTAGAGGTGATCAACCAGGCAGACCTGGAGCACGACATAACCCACGGAAAACGTATCGCCGGTACGGGCACCATAAGCCCGCGCGGGGTGGTGGGCCCGGTCGGCGGGACTCCGCAGAAAGTCGCTGCGGCTGAGAGGGCGGGGGCCGAATACTTCCTGGTCCCGGCCTCAAACCTCAGCGAGGCTCAAAGAACCGCTCGGCGCATCAAACTTGTTCCGGTTTCCACGATATCCGACGCGCTGAGTTTTCTCGAAAAACTGGGCAACTAACCCCTTGAGGGTGGTCGCCCGGCCACCATTCCACCCGCCGAGGCTCGTTTTCTTGACACCCGTTGCACCCATAGGTATAATTTAGACTCGGCTTAAGGGGTTAATGTTGTTGAAAATCAATGTAACTGAACTTAGACGGGGCATCGGCCGCGAAGCGACATACGAGTTTCGCGAGATGATCCAACCGGTCGAGCTGGCGGGCGAGACTATCAGATTCGAGCTCGCCCGTGTCACTCTGAGACTTGTAAGCGCAGGGGAGACCATCGAAGGTTACTTCCGCGTGTCAAGCGGCGCTCACATGTTGTGTTCGCGTTGTCTCAAACCGATGGTTGTTCCCATCGACCTGGAGTTCATGGTATCATACGAGCAGGCTCCGGACGAGTCGAAGATGGACGAAAGCACCAGTGACGACGTGGTTTTCTACCACGAGGACCTGATCGATGTGTCCGAAGACCTGCGGCAGCACCTCATACTCGAATTGCCGATGAAGCCAGTGTGCGATCCTACCTGCGGCAAGGACCTGAACTACGGTGAGTGCGGGTGCCCGGAGACAGCCGGCGATCCCCGCATGAGTGTGCTTAGAGGCCTGCTGAAGCGGGAGTAGTATAGGCGAAAGGAGTCCTTGAGACAATGGCAGTACCGAAAAGAAGAACATCTAAAGCTCGACATAATAGCAGGCACGCCAAGTGGAAGCTTGAAACCCCAGTGCTGGTGCCCTGTCCCCAGTGCCATGAGCCGAAACTTCCCCATCACGTTTGCCCGAGCTGCGGGTTCTACAAGCAGAAGGAAATCGTCAAAGTGAAGAAGGAGGCCTAGCGGCGCACGAGCGGGCCAGCTAAGAAGGCTCGAGCCGCCGGGACAAGAAGACGACGTTGAAAGGCCCTGTTCCAGGGCCTTTTTGCTTACACGCTGCTTACGGAAGGCCTCGCCCGGGCAATCTTATGCCTTGAAATCCCTCTCGTCGATGTTATATACTCTCCCCTAGGAGCAGTTTTTAATATCTGCTGCTAATACCAGCATACGAGTCTCCACTCTGAGGAGGGGATCGATTGACCGGCTCTCGCGCTGACCGGCAGCATCTCCTCAGGCAGAAGCTGCAGGAGAACCCGCTTCAGACAGACACCGAGCTGGCCTCGGCATTTGGTGTCAGCGTACAGACCATCCGCCTCGACAGGATGAGCCTCGGCATACCCGAACTCCGCCAGAGAGTCAAAGACGTCGCCGAGCGCGTGCTGGGCGTCGTCAAGTCCATCGGCACACAGGAGATCGTCGGAGAGGTCATCGACATCGAGCTCGGCAAGAACGGCGTGTCCATCCTCGAGACCACCCCGGAAATGGCGTTCTCACGGTCGGGCATCGTCAGAGGCCACTACATATACTCGCAGGCTGAGTCCCTTGCGATCGCGCTCGTGGACGCCGATGTGGCGCTCACGGGCCTGGTGAACGTCAAGTACAGGCGTCCCGTGAAGGTCGGCGAGAAACTGATCGCAAAGGCCGAAGTCATCCGCCAGAAGGCCCAGAGCCAGGTTGTCCTGGTGATCACCAGGGTCGGGTCCCAACAGGTGTCGAGAGCCAAGTTCGTGGTCTTCGCCATAGACCCCGACCGCGCCGACAGGCCGATCAAAGAGGCGGTGATCACTTGACAACGATAGCCCTGGATGCGATGGGCGGTGACCTGGCGCCCCAGGCTACCGTCGAGGGCGCGCTCCTGGCGGCTGCCGAGTATCCCGCGCACATCCTGCTGGTCGGCAAGCGCGCCACACTAGAGCCTCTTCTCGGCAAGGGACACCCGAACGTCGAGGTCCTGGACACCTCCGAGGTCATCGAGGCGGAAGACCGGCCGGTCCAGGCTGTCAGGCACAAGAGAGACTCCAGCATCGTCGTCGGCTTCGGCCTGGTAAAGGCCGGGAAGGCCGGGGCGCTGGTGTCCGCGGGCAGCACGGGCGCTCTTCTCGCAGGCGGGCTCTTGATCCTCGGGCGAGTGAAAGGCATTGACAGGCCGGCTCTCACCGTCGTGCTTCCCGGCCTTAGGAAGAAGCCCTTCCTGTTGCTGGATGTGGGCGCCAACACGGATGTGCGGGCCAAGAACCTGCTGGAATTCGCGCTGATGGGCTCGATCTACGTTGAGAAGGTCCTGGGGGTCTCTTCTCCGAGGATAGCTCTCTTGAATATCGGGACTGAGGAATCAAAAGGGACGGAGCAGGTCAAACTTGCGTACAGGCTGCTCAAGGGCTCCACGCTTAATTTCGTCGGGAATGTCGAGGCCCGGGACCTCTTCGACGACCCCGCGGACGTCATCGTATCCGATGGTTTTCCGGGAAACGTGTTGCTGAAGGCCATAGAAGGAGTGGCGGCGACTCTCTTTTCCATGATCAGGCAGGAAGTGAAGAGCGACCTCAGGTCGAAGGCCGGGGCACTGGTGCTGAGACCGTACCTGAAACGCGTGGCGGACAGGCTGGACTACTCGGAATATGGTGGCGCGCCGGTACTGGGCTTGGCTGCTCCCTGCATCAAGTGCCACGGGAGTTCCGGCGCAAGAGCAATCAAGAACGGTATTGGTGCGGCACTGAAATTCACTGAAGCGAGGGTCATCGAACAAGTCGCGAGCGCCCTCCCTGGACAGGAGCGAAATAGCTGATGGCAGTGCGGGAGAATGGACGGCAGAGCGCCATACTGGGAACTGGTGCGTGCTTGCCGAGCAGGGTACTCACCAACCAGGACCTGGAGAAGATGGTGGACACTTCGGACGAATGGATTGTGACCAGGACTGGAATCAAGGAAAGGCGGATCGCATCTCCCGAGCAGGCAACGTCGGACCTTGCGTACGAAGCCGCGCTCGAGGCCTGCGCCAACGCTTCCCTTTCTCCGGAAGAACTGGACCTCATCATAGTGGGAACGGTCGTGCCGGACATGCCCTTCCCGTCAACCGCCTGCCTTGTCCAGGCAAGGCTCGGGGCGAAGAAGGCAGCCGCGTTCGACATCGAAGCTGCATGCAGCGGTTTTATCTATGCGCTCTCTATAGCTCACCAGTTCATCGCGAATGGCGTCTATGATAAGGTCCTGGTCATAGGGGCGGAGACCCTTTCGCGTGTCACCGACTTCACCGACAGGACGACCTGCGTGCTGCTCGGCGACGCGGCGGGAGCGTGCGTGCTTGGACCCTCAACGCACGGAAATGGCATCCTGAGCCTTCACCTGGGCGCCGATGGAACAGGGGCTGACATGCTGAAACAGCCGGCGGGCGGCTCAAGGCTCCCGGCCAGCCATGAGACGGTAGAGAAGCGGCAGCACTTTGTGTCGATGAACGGCGCGCTGGTGTTCAAGTTCGCGGTCAAGACCATTGATTCCGCAGTCAGGCAGGTCTTGCGTGAGAGCGGCCTCACGACTGACGACGTATCCCTGCTCATACCTCACCAGGCAAACCTCAGGATAATGGAATCGGCGGCTCATAGGCTCGGCATCCCGATGGACAGGGTATACGTGAACATTGACAAGTACGGCAACACATCTGCAGCGTCTATCCCGGTGGCGCTCCACGAGGCGTGGGAAGCGGGCCGGGTCAAACAGGGCGATACGGTGGTGCTCGTTGCATTCGGCGGAGGCCTCACCTGGGGTTCGGCAGTCATCCGCTGGTAAGAATCTGGGGGTGGATCTTGTGGGCAAGGTGAAAGTGGTCACTGACAGCACTTGCGACATCCCAAGAGAACTGCTCGACAGTCTCGACATCACGATGGTTCCCCTTAATGTCCATTTCGGAACCGACGTCTACAAAGACTACACGGAACTCAGCTCCGAGGAGTTCTTCAAGAAACTTGTGTCTGACCCGAGGCATCCCAGGACGTCGCAGCCGTCGCCGGGAGAGTTCTCGGCGGTCTACAAGAAGGCGATTGAAGACGGGCGGCCCGTGGTGTCGGTGCACATTTCCGCGGACCTCAGCGGCACGTACCAGTCCGCCGTCATCGCTAAGGGGGACTTCCCGGGCGCCGAGATCGAAGTGATCGATACCCGGCTTGCGTCCATGGCTTCCGGCCTGTGTGTGCTGGAAGCCGCGCGTGCCTCGAAAGACGGCAAGAGCTTCCAGGAGGTCGCTGCAGTCGCGCGGCGGGCAGTGGCGAACTCGGGCGTCATGTTCGTTGTCGATACCCTGGACTACCTGCACCGTAATGGCCGGATAGGGAAAGCCGCGCACCTTATCGGTAGCCTTCTGAACATGAAGCCCATACTGGCGCTCGACGAAGGCGTGGTGGTCGTCGTCGAGAAAGTCCGGGGCAAGAACAAAGCTCTCGCCACAATGAAAGATCTCGTTGTCGAGAAGACCGGCACGAAACGAGCGAAGATAGGTGTCCTCCACGGCAACGCACCGGATGTGGCTGCACAACTGGCTCAAGACCTGGCGGCCGAGGTCAACGCAGTTGAGGTCATCACGACTTCGCTTGGCGCAGTGATAGGTACGCACGGTGGTCCTGGCCTGGTCGGTGTGGCGTATCTCGTTCTCGAATGAGGCGGCCGGGCATGGATCCGGCGCTCAACAGGAGCTGGAGCTTGTGACCAATACTGCATTCGTCTTTCCGGGCCAGGGCGCCCAGTATGTCGGCATGGGTAAAGACCTGGCAGGCCGTTTTGAGAGTGCGAGAGAGGTCTTTGAGAGAGCCGACGACGCTATGTCAGAAAAGCTTTCAAGCCTGTGCTGGGAAGGCCCTGAAAGCTCCCTGACTCTCACTGCGAACGCCCAGCCCGCGATTCTTGCCGCGAGTGTTGCGTGCCTGGAAGTGCTCAGAGAGCACGGCATAAAGCCCGCGCGCGTTGCCGGCCTGAGCCTCGGCGAGTACACTGCGCTCGTTTCTGCAGGGTCGCTGGAGTTCGGGGACGCTTTGCGGGTGGTGAGGCAGCGGGGCATTGCCATGCAGGAAGCGTGCCCCGAGGGTAAGGGAGCCATGGCGGCAATCGTTGGCCTACCCACCGAAGCAGTGGAACGCGCGTGTGGAGAAGCGGGAGATGTGGGGCTCGTAGAGCCCGCCAACTACAACTGCCCCGGGCAGATCGTTATCTCCGGTGAGAAAGCTGCTGTCGCGAAAGCTGCTGCCATAGCCTCTTCCATGGGTGCCAGGCGAGTCATCCCTTTGAACGTAAGCGCGCCCTTTCACTGCGGGCTCATGAAGCCCGCACAGGACCGCATGGCAGCAATACTCTCGCGCGTGGATGTCAAGCCTGCCTCCACACCTGTGGTCGCCAATGCAACGGCCCGCACTGTCACCGACCCGGGCGACATACGGGATTGCCTGATCCGCCAGGTCACGAGCCCTGTGCTCTGGGAGCAATCTGTTCGGCAGATGGTCCTTGATGGAGTCACCATCTTCATAGAGGTGGGGCCGGGCAAGACGCTGTCTGGCCTCGTCAAGAAGATATTCCCGGATGTGCGCTGCTACAGCTACGATGGCAGGGAATCTCTGGAAACGTTTCTTGAATCTGCGCAGGTGGGGTGCTAAGATGTTGCTTGGCGGCAGAGTGCTCGTGGTGACCGGAGGCGCGAAAGGCATCGGCAGGGCCATCGCTCTTCGCGCGTCATGCGAGGGTGCGAAAGTCGTCGTCAATTACCTGTCGAGCGAGCAGGCTGCAGGTGAAGTGGTCTCCGCCATCCGGGCCGGTGGCGGCGAGGCCTTTGCCTGCAGGGCAGACGTATCGGACTCCTCTCAGGTGGAAAGTATGGTTGAGGAAGTCGTCGGCCGTTACGGCACGCTCGATATCCTTGTGAACAATGCGGGGGTGACCAGGGACTCTCTGCTGGTGAGGATGAAGGAAACCGACTGGGACAAGGTGGTGGACTCGAACCTCAAGAGCGTCTACAATTGCACGAAGGCCGTCTCGCGCTTGATGATGAAACAACGGTGGGGCAGGATAATCAACATCTCGTCGACCGTCGGCCTTCACGGAAACGCGGGACAGGCCAATTATGCGGCATCCAAGGCAGGAATCATCGGGTTTACCAAATCGATCGCGAAGGAATTGGCGCCTCGAGGGATAACTGTGAATGCTGTGGCGCCTGGATTCATAGAGACAGACATGACGGCGGTCCTTACTGACGAAATCAAGAAATCCTATATGTCCAGGATACCGCTCGGGCGGCCGGGTTCGCCCGACGACGTCGCGCATGTCGTTGTCTTTCTTGCATCAGACAGCGCGTCTTACATCACAGGCCAGACTATAGTGGTTGATGGCGGCCTGGGCTCTTAAAGGTTTTCGGAAGGAGGTGACCTGATAGTGAGCAAGGACAACGCATTCGAGAAGGTCAAGGAGATCATAGTCGAACAACTGGGGGTTGACGCGTCGGAAGTGGTCCCGGAGGCCTCTTTCATCGATGACCTCGGCGCGGACTCCCTGGATATAGTGGAGCTGATCATGGCTCTCGAGGATGTGTTCGAGATCGAGATCCCGGACGAGGATGCCGAGAAAATAACCACAGTTCAGGACGCGATAGACTACATCAAACAAAACTCATAGCCTCTAAGGGTCCCGTGGCGGCCGGATTTGTGCGGTACCGGGCTTCCGCGGGACTTTGTTACACAAGCGGCGAGAACAGGGGGTAGGGTGTTGAAAAACAGGGTGGTCATCACCGGTATGGGCGTCATAACCCCACTTGGCCTGTCAATCAACTCCTTCTGGCAAAGCCTTGTCCAGGGTCAGTCGGGAATAGACCGGATAAGCCGGTTTGACGTATCGGGATTTTCCACACAGGTAGCTGCCGAGGTGCGGGATTTCGACCCTCAGGAGTACATGGAGAGGAAGGAAGCCAAGCGCATGGACAGGTTCGCCCAGTTCGCGATGGCTTCCACGCAACTCGCCATTAAAGACTCCGGTATCGAGGCGCAGGATCTCGCCAGCACCCGCACGGGGGTGCTCGTCGGCACGGGCATTGGCGGGATCGAAACGCTGACCGACCAGTTCCAGACTATGTTCGACAAGGGGCCGGGGCGGGTCAGCCCTTTCTTCATACCAATGATGATAGCCAACATGGCCTGCGGGCAAATCGCTATAGCACTCGGCGCGAGAGGGCCGAGTTCCACGGTGGTTACAGCCTGCGCCGCTGCCAGCAACGCGATAGGCGATGCCTTCAGGCTGCTGCAATGGGGCAAGGCGGACGTTATGGTGTGCGGCGGCGCGGAGGCCCCTATAGTGCCCCTGGCTGTGGCGGGTTTCTGCTCGATGAAAGCGATGTCCACCAGGAACGACGATCCGAGGGCAGCCTGCAGGCCGTTCGACGCTGAGCGGGACGGGTTTGTGATGGGTGAGGGTGCGGGTATGTTCGTGCTCGAAACGCTTGAGCATGCCCAGAAACGTGGCGCGAAGATTATGGCAGAGATCATGGGGTACGGTGTGACCCAGGACGCCTATCACATCACCGCTCCGGCGCCCGGCGGCGATGGCGGCGCGCGCTGCATGGCTCTTGCGATCGAAGAAGCCGGCCTTTCGCCTGGGGACATTGACTATATAAATGCTCACGGCACTTCCACCCCGGCCAACGACAAGAACGAGACTGAGGCCATCAAGACGGTCTTCGGCGAGTACGCCCATAGGGTTCCGGTCAGTTCAACGAAGTCCATGACCGGGCACTTGCTCGGGGCGGCCGGGGCGGTCGAACTGGTCGCCTGTGTCAAAGCCATAGAGACAGGTATCATACCCCCGACCATCAACTATGTTCACAAAGATCCCGAGTGCGACCTTGACTATGTCCCGAACCAGGCGAGGAAAGCTCAGGTCAAGAACGTGCTTTCAAACTCGTTCGGCTTCGGCGGCCAGAATGCGTGCCTTGTGGTGTCGAAGGTGGAGGATTGAGTGGAAGACAACTCAGGCATCGCAGAATGGCTTCATTCAATAGGAGTGTCCCTGAGCCCGGATGACCTGATCGTCCGGGCCTTGTCTCACCCTTCTTTCGTCAATGAGAAGGGTGACCCCAATGGGTCGAACCAGAGGCTGGAGTTCCTGGGCGATGCCGTCCTGGGACTTGTGATCGGGGAGATGCTTTACAGGGCGTATCCCAGGATGCAGGAGGGAGACCTGACGCGCAAGAGGGCGGCTATCGTGAGGGAGGAGAGCCTCGCCAGGGTCGGGGCGCAGATTGACCTCGGGCGGCACCTGCGCGTCGGCGCAGGCGCGGCTTCGGCGGGCGACTGGAACCGCCCGCGCGTGCTCGCGTCCGGCGTGGAGGCGCTCATCGGGGCAGTCTACTTGCTGAAGGGGCTCCGGTACGCCCGGTCGCTGGTGCGACGATGGCTCGGGCCGGAGATCGCGCGAGTCTTCCGCCAGAAGCAGTACGATCCGAAGAGTTTACTCCAGGAACTCCTGCAGGAGGATGGCCCTTCGGAGGTGTCGTACAGGGTGGACCGCGAGGAAGGGCCTCCTCACGACAGGGTTTTCGAGGTCAGTGTCTGGTCGGAGGGACGCCTTCTCGGTTCTGGGAGCGGTAAGAGCAAAAAGCAGGCTGAGAAGGAAGCGGCAAGGGCTGCGCTCGCAGGGAATGATCAGGCAGGCAGAACCACGAAAAAGTCATCACGCGGCACCAGCCCTGTCATGAAAGAGGAGGGTAATGCAGGAGGCGGGCTTTTATAACGCCGGCAACTGCAGGGCGCAGGATCTCGCGTCCGGCAACACTCAGGTAGCGGATGATGTGGTTGGTAATCAGTGTCCTGCACACTGCCGACTCCCCGTCGCGCGACACACAAAGCGCAAGGCTCCCGTCCTTCGGACCCTCCAGCGGGTCTATGACCAGCCACTCCCGGCTGCACGTTGCCTCTGCCGGCGGTTCGATTCTTACGGCGTACACTGAGGAAGACACGCGTCCCGGCATCTCTATGTGAATCGTATCCTGTGACCAGACCGGCTGGCCATCCAGCGACAGGCCTGAGGCGACAGGAACGGCCATCAGCCTCGATGCTCCTTGCCGCTGCGTCTCGGGAATCTCGTCCCCCGGCAGGCCCGGTTTACCGCCATCCTCGACTCTGGCTGAGTACCTCTGAGCCAGGATTGCCCTCTTGAAATCTTTCAGGCCCCGGTATCTTTGCTTGCCGAGCCAGTAGTACACGGACTTCTGCTCAGCGAAACCCATGCGACGGGCCAGTTCTTTCACAGTAACAGAGGGGTCCTCGCGGACGATCGAGGTCATCCTCTCAATGGCGTCAGTCACCAGGCGATACCTCCAGCGACTCGGAGATATTGTCTAGTGTATAGTCTGAAACCTTTACACTCTATCTGGATAATCCTACTACACAGTTAGGGTAATAACCGGAGTCACGGCTTTCGCGGGGAGGGTGTCTACCGTTACAGGGCGGCCCGGATGATGAGGCCGCGTCGAGAGGACTTGATAGAGGCCCTCCAGAATAAGGCTTGGCGTACTTTGCCAGGGGAGTGAGCCAGGCTGAGACTTAAGCGGCTGGAAATCCAGGGGTTCAAGTCATTCGCCGACAGGACTGCGCTCGAATTCGGGTACGGCCTGACTTCCATCGTAGGGCCGAACGGCAGCGGCAAGTCGAACCTTGTGGACGCCACAAGGTGGGTTTTCGGCGAACAGAACCCACGGCTCTTGCGGGCGCAGCGCATGGAGGACCTGGTATTCTCGGGCAGCGCCGGCAGACGGCCGTTGTCGCTGGCTGAAGTGACCGCAGTGCTGGACAACTCGGACGCGATGCTGAGCATAGACTTCACGGAAGTGGCGGTCACAAGGCGGATGTCGCGCGATGGGACGAGCGAGTACTTCATCAATCGCGTCCCATGCAGGCTCAAGGACATTCTGGACCTGTTCTCGGACACGGGCGCAGGCAAAGAATCCTACAGCATCATCGGCCAGGGAAAGATTGACGAGGTGCTGTCAGTCAGGCCTGAGGACAGGCGCGAGCTCTTCGAGGAAGCGGCAGGGATAGTGAAGTACCGGAACCGCAAGCGGGAAGCCCTGAAGAGGCTCGACGAGACGAGCGGAGGCCAGGTCAGGATAAAGGACATTATCGACGAAGTGCAGTCCGGCATACCGGGCCTGGAGACGGAGGCTCAGCGAGCCGAGAAGAGCGAGGAATTGCATGAGACTCTTTCGATCCTCGAGATCGGCCGCGAGGTGTACAAGGCAGGAGCACTCGGCAAGGCTCTTGAGGAGCGCAGAGGGGAAGTGCAGGGGCTCCAGCAGAGATCAGACAGGGAGCGCGCCAGGCTCACCGAACTCGATGCGGAGTACACGGGCGTGTCGGTAAGCCTGTCAAAGGTCGAAGAAGAGATAACCGACCTTGCAGCCCGGGCGGATAGCTCCGGGCGGGCTCTGGACAGGGCCGAATCGAGCTGCGCTGCGCTCGTTAATGAGGAACACACCGCAAAGGCCCAGCTGGACGCATCGACCAGAGCCCGGTCTGAAGCAGAGGCAAGCCTCGATTCTCGCGGCGCGGCGATAGCCGGGCACCAGGAAGAGCTAGCGGGGCTCCGGGAAGCGGCCGGGAGAGCATCCCGGGCGGTCGAGGAAGCTACGGCGCGTGCCTCCAGGGCGGAGAAAGCATGGCGGGACATATCCTCCGAGCTTGAGGCAGCGCGCAAGGTCATCGTCGAACATCGTTCTGTGGCATCTGAGGCAAGAAGCAGAGCATCAGCCGAGGCGTTGCTCGCCCGGAACACTTGCCTGGAATCAGTGAGGCTAGAGGATGAGCGGCAGTCCCTTTGCTCGGAGTTGGAGCGCACGCGGGCCTCTGCCCACGATCTGGATGAGCAGACCATTGCCCGTCGCAGAGAACTTGAGGCAGCGCGGGAGTCGCTCTCGGCGGCTTCTTCCGTGATCGAGGAACAGAAGCGCCTGCACCTGAGGCTAGAGGCGGAACTTGACAGCATACGGCGAAGATCTGCCTCTGCCCACGGCAGGCTTTCGAACTTGACGGAAGCCCGGCAGCGGCTTGAGGGTTACCAGGAAGGCCCGCGCAGGGTGCTCTCCATGGCGCGTGAAAGCAAGCTCTCCGGGGTGCTGGGGTCGGTCGCAGATGTGCTGAAGGTCGAACCCGGGTATGAGAAAGCTCTCGATGCTGCGCTGGGCGGGGCAGTCCAGTACATCGTGGCGGAGTCGTGGGAGAAAGCTGAGAAGGCGATCGAGCTGCTGAAAGCGTCGCAATCAGGGCGCGCGACTTTTCTGCCGCTCGATACCATTCGCCCGAACACCCTGAACGCCCGTGAGGCCGGGGCTGTCTCAGGCGCCACAGGAGCTGTCAGGGGCGCGGATCTGGTACGCTGTGACTCCACATTCAGACCGGTTGTCGAGCACTTGCTCGGCCGGGTCGTGGTGGTGCCCGATCTCCGGGCGGCGAGAAGTCTCGGCAGAGATCTGGGCTTCGGGCTGCGAATCGCGACCCGCGACGGCGACCTGGTGAACCCTGGCGGCAGCATGACGGGCGGCGAGAGGCGCGGCCGGCCCGGCCTCTTTGGCCAGCAGGCCGAACTCGACCGGGCCCAGGAGGATGCCCAGGACCTCGACCGCAAGACCGCAGAGGCCGAACGAGCCTACCGCGAGGCCCTCAGCGAGTTGAGAGCGCGCGAAGAGAGGAAGATCGAGGCAGCTGGCATCGTGAGAGACCTGGAGCGGGAATGTGAGGACATAACCAGGCAGATCAGGGTATTCTCGGCGACTCAGGCGTCACTGGAGCACAGGATCGCCGGACTCGGGCAGCGCGCGGCTGCAATGGGCGACGAGTCACTTGCCCATACAACCCAGGCCAGGGACGCAGGCTCGAAGGCGTTTTCCGTCCAGGATGCTCTGATTGCGGCTGAAAGCGGCGCGAAGAGTCTGGAAGCAGGAGCTATCGAAGCTGATGCCGAGCGGGCAGGCGCCCTCTCAAACCTGGCGGCAGCCCGCGAGGAAATGGCGCGCTCCCAACAGGCGGAAGTCGCTGCCACGCGAAGGCTCGCGGAGGCAACCTCGGAGTGCGAGCGCCTCTCCATCGCGCTTCAAGCCAGGACGCAGGAGCAGGCCCGGATGCAGTCAAGACTTGAGGAGATCGAATCGAGCCTTTCTGAGTCCCAGAGGGAACGGGACCTCATGAGAAGCATCAAGGCGCATGGGCAGCAGGAGCTTGACCAGAAGAGGGCGGAGAGAGACTCGCTGTCCTCCAGGCTATCGTCCATCGAACGTTCCATGCGAGCGACCTCGCGGGCGCTGGACAACATCACGGTCCGCCTCGTTGAGCAGGCTAAGGAGGAGACCCGGCTCGAGACTTCGCTTGCGTCTCTGGAAGAGGGACTGAAGACCCGGTTCTCGCTGGCGCTCGCTGTGGCGCGAGCGGGGTATGCAGCTCTCGACGAGGCGGTTGAACCCCGCATGTCGGAGCTCCGCGAGCAGATCGCAGCTCTGGGGCCCACAAACCCCCAGGCCCCGGCTGAACTGCAGCGCGCGAGGCAGCGGCTCGCTTTCCTTGAGTCTCAGAACGCCGACCTCGAGAAGGCGCAGCAGCAGCTCCACCAGATAATCGCCGGCATGGACCAGAAAATGAGCGAAGTGTTCACCTCATCCTTCGCCCAGATCCGTGAGAACTTCAGGCAGGTGTTCCAGGAACTGTTCGGGGGTGGGGAGGCCGACCTGTGGCTCGAGGACCCTGCCAATGTGCTGGAGTCCGGCGTAGAGATCTCGGCCAGGCCTCCCGGCAGGAACAGCCAGGTGCTTTCGCTCCTGTCCGGCGGAGAGAGATGCCTCGTGGCGATCGCGCTTCTGTTCGCGATGCAGAGGCTCCACCCGAGCCCGTTCTGCGTGCTCGACGAGATCGAGGCGCCACTGGATGAGGCGAACGTGGAGCGGTTCTGCGTCTTCCTGAAAGGGCTTGCTTCAAAGAGCCAGTACATCCTGATCACGCACCAGAAACGCACAATGGAGATATCCGACGTGCTCTACGGCCTGACGATGCAGGAGACGGGCGTGTCGGCAACGCTGTCGGTAAAACTGGCGGATGCATTCCGGCCGGAGGCCAGTCACGCATGAAGAGGTGAATCCCGGACGTGTTCTCGCGCTTTTGGGAAACGCTTGAGAAGACGCGGACAAGCTTTGTTGAGAAAGTCTCGGCCGCGCTCGCG
>Ga0315277_10000919_pt1 | contig 44363 bp, 37 predicted proteins | sample YL17G05_15_MG_FD_203695 | JGI IMG/M metagenome (GOLD analysis project Ga0315277, IMG submission 203695) | Sediment microbial communities from Yellowstone Lake, YNP, Wyoming, USA - YL17G05_15 | ecosystem: Environmental > Aquatic > Freshwater > Lake > Sediment | place: USA: Wyoming | collected... | reverse complement strand
ACGCGCAGCGTGCACCCGACCCGTGGATGGCGGCACGCGAATCCAACACCGCCGTTTCCTCCCCTCCCTTTCCCTCACTCTAGTGCGGCGCGGCCCACGCCTTGATGTAAAAGCCCGGGTCGGGCATCGAGTAGACCCCCCCAAAGTTGTAGCACTCGCCCGCGGTCACGCCCTTGTCGTCCGGGGGGCGTTTGGCGAGCGGGAGCTCGAGAATGCGCTCGCCGCTGTCTTCGCCGCGGTCGTGGCACCCCCACGTCTCGTACACGACCTCCTTGTGCGGCACCGCCACCGTCATCTCCACGATGTTGTGCGCGCCCTGGTTGGTGATGTACGTCTCGATCTTGTACATCTGGCGGCCGTCGCGTTGCCACGTCTCCTTGATCTCGGCGACAAACTCGACCGGCGCGTTTTTGGTGTCGGCCGCGCGCACCGACTGCATGACCACCTGGCCGTTGCCCTCGCCCACGACCTCGCCCAGCTTGCGCGCGGGCTCTTCCGGGGGAGGAGGGGCGGCCTTCGCCAGGGCGGCCTCCTCGGCCGACCCGGGCGCAGGGGCGCCGGGCGCCTCCGTTTTGGGCTTGCCGTCCTTGGAGTCCCACAGAAGGACACCGTCGGCGCCAGTGTACTGCAGCACGCCTTCGTCAGTGACGGTCACGTACGCCCCTTCCCCGCCCGCCGTCTCGGTCGCCCACCCCGCGGGCTCGCCCGCGTCGTTGGCCAGCACCAGATTCCCGTCCTCCTGGTTGTTGAGCGAGGACCCGGTCACTTTCTTGCCGGTCAGCACGGTCGGCTTGCCCTGCAGCTTGAAGATGGTGAGGCAGCCGTTGTCTTCCAGGGTGAGGCGCGCGGTGTCGTTGGGCGACACGATGTACTGTCCGGGCAGCAGGGACTCGCCAGAGGCCAGGGAGGTGAGGCCGTCCTCCTTGGGCTTTTCCTCGGGCCACGACATGGTCGGTTTGGGGGGGTGGCTGCGCAAAAGGGGACGGAGGCGGCGGTTGGCGGCCCGGCATCGGCCGGCGCGACCCCCACTCCGGGCGCGCGGATGGCGACGTGAACGCTACATTCCAGAGCAAGCAAAAGGGGGCGCTCCTTGCGCTGAACCGTGCGTGGGCGGCGCTTGGAGGCCGCGTCCGCATGGCCGCAATCTGCAGCCGCCCGCGCTGGCTCCCGAGCGCCAGGCGGGTCAACGCCCGCCGCGGCGATCCTGTTTAATGTGATACGCACCTGGTGGGGCGGCGGAGGGTCGGAGTGCGGCGGACGAGGCCGGAAGAGTGGGAGCGGCAGAGAGCGGGCCGGTGACCAGGCGCCCCCCTCGCTCTCCCCGCCTCGATCGATCCAGGTCGCTCGATGACACGCACACACACCCCTCTCAGCTACCGCTGCGTGTCTTGATCGGTGAGACCTCCATAGGCCGCGCCGTGGCGCCCGCGCTCGAGCGCGCCGCTTGCGGCGGCCGCCACCACCTCCTTTGCCGCCGAAATCGCCCGCTCCACCCCCCCATCCCCCACCTCGCTCGACGTCACCGCCCGCACCCGCCCCCGCATGGCCGCCACGCGCACGCCGCGGTCGGCGAGGCCGGTCACCAAATCGTCGGCCGTCAGCGGCGCGCCCGCCTGGGGCCCGAAGACGACGATGTTGGAGTCGGCACCGGGCAGGACGAGGAGGTGGGGGATGGCGGACAGGCCGGCGGCGAGGGCGGCGGCGCGCGCGTTGTCGGCGGCGAGCGCGCGCCAGCCGGCGAGCGCGAGGCGCGCGGGCGCGGCCAGCAGGCCGGCCTGGCGCATGCCGCCGCCCAGGGCCTTGCGAGCGCGCCGGGCGCGGTCGATGAAGGGGGCAGCGCCGCACAGGACCGAGCCGACCGGGGCGCCGAGGCCTTTCGAGAGGCACAGGGAGACGCTGTCGGCCGACGCGCACGCGGCCGCCAGCGGGCGCGGGTGGTCGGGATCGATTTCTCCCCGCGCCATGAGCGCCGCCGCCGCGTTGGCCAGGCGGGCGCCGTCGAGGTGCACGGGGACGCCCGCCGCGGACGCGGCTTCCTTGACCGCCGCCATGTGGGCCAGGCTCACGACCGCCCCCCCACACCGATTGTGCGTGTTTTCCAGGCAGACGAGGGCGGGGAGCGCAAAGTGGGGGTCGTCGGGGGCGGCGAGCGCGGCGGCCAGCGCGTCGAGGGGTAGCTCGCCGTTGAGCGCATTGGGCAGCGTGTGGAGGGCGACGCTGCCCAGGGTGGACGCGCCGCCTTGTTCATAGACAAAAATGTGCGACTGGGGAGGAGAGAGGGGCGCGGCGTGTGAGGTGGAAGGAAGCAAGGGCCACCACCCTCCTCTCCCTCCTCTTCTCTCCCTGCCTGGTCTCCCAGCACGACCGCCGACCCGCGCTTCTCCACGTGGCTCAGCATGGCGCACAGGTTGCCCATGGTGCCGCTCGGGACAAACACGGCGGCCTCCTTGCCCGTCGCCGCCGCAGCTTCCGCCTCGAGCGCGGCGACGGTCGGGTCCTCGCCCCACACGTCATCCCCCACTTCCGCGGCCGCGGCTGCCGCGCGCATCTCGGGCGTGGGGAGCGTGAATGTGTCGGAGCGGAGCTCGACGGCGGCCATGGCGGCGACGGAAGAGTGTGGAGGGAGCGCGGCGCGGCTTGCGACACACTCTCAGCGCCGCCGCCCGCGCTCGCGGCCGCCCGCGCGACCGCAGGCCCACGAGTCCACCCCGGCCACCGCGCGGGCGCTCGATCGCGCCCCAATTATGGCCGCGCGCGCTGGCGCAACCCCGTTCGCCGTCAAGCTGTGGACCACCAACCAGCACGCGACCGCCCAAGTGCTGCGCTTGGCCGACGGCGCGGTCGTGGCGGCGGCGTCGACCGCGGAGAGGGGTTTGCGCGGCGAGGGCGGCGCTAGCTTGCGCCCGACCAAGGAGGTGAGACAGGGAGAGAGAGAGGGGTCGTGGGCTGGCAGAGGAAAGGAAGAGGCGGCCGACCGACGGCACCCTTCCTCTCGGCAGACCTGCGCCCGCCTTGGCGCCCTCCTCGCCGAGCGCGCCGCCGCTGCGGGCGTCTCGGCCGCCGCCTGGCGCCGGGCCCGCGGCCAGCGCTACCACGGGCGCGCGGCCGAGCTGCTGGGGGCGGCGCGGGCGGCGGGCCTGAAGCTGACGTAGGGAGAGGAGGGAGAAAGAGAGAGGGGGTCGGCCGGCCCTCCTTTCCTCCCTCCCCGCCCCGCCCCACTGCCCGCACTGCAACACAAGTTCACACGCACGCACACGCTTCTCACTTGCCCTCGCCCCCGCCTCCCGCTTTCTCGGTGCAGTGCCGGCAAAACCAGCGCCCCTTGGGCGTTTCAGCCAGCCCCGCGCACTCGTAGTGAAACCACTCCACCGGGCAGTCCGGGTTGTCGCATGCGATCATGGCGCCAAAGGACACGCGCTGGCAGTAGCAGTAGAGGGGTTCGGCGGGGTCGACAAAGACGGCGGGCGCGCCGCCGCTGCGCGCGCCGGACCGCGGCGCCGCGCCGCCGGCCTTGCGCCGGGCGCCGCCGCCGCCGCCGGCCCTGGGCGCGGCCATCACCCCCGCGGCGGGGTCGGCGGGCAGGCCGGCGGCCTCGCGTTCGCGCGCGAGGTCCGCGTCAAACGCCGCCAGGTCCATGTCCAGGCGCCGAATCTTGGCGTCGACGTCGTCATAGATTTGTTGGGCCAGCTGCGCCTTTTCGTTTGAGTACTGGATGACCTGCGGAGACAGGGAGGGGGGTTGTCGGCGGCCGCCGCGTCCCCGCCCTCTGCGCCCGCATGCCGCCCTCCCGTCCCTCCCGACCTGCTTCATGTCGGCCTCCATGCGCTCGCGCAGGGCGCGCAGCTCGCCCTCGGTCGCTGCCTTGGGCCGCTTGGCCGGCGGCGGGCTCCCCGCCGCGGCCGCCGCGGTCGCCGCGGCCGCCGGCCCCAGCAGGCACGCGCGCGCGTTGGCGTCGGCTTTGGCTTGGAGGGCGGAGCACTTGCCGTCCAGCTCGCGCAGCAGCGCAAATGTGCGCTGCAACTGGGCGGGCAGCTCGGCCGTCGAGTCGACAAACGAGCGCAGGTAGGCGGACGCGTTGGCGGCCGACATATGGAGGGGAGGGGTGGGGCGGGCGGGGCCGAGTCGGGGCCGCGCCGCGCGCGGTTTGCGGGCGAGACGGCGGCGTCTTTTGCCGCCCTTCGTCTCTCTCTTCCCGGACAATGCACCCACACACAGCAGGAACCACCACCCACCCCACACAACACCAGCAGCAACACCGACGCTCAACCATCAAATCATTTCGAGCGCGCGCACGTACGAGTTGGGCAGGTGGTCGGGCACCGCGTCCGGCGTGAGCAGGATGCGGGCAAAGGCGGCGCGGGGGGCGGCCAGGACGAGGGCGGTAGGTGGGGGGGGCGGGCGGAGGGGAGGGGCGGTGGCGTCTTCTTCGGCCGCTGCTGCGCGCACGACGCGCCTCACGCGCCCGGGCGCCCCTGCCGCCGCGCCCGCCTCGCGCGTCGCATCCAAATCGCCCTCGTCCTTGCGCACGGGGGTCAGCCCTGCGGCCGCGGCCGCCGCCGCCGCCGCTGCGGCCGCCGCGTCGGCCGCGCTCGCGCCGCCCGCCGCGGCCGACAGCTCGCCCGGGGGCAGCACCCACAGCAGGCGCCCCGCGACGAGCAGGGGCTCCGTTTTGTCGGCGGCCAGGGCGGCCTCGGCGTCGGCCGAGTCGGCGCGCGTGGCAGGCGCGGTCGCGGCGTCGGGCGCGGGCGGCGTTGCCGCGCCGCCCACCTCAACCACACGCCGCCCGCCCGCGTCCCGCAGGGCGACCGCGCGCGCGTCCGCCGCGGCGGCGTCAGCGGGGGAGAGGAGGGGCGGGGCTTCGGCGTCGTCGCCGCCGGCCGCCCTCTGCCGCGCCGCTGCCAGCCCCGCTTCCGCCTCGACCACGAGCGCCGCCGCGGCATCCGCCCCCACGCCATCGTCCGCGTCCACCAACCGCCGCAGGCTGGCCAACCCCGCCGCCGGCGGCGGCGAGGGCGGCGCCCCCCCCCCGGCCACCACGTCGCGCAGCTCGGCGCCTGCCGCCGCCAGCGCGTCCACCGCGCCCGCCGCCGCGACCGTGACCGCGCGCCGAATTTCAGCCGCCGCCATGCGCACCGGGGACGCGGCCGACAGCTCGATCAGGGCCCCTTCGACCGACGCAAGCGAGAGCCGCGGCACGACGTCCGCAGCCAGCACGACCGACGTCACGTGCGGCGCCATGGCCTCGGCGAGCGGTTCGGAGAAGACGGCCGCGGGGCCGAGCGCGATGCAGGTGACGGGGCCGAGGCCGGGCACGCCGCCGCGCTCGACAAGCAGCGCGGTCAGCACGGCCGCGACCCCGCCCCCCATGGAATGCCCCACGATGCGCAGGGGCCACCCCGGGTAGGCGTCCGCCGCGGCGGCGAGCGCCGGAGCCGTGTTGCAGTGGACGTACGTGGCGGCGCGGAGCATGCCTTCGTGCACGCGCCCGCTCACGCCGTTGAGCGTGACCTCCATCGGGCGGGCCGACAGGTTGGACAGCATGTCGCCCGCCTGCAAGGAGCCGCTGCGAGGGGTGGGGTGGGTGGGGGGGTGGGCTGGGCGCGCCCCGCCCCGCCCCTCGTCCCACGTCCTCCGCCCTCCGCCCCACCGAATGCTCAGCACGATCCGCTGCCCCGCCTCGTCCGCCGCCACAAAGTGGCACGGCCGCGAGACGGAGGACGTCCAGTCGGCCATGATGAGCGCGGAGCGCGCGACGCCGGCGAGCTCGCACGCGGCGGCGCTGTTTGCCGCCGCGCTCGCGCCGCCTGCGGCGTCAAACTCGACCGCCTTGACCGTGTGCATGAGCGCGTAGGACGAGAGGGAGACGAGGTGGCCGGCCGCGGCGGCGTAGCCGTAGGCGGCGCGCGCGTGCAGCGCGGCGGCGACGAGGTCGGACGCGCGCGGGAGAGGGGGGAGGGAGTCGTCGCCGTCTTGGCCTCCTGTTCCCGCCTCTCCACCACCCTCCTCCCCACCGCCAGTCAAATCCACGGCCGCCGACGCAAACAGTTTGGCGTCAGCCGCCAGCCGGGCCGCGTGCCGCGGCGCGAGCACGACGGGCGCAGCGGGATCCAGCGGCAGCAGCGACCACAGGCGCAGCCGGCGCGCGGTGTCGAGCATGAGCGCGACAAAGGCGCGCATGGAGGCCGCGCGGCGGGCGGATTCGGCCGCCTTGCGCGCGGCGGCGGTGGGGCGCGGCGCAAGGATAGGAGACGAGGGGGTGGCGGCGGCGTCGCCGCCGCCTCCAGCCGCCCGCAGCCACCTCCGGCGCCGCACAAAATCACCGATGCGCTGGCTGGCGCGCCCGCCGCGGCGGGCGTGGGGCAGGTGGGCAAACACCGACCCGTACGACCAGCCGTCGCCGTCTGCGTCGTCGTCGGCGGCGACCGCCCATCCGCCGCCCTCGGCGGGGGGGGCGAGCAGGGGGACGGGCTCGCCGGCGGCGTCCGACCAGGCGGCGCGCTCCAGGGGGCCGGGCGCTTGCCTGGGAGAGGAGGAGCGGGGAGGGTCGGCCGTGCGGCGACCGTCGCCACGCCCCACGCCTCGACCTTTGCCACCTCGCCCCCTTCCCCACCCCCCCTACCATCCGAAACCGTAGAAGCGCTGGTTCTCAAACACCTCGGCCGGCGCCCGCGCGCTGCCGTCGCCCGACGCCGCGCGCACGTCGTCCGGCAGGCCCCACATTGTCGGGCGGGGGAGCCAGTCCCGCAGGGCGCGGGGAGGGGGCGGGGAGCGAAGGGATGGCGCGCCGCGGGCGGGCGCGCGCGAGTCAGCAGCGCTGCATGGCCGGGCGACAGCCGACGGCCGGGGCGACAGAGTCGGCGACCGTGTGAGCGTCACTGCAGGCGGTGTCGGGAGGGGAGAGGAGGGATGAGAGTGAGCGGCCGACGATGGCGCACACGGCCGCGGTTGCCGTGCGCTCCCGCCCACAGTCGGCCGCGCATGCAGCGCCCGCCCGCCCCCACGCGCGCGCCGCTCGCGCGGCCCGCCCCCCGCGGGGCGCCGCCGCGCGCCGCGCGCGCGATGCCGCCGCCGCGCGCCGCGCCGGCCGGCGTCGAGTCGCTCGGCGCGCTCTCCCCCGCCGTGGAGGCCGCCATCGAGGCCGGCCTGACAAACTGCCTGTCGGACACGGACCTGGACCTCGGCCCCCGCGCGGTGCGCCACGCCGGCAAGGTGCGCGATACGTACCTCCTCGGCGGCCTGGCCATCCTCGTGACGACAGACCGGCTGTCCGCGTTCGACCGTGCGCTCGCCTCAATCCCGTTCAAGGGCCAGGTGCTCAACCAGACTTCCGCCTGGTGGATGCACAACACGCACGACATCGTGCCCAACGCCCTCCTGGCCACGCCCGACCCGTGCGTGAGCGTCATGACACGGTGCGACGTGGTGCCGATCGAGTTTGTGGTGCGCGGATTCATGACTGGCAGCACGAGTACCAGTCTGTGGACGCACTACAACAACGGCGAGCGAAACTACTGCGGCAACGCCTTCCCCGACGGCATGACCAAAAATCAGAGGCTGGAGCGCAACGTGGTGACGCCCACGACCAAAGCCGCCGACCACGACGAGCCGATATCGCCGAAAGAGATTGTCGCGCGCGGCCTCGCGACCCAGGCCCTCTGGGACGCCGCGTCCGCCGCCGCCCTCGCCCTCTTTGCCCGGGGCCAAGCCGTCGCCCTGTCGCGCGGCCTGCTCCTTGTCGACACCAAGTACGAGTTTGGCGTCGACGCCGAGGGGGGTCTGCGGCTGATCGACGAGATCCACACGCCCGACTCGTCCCGCTACTGGTTGGCCGACACGTACGAAGACCGTGTCGCGGCCGGCTTGGAGCCGCAGTCGATCGACAAAGAATTCGTGCGGCTCTGGTTTCGCGAGCGCTGCGACCCGTACGCCGACGCGGTGCTGCCCGAGGCGCCCGCGCCGCTGGTGGCCGAGCTGTCCCGTCGCTACGTCACGCTGTACGAGCGCATCACGGGGCTCCCGTTTGTGCCGGCCGACGGGAGTGTGCCGGCCGGGCAGCGGATGGCGGCCAACACGCGCGCGTGCTTGCTCGAGCTGGGGGCGAATCTCGAGTGAGGAAGGAGGGCAGGCAGGTGGTGGCGGGTGTGAACCCCAGGGGATCTGCGGCGGGACACACTTGGTCACACCACCCCTCTATTTCTTCTTCTTCTTCCCCCACCGCTCCTGGTACTCCGGGTCCCCCTCCCCCCGCGCCCAGCTCAACAGCCCATCCACCACCTTCTTGGGCACCGACGGGAGCGCCTCGAACGCGTCAAACATTTCGACAAAGTCGGCGTTGGCGTCGCGCAGCGAGCCGTCTTTTGTCGGCACGCCCCGGATCGGCGCCAGCCTCCGCCGCGCCGCGTCCAGCGTGGCCTGCAGGATGCGCTTCTCGCCCAGGCGCAGGGAGGCGGCGACGCGGGCGCGCGGGGTGAGCGTGGCGTCTTGCAGCAGCTTGGTGTCTTCCTCGGCGCCGCCGACGTAGGCCGACAGCCGTTCGCGGCACTCGCCCAGGAGCAGTTGCAGCACTTCATACTCGTTGGCCGGGCTGACGACCACGTCTTTCTCAAAGGTGACCGCCGCCAGCTGCGCGGGGTCTTGCAGGCGGGCGAGGCGCAGGTAGGAGAGGAGTTGCAGCGGGAACCCGCCGCGCTTGATGGGAAACGGTTGGCCGTCGGCGAGGCCGACGGCATCCAGGATCTGGAGTTTCGTCGACCGCATCCTGTCTGTCGCGGCCAGGCCGACCGTGACCGTGAGGCAGTCGGCGTCGCCGCCGCGCGCATCGACCGCGCCGGTCGCGAGCAACAACTCGCCATTCGGCCGCCCGTCGGCGACGTCGACCGCGTCGCCCGGCGCGTACGCGCGGTTGGCGGTCAGCACTGCGGCGCCGCGGGCCTCGTCGTAGTCGAGGACCGCGGCGTCGGGCGCGCCAGACCGCGACGCGCGCGAGAGCACGGGCAGCAGCGCAAAGCAGCCGGCAGCCGGCAGGTAGGCCGCGGTCGCGGTCACGACCGCAACAGCGCTCCGAAACGCGTCCCGCGAGAGCCAGGGCGGAGCGGTGCCGCCCGCAGCTTCCACCAGGCGCGCGTGCGCCTCGTCGAGCGCGGCGTCGCGCGCGCGCGCCTCGGCGAGCGCGGGAGACCCACGCAGGAGCACCGCACGCTCCTCATCTGCCCACAGGACGGGCGTGTCGACCGTCGCGGGCAGCGTGGCGAGCAGCGGCGCCCACTTGGGCGTACCCCCCCCCGCCGCCCCGCGCTCGGCCGCCAGCCACAGCGCGAGCGCGGTCACGTCGTCCGCGCCGGCGGCTAGGGCGCCGGCCGCGGGGTGGTCGGCGGCGTCGACCGCGGTGACGGCCAGGTCGCCGGGCACGGTGAAGAGAGGCTAAGAGGGGTGAGGGGGGTGGTGGTTGGACGCCCGCCGCCGCTCGGCCCATGCTCCGCACTCCGCACTCATTCTCCTCTCTTCCACACCTCTCCCGGCGCCACCGCGCGCGCCGCGGTGAGCGCGCCGTCGGCGTCAGGCTCGGCCGCGGGCGGGGGCAGGCCCTGGGCTTCCACCAGCCATGTCATCAGGGCGGCCGTGTCGGGCGACGCGGTTGTGGAGGCCGCGGGAGGGAGCAAGGGGCGGCCGCGGCGTGGCGCGGGCAGCGGGGCGCCGCGGCGGCGCCCAATGCGGGGCGCCCGCAGGCCGGCGGGCGCCGCCCGGGGGCCGGCAGGGGCGATGGCGCGCATGGCGTGCGGCGGGCCGGCGACAGAATGTGTGCGCCGCGCGCTGGCCGGCGTGAGCCGCTTTGCGAGGGTCGGCAACAAGCACAGGGTCGAGGCTACTGCCTTCCGCGCCTTGCGTGGTACGCAGCGACTCACAGCGTTGCGCTCGCACGCCGGCGGCAACCGCTGGACTGGCCGCCCGCCCGTTAAAACGAGGCCCGCGCCGGCGGGTCGCACTACCACCCAGCCGCGCGTCCGGCCTCCGGCGCCGGGCCACCCCGCCCTCTCGCCCCCGAACAACTCGCCACTCGATGACCACCGCCGCTCTTGTCCCCGTGCCGGTGTCCGTGCCCGCGTCGCCCAAGCCGTGCGCGATGGCGGCGTCGCCGCATGCCGCGCAGCTGCCCGCGCCCGACACGGCCGCCGCGCTGCCGGCCCTTTCTTGTGACGCCAAGGCGACGTTAGCTGTGAGTGAACAATGGCGGTTGGGGGGGTCGGCCGGGCGCGGCGCGCGCGGTGGCGCGACGACGACATTGCTACCCCTTTGGCCCGCCGCGGCCTCTTCCGGCGCCGGGCGCCCGTGCCGCTGCCGCAAGGGATCGTGTTTTGATTACGCGGTCCTTAGAGGGCGGCACTAGCGCGCGCGAAGCCCCAAACGTCGCCCCGCCGCCCACCCCCATCCATCCCCTTCATCGCCAGCCCGCGCTCGATGGGTTCGCCATCTCCATCCTGCACGAAGCCTTGCTAGAAGCTTTCCGCGCCCGGTTCGACTTGGCCCGCATCCGGGTCCACGCGGGCGCGGGGCGCGAGTGCGGCGAGGAGGACTATGAGACGCCCGCCGCAAAGAAGCCCTGAGAAGGGATGCTAGGCCGTCGCTGCGCCCTGGAGCGGTCGATTTTGCCACCACCAACGCCCACAACGGGCACCGCCCGAGACATGCGCCCCCCAGTCCCCACGCCGCGCTTGGGCCGGTGCCCCCTGCCCAACGCGATGCAAGAGATGAGAGAGTGCGGGCCTCCGACTGCTGTAACGCGGGAGAGCCTCATGAGTGTGGTGCTGGGCTTGCAGCGAACCAGGCGCGTCGTGTGCGTGCCCCCGAAACCGCGCCGCCCTCTCCCCCTTCTTCCCCTTCCTTCCCTCATCATCACTCCTCCTCCTCCTCTTCCACCACCAGCGTGCGGTCGCCCATGCCCGGCGACGCGGGCGCGACGCAGGTCAGGGCGAGCGAGTCGTCGGGGTCGGTCGACAGGCGGCGGCGCGCGCCGTCGCCGGCGCGCCGGCCAAAGCAGGACGCCAGCCAGGAGGAGCGGCGAACGGCGGGCGCAGGGGCGGGCGCGCGCCCGCCGCGCGCCCCCGTCCCACTCTCGACCACTTTCAGGCGCGCCTGAAGCTCGCGGCACGCGGCCTTGACCCGCTCAATCTCCTTGACCGCCGCCTTGCGCGCCCGGGTCTCGGTCGCCAGCGCGGCGTGCACCTCGCGCACGCGCGCCTCGCGAGTGGCCAGCTTTTGGACGGCTTCGGGCGAAAACGCGGCCGACGCGTGCGACACGTAGCCGTGCAGCATGCGCAGGCCGGCTTCCGCGGCCACCAGGCGGCCATCAACCGCGGTCACCGTCTCCGTGATGGTCCCCGTTTCGGCGCGCAGGCGGGTGAGCTCGCCGCCGACGCCGCGCGCAAAGTTTTGGGCGGCCGCGTCCCACCCCTCGCCGCGCGTGACGCGCTCCTCCAGGCCGTCGATGCGGGAGACGAGGGGGGCGATGGTGTCGTGGTCGCCGGTGAAGGCGGTGGTGGTGGTCGCGACCGCGCCGCGCGAGAGCCAGCGCGAGCGGCGCGACGACGGCTTGCCGCCCGCGTCGCTCGTCGCGCCCTCGCCCCCGCTCGTCTCCCCGCCCGCCGCGGTCGCCGCGTCCGCCGCTTTGCGCCGGGACGCCGACTTGGCGACGGCGAGCGCCTCGCGCACGGACGCGGCGAGGTCGTCCACTTTGGCTGCGGCCGCCGCCGCGCGCTCGCGCGCCGTGTCGCCCGCCGCGCGCGCGGCCGCCATTGCGGCCGCCGCGTCCGCGCGCGCCGCGTCCAGGGCGGTTTGGGTAGCCACCCGGTCGGCGTCGGTGGCGTCGGCAAAGGTGGTGACCTTGGCGGCGAGCGCGGCGACCGCCGCGCCGACGCCCTCGACGCGGCGCTCGGTGACCGCCAGTCTCGCTTCCGCCGCCGCCGCCGCCGCGTCGCGCGCTTCCGCATCGGCCGCGTCGGCCGCGTAGCGGGCGGCCAGCAGGCGGGCGACCTTGCTCTCGAGGCCGACGAGTCGCGAGTCGGCCTCGGCGGCCGCCGCGCTCGCGGCGGCCGCCGCGCTCGCAGGGGGGGCGCGCGCCGGCGGGCAGGCATCATCGTCCTCCACCTTGTGCGCAAACGGGCCGTCGTAGCACATGGACGGCGCGGCGTCGGTGCGCGCCGAGGGGGGGGGGCGCGGCGAGCCGACGGCCGACCCGCCCGCCGCCGCCGGCGTGACCGCGCCCGACGCGCACGCCCGAATGGGAATCGTGCTCACCGGCAGGCACCCCGGCTTGGGCGCGAGGAGCATGGCAAAGAGGACCGCGTTGCGCGTGCCGCGGCACGGCACGCAGTCGGCGGGCGTGCGCCCCTCGCGATCGGCCACCGACCGGCGCGCGCCCGCCGCGAGGAGCTCGCGTGCCGCGTCGAACGCCGCGGCCGCCGCGGCGGCGTGCAGGGGGGTCGCGCCGCGCGCGTTGCGCACGCGCGCCGCGTCTTTGCGCGCGCCCGCGACGAGCTCGGCCACGATGTCGGCCCTGTCCGCCGCCGCCGCCACATGGAGCGCCGTGTTGCCTTCATCGTCCTGCGCGTCGATGGCGGCCGGCACGCGGGCGGCCAGCAGCGCGCGGACGACGTCGAGGTGGCCCGCCGCGGCGGCGGCGTGCAGCGCGGTCGCGCCCGTCGCGCCGTCGCGCAGGGCGGACGCCGCGGGATTGGCGGCCAGCACGCGCTTGACGACGTCGACGTGGCCGGCGGCGACCTCGGAAAAGAGGGTCGGCACGTGCTGCGCCGACGAGCGGGGGGCGCGGACCATGGTGTGCGTGGCTGTTGAATGGGTCAGGAGTGTTAGTTTGGGATGCAGGGCCATCGGCAGGGACGCCGCCGGGGGCGCGCGAGGGCTCCAAAAGGAGCCCTCGCGGGGGGGCGGAGCAGTGGGCGCCCGCGCTGCGCCGCCGGTAGCGCATTGCCGGAGCCGCGCCCACCCTGGGCATCCGAGTTCACATGAGTCACCACGCGGCGGTCGCGCGGCCGCCGGCGGCGGCGGACGCGGCGGGCGCGGCCTTGGCCTTTCGGGCCACATGCGCTCGCAGCTTATGCCGCGCGCCCGCCTCCCCCGCCCTCGCCGACCTGAAAGAAAAAAGGCTCGCGATTCGACTGGAGCGGCGGCCGTCGCGCCGAGGCAGGCAGGGTGTGTGTGCGGTGGCGGCCGCGAGCCCTTCGCAGAGCGGCGGGCCGTCGCGGTCGCTGTCAATGGCGGCCGCCCGCGCCGCGCTGCTTGGGGCGAGGTGCAGATACCTGCGTGGTGCCGATGGCAAGCCGCCGCTGCCCTCGGCGCAGCGCCGCGAGCCGACGCGCCCGATTCCCCTCCATCTCCACCAGGACGCGGCGCCGCCTGCTGCCATCCATTTTGGCACGCCACCTATCCACCTCACCAGCGAGCGCCTCCCCGGCGCTCGAGGGCGCCGCCCCTCCGATCGCGGCGGTCGCGTCCCTCGTGGACTCGCTCCACACGGGCGCCGGCCTGCCCTGGTGGGCGGCCATTTCGGCGACCGCGTTTGGTGAGGGAGTGAGAGTGTGTGTGGACGGTGGGGTCGAGGGCTTCACTTGCTCTTGGTCGACCCTTGGCCCTCTCCCTCTTTTCTCTGCTAGGCGTGCGCGCCGCGCTGACCCCCCTCTCCCTGCTGCAAGCGCGTGCCGCGGAGTCTGCAGGCGCTTTGTTGGGCGAGGCGCGCGCGAGGGCCGCCACAGCGAGTCGGGAGGGCGACGGCGACGCGCGCGCGCCGACCGCCGCCGAGCTCGCGCGCGCGGTGCACGCTCTCGCCCGCGACAAGGGCGTCATCCACCCGGCCTGGGTGCTGGCCGCGCCGTTGGTGCAGGTGTGAAGGGTGTGTGCGTCGTGCGGCGGGCTGGCGTCGGCGGTCGGTGCCGGCCACCAACCAAACACACTCCTCTCTCTCTTCTTTAGATCCCCGTGTTTGCCACTTTCGTCCTGGGCGTGCGCGCCATGGCAGTGGCCGACTGGCCCGGCCTCGCGACCGGCGGCCCTCCCTGGGTGGCCGACCTGACCGCGCGCGCGGTCGACACCGCGGCCGGCACCGCGCCGCTGGGCCTCGCCGGCGGCATCCTGCCCGCCGCCATCGTAGGCCTCACACTTGTCACCGCGGCTGCCGGCCCCGGCCGCGCCGCGGCCGCCGCCGCGGGCACGCCCGCGGGCGCGACCGCGTCGCTCGTCCGGCTCGCGGTCGAGTGGTGCGCCGTGCCGGCCGCGGTGGGCGCCCTACTGCTGCCCCAGGGAGCAGCGCTGTACTGGGCGGCGTCTTCATTGGCGGCGCTGGCGCAGGGCGCGGTGGTGCGGCGGTGGGTCGGGGTCAAGGCGACTCCGCCGCCCTCCTCCCCTTCCCCCCACCTCGCCGCCGCCGCCCGCGCCCGCGCCGCCGGCGATGTGCCCGCCGCCATTGCGGCCGCGGTAGCCGCCACCGCGGCCCGCCCGGGGGACGCGCGCGCGTGGTATGCGTTGGGGCAGTTGCGCGCGGGTGTCCGCGAGTGGGGCGCGGCGGGCGCCGCCTACGCCCGGTGCGCCGAGCTGGAGGCCAACCCGGGTCTGCTGGCGCGCGCCCGGTTTGGCGAGGGCGTGGCGGCGAGCATGGCGGGCGAGAGGGAGGCGGCGGTCGAGTGCTTTGGCGCGGCGGCGGACGCTGCCGAGACGGCCGCCGGCGGCCTCCCCGCCGCGGCCGCCGCGGCCGCCGCCGCGCGTACGGCTAAAACACCGCCCCCTCCCGCGGTCGCCACCCTGGCCCGCGCCCGGCTCGCGCGCGCGGCCGCGCTGGCGGACGCGGGCGACGCGGCCGCCGCGCTGCCGGACGCGCGCGCGGCGGCGGCTCTCGACCCGGGCGCGGCGGCGTACGTGGCTGAGTTGGTGCGAGCGAGTGAGGGGAAAGTGTAGCAGAAGCGTGGGCGGCTTGGCAGCGGCGGCGCGACCTCCCTTCTCACTCTGCGCGGGCGGCGCGCCGGCACGCCGCCATGCCGCCCCAATCACCCCCCTTTTCTCGCTCTGTCGACGTTGACGGCGCCCAGCTAGAAGGCGGTGGCCAAATCCTGCGCAACGCGGCCGCGCTGGCGGCGTGCACGGGGGTCGGCCGCCTTGCTGTGCACGCGGTGCGCGCGGGGCGCGCCCCAAAGCCCGGCCTGCGCCCCCAGCACCTGGCCGGGCTGAAGGCGGTGGCCGAGTTGTCGAGTGGGGAGCTCGAAGGAGGCTCCGTGGGGTCGTCCGAGGTCGAGCTGCGCCCGCGCCGCGTCGTCGCCGGCGCGCACACCGTCGACTGCGGCACCGCGGGCTCGGTCGCCCTGCTCGCCCAGGCGTGTCTGCCGCTGCTGCTGCTGGCGGGACCGAGCGCGGACGGTTCCTCTCTCTCGCGCTTGGACCTGGGCGGCGGCACCGACGCCGCCGCCGCGCCGCCCGCCAGCTACGTGTCCGCCGTCCTGCTGCCGACGCTGCGGCGGTTGTTTGGTGTGGAGGTTGATTTGGACATCACCCGCCGCGGCTTCTTCCCAAAGGGTGGGGGCAGGGTGTCTCTGGTCGCGCGCGCGCTCGCGCCCGGTGCGGCGCTGCCCTCGTTCACCCTCACCCGCCCCCTGGACGACCCCGTCGCCACCGTGACCGTGACCGCGTTTCACGCGGGGCGCCTGCCCGCGGCGGCGGCGGCCGCGGCCGCCGACGCGGCCGCGGGCGCGCTGCGCGCGGCGCTCGGGGAAGGCGTTGCCGTCGACGTCTCCGTCTCCACCCTCCCGCCCTCTGCCGCCATTGGCGACGGGGGCGGCGTGCAAGCCCTGGCCGTGACGGCCGCGGGCGTCACCATGGCGGCGAGCGAGCCGCTTGCCTGCAAGGGCGGCGCGCCCGCCGCGGCCGCGGTCGGCGCGGCCGCCGGCCGCGACCTGGCGGCTGATTTGGCGATACCTGGCGCGGCCACCGACCGCCACCTGCAAGACCAGCTCATCGTCTTTGCCGCCCTGGCCGGCGGCGAGAGTCGCTTCACACTCGGCGAGCCCACCCTGCACACGCGCACCGCGGCCGCCATCGCGGGTCAGGTGGCGGGGGCGGCAGTAGAATTCGAGGCGCCCGCGGCCGCGGGCGGGTGCTGGACGGTGGTGGTGCGCGGCGTCGGCGCACGCGCGGGGGGTGTCGGCGAGTGATGCGGCGCCCCTTCCTCCCCTCCCTGCCTCTGTGCGGCCGGACAGTGCTGCATTGCTACAAACGGCGGCCGCGTGCGGAAGCACAGTGTCTCTCCCCACCCCTCTCCTCCGCCCGCGCTCAATTTTTGGTTTTTGTCTCGACGGGCCGAGCTCCGGGCGCCCTCGCGGCGCGCACGCGCGCGCGCCGGGAGCGGCTCTCTTGGTGCGTGGTGGGGCACGCGCAGCGCAGGGGAGCGGGTGCTGCCGCGCGAGTCCCTCCAGAGTCGGTCCCGGCGCGCGGCGGCGGCGCGGTGGGGCGCCCGTCGTAGCCGAGTTGGGGTATGTGTGGCGGGCGGGGGAGGGGGGCGGAGGGGGTGGCGGCGGCGCGCGCGCTCACGCGGCGGGCGGCCACCCCGCGAGCGCGCCGCCCTCCCACAGAGCCTTGACCGGCGCCCCCGCCGCCGCGCGCTCAAGCGCGGGCGCGGCCGCCGCCCGCACGCGGGCGGCGACGGCGTCGATGGTGCCGTCGGCGTCGACGCGTGCCCACTCGCAGCCGCCCGCGCGGTCGGCGCGCATGCCATCAAGCATGCCCGCTACCGTCGCCAGCATGCCCGCTTCCTCGTACCGCTCCTCGCCAAACCCGCCGCGCTGGGCGGCGGCCGCGGGGTCGAGCGTGAGGTGGAGGACGGCGTCCGGCGCGGGGAGCCCCGCGTCCGGCGCCGCGCACCAGGCCGCGCCGAGCCCCGGCGCGCCCTTGGCCGCGGTGAACGCCACCCCGGAGAACGCGTAGCGGTCGACGACGAGCGTGGTGCCGGCGGCCAGGGCGGAGAGCAGCGCCGCGCGCTTCTCCCAGCGGTTTGCAGAAAACAGGAGGTGGATCGCGCCGTCGTCGAGGGCCGCCCCCGACCGCAGGTACGCGTCGATGACCGCGCCGGACGACGTGGTGCGGTCGGGGAAGCGCCACATCTCGGCGGGGACCTGAGAGGAGGAGGGTCGGCGCGGCGCCCGGGTGGCAGACGGGGTTTGCGCACGGCCGCGCGCGGGCGCCTCTTCCGGGCCGCTGCGGCCCCCGCTCCGTCCCCACTCGCGCCCGCGAGTGGGCCCTATTGCGATCGCGCCTCCAGGGGGCGACAGGGAGCGCGGCGGCAGCGCACGCGCCGGCCCGGGGGCGCGCGATGGCCGCGCGCGCCCCGGCCCGCCTCTCCGCCTCCCCTCCTCCATCCTCTCTGCGCTCACGCCATCCGCTTTCAGCGCTTCCACCAGCCGCTTGCACTGCGTCGTCTTGCCGCACCGGTCGACGCCTTCGAGCACGATGAACGCGCCGCGCGCGCGCGCGGCCGCTGCGGGGGGCGACGCGGCGGCGGCAGCCACGCTGGCCACGCCGCGAGCCATCATTTCGCCGAGCGCGGGGGGCGTGCGCCCAGGGGCGGAGCCCGTGCCGCAGTGCAGAGGGCGCGGCGGGCGCCGCGACCGCCACATCCGCCGTCTCTCCCGCGACCATGCTCCGCAGCGTCGCGCGCGCGCACCTGCCACCGCCCGCGCTCGCCGCCCGCCCGCCGGCCGCCAACCGCCCCGCTCGCGTCCCGATTGCCGGCTCGCGGCCCGCGCGCCGCCCCGAGGCGGTCGCCACGATGGTGAGATATAGGTGGAGGGGCGTGGGGAGGGGTGGACGGGGTGGTTTGAGGCCCCGATTGGGCACGCGGCGGTGGCGGCCGCCAGCACCAACCCCTTCCCCCCCTCCCCAACCCAGGCCGCGCCCGCCGCGCTCGATCTCTCCGAGCTGACCGCGATCGGCCCTCTGGACGGGTAAGAAGAGAGGGAGAGAGAGGGAGAGTGAGAGAGAGAGAGGGAGAGAGAGAGAGAGGGAGAGGGTCGCGGGGCAACCGACGCCGGCGCGCACCCCGTCTCGTCAGTCGCTACGGCTCCAAACTGGCCGGCCTGCGCGCCTGCATGTCCGAGTATGGTCTCATCAAGGCGCGCGTGCTCGTCGAGGTGCGGTGGCTCCAAGCGCTGGCCGCGGTGCCGGAGGTGGTCGAAGTGCCCCCGTTTTCGGCCGCCGCGACCGCCCTCCTCGACGATTTGGCGACCAATTTCACGGTCGCCGACGCCGCCCGCGTCAAGGAAATCGAGCGCACGACCAACCACGATGTCAAGGCGGTGGAATACGTGATCAAAGAAAAGCTTTCTTCGCTCCCCGAAACCGCCGCCGTCTCCGAGTTTGTCCACTTCGCGTGCACGTCCGAGGACATCAACAACATTGCGCACGCGCTCATGCTGCGCGAGGCAGTCGAGGGGTTGCTGGCGCCGGCGCAGGGCGCGGTCGTCGACGCGGTCGCCGCCCTCGCCACCACGCACGCCGCCGTTCCCATGCTCGCCCGCACCCACGGCCAACCAGCGTCGCCCACGACGCTGGGCAAGGAGATGGCCGTGTTTGCGTACCGGCTGGCGCGCCAGCGCGACGCCGCGCTCGCCGTCCCACTGTGCGCCAAGATGGCGGGCGCCGTCGGCAACTACAACGCGCACCTGGCCGCGTACCCCACGGTCGACTGGGCCGCGGTCGCGTCCCGGTTCGTCACCTCCCTCGGCTTGGCCTGGAACCCGTACGTCACCCAAATCGAGCCGCACGACTACATGGCCGAACTCTTTGCCGCCCTCGCCCGGTTCAACACGGTGCTCATCGATTTCGACCGCGACGTGTGGGGCTACATCTCGCTCGGCTATTTCAAGCAGAGGACGGTGGCGGGGGAAGTCGGGTCCTCGACCATGCCGCACAAGGTCAACCCCATCGACTTTGAGAATTCAGAGGGCAACGCCGGGGTGGCCAACGCGACGCTCGACCACCTCGCGCACAAACTCCCCATCTCGCGCTGGCAGCGGGATTTGACAGACTCGACCGCGCTCCGCAACCTCGGCGTTGGCGTCGGGCACTCTCTCCTCGCGTGCCAATCCGCCCTGCGCGGCATCGGCAAGCTGCAGGTGAATGAAAGGGCGCTCGCGGCCGACCTGGACGGGTGCTGGGAGGTGTTGGCGGAACCGATTCAAACCGTCATGCGGCGGTATGGCGTGTCGGAACCCTACGAGAAGCTCAAGGCCTTCACCCGGGGCCAGGCCGTCACCGCCGAGTCCATGCGCACCTTTGTCGACGGCTTGGCGGGGGACGTGCCCGACGACGTGCGGGCAACGATGCGCACGTGGACGCCGGGCGGCTACGTCGGCAACGCGGCGGCGCAGGCGGCCGCGCTGGCGGACGTCTTGCGCGCCGAGTGAGGCAGAGGAGGGAGGGGCGTGCAACCGCCTGATCACCGCACTGAGCACGGGCGAGGAGGTGGAACAGGGGGGAGAGCGCGCGGGAGGAGGCAGGTCACTGCCGCCGCATTGGCCCACTCTCGCGCGCGGCCGGCCGCCGCCCATTGGGACCCGTTCCCCTCCCGCACGCGCATTCCATGCCCATAACACCAGCCACGCGGCCGCGCGCCGCGCCCGCCGCGCGCCGCCCCCCGCCGCCGGCGTGCCGCCCGCCGCCGCCGGCCGCGCGCCGCGTGCGCGAGGACAGCGACTGGAGGGAGGAGTTGGCCACCCGTAAAGTGCCGCCCGGCACGGGCAAAGGGCTGCCGGGGAAGGAGGGCGGCGGCAAGGAAAATGAAGACTTTCTCTTCGTCCCCGACGACGGCACCCCGTCCGCCGACGCTGTGGAGGACCTGTACAGCCTAGACGGAGGGTGGAGCGTGGAGCTGGTGACCGAGGAGGAGGAGGGCGAGTCGTGGACGGCGGGGCCGGAGTATGACGGCCCGCGCGTTTTGCGCCGCGCGCCCGCGTCGGCCGCCCCGTCGACCCCGTTTGACCCCTTGGCCGACCTGGAGGCCGCCCCCCCAAACACCGCTATGGGCTCCATCCCGCGCCACGTCCTGCGGACCCTGCTCGCGGCCGAGGCCGACGCGGCCGACGCCGCGTCGAAGAACACGGCGACCAACCGGCGCCGCCTGGCGGCCGAGCGCAAGACGCACACACGACTGGTGCTCATTGGCGGGTCTGCCCGGGGCGCCCGGCTGCTCTCCGGGCGCGGCGAGACGACGCGCCCCATGATGGAGAAAGTGCGCGCCGCCCTCTTTGACATGCTCCTCTCCCACTCCGCCGCCGGCACTGGCACCTTCCCCCCGGACTCCACCTGGCTCGACCTCTTTGCCGGCACCGGGTCGGTCGGCCTCGAAGCCCTCTCGCGCGGCGCGGCGGCGTCGCACTTTGTCGAGATGGACCCCTGGGTCGTCGACACCGTGCTCAAGCCCAACATTGCGACCGTGGAAAAGGCGGGGGCACAGGGGCGGGCGACGGTGGTCGCGTCGCGGGCCGAAGATTTCGTCAAATCTTTTTCCGGCGCCCCTTTCGACTACGTCTCGATCTGCCCGCCCTACCTCAAGGTCGACTACCAGCAGCTCCTCGCTGACGTGGCATCCTCGGGCCTCGTGCACGGGCAAAGCGTCGTCGTCGTCGAGTACCCCATTCGCTCCGCGGGCGACGTCCCCCCTTCCCTCGGCCCCTTGGCCCGCGTGCGAGACCGTCGGTACGGGCGCACCAATGTCGTGGTGTACGGGCCGGCGGCCGAGTGAGGGAGTGGGAGGAGAGGGTGGTAGTGCCTTCATTGTTTGTGGTTTGGTTTTTGCAAGCCCCCGTGCTCTCTGACATGCCCTAGGCACCGGCTCGGGCACCGAGTCGGTCAATCTCACTTCCCTGCCTCACGGAGGGGGAATGCGGAAGTAGGCATCGCCCGCGGCGGCGCGCGGCGGCGACGGAGGGGTGGTCGCCGCCTTGTGGGGCCGCGGCCACCACCCCACGCCGCGACCACCGCCGCTCAACAGGCGCATCGATGGCAGCTTGGGCAGGGCGGCCGCCGCGGAGGCCTGCCCGCCCGCCGCGGGCAGCGCAGGCAGCGGCGGCAGCGCGCCCGGCGTCGGCGCCGCCTTGCTGCGCGCCAAAAGAGAGCGCAATCGGGCGGCGACGGGTTGGGGGGGGGGAGGCGCGGGCGCGGCGGGCAGGGCGGGGGGCGGTGCGAGGCCCTCGGGCGCGTCAACGGCCGCCGCCGCCGCGGGCGCCGCCGCCGCCTCGAGCTCACTCGCGAGCGCCGCAGAGGGCACCCGCGGCGTCGGCATCGCCTCGGACGCGGCCGTCGTTCCGCGGCGACTATTGAGCGCGCCGGCGACCGCGCCGGCCGCCGCCCCCGCCAACGCTCCCGCTTTGGCGCCCACCGCCGCGCCCAGGGGGCCGCCCGCCAGGCCGCCCAGGCCGGCGCCGACAAGGGAGGCGGCGCCCACGTTTTTCAGGGTCGCGTGCGAGCGGGCGGTCGAAGGGGGGGACGTGGCGTCGTCTCTGCCGGTCGAGGGTGACGCCGGCGCCGCCATCGCGGGAAGGAGGCGGGCGCGGGCGCCGCCCGTCGCCGGGAAACGGGGTGTGGTGTTTGATGCGGGCGCAGACGCCCGCAGAGCGTCAGCGGCTCCGCGCGCCCCCGGGCCGACCGCAAGGCGATCCGACGCCTTGCGTGCGTCAGATCGACCCCGCATCCATCGACCGGTGTCGAGGCCGCCCTCACCACCCTCCCCCCATGCTCGCCGGCGTGGCGGTCGGCGCGTCCACCGCCTGGCTGGCCGGCCGCTGGTCGGCCAGGCGCAGGCGGAGCGCGCCGCTGGAGGTGAACGAGGCGGCCCCCCCTCCAAACCCTTCCTGGCGCCCCGGCGACCCGTCGCCGCACCCGTTCCCCGGCTCCCCCCGCCTCACGTTCGACCCCGCGGCGACACCCGCGGCGGTGCTGTACCCGCTCCTCATCTCGGCCGTCGTGCCGCGCCCCATCGCGCTCGTGTCGTCGGCCGGCGCCGACGGCGGGCGCAACCTCGCCCCATTCTCCTACTTCGGCCTGGTCGCCCACGACCCGCCCCACGTAGTCATCGGCACCTGCGCCACGAGCGGGCGGGAGAACAGGCAGAAAGACACGCAGCAGAACGTGTTGGAGACCCGGGAGTTTGTCGTCAACGTCGTCTCCGAGTGGATGCTGGAGGCTGCCAACCACACGTGCGGGTTTTATGATCGCGGCGTCGACGAAATGGAGCTCGCCGGTTTGACCCCCGAACCGTCCGAGGCCGTCGCCCCGCCGCGCGTCGCCGAGGCCGCGGTCCAACTCGAGTGCGTCCTTGCCGCCGCCCACCCCGTCCACAACGCGGCTGGCCTCCTCACCACCACTATTCTCATCGGCCGCGTCGTGCGCGTGCACGTCCTGGACGCGGTGACGGACCGCACTGCGACCGGCGCCCCCGTCGTCGCCTTCAACCGCCTTGCCGCCGTATCCCGCCTTGGCGGCGACACGTACGCGCGCGTGACGGAGACGTACGATCTGCCGCGGCCCGGAAAAGAGTGGCAGGCGCGGCGGGCGGGGGCGACGGTGGTGAGTGGGGGAGGGGCGGGCGGCGGCTAGAGCGTCGTCGTGGCGCCGCGGCCCGGCGCTGATTTTCGTGTGTGGGTCGTGGTCTCGCGCCGCGCTCAACAACCAGCCAGTCGCCTGCCTCGGCGGCGGCGGTCGCCAGGGTCGGCTGCGCTTTCGGTTGCCCACCACACACCGCCCCCGCGCCCCGCCCCCCGCCGTCGCCGCCATGGCGACGGCCGGGCGCCCTCCCACCTCCACCCCACCCCCACCACCCTCCGGCCTCGCCCCCGCCGACGTGCACGTCCTCCTGGTGGACGACGACCGCGTGCCGCGCATGGTCGTCGCGTCCATGCTCAAAAAGTGTGGCTACGCAGGTCAGGACGGGGGAAGGTGGTGGGCGGGGTGGCAATGGGGGCGCTGGGGGTGGGGAGGGGCCGGGGAGGGCGCGGCGCGCCACGCGGCCCGCGTGCCTGCGGCCGACGGCGCGGCGCACTCCTCTCTCTCCCGCAGTCACCGAGTGCGAGTCCGGGCTGCAGGCGATCGACCGGCTGCGGTCCGCGCCGGCCGGCACGTTCGGCCTGGTGCTCACGGTAAGGGAGAGAGGCGGGGAGGGGAGAGAGGGCGACTCGCGGCGCGGCGCGACCCACCTCTTTCCTTTCCCTCCCTCCTCTCCCCCTCGCCTTCTTAGGACGTCATGATGCCCGACGTCGACGGCATCGAGCTCCTGCGCCACGTGCGGGCGGAGCCGAGCCTGCACGCGGTGCCGGTCGTCAGTGAGTCCAAAGAGAAAGAGAGGGGCGAGGCCGGCGCGGCGCCCCGCGCCGGCGCGCCAACCCCTCGCTCCCTCCCCCTCTGCAGTGATGTCCGCCAACGAGCACGCCGACACCGTATTTGAATGCATCCAGGGCGGTGCGGAGGACTACCTGCTCAAGCCGGTCGCGCGCAAGGACGTGCAGCACGTGTGGCAGCACGCGTGGCGCCGCCGCGGCGCGGCGGCCGCGTCTGGGCGCGCGGCGCCAGAGGGGGACGTGGACGCCGAGGCGCCCGCCCCCGCCCCCGGCGCGCCCGCGCCGCCGGCCGCAGCCCCTCCGGCGGCGGCGCCGGGCGCGCTGACCGTGGCGGCGTACCTCGAGGCCCGCCCGTCGCCTCCCTCCCCGGCCGCCTCGTTCAAACTGTTCTGCGCCGCCCTCGCCCTCCTGCGCCCCCTGCACGCCGCGGGCGCGGCGTTGGGTGCGGGCATGCGGCCCAGTGCGCTGGTGCTCGGCGCCGGCGGCGCGCTGTCCGCCGTCGCCCCCCCGGCCGGCGGCGTCCCGCCCGACGAGGACGCGGGCTACGCGGCCCCCGAACAACTCTTGGGCGGTCTTTCGGGCCCTCCCGCCGACGTCTACGCGCTGGGCGTCCTCTTCCTGGACCTTGTGTGGCCCGCGGCCGACGCGCGCGCGGCGCGCGGCGCGCGCGCCGCGCTCCGCCACCGCATCCTCCCGCCCGACCTCCTCGCCGCCCGCCCGCGCGAGGCCGCCTTTGTGACAGCGCTGGTGCACCCGGATCCGGCATCCAGGCCGAGCGTGGCCGACATCCTGACGTCGGGGTGGCTGCCGGCGCTGCGCGACGCGGCGGCCGCCGCAGCGGCGGCCGCGCGCGGCGACGCGTGCGCCGACCCTCCGACCTCGCCGTCCACCCACGCCGGCCCGGCCTGCGCGCTCCCGACCCCCCCCGACGGGACCCGGCGCGACCCGGGGCTGTTGCTCGACTTTTTGGGGATGGTGCGCGCGGCGCGCGCGGCCGAAGCGGCGGCGGAAGCGGCGGCCCTGGCGAGCCTGGACGCCGACTCGGCCGAGGTCGAGGCCAGGCTCGTGCAGCTCGAGGGCGATGGACCTGCGCGGGCGGGCAAGCGGCCGCGGTCGTCGGACGACGCAGGTGAGGCGGACGACGACGCCCTCACCCTGCCCGCCGCCCGCGCCGCCGCCCTCCTCGCCTCGCCCGCCGCCGCCGCCGCCGCGGACGCGGCGTGGGAGCGCGTGGCGCCCTGCGCGGCGCCCCTGGAATGCGCCTACATGGCGGCGCGCGGCGGCGGCGGCGCGTCCGCGCGCGTGCCCGCCGCGCTCGCGCCCGCGCCCCGGGAGACCGGCGACGACGCCCTTGCCCTGGCCTCATCGACTCCTGCCACCGGCTCTGACCGCCTGCGCTCGTTCGCCGCCGACCTGGGCGCCGTGGCCCGCCTGGGCGCCCTCCGAGAAGTCGCGCGCCTCACGCTCGCCGCCGCGGGCCCCGCCGCCGCCCCAGACATGGCGTGCGCCCTCGCCGTCGACCGCGACGACGACGCGTTTGCCTGCGCCGGCGTCGGCCGCCGCGTGCGCGTCTTCCGCCTGGGCCCCCTGGCCGACGGCGGCCCCGGCGCGGCGTGCCCCGCGCTCGAGGTCGCGGCCTCGTCCAAACTCGCGTCCCTCGCCTGGAACCCCTACATCAAGCCCCTGCTCCTCGTCGCGGGGTACGACGGCCGGGTGTGCGCGTGGGACACGGTGGCGGCCGCGCCGGCCGCGACGTGCGACGGGACGGATCGCCGCGTCTGGTCGGCGGAATGGTGCACGTCCGACCCCTCCCGCTTTGCCGCGGGCGGCGACGACGGCGTCGTCAGGCTGTGGGACGTCGGGGCGGGGGGCGGGAGCGGCGGGCCGTCGGCGAGCGCGAGGGTCGGCGCCAACGTGACGTCGGTCGCGCCGGGCCCGCGCGGCGCGCCGCACCTCCTCGCCGTCGCCGCCGCCGACTGCCGCGCCTACGTGTTTGACGTGCGCAAGCTGGACGCGCCGTTGGCCTCCCTGGCGGGGCACGGGCGCGCGGTGAGCTACGCGCGGTGGGCGCCGGCCGGCGCGCGCGCGCCGGCGCGCGCGGGGTCGGCGGGCCACCTCGTCACCGCGTCGACCGACGGCAAACTGCTCCGCTGGGACGTGGACGCCGCCCTGGCAACGCCGGCGTCCCCCCCCCCCCCCCTCGCGCACCACCGGGGCCACGCCAACGCGCGCCACTTTGTCGGGCTCGCCGTCGCGCCGCCCGCCGCCGCGGCGGGCGCGGGCGCGGTCGCCACCGGGTCCGAGGACGACGCGGTCTACCTGTACTGCGGCGGCCTGCCGTCGCCGATCGCCCGGCACGCGATGGCGTCGCTGCCGGGCGCGGCCGCGGAGGCGGCGCCGTCGCCGGGCGCGCGCGCGCGCAGGGACCGCGGCGGCCGCTTCGTCTCCGCCCTCGCCTGGACGCGCGCCGGGGGACGGCTGCTGGCCGCCAACTCGGCGGGCGTCGTCAAACTGCTGCAGACGGCGGCGTAGGAGGGATGAGAGAGAGAGAGAGGAGAGGGGGAGACTGATTTGTTCTTCCCCGCCTCTTGCCGCGCAACGCCCACGCAATGCTCTCACGCCTCACAATCGCGCCGCACACCCCCGGCCGGTCGCTCACGCGGCGGGCGCGCCGCCCCCGTTTCCCCCTTCACCCTCTTTCGCCGGCACCACCCGCATCGTCTGCACGTCGGCCACGCCCTTGATCTCGAATTTGCGAAAGTCTTCCCGCGCGGCGGCGTCGGCGTCGATGCGGGCGTCGAGGGCGCGCAGCAGGCGAAACGCGACGAGCGCGGGGGAGGCCGCGGCGGGGGGGGCCGAGCCCGAGCCCGCGGCGCCCGCGTCGGCGACGAGCGGCACACGCAGGTCGGCCTGCGCATACTGCGCGCGCCGGGTCTCGAGCAACGATGCCACGCGCTCGGTCGCCGCCGCGACGTCGGCCCCCGCGTCGGCCAGGAGCGGCCTCGACCCCGCGCCGTCGGCCACCGCGCGCGCGGCCAGCAGCGACGGCGGCCCGTCCAGCCAGGCGACGACGCTGTGGTGCATGAGGCCCCAGTTTTCGCGGCGGGCGGGGGCGCCGCCGCCGGTGGCCACCACAACGGATTTGTAGGGGAGGAGGGCTTGGAGCACCGCCGTCTCCGCCTCCCGAAACGCGGCCTCACCCTCCGTCGCAAACACTTCCGCCACCGGCGCCCCCGCCGCGGCTTCGACGAGGGCGTCGGTGTCGAAAAATTGGTAGCGCAACGCGGCGCCGACGAGCTTGCCCACCGTGCTTTTCCCCGACCCCATCATGCCGATCAAGTAGACTGGGGTGCCGGCCAGCCTGTCGCCCAGGCGGTCGGCGAGGGCGCGGACGGCGTCGGAGAGGGCGTCGTAGTCGGCGGCGAGCACGGCTTCATCCCACTCGTCGGCCTTGGGGGGGGGCTTGCCCCGGCCCTCCTTGTCCTTTTTGCGAGAGGCGGCCGCGGTCACGGTGCGGGCCGGCGGGGGGCGGGCGGCCGGGGCGCGGCTGGTCGAGGGGGCGAGGTGGCCGTCGGCCGTCGGCGGTGGCGGTCGCGGCCAGCGCGCCGGCGACGGCTGCTGACCCCCGCGCGCGCCCACATTGAGCCCGCCAACCGCGCCCCGCCGACCGCCTCCTCCTCACCTGGTCATCGGCGCCCGCACCGGCGGCCGCGGCGCGGCGCGCGCCGCATGCGGCGCGCGCGCGCCCAGGGACGGCCGCATGAACGCTGGCAGCCGCTCGAAACCGATTGGCGGCCCGCAGGCGCGGCGGTTGGGACTGGCGGCCGCGGGCGACTCTGGCCGCGGCCGGCGGCGGCGTTCTCTGCACACCGCGGCCCTCGACCATGGCCAGCGCCCCCACCACGTCCACGCCCGCCGCCCCCTCCACGAGCACGACCCCGTCCTACGGCCGGGACGCGAGCCCAGGCGTTGTCGCCGCGCCGCTCGACGCGACGATTGCGAGAAAGGTAAGGGATGGTGTGGGATGGCTCGGGCGGGCTTGGGAGGGCGTCATTGATAGACCACGATGCGGTGGAGGGCGGGACGGTCGCTGGCGGCGGGACCGCGCCGCGCGCCCCATCACGCCACGCGCCAACGCGCCGCCCGACCCTCATCCCACAGCTCGTCGAAAGTGGCGAACGCGAACGGTGAGAGAGCCAGGGGTGTGGCGAGTGGAGAGGAAACGGAGACGGAGGGGGAGTGTGTGCCAACACCCTCCACCCCTCGTTCTCTCTCCACTCCCAGCGTCAAGCGCCAGCTGGCCGATCGCCTCGAGCAGTGCGGGTGGCGGGACGCGGTCGCGTCCCTGGCCGCGGCCGAGCTGGCCGCGGGCGCGCCCGGCGACGCGCAGACCGCGCCCCAGCTCGCGGCCGCGCTCGCGTCGCGCGCGCGGGCGTCGGTGCCCGACGGCGTGAAGGCCGAGTTTCTGGCGGCGCTGAAAGGGTTGGTCGCGGGTTGATTGAGAGAGAAGGAGACTCATGCGCCCCGCTCTCACTCTCGCCGACGCCGGCGTGCGCGCCGCGGTCGACGGCGCCGACCTCGTCACCCTGGACCCATGCACCCAGGAGCTGATCGTGTGCCGCGGCGGCCGCGCCGAGGCGCACCCGCGCGGCGGCGCGCCCCCCGCACTCGTCGACGCCGGCGACGGCCCGCCGCCGACCGCCGCCGCCGCCTCGCCCGGCGGCCGGTGGCTCGCCCTTGTGCGCGGCGGCAGCGTGCAAATCCTGGACCGGGCGGCGGCGTCGGCCGACGGGTCGCCGACGCGGCCGACCGCGGCCGTGCTCGCGCCGCCGCCGCGCGCTGGGGCGCTGCGCGGCTTCGTCTGGACGGGCCCCGAGACGATTGCGCTGATCGCGGCCGACGGAGCGCATTTGTTCGCGGTGACAGGCGCCGTCGGCGGCGCGCAGGCCGCGGGGCGCGCCAAGGCCGACGTCGTCTGGTGGGCCGCCGGCGCGGGAATCGTCCTTCTCGGCGCGGCCGACGGCTGGGTGCTCCCGTTCGAGTGCTCCCACGGCGCCCCGCGCCGGCTGCCCGCGTTTGCGCCGAAAGAGCTCGCCGAGCGCGGCGCGCGCCCCGCGTCGGCCGCCGTCGTCCGCTGCGGCGGCGACGTGCTCGCCCTCATCGCGCCGCCAGCCGCCGGCGCGGCGGGCGTGTACGCGCTGACGCGCCCTGGCGGCGCGGTGGTGCGCGCAGGGTCGCTGCCGAGGGCAAGTGAGGACGGCAGCGGCGGCGCCGCTCCCCTCCTCACCGCCGTCGGCGGCTTGCTCGTGCGCTACGACCCCGACGCGCCAGGCGCCGCCGTACTGGCTGAAGTCGGCCGCCCGGCCGCCCGCGTCGCAGTCGCCGGCGCCCCGCGCGGCGCGGCCCTGGCCGCCGCGGGCGACGCGTTCGCCGACGCCCTGGCCGGCCGCGTGCTGACCGCCGCGCTCGACCCGCGGTCCGCGGCCGACGCGTTGTGCGGGCCGGGCGGGGGCCGGGTAGGGTTTTTCGCGCGGCGCGCGGGCGCGCGGCTCGCGGGCGCCGCGTGGCGGTCGCTGCTGCGCGCGCCGCCGCCGGTGGGTGCGGCGTTGGCCGACGCCGCTGCCGCCATGGCCGACCCGTCCTGCCCGGGGCGGCTGCCGGTGGCGGCGCTGACCGCGTCGCTGGGCGAGGCAGGGGTGGGTCCGCGAAGGGCGGCCGCGGCCGCGGCCGCCCTCGCCGCCGCGCTCGCCGCGCGCGGCGAGCGGCCGAGGCTAGAACTGGCAGCGTTCGTGGCGCGAGCATGGCCGGACGCGGGGGCGTGTTTGGCGGCGGGCGGGTGGGAGTGACGGGGGCGATACCTCGGCCGCGCGCGCACACGCTCCCCTGGGACGCCCCTTTCCCCATGCCCCGCCCGCGCCTCGATCTGTGACCCGGGCGACCGACACCGTAGCGCCGACGGCGCCCGCGACCGCGCCGCACGGCGCCAGGCCCCAGCCACGCCGGCATGTCCCTTCTGCGCGCCGCCCTCGCCGCCCTGCTGACCCTCGGCATGGCCAGCGGCGATGGAGGGCTGTCGCCAAAAGCACCGGCCGGGGTGACGGCGTCGTTCCCGCCCCCGCCGTGGGCTATTGCCCATCGCGGCGCGGCGGGCCTCCTGCCCGAGCACACGCTCGCCGCCTACGCGCTGGCCGTCGACCAGGTGTGTGGGAGAGGCATGAGAGGCTTTCGAGTGCGGCATTGGGGTCCCGCGACCGCGCGCGAGGGCGCTAGCCTTCGCGCGAGGGCTGCGCCGACCGACGACGTTGCCCCCCCCCTCGTCTTTCCCCCGCCCAGGGCGCCGACTTCATCGAGTGCGACGCCGTCTTCACGGCCGACTGCGCCCTGCTCTGCCGGCACGACGCATCGCTGAGCGTGTCGACGGACGCGGATGAAAGGTTGCCGGCGCGGCGCGCGGCGCTCACCGTCGACGGCCTGCCCTCGACCGGCGTCCACGCCGCGCACGTCACCCTCGCCGAAGCCCGCACCCTGCGCGCGCGCCAGGCGCATCCCGGGCGGTCGACAGGCGAGGACGGGAAGCACGGCCTGGTGACGCTGCGCGAGTTCGCGGCGTTTGCGTCGGCCGCGTCGGCGTCCCGCGGCTCCCCCGTCGGCGTCCACGTCGAGGCCAAGCACCCCGCCTGGCACGCCGCCACCCTGCCCCACTGCGCGCGGGACGCGGCGGCCATGGTGGTGTCGGTCGCGGAGGCGCTGGCGGCGGCGGGGTTTGGGCCCGCGGCGGCGCCGTGGCCATCTGCCCCCGCCTTCCTGCAGTGCTTCGAGCCCGACGCGCTGCGCGCCGCCGCCGCCCGCGCGGGGGGTCTTCTCCCGCCCCTGGTGCAGCTCATCGGGCGGGCGGGCCAAGTGGTGCCGGGGGGGCGGGGGAACCAGACTTTTGCGGCCGTCGCCGACGACCAGGGTCTGACCACCGTCGCCGCCTACGCCGCCGCCATCGGCCCCCCGATGGACGCCCTGTTGGATACAGACATAGGGAAACGCGCCGCCGCCACGAGCCTGGGCGTGCACGCCTACACGCTCCGCGACGACGCGGTGCGCGCGCGCTTCTCCGGCGATGCCGCGGCCGAAGCCGCCGCCGCCCTGGCCGCGGGCGCGACCGCGCTCTTTGGCGACCACCCGGCGACCGCGGTCGCCGCGGTGCGGGAGGCGAGAAAGTGTGGAGGGGGTGTCGTGGCGGCCGCGTGAGAGACGAGAAAGAGACTGTGTGTGACCGGAGCGCACTGTTGTTGCAGCCGGGGGCGTGCGTGGTGTGGGGGTGGTAGTGTGGGTGGGCCTTCTCCAAACAGGGTGGTCGGCGGGCGAGAAAAAAAAAGGGGGGGCCGCCGAAAAACGTGCGCCCTAGAGCGACACCGACAGCCGCCCGCCTGCCGCGCCATCATCATCCGCCCGGCGCAGCAGCAGCAGCTTGCCCGCCAGCTTGGCCGCGCGCGCCGGCTTTGGCGGCGCGACAACCGCGCGCGGCGACCGCGGCGCGTCGCCGCCGTCGTCCGACGCGCGCCCGCGCTCGGCCAGGGCGGCGGGGGTGAGGGCGTACAGGTGGGCGCGCGCCTTTGGGGCGCCGGCAACGTAGTGGCCCGGCGGCAACTCTCTCCACAGGCCGCCGCGCCAACCAGAGGCGTCGGCGGCCGCGGGGTCGGAGCAAAAGCCCGCGCCAGCCGCTTCGCCGTCGGCCATCCACAGGGGATGCGCGCCGTCGGCCGAGCGGGCCGAGAGGACGGCGCGGCGCGCGCCGTCGTACGCGACGAGCGCGAACGACCCTTGTAGCTCGGTGAGCAGGCCCAGCAGGCCGTCCAGGGGGGTCGCCTGGAGGCAGTGGAGCAGGATTTGGGGCGCGAGCGCGTCGACCGCCCCCGCGCAAACTGCGGCCGTCAGGTCCGCCCACGCGACGCCCTCGGCCACCGTCAGGCGCTCCATCAGTTCGTCCAGGTTGACGATGCGGCCGAGGACGGCGCAGCACGAGTCGGGCGTGGTGTGGACGAGGGCGCCGGGGCCGGGACGCGCGGCGACCCACGCGCCGCACGGAAACTTGAGGCCCCGCTCGCCGGCGCCGTCGCGCGGCGCGTCGGTCGAGGTCGTGTCGAGGACGGGCGGGCAGATGCCGTCCAGGGAGTTGGAGCTGGGGAGAGGGGGCGAGGGCAATCGATTGCGGTCCCGCGCCTGCCCCGCAGGCCGCGCGCGCGGCAATAGCGCCGCACGCGCGCGAGAAGTGGCCCTCGAACCGCCGTTGCAGGGCGGTCCGAGGGCCGGGCGGGGCCGGCGCCGCGCGCGCGCGGCGTGTCAAACGCCGATGCCGCCCCTCACCGGGACGACCCGCCCGACAGCCAGCGCGTCAGCGCATTGCGCCGGGGCGGCAGGGAGGCGACGAAAAAGGCGGGGGAGGGCGGGTCCATGCGCGGGGGGTGGGGGGAGAGTGGCGCGGTCGCGCACGTCAAAGCGTGCGCGACCACTATATGAGGCTCCGCCTCCTAATTCACTACCAGGGGGAGTCAACGGCTGATTTTACAGCCCCGCTACAGACGCCCTCACTCACCGCACCACGCCCGGCGTCCGCCCCGCGTCCCGCCCATCATACTCGCCGTCGACCGGCAGCCCCGCCGCCGCCCAGGCGAGCAGCCCGCCGTCGACGTGGCCCACCCCCCCCACGCCCTTCCCCCCCTCGAGCAACTTGAACGCGGCCTGCAGCGAGCGCGACGATTTGCCGGTCGCAAACGTGACGGTCGGCGAGAGCGTGCCGCCCGTCTCGCACAGGGTAAACACTGTTTTGCCGCCCGCGCCCGCCGTCGCAAGCACCGCCTCCACGTCGGCCGCAAACGTCGGGCACATCTCGATGGGGGAGACGCCCATGGACGCGAGCAGGGCGGCTTTGAGGAGCATGGAGACGCTGGGGAGCGGAGAGGGAGTCGGCCGCCGCCCTCTCCCCCCCCCCACCACCACGCCCATCGCCCTCCCTCGCTCGCACCTGGGCCTGGAAAAGTCGGGCGCGTCGTAGAGCGCGACCGCGAGCGCGCCGGCCGGCGTCGCGGCGGACGACTTTTTCCGGGGCCGCACGTCCAGCACGACCGCTTTGCCCGCGGCCACGGCGGCGGCGACTTCGGCGGGCGGTGTGGACGAGAGGCCGGCGCGGGTCAAATAAGCTTGGACGGAGTCCCAATTAGGCATGGACGCCCCGCCCGCGGCCGCGGCGGCGACGGGCGCGCGCCTGGGCGCGGCGCCGGGGCGGCGGCCGACCACGAGGGCGCGGCCGCGCGGAGCGACGGCGGGGGTCATCGGCGGGCGATTGGGGATAAGAGCCATGGCGAGAGTGGGGTGCCGACGCCGGCCCGGCCCCCCTCCTTCTCCATCAACGATCCTGCCACCCGCTCATGACCTCGTTGTCCAGTACGCGCAGCGTCCACTGATGTTGGTGGGAGGTGGTGGTGCGGGGTCGGAAAAAGGGCTGGCCTTGACCTTGGCCCCTCTCTCCCTCTCCCCTTCTCTCACCATGTCGATCAACAGTTCGTGCTTGACCTGCAGCAGCGCCAGCCGGCCCCCCGCGTCCGCGGCCGCGCCTTCCGCCGCCGCCGCGCGGTGCGCCGCCGCGTCTGCCGCGGAACGAGCGGCAGCCAGCGCGTCGTGCTTGGAGGCGCCGCCGCCGCCCAGCTTGGAGAAGAGGCGCCACGGCTTTGTGCCGCGAGCGTCGCCGGAGTCGGCCTAGGGGGAGGAGGGGAAGGCGGGTCAACCCTGGCGCGCCGCTGCACCCTCTCCCCTCCTGTCCCCTCTCCCCTCTGTTCACCGGCTCCCAGCTGCACGCGTGCGTCAGCTCGACCGGGTACTCCATGGCGGGGTCGTGCCTGCAGGGTTGGGAGGCGGGCAGGCGGCGGTCGACGCGCGCGGTCAACCGCGCGGCGCGCGGCCCGCTCGGACGCCTTCCAGAGGCGTGCCCGCCGCGGTGCACCTGTAAGCCATGAAGAGCGGTTCGGAGAGGGCGCGGGGGGCGGCCGGGGGAGCGGGAGAGACTCTGGCGCTGCGCGCGCCGCGCGCTGCCAGACACTCCGTGCTCTGTGTTCGTTCTACATGTGCCACTCGTGCGCCCATCATCGACCCCACCTTCCACCCCCTTCATCACCCGCCGCCGTCGGCCGGCACGCGCGCGCCGCCGCCTTTCCACGGCACCGCGTTGGCGACCACCGCCGCCGCCCGCCCCATGCCGACGCGGGCGCGGGCGCGCGTCGCGGCCAGGGTGGCGGCGAGGCCGCCCGAGTAGGCGGCGGCGGCGAGGGCGACGGAGGCGGCGCCGAGAGAGCCGGCGGCGGCGGCGACCGCGGCAGCCGCGACCGCGGCCGGCGACGCCCGCGGCGAGAGCGCGACCAGGGCGATGACCATGGACGCATGCGTCGACGCCAGCGCACCCGCCGCTGCCGCCGGCGGCCACGCGGCGGCGAGCGCGGCGCCGGGCGACCGACCGGCGCGCGCGGCGGCGGCCGCCAGCGCGAGCAGGGCGTCGCCCAGGGCGGCCCGTGCGGCCAGGGTGGCCATGGGCAGCGCCAGCATGGCCGCGAGCGTCTCGGCGTGGGCCGGCAGCGACACGCCGGCCGCCGCGACGGCCGCCGCGGCGGCGACCGCGCCAGCCGCGTGCCCCACCACACCCGCGGCCGCCGCCGCCGTCGCACGCGCCAGCGTAATGCGCCCCTCCGCCAGGGCGGCGGCCGCGGCGTGCGCCGCGGCGGGCGCGGGGTCGGCGCCCGCCCAGGCCGCAAGGGCGACGCCTGCGGGCACGCCCACGAACCGGGCCCAGCCCCAGCTGCCGCCATCAAGCGCCAGGCAAGCCGCCACGGCCAGCGTGACGGCCGCGCCGCCGGCGAACGAGCGTGTGAGCGTGGAGAGAGGTGGGAAAGTGCCCGCGGTCGCAGCTTGCAGGTGCACGCCGCCCGCGTCCGGGTAGAACGCGACAGGCAGCGCGGTGCTGGCGCCGGGGGCGCCGCCCCCGGAAAAGTAGAGGACGGAGGACGGCGCGTCGGGGGCGGACGACGCGGTGGCGATGGCTGCGCGCCGCCGTGCAGGGCGGGCGGCGCGCCGGAGACCCCTGCCGCCCGCGGCAGGGATCGGTGGGAGGCGCGGACGCGCTCTCAAGGTCAGAGCCATGGCCGCGGTCGCCGGCAGAGGACTGGGGCACACCTGCCGCGCCCGCAATCGCTCCGCCTTGTTCTCTCTGTCGCCAGGGTTGCAGCCCGTGCCGGCCGCGCCCCCAAATCACCCCCCCACACCCCACGCCCATTCTTTTAATAGAACGACCCCTCGCTGATCTCTTTGTCGATCGCCGCAGCGGTCTTCGGGTCGGCCGCGAGCGCGTCGTCCACGGTGGCGCGCGACAGGGCGGCGATCTCGGCCGCAACGGCCGCAATCTCCTTGGTCAGCTCAGCGGAGCGGGCGGTCGACGCGGCCTCGAGTTTGGCCGCCGACTCGAGGATGGGGGCAAACCGCTCCTTGACCGCCGCGACGCTGGCAGCGGGGTCGAGAGTCGGGAGTTTGAGCTCCGAGTAGGCTTGTTTCAACACCGCCAGCACCGCAGGGTCGACCGAGGCCGCCGCGGCGGCAAAGTTGGGCGAACCGCCGCGGCCCCCGCGCGCCGACAGCTTGTCCGCCGCTTCCGCCAGCGTGTGACGCAGCGAGGCTAGCTCGCGCTTGCCGTCGTCGGTCGTGATCAGGGACGCGAGCTTGTCCCAGTCGGGGGCCGACGACGCGGCGGCGGGGGGGGCGGCGTCGGCAAAGGCGCGCGCCGCGAGGAGCTGGGGCGGGAGGCGGGGTGTGAGAGGTGAGCGTGAGGTGTGTAAAGGGCGGCAACCGCCGTCGCGGGCCGCCCCACCGCGCGAGGGCGGCTCGCGCGGGCAATTCGCACGCCGCGCCCGCGGGCGGCCGCGGCCGCGGCCCCACTCCCGCCCAGCACACGCGGTGTGCTATGCGTCGGCCTCGGGCGTGGCGCAGAGCCGCGCCGGCGCCGCGGCGCGCCGTGCTGCGGCGCGCGCAATCAGCGCGTCGCGCCCACTCTCCTCTCCACACCTGGCGCTTGCTCGCGGCGGCGAGCACGGCGCGGGTGAGCATGGTGAGGCGGGCAGCAGCGAGACCCGACCGCCGAAGAGTGAGTCGGGGCCGCGGCGGCGGGCGACCCCAACTCTCTCTCTCTCTCTCTCTCTCTCTCTCTCTCGCCAACGCCTCTTGATGACACACCGCTCCACCCCTCTTCTCTTACGCCAGCGCCCGGCTCAACCGGTCCAAAGCGGCCCGCTGGGGCGAGGCAGGCTGGATTTCGCCGCTCAGGCCAGGGGGCGTCGGCCAGGGGAGCGGGCCCGCGGGCGGCGGCTTGGCCGGCGCTGGCGCGAGCGAGACAGTCACGGACGCCGTGGGCGCGGCAGGAGGCGCGGGAGGCGGCGGCGAGCGCCGCGGCGCCCCGGCGTCGTCCCCCCCTCCGCCGCTCGCGCGCCGCGCCCAGCGCGCCAGGCTGGCCAGCGGGCTCGGCGCGGTCGCCTCTTGGCCGTCCACCACGGCCGGGCTGGCCTCGCGTCGTGGCGCGGCCGCCGCGCGCACGCGCGCGGCGAGCGCTGCGGCGAGCGCGGGCGCGAGCCCCGGCCCCGACGCAGCCGCCAGCCGCGCCAGCCGCCCGTCGCTCAAGAGCTCGGGCAGGCGGTCAACGGCCGCCGCCGCGGCAGCAGCCAGCAGCGGGTCGGCGTCGGCGCGGCGCGACCCCGCTGCCGCGCGCGCCGCGGCCGCGACGCCCTCGTCCGTCGCCAGCGCCGGCCCCGCCGCTGCCACGCACGCGGCAGCCAGCGATGGCGCTTGCAGGGCGAGCGCCAGGCGGTGCAGGTCGACCGCGTCGGCCGCGGCCGGCTTTGGCAGCGGCACGCCGCCCGCGCGCGCCGCCGCGTGCGCCGCCACCGCGGGGAACAGCGCCCCGGCCCGCTCCTCGCCCAGGCCCGCATCGGGAAGAATGATGGCGGCCGAGTAAGGGTGACGCAGGGAGGCCAGGGTGGCGGCGACGGCGGCGGAAATGAGCGCGACCGCGCGGCCGTCGGCGGTGTGCCGGGCCGCGCCCGACACAAACACGACGTCGCCCGGGGGGGGGAGGGAGGACGAAGAGGTGGTGGCGTCGTCGTCGTCGCCCAGGGGCGGCGACGGCGCGGGCGGCGTCGCGGCGACGAGCGCGCGCAGCGCGTCGCTCGCGGGGCCACCGCCGCCTCCATCCGCGCTCTCGCGCACCGCCTCGCCGACCACCGCGTTCAGTGCCCCCCTCCTCAACAGCGCGGGCGCGACCGGGGGCGCGACCGGCAGCAACGCCACCGCCGCGAGCGCGGCCCCCCCGGCGTCGCCCGCGTTGGCCAGCGCGGCCGCGCCGGCCGCGCCCGCCGCGGCGGCCACGATGGACGCCTCCACAGCGCCGCCCAGCGCGAGCGCGGCGGGGACGCAGCGCGCGGCGGCGAGCAGGGCGAGGCCAGCGGCGTCGTTGGCGCCGTCGCGCGGGAGCAGCAGGAGGACCGCGGGGGCGCAGCCGGCGGCGACCGCGGCAGCGGCGTGCCGGGGAGTCGCGATCGCGCGCGCGGCGGCGGCGAGAGGGGGCGATGCGGCGGCGAGGCCGGCGAGCACGGTCGCCGCGCGCACCGCGAGCCCCTGGGACCCGCCAGCGATGGCGTCCAGCAGCGCCGCCACCCCGCCGGCCGCTGCAATCGCGGCCGCCGTCGCCCTCCCGTCGCCGCCGGCCAGCGCGGCTTCCAGCACGTCGAGCGACGCCGACGCGGCGAGCGGGTGCGCGCCGCGCGCCGTGGCGCCCGCGACCAGCAGCTCCACCAGGGTGGGCGCCGCGGGCAGGCAGGCACGGGCGGCCAGGCGGGAGGAGGAGGACGCGGCGGCAAGCAGGGAGGCGAGGTCGGCGGCGCGCTCGGGGTCGAGGCCGGCGGCGCGGCGCAGCAAAGCCACCGCCGCGTGCACGCCGCCCGCGGCCACGAATTCGGTGGCACCATCGCCGCCGGTGACGAGGGCAGCGGCGCAGATGATGGCGGATGGTGGAGGCGAGGGGGCGCGTCGGGACGCCGCGGCGTCGAGCAAGGCGGCCAGCGCCGGCAACGCCCCCGCCGCCCGCGCCGCCGCCCTGGCCGTGGGCGACCCTCGCGTCAGCGCATCGAGCGCGTCGCACGCGGCCGAGACGCAGGCCGGCGGCAGGCGGGCGCCGCGCGCGCCGCGCGCGCCGTCGGCCGCCGCGACAAGGGGGGGGAGGCCGCCCGCGGCCACGAAAGCCGCTTGGACGGCAGACCAGAGCGGCAAACCTACGCAGTGGCCCACGCGGGGGCGGGCGAGGTCGGCGAGCGCGCGCAGGGCGCGCGGGGCGTGCTCCGACTGCAAGATGGGGGGAAGGGGGGGGTTAAGCGCGTGGGCCGGCGCGCCCGCGCCCGCGCCCGACGCCGGACATGGCGGTCCCTTGCACGCTCCCTCGGGCGGGCCGGCCGCCTGGCGCGGCCGGCCCTGCGATGGCCGCGCCGCGCAGCGCGCCGTCCGCCCCCGCCCTTCCTCCCCGCCTCTCTCACGCTCAAGTCGGCCACCAGCTGGGCCGCCAGGGCGGCGGCGCCGGTGGACATGGCGGCGGCGTCGGGGCGCCCCATCGTCGGGGGCGGGCGGGCTCGAAGTGAGAGAGCGGGCGGCCGACCGCGGCCCGCCACTCCGATGGCCGCCGCCCTCGGCGCGGGCGCCGCCCCGCGGGCAGCCCGCGGCCACCGCCGGCCGCGCGCGCGGCCGGCGCGGCCGCACCGCCTCCCAACCGCCGGCCGGCCCGCCGCCGCCGCGGCGCCCGGCGACGCCTGGCCCTCGACCCCGGACCGCCGAGCGCTGTGGCTGGCGGCGGCCAAGCCGCCGATGTATGCAGTGGCGCTCGCCCCTGTCGCGGTCGGCGGCGCGGCGGCGGCCGCCGCCACCGGTGCGTGGGCCGCCACCACCCTGCTCCAAGCCGCCGCCGGCGCCGCCCTCGTCATCCTGTGGCTCAACCTGGCCAACGACGCGTTCGACGCGGGCACCGGCGTCGACGCGCGCGGGGGGAAGCCCGAGTCGGTCGTCGCGCTCACGGGGGGGGACCCGCGGCCCGTGCACGCCGCCTCCCTGGTCGCGCTGGCCGCCGGGAGCTGGCTGCTCTCGCGCGCTTTGGGCGCGTGCGCGGGGCGCGCGCCGCGCGCGCTCCTCGCGGCCGCCGTCGCGTTGGGGTACGCGTACCAGTCCCCCCCCTTTCGCCTCTCCTACCGCGGCCTAGGCGAACCGCTCGCGTTTGCCGCGTTTGGGCCGCTGGCGACGCCCGCCTTTTTCCTGGCGGCGGCGGCGGCGGCGGGTGCGCCGACCGCGGTGGCGACGCCCGCCCTCGCCGCCGCGTCCTGCGTCGTGGGCGCGACCACAGCCACCATCCTGCTCTCCTCCCACTTTCACCAGGCCGCCGGCGACGCGGCCGCCGGCAAGCGGTCGCCCGTGGTGCGCCTCGGCGGCGCGCGCGCGGCGGCCGCGCTGGGGGCGGCGATCCTGGCCACGCACGCCGGCGTCCTGGCGGCCGTCGCGGTGGGCGCCCTACCGCCCGCCTGTGCGCCGGCGTCTTTGTTGGCGGCGCCCGCGGGCAGAAAACTCGCTGGCCGCGCCGCGGCCGAGCACGGCGCCCCGGCGCTCGTCCGCACGCTCAAGGTCGACGCGCTCGCGTGGCACGCCCTCATGGCGGTCTCCATGGTCGTCGGTCTCGCGTGGGGCGTGTGAGGGAGGGAGAGGCGGGCGTGTCGGTGTGTGCGTGTCCGTTTGCAGCAAAACCAGAAACCAGGCACCCCCCCACCTTTCCCACCCCTCGTCCTCTCACTCCTCGCGCCCCCGCTTCTTGTACGCGGCCGCCTTGGCCGCCACGCCCGCCGCCACGTACCGCTTCTTGCGCTCCTCCTTCTGCAGCGCGGCGCGCCACTCGCCGTCGGCCGCCTTTTTGGCCGCGTGCGCCGCGCGCTTGCCCGCCTCTTTGGCCTTGCGCTTGACCGCTTTCGCGTTGCGGATGGCGTTGAGCTGGGCGACGAGGGAGGCCGTCTTGCGCTCGGCGCCGTCGAGCACGACCGCCCGCTTTTGCTCGAGCGATTTGCCCTTGCGCGGCGCGGCCTCGCGCGGCTTGGATTTGAAGGGCAGGGACGCTTGCAGCGCTTTGGGGACGCGCAGCGGGTTGAACCGGCGGGGCGCGCGGTCGACCGGGCGGTAGAGCGAGTCGGGGGCGCGGGGGGCGCCAACGCCGGCGGCGCGGCGGAGCTCGGCCACGGTGCGGACGGGGACCCAGCCGGGAGCGGCGGCAGGGGTGGGGGCGGTGGTGTGGATGGCGGTCGAGCCAGCGGCGCCACCCGCCTCGCCACCCCCGCGCTCGCGGTAGTAGCCCGTGCCCGCCGCGCGCGTCGTGAAGACCCAGCCCGCGCGCGCGCCCGCAAACGCGGGCGCCGGCTCAAACTCGGCGGCGCCCGCGGGGGCGCGCTCGCCGCCGCGCGCGCCGCCGCGCTCTTCTTCCTTGTCGCGCCCCGGCTTGCCGACCGCCCGCCCCACCCCCGCCGCCGGCGCCAGCAGGTCGGTCACCGGCAGGCACAGCGCCGGCAGGTCGACCGCGACCCAGGCGCGCAGGAACACGACGTCCGAGAGCAGGGGTTTGTCCTCAAACGACACGCGCACCGTCCCGGGCGCGCCCTTGGCCGCGCGCGCGGTCGCCGCCTTCTTGATGATCCCGCGCAACCCCGCCGCGGTGCGCACGGTGGCGCCCTCGAATTTGGACGCTTCTAGGGGGGAGTTGAAGAGGCCGCGCACAAACGCGGTGCGCTTGTGGATCGTGGTCGGCTCGCCGACCAGTTTCAGCTTCTTGACCACGCGCGGCGCGGGGTCGCCCCCGAGCACGGCGCCCGTGGCCGCGATGCGCCAGGAGGCGGCGTTGGCGGCGCCGGCCTGGACGGCGAGCACGAGGGTGACGCAGGGAGGCCAGGGTGGCGGCGACGGCGGCGGAAATGAGCGCGACCGCGCGGCTTGCTGGCGGCTAGGGTGCCGCCATTTCGGCCACCGGCGCCGGCATGGGCGGCAGCGGCACAACGCGGGCGGCGTGGGCCGGCGGCAGCGGCCGCCGCACGTTGGCTTGATTCGTGAGCCCCCCAAGCAAAATGCCGACAACAGCGCACGTGTACGTGATCGCGACGAACGCAAACGTGCAGATGTTCACCCGGTGCGCGAGCGAGAGGTAGTAGGCCTCGAGGTGCCGCCCGGTGGCCGTGACCCCTTCGGGCGTGTCGGCGTCCTTGACTAATACATTGTGCCGTCCGTCGCCGCTGGAAGACGGGCGGCGCTCGTCCCGGCCAGCCAATTGCACCGAGTACAAGTGGCTCAGCTGGGCCGCATTGGGCGGCCCCGCAAACCAGGCGCGGAAACCAGAGATGTCGCGCTGGCGCGCGTCGCGCTCGCGCGCCTGCGCGACCGACTCCAAGGCGGCCTTGTGCTCGGCGCGCGCGGCGCGCCGCTGCGGCCAACGGGACAGCTCAAACACGGCCACCGATTCAAACGAGATGATGGCCAGAGAGGCATAGGTGAGCAGGACGAGTTGCTGGAGAAGAGGGAAAAGGGGTGGGCGCCAGCGCAGGTCGCAAACCCGCCGCACGACCACCGATAACGTCGCCACACGCCTCACCTTGGTCGGCAACACATAACTTGAGCTGGGCAGGTTGGCTTGGATGACAAACTGCAGCGCGAGCAGCGAGACCAGGGACGTGAGCACGATCGACATGCGGAGAGAAAGGCCCGTGGGATCGATGAGGAACGCGACCCAGGAGATGGAGGAGATGAAGATGATGGGGAGCAACACGGAGAACGCGTGGTTGGCGCGCAGGCGAGTGACGTCTGGAGGTGAGAAAGGGGGGGGCGAGTCGTCCGCGGCGGCCGTGCGCCGCGCCATGCACGCCCTCGCCCCGACCGCGCCACATCACAATCACCAATGACGACATCGATGCTGGTCACGACCTGCTTGGCCAGCGCAAGGTCCGTGAGCGGCTTGGAAGCGTTGAGCGCCGGGTTGGCGGGGAGCGGGTCGCCGGGCGCCGAGTGGTCGACAGAGTCGCCCGTCACGAATTGGGCCAAAAATGTGCGCGGCGGGCGCGCCCTCAAAAACACGTCGCTGACGTCCCACCCCGAGATCGAGTCGAGCTCGTCGAGCTGCGTCGATTGCGTGTCGAAAATGCCTTTGCCGGAAGCCGAGGGGATCAGCTCCACGTAGGCCGCCGTCGTGTTGAAGTTGTTATAGGCCAGCAGGACGGTGAGGCGCTGGCGGTCGAGCGGGAACGCGTGCAGGTTGAGGAACGTGTACCAAATGCCTTGGACCTCGAGCTGCCACAAGACCTTGCCGTCGGCGCCGACCGTGATCAGGTACGTTTGGGTGCGGCCCGAGGGCAGTGCTGGAGGGTGGTGGTGGGAGAGGGTTGGAAGACCGTTGCTCCCGCCGCCTTCCGCGCTCCCGCCGCCTTCCGCGATCCCGCCGCTCACCCACTAAGTTGCGCAGAAGCAGAGTCGGCGTCCACACGTTGGTGCAGCACTTGTTGGTCGTGCCAAACGAGCGCTGGCCGTTGCACAGGCGTGCGCACTCGCCATTTTCGGCGAGCGCCTCTTTCGTGGCTTCCGCCTGCTTGATGGGCGCGTTCTTGTCGATCCAGGAGACGTAAAAGTATAATTTGGCTTCGAAGTTGTAGGCTTTCTGTGATTGAAGAGGGGGGCGGGGAACGAGGCGGGGTGGGAGCGCGCCGAGGCGGCGGCGGCGGGCGTGCGCGGGCGCGCCGGCGCCCGCGCTGGCGGGCCCGTCGACGCTGTGCTTCCCCAACCAACCACCACACGAGCCCTCACGCACCTCATTAACGGACAGCAGGCGGTCCAGGTAGCACGAGACAAACACCTGGGGGCGGGAGGGAGGCGGCGTGACCCCATGCTGGCCGCGGTCAGCCGACGCCGCGCCAGCGGCCCGCCCGCGCGCCGTCTCGCGGCTGCTCCGACCCCAATTGCGTTTAATTCCGCGGCTCAAACTTTGAGCGCAGGCGCGGAGGCACCCCGCGGCCGCCCCGGGGCGCCCACAGCGAGACCGCGCCCACATGCCGCGGCGCGGCAAGCCGCGCACACCAACGACCCCATCCGTCCCCACCTTTGTGTTGCCCGGTGGCGCCTCGCCCGTGCCGGTAAAAGGCGAGTCCATCCAGTCTCTGTCGAGGGGCTGCTGGCGGCCTTTGACCGCCGCACGGCCGGCCAGCGCGAGCGCGGCCAGCGCCAGGCACATGCGCGCGTGGATCATTGTGAGGAATGGGGGGCGGGAGGCGGGAGGCGAGCCGTACCGCGCGGCTCAAAGCCCGGAGTCACGCTGGCCGAGCACGCACACTGCAGATAATGCGCGTTGCAGGGAGAGCGGCCCCGCCCCAACGGCCGACCCACGCCGGGATCGTCCAGCGGGTCGCGTGGCCCCCCTCCGACCCCGTTAGCGGCGGGGCGGCCAGTCAGCTAATGTGCGGCTGGCCGCCCCGCGCGATTCTTTTGACGCCGCCCACACCCTGCCGCGCTCATTGCCAGGTGCCTACGATGCTGAAAACCATGTGAGGGTCGATTAGATGCCAGCTGACGCGCGCACGGCCCAGCGGCCACGCGCGGCGCCGGCGCCCGGCGGCCGCATAGCGCGCCCCGTCCTCCACCACTCCCGCCGGCATGGGCGGCAGCGGCACCACGCGGGCCCCGTGCGACGGGCGCGGCGGCCGCACGCGGGGCTGGTTGATGAGCCACCCGAGCAGGATGCCGGCGACCGAGCACGCGTAGGCCAGGGCGACGAAAGCAAACGTGCACATGTCCACACGGTGCACCAATGCCCTGTAGTAGGGCGCCCTGTAGTAGGGCCGCGGCGACCGCGCCGGCCGCGGCTACGATACTTTCTGCTACCTGGGCGCCACTCTCGTCGACTCGCTCGACACACTATGGCTCATGGGGTTTAAGCACGAGTTTGCGCTCGCGCGCGAGTGGGTCGCGGCCAAGCTCGATTTCACGCGCGACTGCGGCATGTCTGTCTTTGATTCCACGATCCGCGTCATGGGCGGCCTCCTCGCAGCGTTCGACATGACGGGCGACCGCATGTTTGTGGACAAGGCGGAAGATCTGGCGCTGGATCTTGGCCCGGCGTACGAGACGCCGCTCAACTTTCCGCGGTCGGAGATGCAACTCTCGACGCGCACCGCGCGCACGCCCGCCTGGATCGGGGGCGGCCAGGCGGCCCTCCTGGCCGAAGTTGGCACCGTGCAGATGGAGCTCCTGTCCCTGGCCGCCGCCACCGGCAACGTGAGCTACGCGCGCGCGGCGAAGACGACCGTGCGCAACTTCAACGCACGGCACCCGGGCGAAGGCCTCCTCCCCATCTAGGTCTCCCTGGCCGACGCGGCCGCCGCCGGCCCGGTCACCGTGTGCGCGAAAGTTGACTGCGGCAATCGCGGCCGCCGTCGCCCTCCCGTCGCCGCCGGCCAGCGCGGCTTCCAGCACGTCGAGCGACGCCGACGCGGCGAGCGGGTGCGCGCCGCGCGCCGTGGCGCCCGCGACCAGCAGCTCCACCAGGGTCGGTGCCGCGGGAAGGCAGGCACGGGCGGCCAGGCGGGAAGAGGAGGACGCGGCGGCGAGCAGGGAGGCGAGGTCGGCGGCGCGCTCGGGGTCGAGGCCAGCGGCGCGGCGCAGCAAAGCCACCGCCGCGTGCACGCCGCCCGCGGCCACGAATTCGGTGGCACCATCGCCGCCGGTGACGAGGGCGGCGGCGCCCCGGCGCTCGTCCGCACGCTCAAGGTCGACGCGCTCGCGTGGCACGCCCTCATGGCGGTCTCCATGGTCGTCGGTCTCGCGTGGGGCGTGTGAGGGAGGGAGAGGCGGGCGTGTCGGTGT
>Ga0315277_10000918_pt1 | contig 44489 bp, 43 predicted proteins | sample YL17G05_15_MG_FD_203695 | JGI IMG/M metagenome (GOLD analysis project Ga0315277, IMG submission 203695) | Sediment microbial communities from Yellowstone Lake, YNP, Wyoming, USA - YL17G05_15 | ecosystem: Environmental > Aquatic > Freshwater > Lake > Sediment | place: USA: Wyoming | collected... | reverse complement strand
GAGCGAGGGGCGGTTCTTCGACGAGACGGATGTTGTGATGCGCCGGGACGTGGTTGTGCTGGGCACGACGATCAGGCGGGAATTGTTCGGAGACAAGCAGGCAATCGGGGAGACAATTACCGTGATGGGTCAGCCCCTCACCGTCATTGGGGTGGCGTCTCCGAAGGGAAACCTGATCGGTTTTGACATAGATGACTGCGTTTTCATGCCGTATACCACTGCACAGAGGCTACTGGGCACCAGGTATGTGTCGGAGATAGCCGCCCAGGCCAAGTCGGCTGAACTCGCGAGTGTGGCCAAAGATCACATCAAGCGTGTGTTTGAGGAGCGCTTCCGCAACGTCGAGCGCGAGAGAGACGTGCGCATGGGCGTCCCGCTTGAACCGTTCATGGTTGTCAGCCAGGACGAGGCGTTGAGCGTCATTGACCAGGTGATGGGCGTCTTTACGGTGCTGCTTTCGGGCATTGCTGGAGTCTCGCTGCTTGTGGGCGGTATCGGCATTATGAATATCATGCTGGTTTCTGTGACCGAGCGCACAAGGGAAATCGGGATCAGAAAAGCCCTGGGTGCAAGGCGGAAAGACATCATGGGCCAGTTCTTGATAGAAGCCGCAATCCTCTCCCTGGTGGGCGGCCTGGTCGGCGTGCTGTCGGGTGGAGGCATGGCCAAGCTGGTAGGGCTTGTCGGCAAGTTCAATGTCGACGTTTCCGTTACGTCAATTACCGTCGCGCTGCTATTCTCGACCGCTGTCGGGCTATTCTTCGGGATATACCCGGCGTCCCGAGCCGCAAGACTGGACCCGATCGTCGCGCTGCGGCACGAGTAGGACCTGGTTCGGAAAACCCATCACGCTGTAGTCAGTGCACTCACCACAGAGGGCCTTCGGCCTTCTCGCCTTCCGGCGACAAGTTGAGGACTTTGCTGAACCTGAACCTGAAGTCTTCTATCTCTTGCTCAACACTCTCGAAGTCATCCTGCGGCATGTCATCGATTTTCATGAGCAGGCCTTCAAAGCCCCTGGCTATCTCGCTGATCTTGTTCTTAAGCTGCTGGCGGTCTGACTGAACCAAGCAAACCTACCTCCTTGGGGCTAGTATGCCCAGGCAGCTGCAGGTGTGATGACTTGAGAGGCACATGGCAGCCCGCCCGCGGAGAGCATCCACGGGCGGGCTGTGGAACCGGGCGGAGGACCGCGCCATCTGCTGGCAGGCGACCGTTGCGTCCAGACCGCCGCTTACCGGCAGATCATGCTGTCGAGGTCCCTCGGGTAATATGTGATCATGCTGATCCCGTCGTCGGTGACCACGAGCGTGTCCGAATGGCGGAAGCCGCCGAAATCGTTGATGTAGAGACCGGGCTCAACGCTGAACACCATGCCGGGCTTGATCACCGTGTCATCCCCGATATCGAAGAACGGCGCCTCGTGCCCGAGCAGGCCGAGAGCGTGTCCGATATGATGCCTCCAGGTCTCCCAGATCTGGTGCTTCTCGTAAAGCGCTCTCACCGCCCGGTCTACGTCGGAGCACTTCCGTCCAGGCTTTATGGCGTCAAATGCGATATCCTGCGCCTCTACCATCAGGTTGAACCACTTCCGCTGCTCGCCGGACGGCTCGCCGACAAACATCGTGCGCTCCAGTTCGCTGCCATAACCGAAGACCCGAGAGCCAGCTCCTGTGACCAGCACGTCGCCTTCCTTGAGTACGGCATTGATGGTGATGGCGTGGGGAAGCGCAGAGTTCTTCCCTATCTGCCCGCGGAAACCGGCGGACGCGGTAGCGCCGCCCGACGCGCCGGGCTGGTAGCCTTTCCCGAGGGTCTTCACCATAGCCAGCGTGGCCTCGAGGGATGCGCGCATGGATACCTCGTTTTCGGTGTAGCCCGGTCTGGAGTATTGCTGCAGGAGGGTATGCGCGAGGTTCCCCCACCTGGCACTCTCACTGATGAGTTCGATCTCCTCAGCCGATTTGACCATGCGCATTTCCTCGATTATCTCGCCCACCAAGGTCACTTTGCCCGCCACAAGACTTGACAGCTTCGGGCCACGGTAGCCCTGTCCTGAGCTATAGCCGTCGCCGTCGGCCGCCAGGTTCTTGTCCACAAGACCGATCTCAACAAGTATGTCCTTGAACTGCTCAAGAGGGTGCTTCTCACCAGGGTATTCAGGGTAGGTGCGTACCTCCGCGCCAGCCACCTCTTCCTTGGCGTGCTCACCCTCAAGCCGCGGCACAAAGAGGACAACCCTGTCTTCCGGAGTGATGGCCACAGCGATCGGGCGTTCGGTCGCGATGAATGGAAATCCCGTCAGGTAGAAGACAGATGTCGGGCCGAAGAGGCATGCGCCCTCGAGCCCCTTGCTCTTTATCCTCTCGAAAAACTCCTTCCGTCTCCTCACAAATTCCTGCTGGCTCAGCCTGAGTCTCAATGAAGTCGCCCCCCAGTCAAAATGCGTTCTTCCATACCGGACGGTCTTTGACGGAACGTGGAGGGATTCCTCCCTGCCCGGCTGCCGGCGTCGAAGGATCCCCCCTGCTTGACCGCAGTGCCCGGGTTGCAGGTAATCCTGCTCCAGCAGAAGAATACCGGGTCTAGCGACACAAAGGAGGGCGGACCGAATGCTCTACGATGAAGAAAAGGGCAACATGACCCTGACGGCCACCGGCGACCTTTTGATAACGAGGCGCCTCTCTCCCTACAAAGAACCGAAGTACCTCGAGATATGGGACATCATCAAAGCCTCCGATATCAAGTTCACGAACCTGGAGATGCTTGTCCACGACTACCGCGGCTACCCTGCCGCCGAGTCTGGCGGCACATACTGCATCACCGAGCCGTTCATTGTCGAGGAGCTGAAGTGGGCCGGCTTCAACCTGTTTGCGCGTGCCAATAACCACACGATGGACTACGGCGCGGGCGGCCTGATCGCCACATCGGAAAACCTGGACCGGGCCGGGCTGGTTCACGCCGGGGCGGGGCCGAACATGGGGGCGGCAAGGATGCCTGCCTATCTCGACACTGCCGCGGGCAGGGCCGCGCTCATCTCGTCATCATCGTCCTTCGCATCGTGGGGGCGCGCCGGTCACTCGCGCCGCGATTCCGACGGGAGGCCTGGCCTGAACCCCTTGCGCTATGAGACCTATTTCGTTGTGGACGAAGCAGGTATGCAAAAGGTCAAGGACCTGAGCGAGTTGCTCGGTTACGAAGCACTCAAGAGAAAAGCCCAGCAATCGGGGTTTGTCAGCAGCGAGACGGCCAAGGAAAATGAGTTCAAGCTCTTCCAATACAAGTTCGTGCTCGGCGACAAGCCTGGCGTCTACACTCGTGCTCACCCCGGCGATGTGGAGGAAAACCTGCGCTGGATCAAGGACGCAAAGCGGCAGGCGGACTGGGTAGTCTACAGTCTCCACGCTCATGAAGGCGATATGGAACGGACCGTGCCGGCGAAGTTTGTAGAGCCCTTTGCGCACGACTGCATCGATGCAGGTTGCGCGGCGTTCATCGGGCATGGCCCCCACCTGCTCAGGGGCATGGAGATATACAGGGGCGCTCCGATCTTCTACAGCCTTGGGAACTTCGTGTTCCAGAATGAGAGTGTCAGGAAGCTGCCCTACGACGTGTACGAGCAGTACAACCTGGACGATACCTCGACGCCGGCAGACCTGTATGACGCGCGCACGAAGAAGGACACAAGGGGCTTTCCGGCCGACCGGGTGTACTGGGAGTCCGTCCTGCCAGTGTGCAGGTGGGAGAACTGGAAGCTGGTTGACCTCAAGCTGTATCCTCTGACGCTCGGGTTCGGCAAGACGAGGCAGTTCAGGGGAAGGCCACTCATAGCTACCGGCGAACTGGCTGAGAAGATCATCGGGGACATGATCAATCTGTCCAAGCCGTTCGGCACTGAGATCGAGTACAGGGACGGCCTGGGTGTCGTCAAGATCTGATCTGGGCTCGCATACCTTCGAGGCAAGCCACGGCATAATACCTCCGGTAAGGAGGTATTATGCCGTGGCAGATACCCGTAGGACGAAGAACGCGCTGGACGACACGACCTGGGAATTCCTCAAGCCAGGCTGGTGGATTTCGCACGTGCTCGCCATCATAATCGTGGCCTGGCTCGGCTTTTTATTCTGGCCTCGGTGAACCGGTTCCCGTCCTCCCCTTATCCTCATCCTGCCCCTCGGGCCGTGCGCCTTCGCGCGGCTCGTGTTGCATTGCGCGTACACGCGGCGGCGCTTGCCTGAGGAACATGTGGAAGAACCATTCGATGATGCCCCCGGCCACGCCCACAATGAACGCCCCCTGCGAGTTGATCCGAGTGGCGCGCAGGAACGGTGTTGTTGCCATTATGCTGGCCCAGATCAGGAACACATCCACAATCGCCGCGGTGACCGGGCCCCACCTGGGAAGCACGAGCAAATCGCCGATCAAGTAGCCTACGGCGGCAGCCACGAGAGCGATTACGACCCGATCGATCCCGGGTGATTGCCCGACGACCGGTAGAAACAGGTAGATGACGGATCCGGAGAGCAGGACTTTCACAAGGATATTGCGCGAGTGGTCAAGGTTGTGCACCTATCAGGCCTCCTTTTGCCTCTCCCCCTAGTCTCCCGTTGGAGCGGGAGACTATTCCGGCGCTGGGCAAACAGACCGCCGGCGGCATCTGGAGCGCCAGCAGGCATTTCGCACGTCCCCCTTCGCACCTTGCCTGCCTTGTTTACATATTATCTGTTAGAACGTTATGGTTCTCGGCCTGGAGGTGATGGAGGGCTTGAGAATTACTGTTCTTGATTGTGGTCTCCCTGGCATCGCCGACCTTGCGCTGAGTCTCGAGGCGCTCGGCGAGACTGTCCACCTGCACGCCGACACGCGACTGGCTCGCGACTCTCTTCCAGGCCTCGCGCCGGACGCAATCATGTTTGGGATCAGGGGCCCGGCTAACCGGTGGCTCTTCCGGATCAGGCAGTTTGCGGCGAGCGTGCCTGTGGCGGTGATTTGTGACCAGGATCTCACGTCCAGCGAAGTTCTGCGGTTGCTGGCAGCAGGCACATCTGTTCTTCTCAAGCGTAATACCACGGCCGGCCTGGTGCGCAACTCGCTGGAGCTTTCGAAGAACGGCTACACCATCATTTCGCGCCCACTGCTCATGAGCGGCGCCGTCGCCCTCACAGCGCGGGTGCCACTTACTGCTCGTGAGGTAGAGGTGCTGCGGCTTGTGAGCAGGGGAAAGAGTAATGCGGAGATAGCGAAAGACCTTTTCATCGCGGAAGTGACTGTACGTAACCATCTTTCCAACATATTCAAAAAGACCGGTTTCCGTAACCGCACCGCAGCCGGAATGGCCTTCACACTGGCCGAGCTGCTGGCAGGCGAGCCTTTGGGCAAGTGATCAGGTGAACACACAGGTGACACTTGGGGCAAGGTAAGGCGATCCCACAGACCCGGAAGAAGGCAGAGGAAAGACGTGCGCACCCGGCCCGGCGGGCGGCGCACGTCTTTCTTACCCGGCTGTCACCTTCGACTGGCGAGCAGCAACCACACGCCGCACCGCTGTATGGAGAGGCAACGCCATCACGGCACGGGACGCGGCGAGCGCGGCCAGCAACATGAAAATCGACCGGATGCCCCATGTGTCGGCCATCCACCCTGCCACCACTGTGACCACTGACCCGCCGAGGAACGATGAGGCGAAGGTCATCCCGAACAGCGACCCCTGGCTCTCGACGGAAGCGAACTCCGTGACGAGCGAGGTCTGGGATGGATTCGATGTGTATTGAGCCAGGCCTGAGAAGACAAGGACAGCCACAAGCGCAACCATTGTGAGCGTGGTCCCTGCCAGCATCAGGCTGGTGACGCTCATCAAAACAGATGAGATGGCGATGATTGCCGCTTTCGAATACTTGTCCGCGAGGGTCCCCCCAATCAATAGGCCTACGCAGCCCGTTCCCGTCATGATCGTCGAGTACATGCCGGCCTGGGTGACCGACATGCCGTAGGCCACAGACAGGAAAACCGGCATGAAAGACGACAGACCCCTCGAGAACATGCCATTGATGGCGGTGACGCCCACCAGGGCAAGAACGCCAGGTGCGATGCCCTTTGTCCCGCTTCCGGTTTGCCGGCTGGGGCCAGCTGCGGGTCGCTCATCGATGTTGAAGAGCTTCCAGAACAGGACCGACACCATGAAGCCGGGAATGCTGAGCAGCATGAGCGCCTGGCGCCACCCGAACCTCGAGCCGAGGTACGCCACCAGCGCAAATGAGACGGTAGTGCCCGCGAACCCTCCAAACGTGTGAATGCCCATCTTCTTGCCGACTTTGCCTTCGCTCGCAATCCTGCTCACTATCGCGTAGGTGGCAGGATGAAACGCGCTCGATCCGAGCCCCGAAAGACCTTGCACCAAAAGGAGTATCGCGAAGGTAGGAGACCACCCGCTCAAGAGCAGCGACAGACTGACGATCACGAAACCTATGGCCAGCGGCTTGCGCGCACCCAACCGGTCCACGGTCATACCAGCAGGAGCCTGGACCAGACCGGAGACAGTCTGCCTCACGGTGCTCAGCAGCCCTACCTCCGTGTAGGACAGGCCGAGAGTATTCTTGATCATGACGTAGAGCGGGGGAAGCGATGCGCTCAGGATATGCTCGATGGCGTGTGTGGCGCTGAGGAAGAGACTGGCCTGGTCGCCCGACATCCCCTGCCTGTGCGAAGCCTCTGCTACCGGTGCGTGCGGGGTCTCCGGCATATTGTTTATCTCCTTAATAGTCGTGCGGTCGAAGGAAACCCGCAGTCACGGACTTCTCCGCGCTGCGGGCCCAGCGACACCTTACTCGGCAAACTGGTGGAACGCAGGCTTCTGGTCAGGCGGCATGGCGGACTTGTACACCCTGCCCTCGCGCTTGCCGTCAAACTCCTTCGTAGCAGCTTGGCGGGCTTCCGGGTTGGTCATCAGTTCGAAACCAGCCTCGGCAAGCACTTCGGCAGCTTTCAGCATGCCTTTGTGGCCGATGCTCATCCCAGCCTGCGCGCAGTATTGCCACGAGTGGCCGGGGGTCCCGACGGCCTGGCAGGCAGTGCCGAATTGCGCGGTCGGCACGCACCAGCTGACATCGCCCACATCCGTCGAGCCAGTGCCTTCTTTGAAGACCGCGCACTGGGCAAGCACAGTCTCATCCAGCACCGCTTCCTTGAGGAGCTTGTACTCCTCGGGCGTGAACTGCTCACGCTGCAGGAAGGCGACCTTCTGCTTCTCCGGCACGCTCTCCATGATCTTTGCGGCAAACGCCTTCTCTTCATCCGTGAACTTCGTGGGTCCAACATTGTTCATAGCCCGGTCGAGCACTTTCTCCAAAACCGAGTTGTTCAGCACGTTGTAGATGGCTTTTATGAGCTCAATCTTCGCTTCAGTCCCGGTCATCCTTGCCGCCCCGTAGACACAGTCGAGCACTCTCTCATACAGCTCGTCGACGTGCTCGCGGCGCGGAGCCCTGATCAGGTACCACACCTTCGCTTCCGCGGGAACCACGTTGGGCATCAGCCCGCCGTTGGTGATGACGTAGTGCACCCTGGCCGCCGGAGGCATGTGTTCCCTGAGGAACTCAACGCCGAGGTTGGCAAGCTGCACGGCGTCCAGCGCGCTGCGCCCGTTGTATGGGTCGCCCGCAGCGTGCGCCGTCCTGCCGTAGAACGTGACGTTTATGGCGTTGTTGGCGAGCGATGAGCTGTTGCGGACCCGGTTAAGGGAGCCAGCATGCCACGTCAGGCAGGCGTCGCAGCCGTCGAACACCCCGTCCCGGGCCATGAAAGCCTTGCCGCTGAGATTTTCCTCAGCTGGGCAGCCGAAATACTTGATCGTACCGGGCAATTTCCTCGCGATCATCTCTTGCTTCAACGCTATCGCACCGCCGAGCGAGCCCACACCCAGCAAGTTGTGGCCACACCCGTGGCCGGGCCCATTGGGGACAACAGGGTCACGCGTGGGAACAGGCTTCTGCGATACGCCGGCGAGCGCATCATACTCGCCGAGAAACCCGATGCACGGCTTGCCGCTGCCCCACGTCGCTACGAACGCAGTGGGAATGCCCCCGACGCCCTCCTCAATCGAGAAGCCTTCCGACTTCAGCGCCTCGATGAGGGCTTCTGCCGACTTCTCCTCATGCAATGCGAGTTCGGCGAAATCCCAGACTTTATCCGACAGATTGATGAGAAACTCGCGCTTTTGATCAATGTACTTGATCGCTGTCTTTGCCTTGACGGCCAACAAGCGCACCCCCCTTTAGTGGTACACTCTTTGTGAGCTTCACGTAGTATTGGGGTTCGTCCAGGTCACTCTTCTCTCCTGCCCTTTAGCAACTCCGTCGGAGGGATAAACGATGGAAAGGCCGTTGTCGTCGTCAAGAATCTACCAGGGGCGGATAGTTGCGCTGAGGGTTGATACGGTCGCCACCGGATCAGGCCGCGTGACCACGAGGGAGGTTGTGGAACGGCCAGATACAGTCGCTATGCTGGCTCTGGACGAAGACCGTAACGTGCTGCTCGTGAGGCAATTCAGGTACGCCGTAGGTCACGACACGCTCGAAATCCCCGCTGGGACCCTGGACTGTGGCGAGACTCCCGCCGAGGCGGCTGTGCGGGAGCTCCGTGAGGAAACCGGATACAACGCTTCCACGCTCGACTTTCTGCTGAGCTACGGGCCGGCAATAGGCTATTGCACTGAACACATGACCATCTTCCTGGCCAGAGACCTCAGCCTCGCACCCCTGCACGGTGATGAGGAGAATATCCGCCTGACGCGAATACCTTTCGAGCGCATCTATGATAGCATTGTTCAGGGGCAGCAACCTTTCGAAGACGCGAAATCCACACTGGCCGTGATGCTGGCGAGAGCTAGAGGTCTGGTCTAGCCGGGCGCCGGATCGGAGACGCTTGTGCAGCAGAAACAGGAGAATCCCAACCCAGCACAGCTCTTGGGTTGCCTGGCGCAGCCAGCGGGCGGTAGTTCCCTTGAGCAGCCCGGCGACATAGCGCTCGGCGCCACGGCGCGAGAAGCAGGAGCCGGGCAGGAGCGCCGGAGGCTGGCCCGGGAAGTCATGGAGCTCTCGGGCCCCGCTATCGGAGAGCAGCTCCTGTGGACCGCAGTCCAGATGACTGCCCTGATCATAGTGGGGCGGCTGGGGCCCGAGGCCATCGCAGCGGTCGGTGTCTCAAACCAGCTGAACTGGCTCTTGACGTCAGGCTTCTTTGCTCTCGGCTCCGGCACGACAACACTCGTCTCGAGGTTCATTGGGTCCGGCGACAGGGCTCTGGCGTACGAGGCCACACGGCAGGCGATCGTCGTAGCTCTGGGTGTCGCGATCCTCGTTGTAGCCTGTGGGTTTGTGTTGACGCCGCAGTTGTTATGGTTTATGGGTGCGGCGCCCGACGTCTCCCCTCTCGCGTCCCAGTACCTGCGATTGTCGCTGGTCGCATCGCTCTTTCTCAGCATAAACACATGCTACGCGGCTGCGCTCAGGGGCTCAGGCGACACGAAGACACCGTTTAAGGTAGGGCTGGCGGGCGCCCTGTTCAACATACTGGTCATGTGGCTCCTGGTCTACGGCCGCTTCGGACTGCCCCAGATGGGCGTGGCCGGGGCGGGGCTCGGGCTCATCATTTCCTATGCCTTGATTTTTGGCGTCTACAGTGGGCTGTTCGCCCGGGACCGCCTGGCAATCCGGCTCAGCATGCTGGGATACCGGTTCGACACGGCACTAGTCCGGAGGCTCCTTGCGGTCGGACTTCCGGCAGCGCTTGAGCAGCTCTTGATGTCGGGCGGCATGACAGTCTTCGCGAGGCTTGTGATGTCCCTGGGGACTATTGCCTATGCGTCCCATCAGGTATCAGCGAACATCACATCGCTTTCTTACATGACTGGGATGGGATTTTCGATGGCGGCGACGACACTCGTGGGCCGGAGCCTGGGCGAGGACCGCCCGGACAGGGCAGAGGCGTACGCCAGGATGACACAGCGCATCGGGATCCTCATGATGAGCGCGCTGGCTGCGGGTTTCTTTCTGCTGGGGCCCATTCTGGTCCGTTTCTACACAGATGAGGCCGAAATCATCCAGCAGGGTGCCATGATACTGAAGATAGCGGCTTTCGCGCAGCCGGCAATAGCATCGTACTCCATCCTTGCCGGTGCGCTGCGAGGCGCAGGCGATACCAGGTACCCGCTGTACATCACGTTCGCCGGGATATGGACGATGCGGATAGGCACCGCCTACGTACTGGTCAACACCTTTCACATGGGCTTGACCGGCGTGTGGCTGGCAGTGAACCTGGACCAATGGGTCAGGACGCTGCTCGTCATGTTGCGGTTCGGATCCGGCCGGTGGAAGACGGTTAGAGTCTAGGGCGACGAAGCCCGAGTGCAGGCGTCTGGAACAAGCCTTTACCGACTTCGACTTCTACCATTGGGATGCCGCTCGAGCACCCGCGTTTTTCGTGCTGGAGGAATGGTCATGGCCGACCTGATTTTCGCGGTGAACTACTCGCCGGCACTCATAGAGCTTTTGAACGAAGGGCCCGGAGCCGTACAGGCCGTGAAGGTGTCGCAGTTCGACCAGGAAGGTTGCCTCGACCTGTACAGGGAACTCGGAATGCGCGCGCGGGTATTCCTCCACGGTCTCGGGCAATGCATATCGCCCGGGCAGGTGGACTTCTGGGACACTTTCGACCAGGAAGCGCTCAAGATAGCGCTTGAGGTTACTCGGACTGACTACCTGTCCATGCATCTCGAGTGTCTAGTGCCCGAAGACCTCTTCCAGGCCGGCGTTTTCCTGCGAAACCTATCCGTAGATGTGTCCACACTGCATGATCTTACAGGATTGCCCACCAAACTGGAGAACGCGGCTATCTCGATGCCGCGGTCAGGCAAGGTCCAAAGTCCGCTTGTGCTGGCCGACCCTGCGTTCATAAGCGAAGCTCTTTCTGTAACAGGCTCGCGTTTCGTGCTGGATATCGCGCACGCTCAGGTATCGGCCTCGCGCCTCGGGCGAGATCCTGCGAGTTACATCCGGGAGTTGCCACTCGAACTCGTGGACGAAATCCACCTGTCCGGCGTTGCTCTGCATGATGGTGCCCTGCGCGATTGGCACATTGAGATGGACGAGGAAAGCTATGCGCTGGCCGGCATGGTGCTGGGGCTCACCAATCCGGCGGTTGTGACGCTTGAGTACGGCGGCCTCGGCCCCGTGTTTGAAGGCAGGTCCGACAAAGAATCTCTCGCGAGGCAAATCGACAGGCTGGGACGGACCTTTTCGGTCCTGCGTGAGAGCTAGCCGCGGCCCAGCAACATCACCAGCCCGCCGAGAATGATCAGCAGCACCGGCCAGTAGGTCGCCAGCGTTCCGCCAAACAAGAAGCCCTCAAACACCGACCCGAAGACCAGGAACGCTCCGGAGCCTGCAACAAGCAACCAGAAGCCGGCTCTCTGCCCACCGGTGTTTTCGGGGTGTGATGTCAGCATGATTCCCAATCCAACCGCCGCGACTATGAGCCCCCACGCGTAGGACCAGACTTCCCAGTGATTGGTCGTGTTGGCAAAGAGGAGTATGAGACCGACAACCGTCACGATCGAGCCCGGAATCGCGAGCGACGCCACACCGTAATTGCGGGCTAGCCTGCCGAAAAGCCCCGCACCGAGGAGACTCAGGCCCGGAACGAGTATGAAGGCAGGCCACCACATCTCCATCCGGAAAAGCCCTGGGAACTGGTTTACGGCGAGGAAAAACACCCCGACTGCCACAAGAAGCACTCCAGTGATGACGCGACCCGTATCCCGCACGACCATGCACCTCCTGCATCTCATCTACGGCAGATATGCTACCCTCTGTCAACGCCTTGTTAAACACCGGGAGATAGGCAATATCGCCTGGGAAAAGCTTGATACCCCTAGGGGTACAGTGTATACTACGCGAGGGACTGACAACCCCTAACACCACACACGGGTGACGATCGAAGGAGGCAGCGTCAATGGAGGAGAGTTGCGCTGCGGTCTTGCCGAGACTTGGCGAGCCGGCGCCTGGATTCGAGGCTATCTCGACACACGGGAAAATCAGCCTGGCTGGGTACAAAGGGCGCTGGGTGATCCTGTTCTCCCACCCCGCGGATTTCACGCCAGTCTGCACGACGGAGTTCGCAGCTTTCGCGGGGATTGCCGAGGAACTCGCGAGGAGAAACACACAGCTGGTTGGGCTGAGCATAGATAGTGTGTACTCACACATCGCCTGGACCCGCAACATTAAGGACAAGATGGGCGTCGAGATCCCCTTCCCCGTCATAGCCGATCTTGACATGAAGGTCGCAAGACTGTATGGCATGATCCATGAAAAGATGAGCACGACATCGGCGGTACGCTCCCTCTTCGTCATTGACGACAAAAGCATCATCCGGGCAATGATCTACTACCCAATGAGCACGGGCCGGAACATGGACGAGATCGTGCGCCTGGTGACGGCGCTCCAGACCGCTGATGAGTATAAGGTCGCCACGCCTGCAAACTGGCGTCCGGGAGACAAGGTCATTGTCCCAGCACCGGCCACGACCGACAGCGCCAAGATACGGATGGCCGAAGGGCTTGAGTGCGTGGACTGGTACCTCTGCAAGAAGACAATTCCCCTCAAGTAGTCTCGAGCCGGCAAATCGCGGCCGGGGGCGGCGGCTCAAAGCCTGCCGTCCTTTTATTTGGCGGCAAGCCTGTTAAAAACGTGAGGTTTCAGCCAGATTACGAACATCACCGGCCGCATGGCCGCCTGGCCGCCTGGCAGGCGACCCGCTATCCGGTAGTCAAGCCGAAGGAGCTCAGATCATATGAGCAACACATTCCAGGCCGTCTTCGTGAAGGCCTGGCCGTGGTGGGCAGGCGGCCTGGCCATCGGCCTGCTGGTCCCAGCCATGTATGTGCTGACCAACACCGCTCTTGGTGTGTCCACGGGTTACGGCAACGTGCTATTTTGCGTGATGCCCAGGACGAATCTCATCTGGCTCAAGAAGACATTCAAAGAGAGGTGGAGCTGGCGAGTATTCTTCCTGGGCGGAATGATAGCCGGCGGCTTCCTCTCGGCGCGTCTTGCCTCAAGGCCGCTCGTCACAACCGGGATGGGCGCGCTTACGGCAAGCGTTTCGACCGGTAGTGCCGCCCTGGTCCTGTTCCTTGGGGGTCTCCTGCTCGGGGTAGGCGCGCGGGTGGCAGGCGGTTGCACGTCGGGCCATAGCATCCACGGAACCGCCAACCTGCACCTCGGGAGTATCGTGGCCACGGCAGTGTTCTTTGTGGCAGGAGTCATCACTACGCGCGCAGTGGTCCTTCCCCTGCTCGGAGGGGTGGGCCCGTGAGATCACTAGTCGAAAGCAAGTGGATCTATGGCCTGCTCGGGGCATTCTTCGGCTTTGCGCTTTCGCGTTCGGGTGCCACCGAGTACGACCTCATACACCAGATGTTCACCGGCCAGAACCTCAAGATTGTCTACCTGATGGGCTCAGCCGTCGTCGTCGCCGCGCTGGGAATGCGAGCTCTGAAGCTTCTGGGCAACCGCACGATCACGGGCCAGGAAATCAAGGTGCACCAGAAGCCGTTGCACTGGGGTAATGTTGTCGGCGGCCTCGTGTTCGGAACCGGCTGGGCCCTTTCGGGAGCGTGCCCGGGCACAGTCCTGGGCCAGATCGGGGAAGGTAAGGCGTTAGCCCTGTTCACAGTGGCAGGGCTCATCGCCGGCACCTACATATACACGCTGCTGGTTGAGCGGTGGCCCGGGCTCAGCTCATGACCGGCGCCTGGCCGGGCACCGGAGTGGCCGGCGCGGGAGGCTCTGGCAGTCGGGCAGGCAACCCCGAGCATGTGAAGCACGGGCGTAGCGTGACGCCGCGCCCGTGTCTCTGTGATACGGGTCACACCGGAGACTCCGGCAAGGCCGGAAGGCGTGACCGGCACCACGTGATTGTAGTATGGCCAGGATGTCCCCGCCGTAGTCGTGGGTCAGCGGCCCAGCGAGCGCTTCCTCGCCATCTTCTCGATTTCCCTAGCTGCCCGGACGTGGTTGAAGATCCCGCACGGGCAGAGCTTCCCGAGTTCGCGCCCCGCCTGTTCCGCGCTAGTGCGCTGCTCGACGACATCGTCCACCATCTTCTCAACAATCCCGGACGAGACCATGTGGTGACCGCACATCGTGGTGACCGCCAGCACATCCTCAGGCGGCAGGACCTGCGTGTTGCCCCATACGCCCAGCGAGTAGTTGATAGTATGAGGCTTCACGCCTGCCTGTTCACAGATGTCCTGAACTTCATCGAGCAGGCCGGATATCACCACGGAGATGCCCAGGTCCGCGGCCTTGATCCTCTTGACGAACTCGGCGGCGTTTTCCTTGGAGACGAAGACACCGCGCAGCCTGGACTGGTCCGTGAGTCTCGACTTTATCTCTTCCGCCTGCATCTCCAGCACGTTGCCGCTCTTGACATCGCCCCAGTTGATGCAGTTGCACGCCTCCGCAGCTTCAATGAAAACCCGGGCCTTGGGAGCGATGTTCTTGTCATTTATGCCTCTGGTCTGGTACATGAGCCATACGAAGTCTTTCTTCAGCGACTCGCGGTCGCCGCTGCGGTGCAGTGTGTGCGTCATACGCGTACCTCCCGGAAAGGTAGCCCGCTGCCACCCTACTCTTCGGCCAGCGGCCTGCCGAGCCCGATATTCACCTTGCCCCTGTATGGTCGTGGAATCCCGAGTTCGTCGAGGATCTTGAGCCCGGTGAACTTGCCCTCACCATCAGGCCTCATGATAAGGCCGAGCGAGAAAACCGACAGTATCTCACCCGCAACCTTTTGTAGCGCCTGCAACACTGCCCTGGCCTGTGTCTCAGGGCACTTGCCTTCGATGATCACCGACAGGAGGTGCAAGTCCCTGGCGCCGGGCTGCATTTCGCCCGTGTTGAGGTCGGCCAGCACTTTCCCGAGAGGGCTCGTGCTGGCGGGTTCCAGCCGTAACCCCGCCGCCGTGACGGCACGGGCCACTTTCTCGACGTCGGACATGAGTACCCCAATCCCGGGCCGTCCCATGTCGATCGCGAAACCGATCTCGCCACGGCGCACCCGTCCGGTAACATCGTTCGTCTTCGCTTCCTCTGTGCCGCGCCCGGGCACACCTGTGTCGGCCGTCGTCTCTGTCGGGTCGCTCAACAAGTGGCGGTACTGGTCGTAGAACGTGGGCAGCGAGCCCTTGGAGAGGGCCTCGACAGGGCATACCCTATTGCGGATGCACACATAGCAGTCTGTACACTTGTGCGTGTCAACCTGCGCAGAGCCGTCACCCAACGATATGGCCTTTACGGTGCAGTAAGGGACGCAGGTGCCGCAGCCTGTGCAGAGATCCTTATCTACGATCACCATTTCCCGCGACTCCCCCATGGGCTTGAGTTGCTGGAGTACCGGAACGCATTGCTTCAAGTGCAGGTTTCAGGTCATTTCGCAAGGACTTGCCCCCGTCTGGGGTAGAAATGTGAATGTACACGCACGCGCGGATTTGAACACAGCTACTGGGGTACGACACAGGAAAAGCGAGTTCCTTCACAGGCCGGCTTACAACGAAAGCACTTGACTGGAGGCGTTGGCATTTCCTGGATTGGTGAAGCTCTTGATGTGGCCCAGCTGGTGTGTGACCAGTTGCGGCTGATTTGCCCGTACTGGATTGCAGGTCTGGCCGCCGGGGCTTACCTTTCGCTCCACCGGGAAAGCATCATGCGGGTGGCCGGCTCCGCCGTTCTCCGCACGTCTTCTCCCCTGCTCCGCTTCAGTCTGGCCTCTCTGGCCGGGGCCGTTTCACCGGTGACACTATTCGGGATCATCCCTGTACTGGCAGCGCTCGGTCAGGATACGCTGGGCGCAGGTGTGGTAGCGTCGTTCGTTATCACGTCGGTGATCATAAACCCGAACGTGTTCATCTACAGCTTTGCCCTCGGACCCTGGGTCGCGCTGCTGAGGCTCGCGCTCGCCCTGCTGGCCGGGCTCACCGGCGGTCTTCTTCTGCATGCGGCTGGAGCCGGGAAGGGCCTGGTAACGCTGGATGGATTCGAGCCCCCGCTCGTGCAGGGCAGGCCTGCCGGCGCCCATGGGTTCGTCTCCGGGTTCTCCCGCGCGCTCCGCAAGACCGCGCCGAACCTGGCGGTGGGCCTGCTGGCGACTGCTCTGTTTGACAAGTACTTCCCTCGTGAGATACTGGATTTGGTGTTTCTTGGCAACCGCTCTCTCAGCGTGCTTTTCGCCGCCGGGTTGAGCGTGCCGGCATACTACTGCGGAGGGGGCACAATACCCCTGATCCGTGCGTGGATGGATGCCGGTATGTCCCTGGGGGCGGCGACGACCTTCATGATGGTGGGACCACCCACCAAGTTCACCAATCTTGCCGCCGTGAAAACCATCACTTCGAGCAGAGGGTTCGCGCTGTATGTCGCGTACAGCGTCGTCTTCGGAGTGGCTTCAGGCCTGGCTGTCAGCGGCCTGGGGCTGTGACGTCCCGTATACAGGAGGCTGATGACAGGTGACCCCACGCGCTCTGGCTCTGACCTTCCTGTGCTTGCTCTTGCTCGCGCCGGCATGCGCCAGGTCTCCGGAGCCGCCAAAAGCGAGCCCACCGGCGCAGGCCAAAGAGGCGACTCCCCCCAAACCTGAGAAGGCTGAGGTGGCTTCCATGATTTTCGTGAAGAAGAACACAGACGGCACCGGCGATGGGTTCAAGAAGCTTATTGACCTGATGAAGAAGCATGGCCTTTCATTCTACAAGACGTCCGCGGAGGACGGGCTCATCGCGAAGGACGATGTCGTGATCCTGAAGAGCAATTCGCAGTGGGACCAGAGAGGCCAGACAAACACCGACCTCCTGAAGTCCATTATCCAGGCGATTATCGCGCATCCAGAGGGCTTCACCGGCGAAGTGGTCATATGCGACAACGGGCAGGGCCAGTTCGGCGCGAAAGGGTCCGGCGGTACGATGGAGTGGGAAGCGAATAACGCCAAGGACAAAGCGCAGTCTGCCATGAAGGTCGTGAATGAGCTCTCCCGGACCCACAAGGTGTCCGCTGTGTCATGGGATGCATTTACCAGGACCTCTGTGAAGGAGTACTCGAATGGCGACAAGCAAGACGGGTTTGTGGTCGCGCCGCAGAAATCCGCGACCGGTGCAGCCGTAAGCTACGCCAAGTTCCGCACGAAATACGACACCTGCATAAGCTTCAAGAACGGCGTGTGGGACGATGTCGCGAAGAAGTACGATAGCGAACGCCTCAAGGTGATCAACGTTCCGGTACTCAAAGCCCACAGCACATACCAGGTAACAGCATGTGTCAAGAACTACATGGGCACGACTTCGGACATACTCACCGGCCACGATTCACATACTGCCATCGCCCGAGGGTTCATGGGCACACAGATGGCCGGTACCCGGTTTCCTGTGCTCAATGTTCTTGACGCGATATGGGTTAACCCCACTAGGGGGCCCAGCACCCCGTACTCCACGGCAGTTGAGAAGCGCATGGTCATAGCAGGCCTGGACCCTGTCGCAATAGACTACTGGGCCGCAAAGAATGTCTTGATGCCCGCCGCCCGCGAAGCCGGGAACAGGAACTACGGCGTCATGGATCCGGCCGGCAGGGAACCTGGGACATTCGGGTACTGGCTCAGGCTGGCCGCTGCCGAGATCAAGGCGGCCGGCTTCCCGGCTACCATGGACGAAAGCCAGGTCAAGGTGTTCATCGAAGAGTAGATCCGGGCAATTCCTCTATGCGGAACACCCGTGCCCTGACGGTCCGGAGTTTCGCGAGCCCAGCGACGCACGCCTCGATATTGCTGTGCGAAACAGGCTCAGTCACGATGCCGGCGCTTACCCTGGTAGTGCTATTGCCCTGGGGCCCGGCATCGATGATGTCTGCCCCGGCTGCGGTCGGCCTGCGGGCCTGAGCCTGTTCGCGAACAATTTCCCACACGAGACTGCGCACCCCTTCTACCGGAATCCGGGCGGGATCCATGTTCACGCCAAAGCAAAGCCCCGCCAGCAGGCTTATCTTGTACGCGGCGTCATACCCTTCCACGTCAGAAGAGGGGTCCGCCTCTGCGTACCCGAGCTGTTGCGCCCGCCGCAGAGCATCTCTATAGCCGGCCCTCCGCCGCGACATCTCGGTCAGTATGTAGTTGGTAGTGCCATTCAAGATCCCCGTGATAGAGCTGACGCGGTCGGCCGCCAGAGAGTCGCGGATAGCGCGGACGATCGGGATGGCTCCTGCAACAGCTCCTTCATAGAATAGCGTCACCCGTCTCGTGGAGGCGAGGTGCGACAGCTCACCCATGTGTCCGGCCAGCACCTGCTTGTTTGCAGTGACCACATGTTTGCCTCGCTCAAGCGCCTGTCTGATGAAAGACAGGGCCGGCCGCGGGTCCCCGCCTGGCGCGGTCCCTCACCAGTATGCTGCGTACCTCGACCGGCCCTCCCGCCCTTGCCGCAATGCAGGCACTTCTCGTCTCGAGCACATCGAAGACTGCTGAACCCACGGTCCCGAGACCTAACAACGCCACGCCCAATGCGCCAGCTCTTGCCTCTTCCAACCGTGCCACCTCGTCAGGTCTTGTGAGCAGGCCCGCCGGCGTGCCGCGTTTTCGCTGCTGGTCATGGCAATGAGTTGCTTTACGGTGTAAACTAAAAGGACGTGAACTCAGATCTGGAGGATATTCGTTGAACAACGCGATCGAAATCGACAGGGCCAGCGCACCGGCTCAACAGAAGAAACAGGCCCAGGATTCACGCACGTCAGGCATCGGCCGTGATATGACGGTAGGAAGCATTCCGAAGCACCTGATAGCTTTCGCAACCCCAATGTTGGTAGGAAACGTGCTCCAGGCCTTCTATAACACTGTCGACACGATCTGGGTCGGAAGATTCCTCGGCGCGCAGTCACTGGCCGCCGTTTCGGTAAGCTTCCCCATCATTTTCGTGCTTGTCTCGATGGTGATGGGCGTATCGATGGCCACGACCGTTCTTGTTGCCCAGTACGCCGGTGCTAAGCGTATGGATATGGTGCGCCGCGTAATCGGCAACTCCATTTCGTTGCTGCTGCTCGGCGGTGTCGGTGTCTCGGCGCTCGGGCTTTCCTTGCACAGGCAAGTGCTCAGGATGATCAATGTTCCGGTGGAGATCCTCCCGCAGGCATCGCAGTACCTATCGGTGATCCTTGGCGGCCTGGTGTTCATGTTCGCCTACAACACCCTCGGCGGTATCCTGAGGGGGCTCGGTGATTCCAAGTCGCCGCTGATCTTCCTGGCTTATGCGACGGTCATGAACATCATCCTGGACCCGTTGATGATCTTCGGTGTGTGGCCCTTCCCGCCGATGGGGGTGGCCGGTGCCGCTATCGCTACCGTAGTCTCACAGGCCTTCTCCGGGATACTAGCCGTCAGGTACCTGCTCAAGAAGACGGACCTTCTGAGCACGAAAGCGTCCGACTACCGTATTGAAAAGGACCTTACGCTGACCACTGTCAAGATCGGCTTACCTGTTGGAATCCAGCAGACAGTGATGTCTCTGGGTGCACTGGTGGTCAGTTCGGTCATCAACTCATTTGGCGGAACGGTCGTCGCCGGTTTCGGCGCCGGCGCCAAAATCGACCAGTTCTCGGTAATGCCCGTGATGTCCATGGGCATGGCGGTGTCGTCGGTCGTGGGCCAGAACCTCGGCGCCCAGAAGCATGAACGCGTTCACGAGACTGTGAAATGGGCCCTGCTCCTGTCGACGTCGATAGCCGCGCTCTTCTCGGTGGTGATTTTCGCCATACCAAGGCTGCTCATAAGTCCTTTCACCACAGATGCAGGCGTGCTGTCGGTGGGTGCGGTCTACCTGCGAATCATGGCAGCCTCATATATCCCGCTGGCCATAATGTTCGCGACCAACGGGGTCATGCGAGGCGCCGGTGACACGCTGCCGACCATGATAATCTCGATCTGCAGCCTCTGGCTGATCCGCGTGCCGCTCGCACGCTACCTTTCGTCGCTCCCAGGGCTCAAGGAGAACGGCGTCTGGTGGGCTATGGTCGCGAGCACCCTCATGGGTATGACACTATCGGTCGCGTATTACCGGACAGGCCTGTGGAAGAAGCGCCGCCTGGTGCAACCCCTGGTGACTGACGAGACATAGACGGTTTGGGGCGGAGTCATTGCATATGAGAGATTTCATCCTGGGCCTGATTGGTGGGACGGCGCTGCTCATGTCGGGTGTCGACATGATGGGAGACGGGCTCGAGCGCAGCGTCGGCAACACTATGAAATCAATACTCTCCGCGCTCACGGGCACGGTCTACCGCGCGATCCTCGTCAGTACCGTGCTTACGGCACTGGTCCAGAGCAGCACGGCCATAACCGTACTGACTGTCGGTTTCGTCAACGCAGGCCTGATGACCCTGTCCCAGGCCGTGGGCGTCATATACGGGGCGAACATAGGTACCACCGTGACGGCGCAGTTGATGGCATTCAGGCTGACTGACTGGGCTTTCTTGTTCGTCGGCATCGGCTTCGTCGTCAAACTCGCCGCAAAAAGCGACCGTTCGCGTAACCTGGGCTCTGCGCTGATGGGATTCGGGTTGATGTTCACCGGCCTCAAGATCCTGAACTCCGGCGTGCCCTTTCTGCAGCAGCACCCCGCGTTCGTGAGTGTGCTCAACTCTCTCACCACTCGCCCGCTCCTGGGCATCGTGATCGGCATGCTGGCAACAATGCTCGTTCATTCGAGCGCAGCAACAGTCGCAGTGACGATGGTGCTTGCGAAGGCCGGACTCATCGACCTGACGGGCGCAGTCTGCCTTATGCTGGGCGACAACATTGGGACCTGTGTCACCGCCCAGGTAGCCAGCCTCACGACGAATGTCAACGCCCGGCGGACGGCATGGGCCCATACGCTCTATAACGTCATAGGCGTGGGCGCCGTGTTCGCCCTGCTCCCGTGGTTTGTGCGCCTGACGGCCGGGACCTCGCCTGACATTGCGAGGCAGATCGCCAACTCGCACACTGTGTTTAACGTGCTGAGCGCGGTGGTTTTCCTTCCCTTCACCAAGCCCTATGTCCGCCTGCTGGAACGGCTGGTTCCGGATAGAGCGGCACACAAGCGCCCGACTTACCTTGACGAACTGCTGGTCCCGAATCCTTCAGCGGGTCTCAAGGCCGCCCGGGCAGAGCTCGTTGAGATGGCGAGGATGCTCAAGGTCATGGCCAACCGGTCGCTCTCCCTTGTCAGCACCTTCGACGCAAGACTTTTCAAGCAGTTCTCAGAAGACGAAGCGCTTCTGAACTCGTACCAGAAGCGCGTCACCAAATATCTAATGGACATCTCGCGCCAGCCCCTTGCCGAAGGTGAATCGAGGCTGGTCTCTTCGTTCCTGGCAATAGTCAACGAGGTGGAGCATATTGGCGATCGCTTCGATGAGATCGCCAGGCTCGCGCTGCGCCGCAATGAGGAGAAGACGGCTTTTAGCGCAGCGGGCCTGGCTGAAGTGTCGTCCCTCCGCGAACAGGCAGAGAGTCTCATGGAATCCCTGCCTGTGGGCATCGAACAGGCGGCGCTCGACTCGGAAAAAAGCCGGGAGACGGTGCTCACCACTGTAGCGTCTGCTCGCGAAGGCCACGTCAGGCGCCTCGAACAAGGCATATGCACAGTTGATGCAGGGGTCATATTCTTCGACATCCTAAGTCATATCGAGACCGTGCTGGACTTCGTCCGCGACATCGAGCGCTCGCTCAGGGCGGCCTAAGTCCGGCTGAACTCTTCCTTCGCGGCCTTGAGCAGCGCCTCGTCCGTCAGCAGATCGACCGCCGTGAGCGCCATTGCCTTCGCGGCTGCTACGACGCACGCATCCCCGCGGTCGGAACGCGCGGCCTCTCGGAACTCGTAGCTGTGGCCGGGAACGCTAACTTCGCAAATCGCCATGCTGGGGTGGATCGACGGAACAGCCTGACTGACGTTCCCCATGTCGGTTGAGCCCATGCCGGTCTTCGGCTCGGGGCTTTCATCCCAGCCTATCGCCCGGAGGTTGGCCAGGAATGCCCGCTCCAGAACGGTGTTTGACTTCATTGGGTCATATACCAGACCCGCCGTCGCGAACTCGACGGTCGCGCCTGTAGCAAGGGCGCCGGCCCGCGCGCAGTCCTTGAACCTCTCAACGACCTGCTCGTGGTATTTCTTCTCAGCGGCCCGCACAATGAACTTGCCCTCTGCGAAGTCAGGGACGATATTCGCGGCGACCCCGCCTTTGGAGATGAACCCGTGGATACGCACATCGGACTTCAGGTGCTGCCTCAGGGCGTTCACATTGTTGAAGGTCTGGATCAACGCGTCCAGTGCGTTGATGCCTTCGTGCGGCGACCCGGCGGAATGAGCAGGTTTGCCCCTGAACCGCACCGTGAGCGGAAGGGCTGCCAGCGCCTTCGCCTCCACCTTGGTAAGGCTGCCGGGATGCACGATCATGGCTGCATCAATGTCTTTGAACTCGCCCTTGTCAACCATGATGATCTTCCCGCCGCCGCCCTCCTCCGCAGGCGTACCGAAGACAACAGCGGTCCCGGCGAGTTGACCCATGACCGCCGCGAGCCCGATTCCCGCCCCCAGGGCGGAAGTTCCGATGATGTTGTGCCCGCAGGCGTGACCGAGCCCGGCCAGAGCATCGTACTCTGCCAGGAAGGCAACTTTCGGCCCAGGAGATGCGCCGGCGACCTCGGCCCGGAACGCTGTCTCCAGCCCCGCAGACCCTCTGGTGACTTTGAAGCCGAGTTGCTCCAGTTCAGAAGTCAGGAGCGCGGACGCTTTCCTCTCCTCAAAGAGCAGCTCGGGGTTCTCGTGAATTTGATGGCTGAGCGCAATGAGCCTCGGCGCGGCCGCATCGATGGCCGCGAGCACTTTTTCCCTGATCTCGTTAACGGTCAAGAACGCACCTCCGTCTCCAGCAGTCCGGTAGGTATTCCGCGCCGGCGCTCCTCTTCCCTTTCGTGTCCCAGCCTCCATGTGAGCATTTGCCCTGCTGAGCGCTAACTTAATGCTTCGAAATGAAGGTACAGGAGCGCCGGTGGCGAATTATCGTCTAATCTACCTGGTCACTTTGAGTCCAGTTGTCGCGGCAATCACATCCAGTCGAGTGCGAGGTTGGCAGCCGTGCGGTCTTTTATCATCCGAAGAATGTTCCAGATCCTACCGGTCATTATCGCAGTTATGACCATCAATTTCGTCCTCATCCACATCGCTCCGGGCGACCCCGCATTCATCCTGGCTGGGCCAGAGGCGCCCCAGGAATACCTGCAGGAGATCCGGGAGCGCCTTGGGCTGAACAAGCCGGTATGGGAGCAATACGTCATATACATGGGCAGGGCGCTGAAAGGTGATCTCGGCACCTCGTACCGGTTCAAGCAACCCGTCGCGAGCGTGATCGCGGCGCAGGTGCCGGCAACGGTGCTGCTTACGGGCAGTGCGTTCATTGTGTCCGTGATTGTCGGGGTGGGGCTCGGCATCGTGTCCGTCCAGTTAAGGGGCGGGGTGTTTGACCGTGTCGCTAACGGGCTTGCGGTCACGCTGTACTCAGTGCCTACCTTCTGGATCGGGTTGATGCTCCTCCTCATATTCGGTGTGAGGCTCAGGTGGCTGCCTGTGCAGGGCATGCGCACGGTCGCGGCAGGCTACACCGGTTGGGAATCCACAATGGACGTGGCGCGGCATCTTCTCCTTCCCGCATTCACGCTGGCCGTAGTCCAGCTTGCGGAGTACATGAGGCTGAGCCGCGCGAGCATGATCGAGGCCATGGACAAGCTCTACATCCGCACTGCCCGGTCCAAGGGCCTGTCCGAGCGAGTCGTCTTCTACAAGCACGCCCTGAGGAACGCGCTTATCCCGACTGTCACTGTGATCGGGCTGCGTATGGGCTTCCTGTTCACGGGAGCCGTGCTCATCGAAACCGTGTTTGGTTGGCCGGGTGTGGGCCGCCTCATGAACAACGCGGTGTTCTCAAGGGACTACCCGTTGTTGATGGGGATCCTCTTTGTGACCGCAGTGATGGTGTGCCTGGCGAACTTCATGGTGGACCTGAGCTATGCGTTCATAGATCCCAGAATCAAATACAAGTGAGGTCCCTCATTTGGACAAGAGCCCGCTGCTGAGAATATGGACCCGTTTCCGCCACGAGAAGCTTGCGCTGGGCGCGCTGGCAGTCATGATAGGCCTTCTCCTTGTGGCCATCCTGGCACCAGCGATTGCGCCGTACGAGCCCTTCGCTGCGCATCCTGAACTCTCTCTGAAACCGCCCACGACCGGCTTCCCTTTTGGCACCGACCACCTCGGCCGTGACGTGCTGAGTGGGGTCATCTGGGGCGCGAGAACATCGATCAGTACTTCATTTGCGTCCATCGCTCTGTCTACTCTCATCGGTATCCCGATAGGTGCAGTCGCAGGCTTCTATGGCGGCTGGTTCGATGATGTGATGATGAGAATAGTAGACGTCTTCCTGGTCATCCCGACGTTCTTCATAGTGCTGGTGGTGGTCGCGATCTTCGGTGCCAAGCAATACTTGCTCGTCATAATCCTTGGCCTCACGATGTGGCCGCGCACTGCCCGCCTCTTCAGGGGCGCGGTCCTGTCGGTCAAGGAGGAAGCGTTTGTCGAAGCTGCAGTGGCGCTCGGATCAAGCGATTCGCGCGTGATAAGCCGGCACCTGATCCCAAATGCCATCTTCCCGGTGATCGTGAGCCTACCGTTGCAGGCCGGGGCGGTAATCCTCATCGAGGCAGGACTCGGTTTCATCGGCCTGGGTGATCCAACCATCATCAGCTGGGGCAGTATGCTCAATGACGCACAACAAATGGTCTACCATTCGTGGTGGATGCCTTTGTTCCCCGGTCTTGCCATAACAACGACGATTCTCACCTTTAACCTGGTGGGCGACGGCCTCAACGAGGCCATCAGCTCACGCTACCAGCAGCAGTAAACCGGCCTCCTATGCCCGAAAAGCCGGGGGCGCGCGGCTCACCGTCGCCCGCAAGGCCTCAGCACTTGCCCAGGTAGCCTGCCGGTTTCCTTCCCGTCCCGCAGAACGTGCACGCCCGAGACAAGGACATCCTTGAGGCCACAAGAGACCTCCTTCGGGGGACTGTGCAGGTCCGGCCTGTCCTCAAAAGCCTCGGGATCGAAGACGATCACGTCTGCGACCATTCCCGGTCTTAGCAGCCCACGGTCATACAGCCCGAACCAGGCTGCCGGCAGGCTCGTCATGCGCCGGCAGGCCTCCTCAAGGCTCAGGTCGCCGAGTTCGCGGACATACCTGCGGATTATACGGGGAAACGCCGCGTAGATCCGCGGGTGAGGTAGTCTCTCGTCCGGGTATTCGGCCCCCAAGGTCGCGTCAACTGCCGTCAGCACTCCCCCGTCCGATCCGATCATTGTGAATGGGTGCTGGAGCAGGAACCGCAAGTCATCTTCCGACAGGGGATACGTGGCATAGTGCAGGTCATTCCAGTTACCCGCCACAAGGTCCAGAAGGGCATGGATGCCATCTGTGCCGAGCGTGCACGCGGCTTGCGCGACCGTCAAGCCCTCGAGCTCCGGCCGCGACGGACACCTGGTGATGCGCATACTCCTGTCCCAGAAAGGCTGCCTGAACGGGTGCCTGCTCCCGTCCGGCCGCCTCCTTGTCGGGATAGGATCGCCGGATCTGAACATGCCCTCCAACCAGTCCCGGCCAGACGATGTGAACTGCTGCTGGCCGCCGGCGACCAGCGCCGGCGGAAGCAGGTCGATTATCCTGTAGGTGAAGTAGTTGCCCCCGCCCATCGTGAAAGGCAAGACGTCCCATGCGATGGGCAGGCCCTCGGCGCGTGCACACTCCAGCATATCAACGGCGTGCTTCACTTTGCCCCAGTTCTCTTCCGGTTCCGCCATGAGGTGCGAAACGGCCACTCTGACACCGGCCTCGCGGCAGATGTCGATGGCTTCCTGCACGCTCTTGATCAGCTGGTCGTCATACGAGCGGATGTGAAACGCAAACAGGCCGCCGTACCTTGCAGTTATCCGCGAGAGCTTGGAGAACTCGGACGACAGCACATCGTGGTCAATGTCGAAGCCGCACGAAAAGCCCCATGCGCCTTCGTCCATGGCCTGCTCAAGACATCTTTCCATCTCTCCAAGTTCATCTTCCGAAGGCCGGCGCAACACCTCTCCGGTCACTGCGGCTCGCAGTGCATGGTGCCCCACGAGCTGGCAGTAGTTGACCGCCGTGCCAGTCTTCTCGATCGTCTCAAGGTACTCACGAGTCGATCTCCACGTGAGCTGGAGGCCCTGAGGCTCGGCCAGCCTGCTTGCCTCTTGCCAGTCCACTGCCCAGCGACGGTGGCCGTTTGCGTCAAGGACCGGGTCCTGTACCCACCACTCAGGGACCCAGGCCTTGCCCAGAGGAACCGAAGAGAAACCGCAGTTGCCCGCAACTTCAGTCGTGACGCCCTGCATCACCTTGCTCGAAGCGCGCGGGTTTGCCAGGATGAGGTAGTCGGAATGCCCGTGGATCTCTATGAACCCTGGCGAAACCACGCATCCTGCCGCATCTACCGAGGTTCGAGCCTCCTGCCGGCCAAGATCGCCGAGGCAGACGATCCTGTCGCCCTGAATCCCCACGTCCGCCCTGAACGCCAGCGAGCCGCTACCGTCGACAACTCGCCCGTTGCGAATCACTACATCCAGCACGCAATTCACCTCACTTGACCTTCCAGCGTATTCTCAGGAAACCAGACAGAGTCGAACGGCAGGCACCCGCAGGTGCCTGCCGTTTCTCACGTCATCTGAGTGCGCTTACTTGCCGACGTACTTGATGTTTGAGAAGTCGGCGAAGTACATGCTGTAGGCTTCGCGGCCCTGGTAGTTCTTGTCCCAGACCTCGCCCATGGTGAGGTTCCAGATCGGGATCGAGCACGCGTCCTTCGCTATGAGGTCCTCGATCTGGTAGTAGATGGGCTTGCGCTCTTCAACCGTCATGAGCTGGGCACCCTGGTTCAGGAGCTTGTCAACCGTGGTGTTGGAATATGATCCCGGGTTTCCGCTCCCGCCTGTTTCGAACATGTACCTCAGGATATCCGGGTCAGGACCGCCGGAGCCGGCCCATGACACCTGGAACTTCTTCTGGTTATACACCTTGTCGTTCCACGCTGTGGCATCGTACTGCTTCAGCTCGACCTGGATACCTACCTTGGCGAACATGTCCCTGGCCATCAGCCACATGTCCTTGTCGCCCGGTAGGTAGTCGACGAAGTCGAGCGTGCACTTCAGCCTGATGCCTGCCGCGTCTTTCTTCAGCCCTGCCTGCTGCAGGAGGGCTTCGGCCTTCGCCGGGTCATACGGGTAGTTCGTCGCGTCCTTGTTGTACGCCCACGCCACGGAAGGCGACAGCGGGCCGGCGGTTTTCGCAGCCATCGGAATGCCTGCGTAGCAGGCCTGCACTATCTTCTCGCGGTCCAGAGCGTATGCAAAAGCCTGCCTCACACGAACATCGTTGAACGGCTTCTCTTTCATGTTGAAGATGAGCCGCCAGAACGTGTAGTGGTTCCACTTGACGACCGTGAAGTTGGGGTCCTTCTCGAACGTCGCCATATCGCGGAACGGCGGCGCGGAGTACTGGCTCAACACCTGGATCTCGCCCGCCTTCAGAGCCGCGATCGCGCTCTGAGCCTGCGGGATGAACTTGATTACGACCTTATCCAGGTCAGGCTTCCCTTTCGGGTAATCCTTGTTTGCCACCAGGGTGATGTACTCGCCGGCCTTCCATTCCTGGAACTTGAACGGCCCGCTCCCGATTGGTTTCCGGTTGTAGGGGTTCTCCGTCATGTTGGTGCCTTCGTAAAGGTGCTTCGGCATTATCTGCACACTACCCCAGGCAAGAACCGAAAGGAAAACGCCCGAGGGGTTGTTCAGCTTGATGATGACGGTCTTCTCATCCGGGGTCTCGATGCCCGCCACATCCTGCAGGCGGCTCTTGGTGGCGCCCACTGCCTTCGCAGTGTCGAGCGACCACTTCACGTCGGCTGAAGTGACCGGCTTGCCATCGTGCCACTTGAAGCTTGTGTCCAGGTTGAAGACAAACGTCTTGCCACCATCTTTGATTTCCCAGGTCTTGGCCAGATCCGGTTTGATGTTGAAGTCCTTGTCGAACTTCACCAGCTTGTTGAAGATGTTGATGCACACGGCCTGAGCGTAGTCGCCGGACTCTGTGATTGGGTTCAGCGACGGCGGGTCGGCCGGGAATGCGACGATCATCAGTTTTTCTTTGGGCGGCACACTCTCCGTTTTCTTCGGCTCCGCCTTAGGTTGCGCGCACCCGGTCACGGCGAGCGCCAGGACCAGGAGCACAGCAAATACCCTCGCAAAGCTTTTCACTATTCGTCTCTCCTTTCTTGGGCTTGGCTAATTGGTATGGTCGAATTGTCGTGAACATCCAGGAGCTAGAGCCCACCCCCTTCACTCGAGCCAGGACGCCGGAGAACGCTTCCGCTCAGGCTCCTGGTCTCAACGCCCTTCTCTATCGCAGCCACACCGTTGACGAAGACATACTCGATGCCGGTCGGGAACCGGTACGGGTCGCCGTATGTGGCCTGGTTGTCTACGCGTTTGGCATCAAACACCGTCAGGTCCGCCCAGAACCCCGGGCGCACCACGCCGCGGTCGTCGAGGCCCAGCAACGATGCAGGCAGTGATGTCATCTTCCGGACTGCATCCTCGAGCCTCACCAGCCCAAGGTCTCTGGCATACGTCCCGAGGGTCTTCGCGAAGCTCCCATAGGCTCGCGGGTGCGCGGACATGCCCGGCCTCCGCAGGTCAGGCGCCTTCTCCCACGTCCAGCTGTCGGTGGATATCGCCGCAAACGGGTACTTCACTAGGTGTCTGATGTCATCTTCGCCTATCAAGCCGCCTGCGTAGTAGCAGTAACCGTCATCATCGAGATACAGTTTCCGCGCCGCCTCCAGGAAGTCGCTCCCGAACCCCATGACACGTGCAGCATCGCGCTCTGACAGGCCGACCACCTCGGGATGTGTCTTCGAGTACACAATGTAGCTGGTGTCAAGGTTGTTGGGCGTGGCTGACGACTTGACACCGTATTCCGCAAGAGCCTTCGACCTCGCGGCCATCGCCTCTGCGTCGCGGCGCCGCATTTCCACAAGGTGGGCTTTGAGTTTCGCCCAGCTCTCCTCGTCTTTGAGCCGGCCAATGAGCTCGCCCGCGTCGCGCGGGGACTGCTCGAAATCAGCGTAGAAGGACGAACCGATATTGGACTCGGCCGCATATTCCCAGGGGTAGAAGTCGCACATGACCTGCACACCCTGAGACCGCGCTTCGTCGATCATCGCAGTAGTGGCGTGCACCTTGCCCCAGTTCTCGATGCCGTAGGCCTTGTGATGTGTCATCGAGCCACGCATTCCGGACTGCCGGCAGATCTCGATCAATTCCCTGGCGGCGAAGTTCAGGTACTCGTCTTCGCTGCGCATGTGAGAGATGTATGAGCCACCGTACCTGCCGACGATCTTGCCCAGCTCGATGAGTTCGGATGTGACGGCGTTCCGGCCCGGCGCATACTGCAGCCCACTGGACAGCCCGAAAGCGCCCTGCTCCATGCATTCCGTGACGACACGCTTCATGGCGTCAAGTTGTTCGGGCGAAGGAATGACCTTCTCCCCGCCGCTTCCTTCCTTGCCCATCACATAGGCGCGAATGCCGCCGTGCCCGGCGAACTGGATCACGTTGATCCCCACGCCGCGCCTGTCCAGCTTCTCGAGCCAGCTGGCAAGGTCTTTCCAATCTACGTCACCGGTTGCGGACTGGGCGACCTGGGACATACCGGCCATCCGTGCCCTGGCCTCTTTCGCGATCACTTCATTGACAGGAAAGATGCCATACCCGCACATACCCATGACTTCTGTCGTGACACCCGCGTGAAGCGTGGATACGGCATGATGGTGGATAAGGATCGAGTATTCGGTATGGGTGTGGACATCTATGAACCCGGGCGCGCATACAAGCCCCTGGCAATCAATGACCCTGGTGGCGCCGGGCAACTCATTGCCGCGAATGATGGCGGCGATTTTGCCACCCTTGACACCAATGCTGGCACGAAAACTTGGATTCCCGGTACCGTCTATGACCGTCGAGTTCTTGAGCAGGAGGTCGAGCATTAATCCACCTCGTCTTCCGTAGTTGTGATAGGTGATGTTCGAGTAAAATGGCTGCGTTTCCTTCTTATCTGCACAGTAATAAATGCCTGTATCCAGGTGAATCATCGCAGGTTGGCTTCAAACGGCCAGGAGTTAACGCTTGCTGAACCGGTAACACTAACCGAATGCGGGTCGCCTACCTGGACATACCTGAAGCACTGCGATTCATGGAATCCTCTTCTGAAGGACTTCCTTCCGAAGAGGCCTTGCAGAGACTTAAGAAACACGGCAGGAATGTAATCAGCGAAGACACCAGACCCTCCTTGCTCAGGCGTGTCCTTCCACACCTCACGAACCTGTTCGCCATCCTCCTATGGGTCGCAGGCGCGCTCGCTTACATCGCCTCAATGCCTCAGCTCGCCTATGCCATCTTCGGTGTGGTGATCATCAACGGTGTATTCAGTCTTATCCAGGAGTTCAAAGCGGAGAAGGCCACTGAGGCGTTAAAGAACCTCCTTCCCAGGATGACGACCGTCTTGCGAGAGGGCAGGCCGGAAAGGATTGCGGCAGAGGAAATCGTCCCCGGTGACATCGTTCTCCTGGAAAGTGGCGATGCCGTCCCGGCCGACGCACGAGTGATAAGAAGCTCCAGCCTGCTCGTGAACAACTCTGCTCTCACGGGCGAATCGGAGTCGGTCTCACGTAACGGGAACAGGGTCGAGATTGAGGACACGCCCATCCTGGAGATGCAAAACGTCATATTCATGGGCACGAACGTAACGAACGGGAACTGCAGCGCGCTGGTCGCGCGGACAGGCCAGGAGACCGAGTTCGGCAAGATCGCGCGTCTCACGCAGGAAGTCAAAGAGGACCTCAGCCCACTCCAAAAGCAGATAGCTGTCGTGACTCGTCTCGTGGCTTATCTCTCAGTCGCTATGGGCGTAGTGTTTTTCGGGCTTGGAGTGGCTGCTGGCCATACGTACTTCGAAAACTTCATGTTTGCCATCGGGATCATAGTGGCAAACGTGCCCGAAGGCCTGCTCCCTACAGTCACCTTGTCGCTGGCGATGGGTATGCAGAGGATGGCCCGGCGGCACGCCCTGGTCAAGAAGCTGACGGCGGTGGAAACCCTTGGCTCGACCACGGTCATCCTTACCGATAAGACAGGAACCCTCACACAAAACCGCATGACGGTCACCAGGCTGTATTTCGACGGTAAGGTGCATGATCTGGACTCCCTGGACGGGGACGAGATTCCTGAGAGACTGCTCGACGGGATGGTCCTGGCAAACAACGCCCGTCTCATCGCCAGTGACAGGGGCGGACAGGATTTCGTAGGCGACCCAACGGAGGCGGCGCTGCTTTCCGCCGCTGTTCGACTTGGAAAGGACATCGAAAGCTCAGTCCGGAGATTCCCGAGGCTTGCAGAGATCCCCTTTGACTCGCGCAGGAAGCGTATGACCAGCGTCCACAGGATCTCCGGCCAGAATGTGGCGCTCTCAAAGGGGGCGCCCGGTGAGATCATCGCGCGCTGCAGCGAGTTGTCGGCGGGCACGGAGGTCCTCCCGCTGGACGATGCTACCCGGCAGAGCATTCTTGCGGCCAACGATGAGATGTCGGGTTCGGGCCTGCGTGTGCTGGCGTTCGCTCGCCGCAACCTTGCTTCTCCAGACGTGCGCGACCATGATTCAGTGGAAAGGGACATGGCCTTCGTTGGGCTCGTGGGCATGTTCGACCCGCCCAGGCCGGAAGTCTCTCTGGCAGTAAAGAGGGCTCATGGCGCCGGGATCGGTGTGACCATGGTGACCGGTGACTACGGGCTCACCGCGGAGTCGATAGCCCGGAGGGTCGGCATCATCGGGCACAGGCGGCCCCGGATCATCACCGGAACAGAACTTGCCGGGATGGACAACGAGGCCGTCGCCCGTGCGTTGCGTGACAACGAGGATGTCATCTTTGCCCGCGTCTCGCCCGAGGACAAGATGAAGATCACGAGGGTGCTCCAGGACTCGGGGCAGATTGTGGCAGTGACTGGAGATGGCGTGAACGACGCCCCGGCCCTGAAGGCTGCCGATATTGGAGTGGCCATGGGTAGGGCAGGCACGGACGTGGCCAAGGAAGCGGCAGACCTGGTGCTCACCGACGACAACTTTGCCAGTATCGTCAGTGCGGTGGAAGAGGGCCGCACCGTATACCAGAACATCCGGAAGTTCATAACCTACATATTCGCAAGCAACATACCTGAGGTCGTCCCATACATACTGTACGTGCTGCTGAGGATACCGCTGCCCCTGACAGTCATGCAGATACTCGCCGTGGACCTCGGGACCGACCTGCTGCCCGCGCTCGCCCTGGGGCTCGAGCCCCCTGAGCCCGGGATCATGGAGCGGCCGCCCCGATCGAGGCGAGAGCGCCTGCTGGATTCGCGGCTGCTGTTGCGGGCATACGGGTTCCTGGGTGTGCTCGAGGCCGCGGTCTCGATGACCGGCTTCTTCTGGTTCCTCAACAGGTCGGGGTGGGTGTTGGGACAGCGACTTGACGTCAACAGCCTTGTCTATCGCAGAGCGACAACTGTGGTTTTCACTGGAATCGTGGTGTCACAGGTGTTCAACGTGTTCGCTACACGCACGGACACAACGTCAGTGTTCACGGCCGGCATATTCAGCAACAGGTGGGTCTGGCTTGGGATCGTGTGGGAACTGGGGCTGGTGGCGGCACTGCATTACGTGCCGGTCCTCCAGCGCGTCTTTGGGACCGTCCCCCTGACCGCAGCCGAATGGGGCCTGCTCTGGCTGCTCGCGCCCTGGATACTTGTGGCTGAGGAAGTCCGGAAATGGCTCGTGCGCAGAAGCACCGGGAGGTAAGAGACATGCGTCTTGTGGTGGTGGGTTGTGGCTCGATGGGATCACACCTCGCCATGGCCATGTCGAGGGAAGGGCATTTCGTATCGGTGGTGGACCAGGATGCATCCTCGCGGCAGCTGCTTGGAGACGACGCGAGAGTGAAGTTCATCCATGGGGTCGGCATAGACCTGGATGTGCTATCACAGTCAGGTATTGAGGCTGCCGATGCAGTCGCCGCCGTCACCGGAAGCGATAATGTCAACCTGGCCGTGGCAATGATCGCGCGGAAAAGGTTCCGTGTGCCTTCCGTCGTGGCAAGGGTGTTCGATCCGGGCAAGTTGGAGCCCTATTCAACGGCGGGCATACATGTAATCTGCCCACCGGCATGGGGTTTCCGGGTGATAGCAGACATTCTCACTCACCCGGCACGCGAAGATGTCCTCACGCTCGGCCACGGGGAGATAAGAGTGGTCGTGCTCCGGATAGGGCAGCGGGGCAGCGGCACGCTGGTGAAACACATCACCACACCTGAGGTATCGCTGGTTGCGGTAGTGCGAAACGGCGTGGCTATGCTCCCCGGAGAATCGCAGGGCCTACTGGCAGGCGACGTCGTGTATATGCGCGTCCCGGAAGCGCACATGGCGACGTTCGACAGGCTGGTGGACGGTCTGGAGGGTTAAGCATGAAGGTCTTGATTGTGGGCGGAGGAAAGGTCGGTCGCCAGCTCGCCAGGACATTCCTTGATGCCGGCCATGGCGTGGCGATCGTGGAAGTGCAGCCCGAGCATGCAGAAAAAGTCAGGAGCCTTGGTGGTGCGCTCAAGTGCATCTGCGGCGACGGCACGGACCCTGATATGCTGGCAGCCGGAGACGCCGCCCAGGCAGACGTTTTCGTTGCTGCAACGGGTTCGGACGAGGCCAATATGCTGTCCTGTTACCTGGCCAGGACCTGGTTCGGGCTCAAACGCACTATAGCCAGGGTCAATAACCCGGCCAATGAGCACATGTTTGCACCGGACTACGGGTGCGATGTCGCCATCTCGTACTCCGATATCATTGCGAGGATGGTCATGGAAGAGGCTAGCTACCTTGACGTCGTGACGCTTCTCAAGCTTCGCAGCGGCAGACTGACTCTGGTTGAAGGGGAAGTACACGAGAAATCTCTCCTGGCGGGCAAGACCCTGGCCGAAGCCGGCCTGCCCCCAAGCATCGTGATTGTGGCAGTACTCAGGGGTCGGGACACACTCCTCGCGAGGGGCCAAACAAGGATACAGCCCGGCGATAGGCTCGTTGCGCTGAATTCAGCAGGTTCCGAAGAAACCTTCAGCGACCTCCTGCGCTAGGCCCGAATGCTACACCTGACCCGTCAGTTGCCACTAGGTTAATCGGGGCGGCCAGCATCCGCACCATCAAGTTTCACGAACTGAGGCATACATGCGCGACGTTGCTTCTCAAGGCCGGCGTTCTTGTGAAGGTTGTGCAGGAACGGCTGGGCCATAAGCGGATTGAGATCACGCTGGGCACGTATGCCCATGTCTTACCATCTAGCAGAAGGATGCAGCCTCCAAGCTTGCGGTCCTTCTCCATTGAGGAAAGGTTTTCCATCAGCTACGTCGAAGGCTCTATGGCGGTGGCTACAGGAACAGGTTGTAAGGTGGTCGACATGCAGTACAAGTCACCTCGACCCCATCAGGTCACCATTGGAGCTGCAGCGCTCCAAAGCCTTCTGCTCTTGCTACTGGCGGTAGGTGGACAATACCAGTGGCCGGGCACTATCCGCGCCATCATCGTGATTGCGGCTGTGATCGTAATTGCCGTAAAATACCAATCAGAAATCGGTGCCGCCAGCAAACTTCGGGTGAGCAACATAGAGTATATACTCTCCGAATGTGTCAAGGCGGTGGAGGAACACCAGGAGAGGGTTAGTGCCGGTACATTGAGGGCGAATCTCATGGTTTATAGGAAGGAGCTCCGAATTGTCGCATCCTACCGCATGGAGGGTGCCCCAGACAAGGACATAGCCTTTGTAAAAGGGCAGGGATGTTGCGGCACGGCATATGAAGCACAAGATACAATTGTGGGTGATCTCCTGTCAGTATTTCATGAAACGTGGGAGAAGACCCGGAAGGCAAACGACGGGGCCGTCCCTTGGGGGATCGACAGGGAGCAATTCCAGAAAACAACAAGCATAAAGAGTATCCTCAGTTTGCCTCTTGTCAAGCCTGGGGATAAGGTTCCGAGAGCGATTCTCAACTTTGATGACCAGATAAGCATTGATGAAGCAAGGTTTGGGGATGCAGAGCTTATCCATCTGATTCAAGGCTATGCGTTTCACATATATTGCTTAATAGGCGAGGAGGGGTTGTAGTTGCCCGATACGAAATGGGCGGAGATTCCGGGCAAGAAGGGTCTTTACCGCTTCACTGGAGATTTGCATGTGACAATTGAGGCTATTGTGAAGGCCCAGAAGTCATTGGTAACGTCAACCTCAACCGAGATTAAGGACGCCTGTAAGGATGTGAAGAATGGCCAGATTGTGTTAGGGCGTAATAAGAAGACCGCATAGGCAAGACTGGCAGTTAACAATGCCGTCGCAAGCACGACGGCTTTTCGTTTGGGTAGGAGAACCCCATCGTGACCTTTTCACCCCTACCGCTAATCAAAAAGGCCTTCATACAGGCCCTTCATAATCTATGGTGCCGAAGGCGGGATTTGAACCCGCACAGGCTGTTGCCTACGGCGCCCTGAACACCGCGTGTCTGCCATTTCCACCACTTCGGCACGAAAACCGTCTATTCAATTGGAGGCTTCAGTTGCGAACTCCATGATAACACATCGCCAGCAGGCGCGCAATAAACGGCAAACGTTGGCAGTGGTTCCAACATTAGGGCTATATCACGCACTGTCCCCCGCTTCTTCGTGATGCCTGCTGCCATTGCTGGCGTTGTGCCCAGCGTCTTGTGAACACAGCAGAAGCTGTAATACATGAAGTGCAGCGCCACCGCCGCTTCTAGATTCTCAACCTTCTTCGAGAATGCGTTTGTTAGTCTGGTGAATCTTCTCATGCTCATGCGCATCGTGAGGTTCTGGCGCTCAACGTAGCTCGTCGAGATCGCGTCAGGGTCGGGATTACCCATGAGGTGTATTACCTGTGTGCCTGTGCATTGTGCGGGGCTATACCGGCCCTTGGGTTCAAGCGCAGGGCCGTACATCTTGACCAGCATAGCGTAATCTATGTCTGCACCAAAGGCGTTCTCTACGGCGTTGACGTAGACCGCATGACCGTCTGTGGTGAGCTGAACCCTGTTCGTGAGCCTGTCGGCAAGGTCTTGGATGAACGCCCTGGCGCATGGGTAGTCGCGCAGGCCAACAAGCCACGTTATCGCAAGCTTGGTGTCTGAGTCCAGCGCTACCCACGTATACACGTCGCCGTACCTGTAGACACCCTTCATTCCGTCGGGTACGTTCTTCTGCTTGGCATGGCAGAACGACCATATCTCGTCGCACTCGACACGCTTGGAATTGAGGTCTTGTAGCACGTTGTCCTGGTACTCGGCGCAGGCTTGTCCGACATTGTCCAATAAGCGAAGAACCGTGCCCTTCGCTGCACCAGTCATGCGGCATGTGGCTCTGATTGAGTTTCCCTCAACCAGCGCGGCGATGATCTGTGCTCTTTCCTCAATGCTTAACCTGTTCATACTTACATTCTGCTTGAGCGGTTAAGCAATGTCAAGGGGTTATTTCCAACTATTTAGAAACTGCCAAGGAGAAAGAACGGGTATGGGCGGATCAACTATGCCATTTAGGTCACTGTCTTCAGAGATAATACAATCAGCAGTACCAGCGATCGCGCAGTCAAAGTACTTATTGTCGCTCCGATCAGGGCAGCCAGCAAAAACCTTGGGGGCGTATAGAGTACGCCCCCGATTCAAAATGCGTTCTGCTATCACCTTGAATGCAAGAGCCTCATCATGTGAGGCTCCTCTGTCAATCGCTACGCAGTATGTGACATCCAATATCTCGCGCCTTATCGGCTGGCTTACGAGCAGGATTACTTCATCGTCTTGAATTGCCTGCAAAACATGCTGTGCGTAGATGTGATCTTTGAAGAGTGCCTTCACGAACACATTGGCATCAACGACTATCCTCTTCTTCATGCCTCTTTCTCACCGCAGAGATGATTGCTTTAACCCTCTCGGCGGTTAGGTCTCGTCCGAGGATAGCACCACGGGCACAGGCCTGCTCAAAGCTCGAGTTGGCGTCAACTCTCGCTGCCGGTTTGGACGCACGACGTGACTTGAGCCGAGTGCGTCCGCTTGGAAGTGTATTAACTGCCATTAGACGCCCTCCCTTCACCGCAACAACACGTTTCACCATGATTATCGGTTCACCTTCTGGGAAACTCATCTGAGTTCAGAAGAATTCTGTCCACTATCGGCCTATTCGAGCCATGAGACAGAATTGACTCCAGAAGGCTGAAATCTTACTTGGGGTTCTTGTTCCACCTAGCTAACGCGGCTTTCTTCGCGATCTCCCTGCGCTTCTCTGGCGCAAGCTTAACCGCCCTGGCCTTGCCACCCTTCAGGCCACCCAATCTGCCTAACTCAACGGCAGCAGGGTTCTTGAATGGCTCCTCCTCAACGGACGGTAGCTCGTCGGGCGCACTGGTGGATGATGCGACCACGAAAGCCGCAATCTCATTGACATCCTTTAGGTTCTTGCTTGAGCGCTTCTGCATACCTCTATTGTGCCACACTCGAAACAGCAATTCAACCACTTGTCGGCAGAAACTTGCCATGCTCATTGACCCTCAACTAGTGAATTGTCTGATAAACTGAAGTCGGACCGGGGCTGACGCCAGTGACACCTCTCTCCGAAAGGAGGTGAGGCTATGGAGCTGGACGATGCGCTGTCACTATTCGCTGATTTGATTACGGTAAGCGCGTTCGCATGGGGGGCCATCGCTAAGTCTCGTTCTTACTTGTCCCGCAAGCCTGGGGGAAACGAGAAGGCGATGGTGCTCAGAGCCTCAACGAGTACCTAGCAGGTCATGTGGTCAGGCCCCGGCCCGATCTTTGAGAAAGGAATTAACCCATATGTCAGAGACTATCCGAGTCGCGAATGAGATGGTCAAGAGACTTGCCGAGGTCGCCGAGAAGGAGGGAACGTTCAGGGTTGGGGTTCCCAAGGATGTGGTTCTAGGTTGGTTCCCGACCGTCGCCCCCGCCATTGTAAACCTAGCTGCAGAATATACTGAGGAAAAGGGTTGGACAAAGTTGGAAAGAATCATTGGCGACTGGCTCAGGATCAATCTCACGTCCTATGGATATGACCTTGCTAGGCAGGACCCCAACGATTAACCGTTATCTTATTCGGTTCCACCGAAACCGTCAGTTGCAGAATGAGTCCGCCTGGCTTCGGAGCGAGGTCAATACCTTGAACGCCAGGCAATTCCTTTCCGTCATACGCAACATGCCAAACCTTCTCAGAATGCCATATCTCCTAATCTAACCCATTCATCCTCCCACCCCCTTCCCAACACAGAAGCATCCTCGCGGATGCCCCTGTTTATCTGCGGTTTACATTTATTGGAAGCAAATGGTTCAAATTGACCCACTACCCAAACATTGGCAGTCAGTCAGTCGTCGCGACCAGACCTAATGCCCTTCTGTATGCGCTGCGGTCAGATCCAGGCCCCAACTATCGTGAGCGCTCTGGTCAACGCGCAAGAAACCTGAGCACCAGGTATATTAGCAAAATGATACCCACAAAAGCAACAAGCATAGGCAGGATTATCTCAAACGTGGCGATCGTGAATGCCAGGATGTCGAGCCAGTCGAACTTGACCTCTTCCTGTCGCTCGCCCTCTTCCCTATCTCCGAGCCCGCGCTCTTCATCATCCGGCTTGCGCGCTTGCGACCGTGCATCGCCGGGAGCATCTCGTTTTCTGAACAATCCTACCCTCCTGGCGCACGTACCGGCGCTTTCAGCCTATCGCCGTAAAGAGCCTGGTATGTGCCGGTTATCTTCAAGACTCGCTCGACGAAATTCCTGGTTTCCGGAAACGGGATCTGAGACACACTGCCTCCCGGCTTGAGAATCCCCTGCCGCCACCACTCGCGAGCGCGGCCGAGCCCACCGTTGTAAGCAGCCAGAGCCATGACCCGGTCTTCGCCGAATTCCGTAAGCAACAACCGCATGTAGGCCGACCCCAGCCTGATGTTGATTCCTGGCTCGGACAGCGCCTCAAGCGAATAGTCCTCCATCCGGAGCAGCGCGGCCACCTGTTTCGCAGTGTCAGGCACCAGCTGCATCAGGCCAACCGCGCCCTTGGGAGAAACCACGTCCGGCCGGTAGTTGCTTTCCACCCTGATGACAGCAGCTATTAGAACCGGATCGACGTCGAATTCCCTCGCGGAGGCGAGGATATGCTCTTCGTATTTCAAGGGATAAGTCCAGATCAGCGCCGCCCGCAGCCCGACAAGCGCCAGCAGCAGAAAGAGGACGGTAAGTAGCGCCCATTTCAGGACGTTCCCGAGCGTGACTCGAAGTATGCTCCATCACCCATTGCGAGGATTAGCACCCCGGGCCAAGCTCGCGACGACCTGACGCTCGGTTTCCTCGATGGTGCCACTATTATCTATTACCACGTCCGCGAACTTAATCTTGTCCTGGAGCGGCATTTGCGCGCGAATACGGGATAGTGCTTCATCGAGGCTCAACCTATCCCTGGCAATCAACCTCTCCATCTGCGTGCTTTCGTCCACTTTGACAACCCAGACAACGTCGACCATAGGCACCATGCCTGCCTCTATGAGCAAGGGCGCGTCCAGGACGAGCACTCCGGGCGGTGACGGGCGACTGGAGGCCTCCCGGATCATCTGCTTGACGATGACTATAACCGCAGGGTGAAGGATCGAGTTCAGGAGCCTCAGCTCATCGGGCCGGTCGAACACGCGCCTGCCCAGGCGCCGGCGGTTAAGAGAGCCATCAGGGTTGAGAAAGCCCTCGCCGAACGCCTCCACTATCTGGTCGTAACAACCGCTTCCGGGGCGAGTCAACTCGTGGGCTATCACGTCCGAATCAATGATCTCCGCGCCCACTTCGCGCAGGATTCTCGACACAGTACTCTTGCCCGACGCGATCCCCCCGGTCAGACCGACCACAAGCATCTGGACTCTCTCCCAGAGGTTTTCTCTCTGTTTCGCAAAGCAGCTTGTCAATCCCTGCTCGGTGAAAAAGGTGCTCCGGTAGGTTGCCCGTACGGCCGAAGCTACAGTAGCCGCAATAGGCCAATCCCTATGAGCGCCCATGCGGGAAGATTCCTGAGCGCAGCGCTTCCGGCCGGGTGGGCGCGTGCCCCCAGCCACGTTCCAAGGGCAAGGCTAGAAGGGCAAGCTACCGAGGCCAGCACGGTCATCCACAGGACGTCGAATCCCGCCAGCGCTGCCCCAAGTCCCACACCTGCTGAATCGATGGAGAGTGCAGCACCAAGCGCGATCGCTTCGCGCGTATCAATGACCCTGGATTCGTCGACGTCGGCCGCTTTTGGCTCCCGGATGATGTGGATAATCACACCCAGGTACCTCAATGTGACCGGAGGCGCTGGCTCTGCGCCGGTCGTCGCGGCCTCACCTGCATCGTGACCGTTCCGAAGCGCAAGTGCCCCCGTGATCACGAGAAGGGATGAGCCCAGCCACCGGGCGATGTCGTGGCCAAACACCGCGCCCAGCGCACCACCGAGCGACATGGAGACGAGCATGGTCGCGCCTGTCATGAGACCGGCTATGGCAAGAGAATAGAGCGGCACCCTGATCTTTGCGATGCCATACGAGACTCCCGCCAGCAAGCTATCGAAGGTCGTGGCAAGCACCAGGAACAGAAGAGCCGGCGCTAACAAAAATGCCCTCCTGGAACAACTGTATAGACCAGTCTATGCTCCAGGAGGGCTCGTGCTCCAACACCGTCTAGCCTAGCAGGTGCGGCTCCACGTGAACGGTCACGTCGCTGCCCATTTCCTCTGCGACGCGGTACTTCACCTTTGCGGCGATCTCGTGAGCCTCCTTGGTGGGCATCTCAGGGTCAACCTGGATGTGCAGGGAGACATGAGATTTCCCGCCATATTCGTGGACCAGCACCTTGTGCGTGTCAAGCACGCCATCGATCTGGCGCGTGATTTCATCGATCTTCTCAAGTAGTTCCTCGGAAGGCTTCTCACCGAGCAGTTTGCTCATAGCTCCCCGCATGAGCCGGTAACCGGTGAACGCGATCAGCAACGACACGCCAGCGCCAAGGACTGCGTCGACCCTGGGATAGCCGGCGCCGGAACTGAGAATGCCCGCGCTAACGATGAGCATCGAGATCGCATCGCTGCGATGATGCCACGCGTCTGCCTCGAGGGCAGACGAGTCGATCAGCTTTCCGAGACCTATTGAGAACCTGGCCATCCACTCTTTGATGGACGACGAGACAAGCAAACCCGCGATGACAATCACGCTGCCACCGACCGGCTCCGGAGTTGTGAACCTGTCGACGGACCGCATGAGGAACTCGTACCCGACGTAGATAAGCAAGACTGCAATGATCAGCGTCGCAATGTTCTCAGCTCTGCCGTGACCGTAAGGGTGGCTGCTGTCTGCTGGCAACCTTGCGGCCTTAAAACCCACGAGCACCGCTACCGAGGTGATAACGTCCGCGGCCGTGTGGAACGCGTTCGCCGTCAGAGCGATGCTGTTGAGCAGAGTGCCTGCCGCGAACATCAGCGAAGCCAGGATGATGTTCACGATAATGCTGACCCAGGCTTCAAGAAGCCCGTAGGCCAGCCTCACATCAGGGTCTTTGGTGTCCTTGGGGTTCTTTATGAAGCGAGAAACGAGGAAATCAGTCAAGAATCTTACGCCCTTCCAGCCACGCACACAAAAAGAGCCAGCGAGGCCTGAATGTGATTCAGGTCCGACAGGCTCTTGCCTGCTGCATCTGCCCGGCCCCACCGGACCCTTGGGGTCCGATCGCCTGCTCCCTATTCAGCATTATACGTTGAGACAGGAAATCGCGCAACCCGCACGAGCTGGCAATATTAGACTTGCGCGCCGAAGCGTCCTGAATCGCTCACATGCTCTCCATGTCACACCAGTTGGGCCCGGCTTTCAAGTCCACAACGATCGGTACGTTGAACTTGATGGCATCCTGCATGATCTCTTTGATCATCAGCCCGGTGAGCATTATCTCATTCTGGGGCACCTCAAAAATCAGCTCGTCATGAACCTGAAGAAGCATAACGGCCCTAGAGTCAGTGCGCTCAAGCTCCCGGCCAATTCTCACCATCGCGAGTTTAATGAGGTCGGCGGCGCTCCCCTGGATCGGCGTGTTCATCGCCGTACGCTCGGCGAACTGGCGCACAGGGTGGTTCCGGCTGTGAAGGTCCTGCAGGTAGCGGCGCCTGCCGAGTATCGTCGTGACGAAACCATCTTTCCGCGCCTGCTCTATTGTCGACTCTATCCAACGCTTCACACCGGGATAGCGCGCGAAGTAGCCCTGGATGTAGGCTTCTGCCTGGTCTCTCGGGATCCCGAGGTTCCGGGACAGGCCGAACCCACTTATCCCGTACACGATGCCGAAGTTCACCGCCTTCGCGGCCCGGCGCATCTCGCTGCTGACGCTTTCGAGCGGGACTCCGAACACTTCCGAAGCCGTGTGGGCGTGTATATCCTGTCCCTCGAGAAAGGCTTCCTGCATATTCTTGTCGCCGCTCATGTGGGCCAGGATCCGCAGCTCTATCTGCGAATAGTCCGCCGCCAGCAGCAGGTGGTCCTTTTTCGACGGCACAAACACCTTCCTGATCAGCCTGCCCACGTCTTGCCTGATGGGGATGTTCTGCAGGTTCGGCTCAGCGCTCGACAGTCTTCCGGTCGCTGTGACTGTCTGGTTGAAGGTCGTGTGTACCTTGCCGGTCGCGGGGTCTATCAGATCCTGAAGACCATCAATGTACGTGCCCTTGAGTTTGACCAGCTGCCTGTAGTCGAGCAGCAATGCTGCTATCTCGTGCTTTGATGCCAGAGTCTCCAGCACATCCGCGTCGGTCGAGTAGCCTGTCTTCGTCCTCTTCGCCGCTGGCAGGCCGAGCCTCTCGAAAAGGACTTCCCCAAGCTGTTTTGTCGAGTTTATGTTGAACTCGCCGCCCGCCAACTTGAAGATGGCAGAGGCGAGGCCATCTATCTTGATGGAAAACTCCTTGCCCATATCGCGCACAAGATCCAGGTCCACGCAGACACCCTGCGCTTCCATGCCGGCCAGCACAACGAGCAACGGCATCTCCACGTCCCGGAAAAGCGCGAGCATGCCGAGCTCTTCGAGGTGCTTCTCCATCGGTTCCTGGACCCGGGCAACCACCTGCGCCTGCCAGCCCGGGGCGGAACCTTCCGCGACTGACAGGCCGGCGTGCTCTCTCGCCAGGTCGGTGATCCTATAGCTTGTGCGCGACGGGTCCAGCAGGTAGGCAGCGATCGCGGAGTCAAACACATAGCCTTTGAGCCCTACCCCGGCCCGCAACAGCGCTGTGATAAACGGCTTGAGGTCGTGACCGGTCTTGACGATGCCGGGGTCAGCCATTTCACGCGCCACACGCTGCGCAAACTCGCTGAAACCGGCGCCACCGTCACAGAACGTGATGGCCAGCGTGCCCTGGTCATTGAAGACATATAGCCCGGAAGGCAACCCGCCCGTGCATTCGCCAAAGAGCGCGAGGCGGCCCGCCGAGGCCATTTTGCGGAAGGCCAATACTGCCTGCTCTGTGGTCTCAGGCGCTATCACACCGGCCTCACAGGTCAACTGAAGAGTCCCCTGCTCGCGCTGCCGGGGCACAGCATCGAGTCCAAGCCGCGCCATCAGCGACCTGAACTCAAGTTCCTGGAACAGAGCCCCGAGCCGTCCGCGGTCGGGATCTCGCTTCCGGCACTCGTCCAGGTCCAGCCCAACCGGGGCGTCTCTTACGATCGTGGCAAGATGTTTTGACTTGGCAATCTGCTCCGCATGCCTGGCGACGAGATCACCGGCTTTTCCAGGGATCACCGCTGCATGCTTGATGACTTCCTCAGCCGATCCATATTCCGAGATGAGGCGCGTGGCTGTCTTGTCGCCAATGCCGGGCACCCCAGGTATGTTATCCGAAGCATCGCCGACCAGGGCCTTGTAGTCTGTCACCTGCTCGGGCGTAAGGCCGAGGGTCTTCGCCATTTCTGCCCTGTCGAACCGGACGATCTCGGTGATGCCGCGTTTCGTAAGCAGCACGCTGGTCTTGTCCGAAATCAGTTGCAGGGTATCCCGGTCTCCCGTCACTATGACCGTGTGGATACCCCTGTCCTCAGCGAGAGCCGCGGCCGTACCGATTATGTCGTCGGCTTCATAGCCCTCCAACTCGTAGGAGCGTATGTTG
>Ga0315277_10000917_pt1 | contig 44537 bp, 39 predicted proteins | sample YL17G05_15_MG_FD_203695 | JGI IMG/M metagenome (GOLD analysis project Ga0315277, IMG submission 203695) | Sediment microbial communities from Yellowstone Lake, YNP, Wyoming, USA - YL17G05_15 | ecosystem: Environmental > Aquatic > Freshwater > Lake > Sediment | place: USA: Wyoming | collected... | reverse complement strand
GTGGCAACCGGCAATGAAGTGCAGCTCGACACGCTGAACGCCGAGGCTTTTTCGCCCATCAACCTCGAAGACTATCCTACCGACGTGACGAAACCCCTTGCCGGACAGATTGCCGGGCTTACGGTGCGGCGGGCGTTCCGGTACGCGGACGCGAAGGCGATGGCTGTATTGAAGGCATCGCCCGTCGAGCCGGACGTGCACGTGGAGACGCAGGACACGCTTTCGCTGGGCGAAGATCGCACCGTGCTCGCGGCCAACGCGACGGTGGACATTACGCGCGCCGGAATTTTCCGCCTGAGCTTTGTGATGCCCGCCGGCTTCGACGTGGAATCCATCACGGGCGCCGCGCTCAGCCATTGGACCGAGCTGAAGACCGACACGGGCCGCGTCATCACGCTGCATCTGAAGGGCAAGACTGAAGGCAGGCAGCAGTTCGCCATCGGCCTCGCCGGGCCGGGTGTGAAAACGACCAACGCCTGGGGCGTGCCGCAAGTGGCGCTGCGAGAGGCGAGCAAGCAACAAGGCACGCTGCTCATCGTGCCCGAGCAAGGCACGCAGCTTCAGACCACCGCGCTCGAAGGTTTGTCGCAACTCGATCCGCAGCGAGCCGGCATCCGGCAAAAGGGCGTGCTGGCGTTCCGCGTGTTGCAGACGCCGCGCGAGCTGACGCTCAAGGTCGAGCAGGTCGCTCCGTGGGTGCAGGTCACCAGCCTGCAACACGCCACCGTGAACGAGGCGCAGATCAAGGTCACGGCAAACCTGCAATACCAGATTGACAACGCCGGCCTGAAAGCGCTCCGCGTTTGGCTGCCCGCCAATGCCGAGAGCGTCCGCTTCCAAGGCGACCAGCTTGAGAGCTTCCTGCAAGTGGCAGGCGCCGTGACGAACGGGCTGCAACTGTGGGAAGTGAAGCTTCAGCGTCGCATCATTGGCCAAGCTCTGTTGCAGGCGACGTATCAGGTGGTGGTGGCGCAGCAAGCCACGGAGACCGAGCTCCTGGGCGTCCAAGCCGCCGCCGTGAATTTGCAGCGCGGCTTCGTGACCGTGCAATCCGGCGGCCGGTTGCAGGTGCACACCGATGCCGTCCCCATTGCGCTGCAACCGACCGAGTGGCAGAGCATCCCGCGAGCGCTCCGGCAAAACTTGCAGACGGCTTCCGCGAATTTCGCCTATCGGCTCGTCGAGCCGGCGTTCCAACTGCCGCTGAAGCTTGACCGTCACGAAGCCGCGAAACTCCTGCCTGCGCGCGTGAACAACATCACCTTCACCTCGGTGATTTCCGACGAAGGCGTGATGCTCACGCAAGCGCGGCTGGAGTTGTTGCCCGGCGACAAGCGGCTGCTGTATCTCACGCTGCCGAAGGAAGCGAAGTTCTGGTTCGCGTTCGTCAACCAGAACGGCGTGTGGCCGTGGCGCGAGCAGGACCGGATTTTGATTCCGCTGGAGCAGCAATCGCGCGCGGGCAAGGCCACGCCCGTGGAAGTGTTTTACAGCAGCCGCATCGGAGAACCAGGCGGGCGCGCGCTCGACCTTCAACTATTCGCGCCGAAGTTCGATCTGCCGCTGGAGAACATCACGTGGCGCGTGTATTTGAGCGAGAAGTGGCAGCTCAAGGATTGGACCGGCACACTGCAGTTGCAGGAGGACAAGGTCGTGCCGTGCGCCACCGCGCTCGACCTGCAACGCTACCTGCAAGGCGAGGTCGCCCAGCAGCGCGAGAAGACGCAAGAGGCCGAGCAGATGCTCGCACTCGGCAACAGCGCATTGGAAAAAGGCGATCCGCAGCAGGCGCGCCGCGCGTTCCAGGCGGCGTTCGGCTTGAGCACGCACGACAACGCCTTCAACGAGGACGCACGCGTGCAGTTGCACAACCTCAAGCTGCAACAGGCGCTTGTCGGTCTGAACGTGCGCCAGGCCGCCGTCGCCGGCGATGCCGCCACGCCGGGCGGCCGGCTGCGCGAGGCGCGCGGGCTCAAGGACGTGCGCTACACGCAGCAGGACGCCAAGGAGATTATTGACCGCAACACGGCCGACGAGAACTCCGCCTACATGAAACTTGCCGAGAAACTGGTGCAGCAGCAAGACGCGGCGGTGGCGAGCCCCGCGGCGATTCGGGCCAGCATCCCAGAGCAAGGCCGACTGCTCACGTTCCAGCGCGCCGTGGCGGTGGATCCGTGGGCGGATCTGCACGTCGAACTCGAGACGCGCGCGGTGAGGTCGGCGTCTTGGGCGGTGAGAGCGGCGGCGTTGGCGTTGACGGTGGTGCTGCTGGCCGGGCTGGCTTGGTTCGCTCGCGCGTTCCACCTGAGTTTGCCCGACCATGTGGGATCCAGGTGAACTGCGACCACACCGTGCGCGCTTCGCTGAACCAAGGTTAGACTGCTCTGGCTATCGAGATCACTCGCTGTGTGGCCTCTTCGATCTTCACCGGCTGCACAGCCCCGCCACGCGGCTTGATTTCCACTTCGCCTTTCGCCAGTGATTTCTCCCCGATGCTCACGCGAATGGGGAAGCCCACGAGGTCGGCGTCCTTGAACTTCACGCCGGGCCGTTCGTCGCGGTCGTCGAGGATCACTTCCACGCCGGCGGCGGTGAGTTCGGCATAGAGTTTTTCCGCCAGTTTCATGCCCGCGCTGTCCGGCGCAACCGTCAGCGGCGTGATGCAGACCTGATACGGCGCGACGCTCAGCGGCCAGATGATGCCGTCCTTGTCGTTGCACTGCTCGATGACGGCTTGCAGCGTGCGAGTGACGCCAATGCCGTAGCAGCCCATGACGCAGGGTTTGCGCGCGCCCGCTTCGTCGAGGTAAAGCGCGCCCATCTTCTCGCTGTACTTGGTGCCGAGCTTGAAGACGTGGCCGACTTCGATGGCGCGGCGAATCTTGAGGGGCTTGCTACACTTGGCGCACGGCTCGCCGACGGTCACGGTCCGCAAATCCCGCCACTGGGTTACCGCAATGTCGCGCTCGATGGAAACGTTCCGGAGATGGAAGCCGTCTTCATTCGCGCCAGTGGTCATGTCGTTCGCGCCGCGCAGGCGCTCGTCGCCGTAGATGGGAATGTCCCGTGACTTCACAGTCACGGCTACGGCACCCAAGCTGCCGGGGTGTGCACCAAGGGCGGCGAAGATTTCGTCCGCGGTGGCCGCGCGGAAAGTCGTGGTGCCGATGGCGCCCGCGAGTTTCGCCTCATTCAACTGGTCGTCACCGCGCATCAGGATGATGACCGGCTTGCTGTCGGCGACATACACGAGCGTCTTGATCTGGCGAATTGCCGGCACATTGGACGGCGCTTTGGACAGCGCTTCGATCGTGACGACGCCGGGCGTGGCAAACTTCTCGGGGGCCGCCCCGATCTCGCGCGCGGCGGTTTTCGGAATGCCGCTGGTGGCCTTCTCGATGTTCGCCGCGTAGCCGCACGCTTCGCAATAGACGACTTCGTTCTCACCGGTTTCCGCCGGCACCATGAATTCGTGCGAGAACTTGCCGCCGATGACGCCCGTGTCGGCTTCGACCGGAAACGTTTTCAGCCCGCAGCGCGCGAAGATGCGCGTGTAGGCGTCATACATCTTCTGGTAGCTGGCCTGCGCGGCTTCGTCGGTGGTGTCGAAGCTGTAGGCGTCCTTCATGATGAACTCGCGGGCGCGCATGAGGCCGAAGCGCGGGCGGATCTCGTCGCGGAACTTGACGCTGATCTGGTAGAAGTTCTTCGGCAGTTGCCGGTAGGAATTGATGTCACCCGCCGCAATTAGCGTGATGACCTCCTCCGCGGTCGGGCTGAGCACCCATTCGCGGCTGGCGCTGTCCCTGGCCTTGTACAACGCGTCGCGCATCGTCTCGTAACGGCCGCTTTGCTGCCAGATTTCCGGCGGCTGGAGCGCGGGCATGAGCACCTCGATGGCGCCGGCGCGGTCCATCTCCTCACGGACGATCTGCTCGACCTTGCGGAGCGAGCGCAGCCCGAGCGGCAGGAAGGTGTAAACGCCGCCCGCAAGCTTGCGAATCAAGCCGGCGCGGAGGAGCAGCTTATGGGAAAGGATTTCCGCATCCGCCGGGGCTTCGCGGAGGGTGGCAACCAGAGTCTGTGACCAACGCATGATGGTTAGGTGTGGAACTTCTTCAGCAGGATTTCGGGTGAAGCAATCACGGGCACGAGCAAATCCAGTTGGCACAGCAGCAACGCGAGTCGGTCATGGTCCACGTCGAGCAAGTGAGAATCACGGCTGACCAACAAACACACAGTTCAGCACGGCGGCTTCCGCGATGATGGCCGCGTCATTGCGCTCCTTGTAAGGAAGCAAGCCCGCTTCGCGCATGCGCCGTGTCGCGTCTTCGGCAAGGGCCTCGTCCACGGCGTTGAAGTCCATCGGCTGGAAATGCCAGACCGGGCGCAGATCATGAAGCGCCCCGCGGGCCGCAGCCCGAACCGCAGCGTCGGGGTCATCGAACATCTTGCTCGCCAATTCGTCGAGAACCGTTGGCGAGGCCACGAACTGGACGGGCCGGAGGCGGCGCTGGATCAACTGCCAGGCATCAATGGTGGTCTCGTGCCGGTCAGCAAGCCGCATCAGAACGTTGGTGTCAACGGCTACAAGCTGCGGCTTCTGCATCGGCACTGTAGATGATTCGGAGGGCTTCGTTGCGCAACCGGCGATGCTCTTCCTCAGAGAGCTTATTGCAACGCTGTCGGGTGCGCTCACACACGGCTTCCCAGTCAATTGCCTTGGCTTTGGCGATGGCCGGTTTCTTCTTCATGGAACGAACATGCATCTTGGCAGGTTGGACAGCAAGCTGCCCGTTTACTTCACCGTATTCACCAGCGGCGCCAGCCCCTGGATGCGCACTTCGATGCGGTCGCCCGATTCGATGCGCCCGATGCCCCCGGGCGTGCCGGTGAGGATCACGTCGCCAGGGAGCAGCGTCAGGTTGGTGGAGATGAAACTGACAAGTTGGTAGCAGTTGAAGATGAGCTGGCTGGTGTTCGAGTTTTGCCGGAGCTGTCCGTTTTGGAAAAGCTGGATGCTCAGGTCGTGCGGGTCGAGCTTCGTCTCGATGTGCGGACCGAGTGGCGTGAAGGTGTCGAACGATTTGCAGCGGCACCACTGACCATCGGAGGCTTGGATGGTACGATCCGTCACATCCTGAGCAGCCGTGTAGCCGAGGATGTAACGCGACGCGGCGTTGGGGGTCACGTTACGGATGCGGCGACCGATGACGATGGCTAGCTCGGCTTCGTAGTCGTTGCGATGCTGCGGAAACGGAATCTCAATCTTCGCGCCATCGGGGATGAGCGAGGTCGTCGCCTTGAACCAGAACAACGGCTCCTTGGGCAAGGCTTTGCCGGTTTCGCGGGCGTGGTCGGCATAGTTGAGGCCGACGGCGATGATCTTGCTGGGTTGCACCGGCACAAGCGTGCGCACGCCTTTGATGGGAGTGGGCTTCTTGTCAAACGACGGCGAGCCGAACACGTCGCCGCGGAGCTTGTACAGTTCTCCGTCCACGACCTTCGCGTAGAAGATCTCGTCGCCTTTCTGAAATCGGCCAATGGCTGCCATAGTGCGGAGGGGTGCTTAGCAAATCCGGCGGTGCGCTCGCAAGCTGAATCTCGATTGCTTGGAGTCGAACGTGGGGCACCCGTGTCTGCCGCCTAGACCTTGCCTGCCGGTGCCGCCGCGGGTTGAGGTTTGAAACACGCGCGCGCCAGGATGTTGACGAGCGAAACCATCTTGTCGCGGGCGCATTCGCCGAGCAGGCAGACTTGAATCCAGTTTCGCTCGCGGAGATACACACTGTTGAAGCTGAGCAGGAAACCTGATTCCTGCATCCGGTTGCCGATGGCGACAGAGTTCAGCTCGGGTGGAAGCACGACTGTCACTACCACGGGGGACGTGGGCATGTCGTCGGCCAGCACGGTGAAACCCGCTTCGCGTAGCCGCCGCCGCAGTTCGCACCCCAGTTCGGTGAGATCGGCGAAGCGTCGTTCCCAATCCACGTGTTTCACGGCGGCGTGCAGCGCGTGTAGGAGGTTCGAGGAAAACGTGAATGGCACGCCGTTCTGCGCGGCGTAGCAGCCCAGGTCCAGGTAGCGCGGCAACCGGTCCGGCGCGAGTGGCGGCTCGTGGTGATGGAACACCATCGAAAGCCCCGGATAGGCGCGCAGTCCTTTGCCGCTCGAACAAGTCGCGAGGAAGACGCCCGTCAGGTCCACCGGCACGGCGCCGATGGAACTGATGCAATCGAGACAGAGCTTCAAATGGAACTCCGCGGCGAGAGCCTTGAGGCCGTCGAGGTCATTAAGAACACCGGTCGAAGTCTCGCAATGTGTCGTCCACAGCCAGCCGATCTCCGGGTTGCGCTTGAGGAGCGCGCGCACTTCATCGAGGTCGAAGGCTTCGCCCCAAGCGACTTCGTGGGCCCCGAACTCCAGCCTGGCACGCTGCGCCTGGTCCACCAGCCGGCTGCAAAATTCGCCGTTGCTCAACACAAGTCCGGGTCTGCGTTCGAGCGACAGCTGCGCCGCGACCACGTCGTTTGCCAGCGTGCCGGAACCAACCAGGATTTGCACGTGCCGCGCCCGGACGAGGTCGCAGAGCGCGCGGCGAGCGGCTTGAAAATCGGCCAGGAAGATTTCAGCGCGATGCGACTCGGGGGCTTGCTCGAAAGCGCGGCGGACTTCGCGGCGGACAGCGACCGGGCCGGGCAGGAAATTCGCGGCAGAGGGATGAAATGAGCGGGCAGGAGAGTTGCGCAGAAACTCGCGGGCGGTGACTTCGAAGGTTTCCAGCGTGACGGACATCGGTTGGAATTGTGCCTCGCCTGAACCGACCAGCGGCCCGAACGGCACGAAGCCGAGGTGCTGGTAGAGCTTCAGTTGCCGCGTCGTGCCCGAGATGATCGCGAGGTCATAGCCTCTCTCGACGCCATGTTGCCAGAGCAACGCCAGAATGCCGGACAGCACCTGCCCGCCGCGCGCGCCCCGGAATTTCTTTTCGATGGCCAGCAGCCGGATTTCGCACACGCGGCGGCCCGCCGGCAGGTAGGAGTCCAGATTCGCGAGCTTTTGGTCGAGCGAAAACGGTCGGTGGCCGCGCACCGCCAACATGCCGACCAACTGCCGGCCGCTCAGGCAGATGAGGTACGTGTTTTCGGCGTGAAACTTGTCCACCAGCCGGTGGGTAGGCGAGCGCTGGTGCTGCGGAATTTCTTCGGCGAACGTCTGGTAGTTCAGGCGGTGGATCGCCTCGAATTCCCAATCCTCGGCAGCAAACTTGAAAACCAACGCTTGTGCTTCGCTCATGAGTCGGAGTGTTCAGTTTTGGGTTCAGGTTCGGAGTGGTTGCCCAGCACCTCAAATTCCTCGACGAAATTGCGGCGGTGGGCAATCAACACCAGCGCCGACATCGTTGCCACGATGACAACCTTCATCGGGTCGTGTTGCAAGAACATGCCGGCAAGCGGAAGGCACGCATACGCCAGCAACCCCGGCAGAACTGTCCGGCGCATCACCACAAACGGCGCCAGAAAAATCAGGCCGAAGGCAATCAACAACTTCCAATCGTAAATCAACAGACAGCCCAGCGATGTCGCCACGCCTTTGCCGCCGCGGAAGCCCAATTGCGCCGGCCAGATGTGTCCGGCCACCACGGCCAGCATCGCCAGGGCGGTGGCATGCTCGTCGTCCGCGATCTTCCGCGCCGCCCAGATGACCAGGCAGCCTTTCAGGATGTCGAATCCCAGCGTGGCCAGGAAGCCCGGCGCGCCGAGCACGCTGCTAACGTTGCGTGCGCCGACGCTGCCACTGCCGATGGCGCGCATGTCCTTGCCGGTGCGGAAGCGCACCAGGTAGTAGCCGGCCGCCACGCAACCCGCCAGATAAGCCCCCAGGCAAAGGAGCAGAACCAGAGTCCATTGAGCCGGCGGTCCGAGCAGTGGTTCGAGCCACGACATAGTTCAGGCGATCATCCGGGCGTTCCGTTTTCCGTCAGTATTGTGCAACGCGAGCACTCTAGCTTGTTTGCCACGGGGCTGTGAATCGAAAAATTCCGCCACGTAATTGATTTCTGGCGATGGCGCAGGGCAGCAGGGTGTGGCGCGGCGTCCGCGTTTGCCAGTTGTCAGCCCTCCAGCGGCGATGGCAGACTGCCGCCGTGGGAACGAAGATCAAAGTCGGCGTGCTCGGGACCGGGTCGCTCGGCAAGGAGCACGTGCGTATTTACGCGCAGCTTGAGGCCTCGCGCCAAGCTCATCTCGTCGGGATCTTCGACACGAATCAGGAAATCGCCCGCCACCTCGCGGCCAAGCAAAACACCCGCGCCCTCGGATCGGCGGACGAGGTCATTGCCGAGGCGGAAGCCGTGAGCATCGTGACGCCCACCGCCACTCACTTCGAGCTGGCACAGCGGTGCTTGCAGCGGGGACGACACGTGCTGCTCGAGAAACCGATGACCGACGATGCGGGACAGGCTGCCGAATTGATCCGGTTGGCGCAGGAGAAAAACTGCGTGCTCCAAGTCGGGCACATCGAACGGTTCAATCCCGTATTTAACTACCTTGAAAGCGTCATCACCCGGCCGCGTTTCATCGAGTGCCATCGGCTCTCACCCTATCCGGCTCGCTCGACGGACATCGGCGTCGTACTCGACTTGATGATTCATGACCTCGATGTCGTGCTCGCGTTCGTGAAGTCGCCCGTGACCCGCGCGGACGCCGTCGGTGTGCCGGTGCTCAGCAAGTCCGAGGACATCGCCAACGCGCGCCTGCATTTTGCGAATGGTTGCGTGGCCAACCTCACCGCCAGCCGCGTCAGTCCTGAGCGCATGCGGAAGATCCGCGTTTTCAGCGACGGCGTCGTTCCGTGTTACGTCTCGCTCGATTACCGCGCGCAGGAAGGTTTCATTTACCGCATCGCCCGCGACGACGAGGAGGAAAGCTCGATTTTGAAAAAGGTGCTTGCCGGAAAACTCGGCGTGGGCAGAAGCTCGACCATCGTCAGCGCCTTCGCCGGCAAGCGCATCGTCCGCGAACCCGTGCCCATCACCAAGGACGAGCCGCTCAAGCTGGAACTCCAACATTTCGTCAACTGCGTCCGCGAACGCCAAACCCCGCTGGTCAGCGGCGAATCCGCCAAGCGGGCGCTGGATTTGGCTTTCGAGATCACCCGCCTCATTCAAGCCCTGAAAGCTTGAGCCGATGAAGCCCAAGACCTTCATGCTCATCGCCGGCGAGGCGAGCGGCGACACGCTCGCGGCGGAACTCGTCGGCGCGCTGCGCACGAAGGTTTTGGAAATCGAATCGCTGCCCTCGGACGACGCGCAACCGCTGCGCACGGCTCTCGCACCGCGGTTCTTTGGCGCGGGTGGTGCCAGGATGGCGGCGACGGGAGTGGAACTCGCGTTCGACCTGACGCTGCATTCCGTCCTCGGCATCTCGGAGGTGCTGAAAAACTTGCGCCAGTTCCGCAAGCTGCTTCGCCAGGCCATCCGACTCGCCCTCGAACGGCAGCCGGACGTGATCATCGGCGTGGATTACGGTGGATTCAACCTGCGCTTCGCCAGGGCAATCAAGCGTTACGTTCGCCGAAACCACAGTGAGTTCACACCTTGGAATCCGAGACTCGTCCAGTTCGTCTCGCCGCAAGTCTGGGCCTCGCGTCCGGGCCGCGCGCGAGTGCTGGAAGACACACATGACTTGCTGCTCAGCATCTTTCCGTTCGAGAAGGAGTGGTATGCGGCACGGGCGCCAAAACTGCGGGTGGAGTTCGTCGGTCATCCGATGGTCGGGCGATTTCAGAACGCGGAACGCGGAACGCGGAACGCGGAACCGCACGCAGATCCATCTTCCATCCTCCATCCTCCATCTTCGCCGCGCATCCTGCTCCTGCCCGGCAGTCGCTGGAGCGAAGTGCGCCGGCATTGGCCCGTCGTTACCGGCGCGTTTGAAATTTTGCGTCGCGAACTGCCGGGTCTGCGCGCGAAGCTGATCCTGCCCGACGACGAGCTGGTGCGTTCCGCACGCACATTGGGTGTTCCGCCCGGCGTGGATATCCTGACGGGCGAAGTTCCCACGGCTTTGGCGGACGGGGACCTCGCCGTCACCAAATCCGGGACGATTACGCTGGAGTGCGCGATGTTCGGGGTGCCGGCTGTGGTGTTCTACAAAACTTCGTGGCTCAACTACGCGGTGGCGAAGCCGCTGATGAAGGTCAAATATCTCGCCATGCCCAACTTGCTGGCGAATGAGGAAGTGTTCCCGGAACTCATCCAAGGCGCGGCGACAGCAGCCAACATCGCCGGCGCCGCGCTTGAACTGTTGCGCAATGACGCGCGCCGGCGGGCGGTCAAAGCCAAGCTTGCGAGAATCGTCGCCACGCTCGGTGCGCCCGGCGCGCCGCAGCGGGCCGCGGAAGCCATCGTCAGCCTGTTGCCATGAAAGACCTGACCAGCCCAGCTTGGATCAAAGCGAAGGGAATTCTCTTCCTGCTCGTCGGCGTTCTGGCTGCGACGCTGTTGATTGCCGAAAGCCCGACGTGGAAAACCGCCGGATTGCTGGCGCTGGCCATCTGGTGCTTCTGCCGCTTCTACTATTTCGCGTTTTACGTCATCGAGCACTAGGTGGACGCGGACTTCAAATTCTCCGGGCTGGGTTCGTTTGCGTGCTACCTCTGGCGCCGCCGGAAACTCCACCCTCCGCCCGGCTCGGGCCGCTGACGCAACCTGCGCCCGGCGCCATTTCCGTCAGCCGGCTTGAGCCTTTCGGGATGCAGCCTTGGCTCGCCGGGTTTTGGTTTGCGCCGCCTCCGAGGCGGCTTGCGCCAGGATTTCCGTCCCCGCGCTTTCCGGGAGGTAGAGGTAGCGCCCACATGAATCGCACAATTGGATGTCCGTGCCGTGCATGAGCGTGGTGATGGCGCCGATAGGCAGCCGCATGTGGCAGCCGCTACAGGTCTGGTGGCGCACAGGCACGATGCCTTTCTTCCCGCGCCCCATCAGCCGGTCGTAGTGACCGAGAATCTGCGGCGGAATCTTGGCACGCAATTCCGCCACCAGCTTCTCCTCCGCCTTGGCTTCGCCCAATTCCGCTTCCTGCAGCTTCACCAGATTCTTCAATAGTTCTTTCATAGTTGCCTCACCCTTACTCTGTCATGTTCAACCTCCGCGCCCCATGTGCGGAGTAAAGTCCGATGACTGAAAACGCGCATCATGCCTCCAGCCGTCCCAACAACCGCAGCAGCCCGTCCAGAATCGTCAGCGGATGTGGCGGGCAGCCGGGAATGAACAAATCCACAGGCACAACCGCCTCTGCGCCGTTGCAAACGTGCGCGTGCCCGACAAACGGCCCCCCCGCAATCGCGCACGCGCCCACCGCGATGACGATTTTCGGCGGCGGCACGGCGGCGTAAGTCTTCTCCAGCGCCAGTTTCATATTCTGCGACACAGGCCCGGTGATGAGCAAACCATCCGCGTGGCGCGGCGAGGCAACGAACTGGATGCCGAAACGGCCCAGGTCCCAGCCAATCGTGCCGAGCACGTTTGTGTCCGCCTCGCAGGCGTTGCAGCCACCAGCGCTTACCTGACGCAGCCGCAGCGAGCGACCAAACAGCTTCCGCAGTTTTCCGTCCAGCGCCGTGGCCAACCGGATTTCCTCCATGACGGGGTTGCCCAGCACGAGGTCCTCACGCCGGCGCGCCGCCATGCGGTGGTTGCTCGTCTGCGTGATGGCTTTCGTCGGACACAATTCTACGCAGGCCGCGCAAAAGATGCAGCGACCCAAGTCCAAAGAAACGGACCCGTCGGCCGGACGCGCGATGGCTTCCGTCGGGCACACCGGCACGCAAGCGCTGCAATCAGCCGCGCATTTGGATGCTTCCACACGCAACGCGCCGCCATGGCGATCCGGCAACGCCGGCGCCGGCCCGGCTGGATAGGCCATCGTCTGGCATCCTTGCCGAAGCCGGTTCGTGATGATTTCGGTGACAAACATGGTCAAAGGTCGAATCCGCAATAGCTCAGGTTGAAGCTCTTGTTGCAAAGCGGAAAATCCGATATGGCCTGGCCGCGCATCACCAGCGCCAAGCCGGCCCAGTTGTGGAAAGACGGGTCCACGATCTTGTAGCGACGAAACTTCCCGCTCCTGTCAGTGAGCCCGACATGACAAACCTCGCCTCGCCAGCCTTCCACCAACGCCACCGCCAGCGTGTCTGGTGTGCACGGTCCCAGCTCAGTTTGCAGTGCGCCGTCGGGTGGCGCGGCGATCTGCTCTTCGAGAAACTTGCCGGAGCGTTGCACTTCAAGCCAGCGCACGCGAGCCCGCGCGAAGACATCGCCACCCGGCCAGACCGCCACCGGCGCCTGCGCGAAGCGATGCCAGCCTGCCGGATGATCGTATCGCACGTCCCGCACCAGCCCGCACGCCCGTGCCGCCGGTCCGACCAAACCCACGTCTGCCGCCTGCTCGTCCGTGACTATTCCTGTGCCTTCGAAGCGCGCCCGCACCGACGATGCATCCCATAGCCAGCTCGCGGCCTGATCCACTTCGGCCAGCGCGACCCGCAGACGTTCGAGCAATTTCGCGGCGCGTTCCGCCTCCAAGTCGTGCCGGCAGCCGCCAAGTTTCACCAGACCGCGCCCGAAGCGGCTGCCACAAATCAGCGCGGTCAGATTCAGGAAGTCGCCGCGAATCTTGCCGCACGCCGCGGATGTGGGCAGGAACGCCACGTCGTTGGCCAGCGCACCGAGATCGCCCGTGTGATTCGCCAGTCGCTCCAGCTCGAGCGCCAACGCCCGCGACCATTGCGCACGCAGCGGCGCTTCGGTGCCGGCGAGCGCTTCAATCACCATCGCGTAAGCCGTCGCATGAGCCACTGAAGTGTCACCGGCCACCGTTTCCATCTGGCTCAGCGTGGCGCGATGCGGCCCGCCGCCGAGCGCTTCCTCGACGCCGCGATGCTGGTAGCCCAGCGCGATTTCGAGATGCAACACCTCTTCGCCATTGCATTGAAAACGGAAGTGGCCCGGCTCGATGATGCCCGCGTGAACCGGGCCGACGGCGACTTCGTGAATTTCACCGCCTTCGACGCGGAAGAATTCGCCATTGGCCGGCGCGGCGGTGCGGGCGTCGGTCCTGCGAACCGGTTTGAGCCACGGATGTCCTTCCGGCACGAGATTGTGCTGTTCCCAGACTTCGCGTTCGAAGAGATGTGCCTGCGCAGCGCGGGGGCGGGACGGTGTGAGCGCAGGATAGTGGTCCTTCACCGGCAGGCTGCGGCCCACCGCAAGCGTGTTGTCGGCGTCGTAAGCCAGCACGGCTACGAGGCGTGTGGCGCCGCGTTCCGGCACTCCGAACCACGCGCACAACCGCGCGCCGCGCTCCAGTTCTGCGGCGGTGGCGGCCACCAGACCTTCCGCCGTTTGCTCGGGCACATCGGCCCACGGCAGGCTCGCGCCGTTTCCCAGAAACGCAAAGTTTGTCGGAGCACTCATCGTTGAATCGTTTGGTCCGCAGCTTTCAGCCGTCCGACAGCCAGGAGCATGCCGTGCAGCAACGCATGCGGGTTGGGCGGGCAGCCCGGAATGTAAACGTCCACGGGAATCACCGCATCCACTGCGCCGCAGGTGGCGTAGTTGCGGCCACAGATGCCGCCGCTGCAGCCGCACGCGCCAACGGCGACGACGAGGCGCGGGTCCGGCGTGGCATCGTAGGTTTTGCGCAACGCCAGTTCCATGTTGCGGGTGACCGGCCCCGTCACCAGCAGCATGTCGGCGTGGCGCGGCGAGGCAACAAAGTGAATGCCGAATCGTTCGACATCATAGACCGGGCTATTGAGGCCGTGAATCTCGATTTCGCAACCATTGCAGGAACCGGCATCTACTTGGCGAATGTGGAGCGAGCGGCCCAGGACGGCGTGAATGCTCGAGCGGAGTTGTTCACCGGTAGATTCGACGGTTTCCGCGCCAACGCCCGTCGCCTGGGAATTTGTCAACAGTCCGGAATGCGAACCGTCGCTGTTCAATCGGTAGCGCGCGGCTTGTCGCAGGCTGGCCCGAGAAGTGGCCGCCAGTTCACAACGCGGGGTCATGCGAATGGCTGAGTCTGCATCAGCGCACAAGCCGCAAAAGACGCACTTGCCCAAATCGAGCGTGACCGTGCGCGTGGCCCCTGTGCCTTCCGGCTCGTCGTTGATTTCAATCGCGCCGGTGGGGCAGACGGCGGCCGCAGGCCGCGCGTCCTTCCAGTTGGCCCAGTCCACTTCCGGCCGGCCGCGGGTGCGGGGTGAGACTTCCGGCGGCGCGTCCGGGTAGCGCGTGGTCACGACGCCGGTCTTCAAGCTTTGTCGCAGCGTTTCAAACATGGTCAGCGGTCCGTGCCGGAGTAAGAGAGGTTGAAACTTTTGTTCACCACGGGGAAGTCGGGAATGATGTTGCCCAGAATGGCCTCGCTGAGCGCCGGCCAGTTCTGGAGCGACGGGTCCTTGACCTTGCATCGCGCGAGCCGGTTGCCAGGTGCGGTGTGAATCCAATGAAAGATCTCTCCACGCCAACCTTCGACGTAACCCAGCGCCACCCGGTCGGGCGGCACTTCCGCGAGATTTGCGCGGATAGGCCCGGCGGGCAGTTTGGCGAGCACCTGCCGGAGGATGGACAGCGACTGAAACACTTCCTCGCGCCGCACCACCGTTCGATGCTGCACGTCGCCGACTGTAAACACCGGCACGGTGAACTGGACCTGATCGTAAAACGCGTGCGGGAAGTCGCGTCGCAGGTCGTGGTCGAAGCCGGAGGCGCGGCCGGCGATGCCTACCACGCCGAGATCGCGTGCCACTTCAGGCGTGAGCACGCCGGTGGTTTCGAGACGGTCGCGCGTGCCGGAGTTGCCGCGAATCAGTTCAACGAGGTCGTTAAACTGTCGCTCCAGCTCAGCCGCCAGTTCGCCGAGCGCACGAAGTTGGCCGGCATCGAAGTCGAAGCGCACCCCGCCCAGGCAGGCCATGCCGCGCAACAGCCGGTTGCCGGTCAACTCCTCATTCACGCGGAGGATTCGCTCCTTAAGCCGCATCGCGTGCATGTGCGCCGTGACAAAGGCGACGTCCGTGCAAATCGCGCCGATGTCGGCGATGTGGTTGTAGAGCCGCTCCAGTTCCAGGCAAACGGTGCGGAGCGCGCGCGCGCGCGGCGGCGGCTCGACTTCGGCGGCGCGCTCGATGGCGTGGCAGAAGGCCGTGGCGTGCGCGAAGCCCGAGTCGCCGGAAATGCTTTCGGCCAGCCGGACGCAATGCGGGATGGGAAGGCTTTCGAAAAACTTCTCAATTCCCTTGTGGACGTAAAACAAGCGGAGCTGCAAGTAGAGCACCGGTTCTCCCGCCACACTGAAGAGGAAGTGCCCCGGCTCGATGATGCCCGCGTGGACCGGCCCGACCGGCACTTGGAACACACCCTGGCCTTCGACTTCGCGGAACTTGTGCCGCTCGCCCACGAACGGAGGCAATTGTGTGCGCAAGTCGAAATCCTTGCGCAGCGGATGCACGTCCGGCCAGTCATCATGCAGGGCGCAACGGCGCGGGTTGGGATGACCGATGAGCCGGATGCCGAAGAGGTCCTGAATTTCGCGTTCCTGCCAGTTCACGGCAGGCACAGCGTTGGCTAGCGAGGTCAATTCCGGTTTGCCCGCAGGAACCGGGACGCGCACGAGGACGAAGCCGTGCGCGGCGTCGAGCGTGTAGAGATGGTAAACATGGAAAACTCGGTGTTCGGCTCGCGCATCCTCGGCCAACACTCCGGCCAGCCGGCCCTGGTGCTTCTTGTAAAACGTGGAGCAGAGGGCGCCGGCGAGGTCAGGTTCGGCGTGCAAGTAAAGTTCGTTCGGCTGCGGCGCGTAAGCATGTTCGATTTGCGCCCCGAACCGCTGCTTGAGGTCGTCGAGAATGGATTGAAGCGCGGGGAGCAAGTTCACAACGCACCTCGGATGATTTCGCCGGCCCGTTCCATCAACGCGCGAACGGGCGTGGGCAGCCACAGGGTAAACACTAGCAACGCCGCCAGCGGCAGGACCAGTGTTGCCATCTCGCCGGCACCGACCTTCTCTCGCGGGCGGTCCGGGTCGGGCGGACCGAGCAGCAGGCCGGCCAGCTTCTTTAGCACGCCGCAAAACACGACGATGAGCGCGCCCAGCGCCACCGAACTCACCCACGGCCGGTCCGCGGTGAACCCGCCCACGAGGATGGTCAACTCACTGAAGAACATTCCGAACGGCGGCAGGCCGCTCACCGCGATGGCCGCCAGCCCCATCACCAGCGCCGTGCCCGGCATGGTTCGCACCAGCCCGCCGCCCAGCCGGCGGAATTCGAGGGTGTGGCAGTGCTGGTGGATGTTGCCTGCGGCGAAGAACAGCACCGGTTTCGTCAGCGCGTGATAGCCCATGTGCAGCAGCGCACCGAAGACGGTGAGCGGCGCGTTGATGCCCACCGCGACGCAAATCAACCCGACGTGTTCCAAGCTCGAATACGCGAGCATGCGCTTGAGGTTCTTTTGCGTGAGGATGAACGGCCCCGCCAGCAGCATGGAGAACAGCCCGAAGCCGAGCAGTAACCGCGCGCTGAACGCCGTTCCCAGGCAGGCTGTCGTCAGAATGTGGAACCGCAGCAGCGCATAGACTGCGATTTTAAGCGACACGCCGGAAAGCATCGCGCTGGTGGGCGACGGCGCCTCGCTGTGCGCGTCGGGCAGCCACGTGTGCATCGGAGCCAAACCGGCTTTGGTGCCGTAGCCGACGAGCGCGAAGAGGAACGCCAGGGTCACGAGCTGCGGATTCATCTGCGGCGCCTGCGCCAGCAATCGCGACCAGTTGAAACTCGGCAACGCCTCGCCTCCGCCCGGTCGGATGGCGGCCGCATACACAAAGATGGTTCCGAACAGCGCGAGCACCAGGCCCAGGCTACCGAGCATGATGTATTTCCACGCCGCCTCGAGCGAAGTCTTGCGGTTGTAAAGCGCCACAAGAATGACCGAGGACAGCGCCATGATTTCCACCGCTGCCCACATCACGCCCAAATTATTGCTCAGCACCACAAGGAACATGCCCAGCGTGAACACGGGCGTGAGCACATAAAACTCGCGCACCCGCCGCGGCGTCATCGCACCCGCCGCCAGGTCGCGCCGGAAATAGCGCACCGCGTAGAGCGACGTGGCCAGCGACACCACGGCAATAAGCAGCACCATCCACGCGCTCAAGGCATCGGCACGCAGGAATTCCTGCCAGGCCGTCACGCTGCCGCCGCGGGCGGCCAGAACCGCGTGGAGCAGTTTCACGCCCAGGCCCAACCCGATGACGCAGCCGGCGATGTTCAGTCCCCCCATCACCGCGCGCGGCCGGGCCACGAGGCAAAGCAACGCGACAATCAGCGGCACGAGCAGAATGGCGGTCAGCAGCATGGCGTCACCATTTCAGTTCGTTGAGTTTGCTCACGTCCATCGAGGCAAACGACTCGCGGATGCGGAATACGAGGATGCCCAGCACCATGACCGCCACCACCACGTCGAAGAAGATGCCGATCTCGACCACCAGCGGCATTCCGTAGGTCGTCAACGCAATGGCGGCCAGCATCACGCCGTTTTCGGTCGTGAGCAGCGCCAACACCTGGGTGATGGCCTTGCGCCGGTTGGCCATCAGGAAGAAGCCTGTGAAGAGAAGCGTCAGCGCCACGCCGAGCGTGTTGCTGCCAAGACGCTCCAGCGACGTGAAGGGCCGTGCCACCACATAGGCCATCACCGTCAGCGCGCCGCAAATGAGCATCGAGGCCGGCATGTTCAGGTAGGGATTGACTTCCTGTTCGATCTTGATCCGGCGCACGAGCCGAGTGAGCAGCCACGGCAGGAAGATGACTTTCCCAACCAATGTCAGCACCGCCACGATGAACACGTGCCACGCACCGTAGGCGGAGGCGACCACCGCGGCGATGGCCGCCAGCAACAGCGACTGCAGCGCGAAGAGCCGGATGTTCGTCAGAAGCATCCGCTGCACGACCAGCAGGAGCTGCAACACCAGCATAAGCGACGCAAGCAGCGTGATCAGCCGGGAGGTGGTTTCTGAAGCGGTGAAATCCATGGTCAGCGAAACAAAAAGGTGGAGACCAGCGCCAGCGTAGCGAGGATGAATGCCGCGCTCAACATGTCCGGCACGCGGAAGAGGCGCAGCTTCGCGTTGGTAAACTCGACCAGCACCACGGCGCCAGCCAAGCCGACGAGTTTTCCGGCAAAGCTCGACAGCCCCACCGCCAGCGCCACCGGCGTTCCGGTCACTGCGAGGCCCAGCGGAAAGAACAGATTCGCCAGCAGTGCCATGAGCACGAGCTGCTTGATGGATGCGCCCCATTCCATCAAGGCGAGATAGCGCCCGGAGTATTCCAGAAGCATCGCCTCGTGGATCATCGTCAGCTCGAGGTGCGTGGCCGGGTTGTCCACCGGGATGCGGCCCGTCTCGGCCAATAACACCACGAACATCGCGGCGAACGCCAGCGCGTGCGCGGGATCGAGGATCGTCCAGCCCGCTCCCTGGCCGGCGAGCACCATCTGGCTCAAGCTGGTCGAGCCAGCCCCGATCGCCAGAGTGAAAATGGCCAGCATCATTGCCGGCTCAGCCAGCGCGGCGATGGTCACTTCACGGCTGCTGCCCATACCGCCAAACGTCGTGGCGGGATCCAGCCCGGCGAGCGCCAGGAAAAACCGCCCCAGCGCCAACACACCCACCAGCGCCAGCGCGCCGCCAAACAATCCCAGCGGCGCCTGGGCGGTGACCATCGGCACCATCAAACCCGCCAGCACCGCCGTCAGAAACACCACGTAAGGTGCAACCCGAAAAATCCACGACGCATGTTCGGAGATGACCATGTCCTTGCGCACGAATTTCATCAGGTCGAAGTAAGGCTGCCAAACGGACGCGCCACGCCGGTTTTGCAGCGCGGCTTTGCCCTTCTTGATGCAACCGCTCAACAGCGGCGCCACGAGCAGCAGCAACAAGGTTTGCAGAATGAGCGCAGGCCAGTTCATGGGTCACCGGGCAAACAACAGCAACAACAGCAGCGTGCCGAAGATGTAGAGCAAATACACGTGGATGCTGCCCGCTTGAAATGTGCGGATGCGCCGCGCCGCGCGCAGAATCAGCACTCGCGCCGGCCGGTAGATGCGCTTCTCGAAGACCTCCTCGACGTGGCTGTCGAAGCGCAGGGTCTTCGCAAAGTAAGGCGAGAAGTCGTATTCGCGCTGCACTTCGCGGTGCGGGCGGAACAGCGCCTTGAACACCATCCGGATCGGCTTCGAGAAACCGGTGGCCGTGTATTCCATCCGCGGCGTCAGTCCACGCTGGCCGCAATCCCAGGTCGGACCGATCCGGACTTTGGTTCTCCGCGAGAAAACCAGCCACAGCCCAAGCGGGATGGGCAGCAGGCACACCGCCATCAGCGCCAGACCGAGGTTGGAGACTGTGCCGCCCGTTGCGTCCAGCGCCGTCAGCACCAGGCCGTTCGCCGTGCCGAGACGGGCGCTGATTTGCTCGCCGGTAAGCTGTTGGGTCAGTGGGTCCAGCCAGCGGACGAACTGCGTCGGGAACAACCCCAGCAGCACGCAAGCGGCGGCCAACAAGCCCATGCCCAGCCGCATGGTGAGCGAGACTTCATGTGCGTGCTGGGCGTGTGCGCTCCGCGGTTGCGCGAGAAACGTGATGCCGAACGCCTTCACAAAACAAGCTGCGGCCAGCGCGCCCGTCAGCGCCAGCATCGCGCCGCTCAGTGGAAACATCAGGCGCATCAGGCTGTCCGTCGTGCCGAAGCCTTGGAGCAACGCCTGATAGGTTAACCACTCGCTCACAAAGCCGTTGAGCGGAGGCAGCGCCGAGATCGCCACTGCTCCCACCAGAAAGAAAAACGCCGTCTGCGGCATTCGTTTCACCAAGCCACCCATCTCTTCCATGTTGCGCGTGTGCGTGGCGTGCAACACCGCGCCGGCGCCGAGGAACAGCAACCCCTTGAACGTCGCGTGGTTCAGCGTGTGGTAGAGACCGGCCACGAGCGCGAGCGTAGCCAGCACCGGATGGCCCGTGTGCAGGAACATCAGCGCCGCGCCAAACCCCATGAGGATGATCCCGATGTTCTCGATGCTGTGATAGGCCAGCAACCGCTTCAGGTCATGCTCCATTAAGGCGTAGAGCACGCCCAGCACGGCGGAAACCGTGCCGATCGTCAACACCGTGGCGCCCCACCACAGCGGCGGCTCGCCCAGAAAATCAAAGCACACCCGCGTCAACCCGTAGATGCCGGTCTTGATCACCACGCCCGACATGAAGGCAGACACGTTGCTGGGCGCCACCGGATGTGCCGCCGGCAACCAGATGTGCAAGGGCACGATGCCCGCCTTGATGCCGAACCCCAGCAGGAGCAGCACGAACGCCGCATCGCGCCGGGCCGGCGACAGTTTCGCGCCCACATCGTGCAACGCCGCAAAACTGAAATCGCCCGCCGCACTGGCCAGCAGCAGCAGTCCCACGATGACGCACCCGGCGTCGAGGTGCGACATGATGAAGTAAAGCACGCCTGCCCGTCGCGTCTCGGCCGCTTCATGTTCGAAGCTGACCAGGCAGTAAGCCGAGAGCGCCATCAGTTCCCACGCGATGAGGAAAAGCCAGAGGTTGTCCGCCGTGACGATGAGGGTCGTCGCCAGCGCCAGCACGTTGAACAGCGCGCCGAGCAAGCCAACGTTTTTGCGGCCGTAAAAACCTTTCGCGTAGCCGAGCGAATACGTCGCGATGGCCAGCCCAAGCAGTGAAGCCAACAACAAGAAGAACGCGCTCAGCGGGTCCAGGCGCACAGTGAACCGGACATTGGGAATGAAGGACGGCATGAGCTCGAACGGCTGAGCCGGGCTGCCGACGCCTCCGGCCAGCACTCCCACCGCCGCCACCAGGCCGCAAAGCGCAGCGAGCGCCGCCAGTCCGAAACCCAGCGCGTTGGCCGCCCGCTCGCGCCGCAGGCACACCAGACTGCCCGCTGCCCCGAGCGCGTACCCGGCGAGCGTCGCCTCAAGCCAGATGGAAGGAGCAACATTCATGGCAATGCGGAAAGCGATTTGACCGCCTGCGTCCAGGTTTCCCGCAGAACCGTCGGCGTGGCCAGGCCCAACCACAGCGAAAGCGCCAGCAACACCAGCGGTGGAGCCAGCACACCCACTGTTTCAGGGAAACGGCGGGCAGTCACGCGCGCGCCGATGCGCGGTCGCCCGTCCACAATCGCGAATACCAGGCGGCTTAAGCCAATGAAAGCCAGCAGCAGACTCATCAAGTACCCCGCCACGACCCAACCGCGATTGTGTGCCAGCGCCGCCCGCACGATTCCCAGTTCACTGAAGAACGGTCCGAATGGCGGGCACGCCGTGATTGCCAGCATGCCGACGACAAACACCCCTGCCGAAACCGGCGTGAGCGCCGCCATCCCCGCGACTTCATCGCGCGTCCGGCCGCCTGCGGCTCGCCGGAGGTTGCCGGCGCTCAGGAAAATTGCGCCTTTGGTCAGGGCGTTGTTCCAGACATGGAACAACGCCGCCCAAACGCCGGCTCCGCCCAATGCCGCGCCGATGCTCAAGATGCCCATGTGCTCGACGCTTGAGTAGGCGAGCATCCTTTTGAAATCCCGTGTTGCCAACAGAAACAACGCCGCCATCAGCATGGAAAAAAGTCCGATGGCCAGCAGCGTGCGCCCCGCCATCGCGCCGGCGCCCGCCGCGTCCACCACCGCCCGCACGCGCAGCAGCGCGGTGAACGCCACCGTCGTCACTCCGCCCGCCAGCAGCGCGCCCACGATGCCGGGCGCTTCGCCGTAGGCGTCCGGTTTCCAGGTGTGCATCGGCGCGAGGCCCATTTTCGTGCCGTAACCCGCCAGCAACAGCACCCACGCAATAAGGACCCACGGGCGCGACAACTTTTCGCCCTGGGCTGTCAATGCGGCGAACGTCAGGTCGCCGGCTCCGCCGCCGTGGAGCGACGCGTAGCCCAGGCAGAACGAGCCGAGCAACGACAATGCAATGCCAGCGCCACCCACCAGCAAATACTTCCACGTCGCCTCGAATGCTCGCGGTGTGCCGTTGAAGTGAAGCAGCGGAACCGTGGCCAGCGTGACCGCTTCCGTCGTGATCCACAGCAGACCCAGGTGGCGCGACTGATGGCCGGCGCTCAACAGTCCCAATACAGCAAGCAACGCGGCCACGAAAACGCGATTGGACCGCTCGGACCGCAGGCGCAGATAGCCCACCGCGTACGCCGCGCAGCCGAGGAACAGCAGCGACACCGCCGGCAGAACCGCTGCCGCCAGGGGGTCGAACCCCAGCCAAGCTTCAGTTGCGACGACTCGCGGACGAAGCAGCAGTGCCAACGCGAGAGCGGCGTGCGCCAGCCCTGTCACCGGCAAAAGCCACGGACGTGTGCGGTCGTCGCGCCAGACCAGCGCCAACGCCGCCGCCGCCAGAGGCACAAAGATGAGAGCCAGTTCCTTCATTCGCGCAACGCAGTGAGCTTCCGGGTGTCCAACGAATCGAACGCGCGTTGGATACGGTCCACGATGATGCCAATCACGAACACCGCCACCGTCAGGTCCAGCAGGATGCCCGCCTCGACGATGAGCGGCGTGGCGCGCAGCAACAGCAGGCCGAACAGGTAAATGCCGTTTTCGAGTATCAGGTAGCCGCAAACCTGCGCGATGGCCTTGTTGCGGCCCATTAACAGCAGGAAGCCGCTGACCAGCGTGGCAAAAGCGCCCGCCACAAGCAGCGTGCCGGCATCCTCCCGGCGCAACGGCAGCACGCCTGCCAGCACCACGGCGCCGAGGGTCGCCGCCGCGCCGAGCAGAAGGGACGGAATGAAACCGATGAGCGGCTGGACCTCCCGGTCAATGTTCGCCGCGCGCAGCGCTCGTTGGAGGAGACTGGGAATTACCAGACCTTTGATGACCACGGTGCCCATGGCCACCGAGGCTATCAGCCAGCCGAGTTCCTCCTCCAGCAGCAAGGGCAGCACGCCGATCACCATGCCCTGCACCGCCGCCGCGCGGATGAGTGATGGCAGCCGGCTGCTGCCCAGCGCGAGCAGGTTCAAACCCATCGCCAGCCCGATGAGCAGGTTCAAGTTCCCTCTCATGCGCCCACTCCTTTCCATGCCGCCAGCAACGCAAACAAGCTCAACAGAAACGCCGTCGTCAACAGCATCGGCACGCGACGGAACGCGAAGCGCGCGAGCAGCGATTCGACCAAACCCACGCCGACGGCGACGACGAGCACGGCGCTCGCCAGCGCACCGAAGGCGGCAAGTGGCGAGAGTTTGCCGATGGGCAGGACGGTCTCGGCCAGCAGCACTGCGAAGAGCAGCAGCTTCACCGAGGCGCCATGCAGAATCGCCGCCAGCGGCGGCCCGCTGTGGTCGAGCACCATGACCTCGTGAATCATCGTGAGTTCGAGATGGGTGTTCGGGTCGTCGAACGGCACGCGGCAATTCTCCGCCAGTAGCACGAGAAAGAGTCCCGCCGCAAGCAAACCCTCGCCCGCGCCCGCCGATGGCACGAGCATCGTGCCGAGGGAGAGGCTGCTGCTTTGAAGAGCAAGCGTCAGCAGGGCGGTGATGACGGCGGCTTCGGCCAGCACGGCGTAGCTGACCTCGCGCGCAACGCCCATTCCCTCAAACGCGGAAGCGGTGTCCATCGCGGCGCAACTTGTGCAGAAACGCGCCATGGCGAGGAGATAGACGAACAGCACCGCGTCACCGCGGAAGCTCAAACCAGTTCCGGCCGGTCCGAGCGGCAGGAGCAGCGCTGCACCCAGCACCGCGAGCCACGCCACCGCCGGTCCGGCAACGTGCCCGGGCGAAACCGCCGTGCTGAGGACGACGCCTTTGCGCCAGAGCTTCGCGAGGTCGTAATAAAGTTGCAGCACCGGCGGCCCGCGGCGTCCGGCGACCCGCGCTTTGACCTTGTTGATCACGCCCGGCACGAGCGGCGCGAGCACGAGCCATACGGCGAGCCGGAGGAAAAAGTCGAGGGCCATCCTCATTTCCCACCTCCCGCAAAAGCCAGCAGGGCCAGCGCGATCACTCCCAGCAGCAAGTAAAGGATGTAGGATTGCAGCCGTCCGTGTTGCAGCCGGCGCACGGTGGTGGACACGGCCATGACCGCATTGCCAGCCGGCTCGACGACTTTCTCCAGCACGGTTTCGGGTGTGTGCTCGGCGAAACGCGCGCGCACGGGAAAATATCCTTCCGGCAATTTCACGTGCCTCTCAGGCCGAAGAATCCAGGCGAACCAGCCGGTAATGATGCCCGCGAACGAACCGGCAGTGTATTGCATCCGGGCCGTGGGCGCGGCGTAACCGCAGTCCCACGTCACCGCGCGGCTCAACCCGTTACGCCGCACGCGTCGCCAAAGCAGAAAGGCGGCAAGCAGACCCAGCACAGCGAAAGCGACGTTGCAGCCGGCGAGCGCGAAGAGTGGAAGCGGAATCGTGGTGTCGGCCCAGGCGGGCTGCCATTCCGCCGCCGCGCGCGCCACCGCGGGCCAGAAGAACACTGGCATCAGACCAATGGCGACGCAGGCTGCGGCCAGCACGAGCATCGGCGCCCGCATGAGTGCTCCGGATTCGTGCGCGTGCGACGCGGCGTCCGTGCGGGGCAGGCCGAGGAAGACAATGCCGACGACCTTCACGAAGCACGCGAGCGCCAGCGCACCGGTCAGCGCCAGCAAAACCACCGAGGGCACCGCGATCAACGCCACCGGACTGCGCGAACCGACGGCGTCGAACAAGCCGAGGTACACGAGCCATTCGCTCACGAATCCATTCAACGGCGGCAGGCCGGAAATCGCCGCCGCACCGAGCATGAAGCAGCCCGTCGTCCACGGCATCCGACGCCAAAGCCCGCCCAGGCTGCTCATCTCCCGCGTGCCGGTCGCGTGCAGAACCGAGCCTGCGCCGAGGAAAAGCAGCGCCTTGAACAAGCCGTGATTCCAGACATGCAACAATCCGCCCGCCAGCGCGAGTTGCCCCCACGCCGCGTTCCCGTGCGTGGAGGCGATCATCGCGAAGCCGACTCCGATGAGAATGATGCCGATGTTTTCGACGCTGTGGTAGGCGAGCAGACGTTTGAGATCGTGTTGCCCGAGCGCAAACGCGACGCCGAGCACCGCGCTCCCAACGCCGAGCGCCGCCACAATCCAGCCCGCCGCATCGGGCATGGGCAGCCACCCGCTGAAGCGGACCAGTCCATAAATGCCCATCTTGATCGCGACACCGGAGAGAATCGCGGAGACGTGACTTGGCGCGTTTGCATGTGCGGAAGGGAGCCAGATGTGCAGAGGGAAGAGGCCGGCCTTCAGCCCAAACCCCACCAGCGCCAGCCAGAACAACGGCGCCAACTCAGCACGTTCGCGCATCGGCCCCAGTTCCCAACTCCCGGTGCGCGCCGCCAGGGCGGCGAAGAACCCGAACAAACAGAGCGTGCCGAGGTGCGACGCCACGAGATAGAGCCAGCCGGCCTTCCGAACGTCGCGATGACTGCGTTCGCACGTAATGAGAAGGTACCCGCTGAGGGCAAACAGCTCCCAAACGATGAGGAAATGGAGCCCATTCGCGCAGATCAGCACCAACGTCATGAAAGCGATCATGCCACTCCACCCCGCGCGCCCGGCGGGCGCGGATCGCGGATGCGCCGCGTCAGCCCAATACTCGCGGCTGTACACTCCGCCCGCGCCGCCAAGCACGGCGAGCAGCGCGAGGAAGAAGGCGCTGAGGGCATCCAATCGCAGATGCAGCCGTTCGCCGCCGATGAGAAATTCCGGCTGCCATTCCCACGTCCCGCCGCCAGCCAGGACGCTGATCGCCGCCGCCAGCACGGCAACCGCACTGGTCAGCGTCGCGGCGAGCCACAGGCGCGGTGCGCGCCAGGCGCTGGCCAGCGCCACGAGCGTTCCGATTGCCGCAACCAGAAGCAGGGGGCCGGGGATCATGCCGGGACCTCCTGCGATTGTTCGCCGGCGTCGAGGGCGGCGGAGATTTCCGCATCAGGCGCGGCGTTGAGAACCCGCTCACGCAGCGGGCCGTGCTTCAGTGCGGTGCTGAGTTGCGCCAGCAAATCCAAATGAGCGCGCGGCGACGGCGCGATAAAAAACAACAGGCGCGTCACCTGCACGCCATCCGGCAGTGGCTCAGTTAGCGGCAGCGGCTCGCCTAGCAGCAGGAGGGCGAGCAAGCCGGTATCGCGACCGAGCGTAACGTGCGCCCGCAAATGTGGAAGCGCCAGCCCGCCGCCCACAGGTGCCCAAGTGATGCCACCCGGCGCGCGCAGGCGTTGCGTGAGAATGCGGCGCACCTCCGGCGTCGTGCCCGTGAGAGCCGTGACGACGCGTTCGAGCGTCTTGACGATTTCCGCCGCTGGCACGTCGCGCCAGATGCCGCCGGTGCGGAGGAGCGTTCCGAGACGGCGACCGGGGCTGGTGGAAGGACGACTGGGAGAAAGGAAGCCGGCTTTGGCAACCCGGCCGCGCTCCGCTGCCCACGCCACAATTTGGGCGCGGTCGAAGAGCAGTCGCCCGCGGTCTTCGATGGCCGGCAGCGCCTCCTTGCGGACCCAGCTCTCGACGACGCTTTCCTCGACGCCGAACGATTCCGCGAGTTGGATGACGTTCAGATACATGGCGTCGCGGAGTCAGGCTTGCACAATGCACCGCTCATGATTCAACGCCCAAAGGTTCAAGACAAAAAAGTCTCAGCATGATGACAGGGTGAAAGAAACCCGGCGGAATGCAATCCCATTTCGCGATGTACGAAAGTCCGACAAGCGTGGGCGCGAAACCCCAGCGGCGGAGTTCCAGCCGCGCAGCTTCACCCTTCCGCCAGCTCCACGAAGTTCCGCAGGAGCTGCAGGCCAACCATTTGGCTCTTCTCCGGGTGAAACTGGGTGGCGAACACGTTGTCGCGCCAGACTGAGGACGCGAAGGGTTCGCCGTAAGTCGTGCGCGTGGCAATGATGGAAGTGTCCGCGGGCTTGGGAAAGAAGCTATGGACGAAATAGACGTGGCTGCCGTTGGCGACGCCGCGGTAGAGCGGGCAGTCCGGCCGCACGATCTCCAGTTGGTTCCAACCGATTTGCGGAATCTTCAGGCCCGGCTGCTCCGCGAATCGTACCACGCTACCTTTGAAGATGCCGAGGCCTGCGGCGCAACTCTTGAACTCCTCGCTCCGCTCGAACAGCGCCTGGTAGCCGACGCAAATTCCAAGAAACGGCCTGCCGCTGCGAATGAACTCGCGTGCCGCGGCGAACAGTTCCTGCCGCTGCATCGCATTCATGCAATCGTCGAACGCACCGACGCCTGGCAGCACCACAGCCCGCGCGCTGGCCATCTCGGTGGGACGCTGCACCAGGCGCACGTCCGCGCCCATCTTGAGCAGCGCCTTGTGGACGCTGCGCAAGTTGCCGCTGCCGTAATCGAGCAATGCTATCACGGGGGCAGACTAGTTTGCAGTTGGAGCCAATGCAATCGCCGCTGCGATGCCTCAGTGTTTTCCGCATTGCCAACTGCGCTTTGTGATGCGACAACGCGGCCATGCAAAAAACTCGTCGTGATTTCCTTCACCAAACAGCCTTTGCGGTGGCCGCTGTCAGCATCCTTCCCGCGGCGATGCCGCTTCTTGCCAGCCCAGCTTCGAAAGTTCCGCAAGCTTTGCGCCTCGGCGGGCCGGTATTCGCCAAGATCGACGATCCGGACGAATTGGTGCTGGCCCACCGGAAGCTCGGCTACCAAGCGGCGTATTGCCCCGGCGTCGCGCTGAATGATTCCGCCCGCATCAAGGCGTTGGCGGATGCGTTCGCCAAACACGATGTCGTCATCGCCGAGGTTGGGCGCTGGGTGAACCTGTTGGACGCCGACGCAGCGAAGCGGAAGCAGAACTTGCAGACGGTCACCGACGGGCTGGCATTGGCGGAATCCATCGGAGCGAGGTGTTGCGTGGACATCGCCGGCTCGTTCAATCCCACGTCGTGGTTTGGACCGCACCCGGACAATTTCACTCCGAAGTTCTTCGACGCCGCCGTGGAAAACGCGCGCAGGATCATTGACGCCGTCAAGCCGCAACGGGCGAAGTTTTGCTACGAGATGATGGGCTGGGCGATGCCGCACACGGCGGACAACTGCCTCAAGCTCCTCCGCGCCGTGGACCGCAAGGCGTTCGGCGTGCATCTCGACCCGTGCAACCTCGTCAATTCTCCGGAGAAGTTCTATCGCAACGCCGATCTGCTGAACGAGTGCTTCGACAAGTTGGGCCGCTGGATCGTGAGCTGCCACGCGAAGGACCTGACGTGGGACGTCGAGATGAATGTCCACTTCCGTGAAGTCCAGCCGGGCACGGGTTCGCTAGATTACTCTACTTACCTGCGCCGGCTCGCACAGTTGCCGCAAAACCCGCCGCTGATGATCGAACACCTCAAGACCGCCGAGGAATACGCCGCCGCGGCGAAACACATCACGGAAGTCGGGCGGAAGGAAGGGCTGAGTTTTGGTTGATCCCCAAGGCGAGCAGGTGGGCATGCGGGCGATCCCGGCAGCGATCGAGCCGGTCCCGGTCGGCGACGCGGGCGTCCGGGTCTAGCCGGAGGTCCTTCGCCAGGTTCGTCAGCCAAGGTTGCGGCAGCAACGCACGCCAGCTTCGGTTGTCTCCCGGCAGCCAGAGGCGGCACGTCTCCAGGCGGAGCGACTGAATGCTTTCATTCACCACATGGAAGATCACCGAGTCCGGGAAGGGATTGGTTTCAGTCCCGAGGAAAGTGACGGCAGAGAGCCAGATTTGTGGATTGGCGATTGCAATCTTGAACCGGTTCGTGGTCGGGGACTGCGGCAAGTTCACCATCAAATCCACGCTCGTGTTCGATCCCCACTCCGCGCGCCGGCCATTCCAGCACCAAACGGTCAAAGCGCCGGGCGGCAGCGTCAGGGTTTCATTCGTTCACGCGGAGGGCAGGTCGTGCCAGGCCCATTCGTCGGCTTGCAGCAATTCCTCTGGCGTGCGCCCGCGCAGCCGCATTTCGCAAGTGGCGCGAAGCGACAGCAGTTTGTCAGCGGCGTTTTGCAGGAACACTTGAACCCGCGCGCCCAAACTGAAATCCGGTTCGCGTCGGTAACGCATTTCGTGGGACTGCACATGCGGGACCACGGTGGCGCCCCGAAGCTCCAGTGGTTGTGCAACGCCGCCGATTTCATGAAGCGTCAGACCAAAAACCAGGGCCAGCGCGCGAGCGGCATTCCGGCTGACACGATCCAAGTTTGCGACGCCGCGGCCCGGCTCGCGTGAGCGCGGCGTGCATGCCTTCGAGGCGACTTTACGCAGCGTTGGGTTCGTCGTGTTCAAGTGCTTCCTCCTGAGTTTGGTTCGAGGAACCTCCTGGGTTGAAGACGAATGTCAATCCATTGCTGTCGCTTCCATGTCGTGCGGAAACACTCTCGAGGCCCATTGTCGATTCCCAGGTAGCTTTGGTTTGGTTTCGCGTCATTTCATACCCCCGTCCGTCCGTCCGGTCACGGCGTAAACGTTCGCGCCGCGGAGGAAGAACCGGAGGCGGATGGTTTTGCCGGCAAGCTGGCGAGCGGAGGCGTCTCCCCATTTCAAGGGAATGTCGCGCCGGTCCTCGTTCCGGGTCACGCATTTCTCCGACTCGAAGCCGGGGACGGTCTGCCCTTTGTCATCCAGCACCGTGACCATCACGTAAGCTTGTTCCTTCGCGAATGGGCGTTCCGGCGCGGGAGACGCGGCGTTCAGGAGCAAGTCCGCGTCTGGCATCTTGAACGGCTTCGTGGAGAACTCGCCGTTGGCCCGCGCGCCGACGTAGCTGATGCGATCTTCCGGCAGACCCAGCAGCAAGTTATGACGCGGGAAAAGAATGTTGCCGCCGAGGATCAAGGGATGAGTTTCGAGCCGGGGGATTTGCGGAAACACTTCCAGCGCGTTGACGCCGCGCGCCGGGCGTTCCCAGCACAGGCCATCAAAACTCGTCCACCACTCGTTATCCAACTGCGGCCCGTGCTTGCGGGGCGTGAGCGGGCTGGCCGCGTAGTTGAGCACCGTCATGTAAGCGCGGTCGTGATACCAAAAAGCATTGCCGCTGTAGAACTCCAGGTCCGGCGGGTCGGCCGCGTCCGGCACGGTCAGATAACCGGCGGGGATTGAGGCCTTGCGCCCATTTCGATTCCAGACATCCGGCAGCGTCACCGACGGTTCCCATTGGCGCCCATTGCAACTGGAGCGCATCATCAGCACGCGGCGGTCGCGCAGGGAATCGTCGCCGAGCGCGGGCGTTGCGCCGCCGTGATCCCGGAGGTGTTTGCGATACGGTTGGAGGCTTTTGCTGACGCACACGAACCGGCGCAGCGCTGGACTCCAGAAGAGGCTCATGGAATCGCCATCATAGAACACCGGATTGCCGGGATACTCCTGCCACTGCTTCCCGTCGGAACTGAAAAAGGCCGCGTAGGCGAAGCCGGAGCGGTCCACCTTCAACTTCAGCAGCAGGTATTCATTCGCGTCCGGGTTGTACTCCATGGCACAATGACCCGTCCACGGGGCCGGTGGTTGTTCGAGGACCGTTTCCTGGCTCTCAAACTTCGCCCCGTCGCGGGTGGTGACGCGGATGAGTTTCCAGGAGTTGGTCTCCTCGTACGGTTCTTTGCCTCGGCTGAGTTGCGTCATCTGTTGGCCGAACACTTCCCACGCGCCGCCCGGCCGCGGAAAGCAACCCACGACGGTGAAGCCAGGGTCCGCGCAGTCGCGAATTAGCCGCACCGGCGTCACGCCGAAATGGAGTTTGCCCCACGTGTCAGTGAGGTCTTGGGGGCCGGAAAAGAGGAGCTTGAGGCGGTTCGCGGTGAGGGGTTGCGTGGCGACGGCGGAATCGCGTGCCGACGGAGACTGCGGCGCGTCGGCTGCGGCAAGGCGCGCGGTCAGTCCGGCAGCGAGTGCAACGCTGGCCAGCAAGGCAGTCTTTCGCGAGACACAACGGAAGCAGAACGTTTCGAGGAGCATGTTGCCATTCATTGGGTAAGTTGCACGGCCGTCTGACCGCTGGCACTGCTGCCGGGGCGTCGCTGCGGTCACCAGATTTCCCGATGCACGAACGCAGCGTTGAAGCGCGTCCGCGCCTCCTTCTGTTCGCCGGGACGACCAATGGCGAGGATGGCGACCGGAATCACCGACGGCGGGAGGCCGAGGACTTTGCCGACGTGCCGGACGCGGTTCTCACGCGGATGCACACCCAGCCAGCACGCGCCGTAGCCCAGCGCGTGGGCGGCAAGCAGCAAGTTCTCGATGGCGGCGGAGCAATCTTGGAGCAGGTAACTCAATTGCCGGTCGTGCGCCTGTTCGAGATCGCCGCAGGCCACAATGCCGAGCGGAGCGTCGGCTAGCATCGCGCCATTAGGCAGCTCCCGCGCCAGCTCCCGGCGCGTCTGCGGGCTGCGAACGAGAACGAAGCGCCACGGGTCTTTCGCCACCGCTGAAGGCGCGGCCATCGCGGCTTCGAGCATGAGCTGCACGTCGGCGTCCGGCACGTCGCCCGGAGCGTAAACGCGGATGCTGCGACGGCGAAAGATGAAGTTGAGCGTGTCCTTGCGTGAAGTGTTCATGGTTTGTCTTCCTGTTGGGCGAGCTTCTGAATCCAGCGTCCGTAGTAGTAAATCATCACCGCCGACGCGATGCCGATGGCGGCGAAGACAAACCACGTCACGCCGACATGGTGGGTCTGGTAGAGCTGCTGCGTGAGCGCCGCCGGGGTTTCGCCCGTGACCTCGACGAGTTTCTTGAACGCCTCGCCGATGGGCAGGGCCTTTTCGCTCACGGCGTCCAGCGACCAGCCGCGTTGCACCAGCAGGTCGCGCGCGAACTCGTCCTTCGCCGAAAAAATGTGATAAAGCTGCGGGCCGAGTTTGCCCTCGATGGTCCAGCCGAGAAGGATGGGCGCCTGTGAAAAGCCGATCCACATGGCCTTCTTGTCCGGCGGCGCGATGTTGCCGAGGAACTCGCTGAACTTCGGGCTGGCGAGCATTTCGCCAACGCTGAAGACGATCATCGCGAGCACCGCCCAGCCGATGAAATTCGTCAGGCCGAACATTGCCAGCGCCGCCACGATCAACAACGTGCCGACCATGAGGCTCGTCGTGGCGCGCATCTTCGCACTAAGCGCGGCGAACAGGAAGCAGGTGATCATGATCATGCCGGCGTTGATATTGACGATGCCCTCGGGCTCGATGGCCCGGCCCGACTCGTTCATGCCGAAGAGGAAATGCCACACGCTGCTCCGCGTGCCGTCTGCTCCGAAGAGGAATTGCACCATCGGCGCTGTGTCCACCCAGTCCTCGATGTATTTCGGCAGCACGTCCCAAAGCATCGGGAACATCAGCCACCAGACGGAGAAGATGACGAGATAAAGCCAGAGATGCGGTTTGCGAAGCTCCTTCAACGATTCAAGGGCGAGGTTTTCCTGCTTCTCCTTGCCGCCGCGGATGCGTTGCTGGCGGGCGAGCCGTTCCTCCTTGCCGGGCTCGCGGTAGGTGAGCAGGAGGAGGAAATTCAGGCAGATGCAACCCGCGTTGATGTAAAAGACGTATTTCCAATCGAGGTGCCGCATCTGCAACGCGATGAGCGGTCCGATCCAGCCGCCGATGTTTACCGTCTGGTAAAAGATGCCCCACGCCATGGAACTGTTGCGGCGGTTGGTCGCCCGGATGAGCGTGCCTTGGATGCCGGGCTTGAAAATCGCCGTGCCGGTTGCCAGAAACATCGCGCCGACGAAAAAGCCCCACTCGCTGTGCCACCAGGCCATGACGAGGTAGCCGAAACACTTGACGGCGGTGGAAATGAATATCGTCTGCTTGTAGCCGTAGCGGTCGGATAGGCCGCCGGTGAACACCGGGATCAGCGATTGCGCGAGATTCCAGTAAAGCAACAGCCAGCCAAACGTGGCCATCGTGACGCCCAGCCCGTGTTCCGAAACCGGCCGCGTGGCGTAGATCGTCGCCACCGCGCGCACGCCGTAGTAGGCGAGGCGCTCGATCATCTCCATGCCACCCACGACCCAGAACACATAGCTCAAGCTGGCAATCGCCGCCCACAGGCCGAGCTGCTTAACGTCGGCCAGCGTGGTTTCGGTTTCGGGAGGTTGTGGCTGCGTGCTCATGAGGAAAGAATTCGGCTGGATTTCAGAATGCTAAACGGGCGGGCAATGCAACCGGTCATAAAGCGCACGGCATGATTGCGGGAGTGAATCCGATTAGCAAGCGTGCCCGTATTGCATCCGTCGCCATGAGCTGTGCCGGAAGCCGAGCCTTCCAAGCAGGGCCACTTGCCAAGCCAGCCCGAATGAGTGAACAATGGGCCGTCACGCACGGCGTGGATTCGAGCGAAATGGAATCGAAACAACTGCGGAACGACCCCCCCGCCGCCGGCCGGCCCAGGGCGCGGTCCTGCTTCACCCTGATTGAACTGCTCGTCGTCATTGCCATCATTGCCATCCTGGCGGCGCTGTTGCTGCCAGCGTTGACGAAGGCCAAGGCGAAGGCCAAGCAAGCCTCCTGCGTCAACAACCTCCGCCAGATCGGGATCGCCACCGTCATGTACGTCACCGATTTCCGGGGCTACCCGGGTTGTTATTCGGTGGTGCCGCAACCTTACGCCGTCTGGCCGCCGCGACTGCTCAGCTTGATGTCCAACAACCGTGGCGTGTTTTACTGCCCGGCGGCCCGGGCGGATGCCGCTTGGGACACGAACGTGAACAAGACCCTCGGCGCCATCGGGCCGGACAACCAGCGGGATCCGTTCGGCATCGGCGTGCCGTCACGCTTTTCGCTGGCCTACAACGACTGGGGATTGGACCTCACGAAACGGCCGCAACTCGGCTTGGGCGGCGACATCAATGGCGGCTTGTCGCAAGGCTTGGTGAAGGACAGCATGGTGGCCCGGCCGGCGGACATGCTGATGCTGGGCGACGCGCGCGCTTACCCAAATCCCGCGCTCGTCGGCGTGTGGCCCGCGAACCTCGACCCCACACAGTCGGACCAATGGCCGTCGAGCCGTCACAACCGGCGCACGAACCTGATGTTTTGCGACGGCCATGTGGAGGCGGCGCTGCGCAAGGTGGTGATCGACCCGGCGAACCAGACGTGGCGCCGTCGCTGGAACAACGACAACAGCCCGCACTTGGAGGTCGGTTACTGGAGCGTAAACTGGACTGAAGCGAGTCAAAGCGACGAGTGGTGACGGGATTGCCGGAGTTTCACCTCGTGAACGAGACGAATATGAACCAAACGACGCGAATGGAAGGCTCGGGTCGCCAGAGGCGGCAACGGGGCTTCACACTCATTGAACTGCTGGTGGTCATCGCCATCATCGCCATCCTCGCGGCAATGCTCCTCCCCGCGCTGTCGAAGGCCAAAGAGCGCGCCAAAGCCATCAACTGCGTGAGCAACATGCGCCAGCTCGGTCAGGCCACGAAAATGTACCTCGACGACAACAGTGGCATTCTCATGCCCCTGTGGCGGCAACCAGGCACGCCGGGATGGTCAAGCTGGGTCTATGACGAGCCGGCGTTCGTCGTGCAAAATGCGAACGGTTTGTGGTGGCAGGATGCCCTCCGGATCGGCAATTACGCGGTGGTGCGAAAGATTTTTGACTGCCCATCCATGACTTTCTTGGCTGGCAAAGCGAGCGGCGGCTCCTTCAGCACGAACAACTGTCTCGGCATCGGCATGAACTTCCCCGAGTTCGGCTTCTGCGTTCAGGTGATTAACTCGGTCGAGGATTGGCGCCGGAATATGGTGCGCGAAATGTCGGTTGCCAAACCCAGCGCCACGGTGGTTTACGCCGATGCGGGCGGCGTGTTGAACCCGCCCGAAAAAAACGCTGACAATTGGATTGAGGACAAGGATTTCGCGACTTTGCTGGGCACGGGCTGCTCGTACTTCCGCGTGCCGAGTGACTCGGGTGGCTTTGCGGCGGGCGATTCACGCTCCCTGCCGCGACATAACAAACGGGTGAACGTCGCGCACTGGGACGGCCACGCCGAGTCCATGCGCAACAGCGCCATCGGCTACTACCGGAGCAACGGGGCGCTGGTCCAAGCGGGTGACCCGATCGCGTTGTGGGACAAGAAGTAGTTTGCGGCGCTGAGTCGTGAGTTTGCGTTGGTCACCCGCGAATCACGCGAATCACACGAAAACGCCGTTCCGTCCGTTGGCAGATTCAACCGGAGTGCGAATCGCGGCTGAACACGGCACGACGCACACGCTGACTGGCCTCGGAAACTCCCCATTCGCGTCCATTCGCGTGATTCGCGGGCTATTCCGCTCTGCGGGCGCGGTTCAGAACTGATCTTCCTTCTCCTTGAACAGCACGTTGAACGTCGTCATCGTGCCGTAGCAGCGGCTGATGTATTGCTGCATCTCGATCTTCTCGGCCTCGCTGAACTTCTCGTGCGCGTTGATCTTCTGCTCCAGCACGCGGAGTTGGTTCCGCATCATGACAATCTTGTGAAAGAAAACCTCCAGCGGCACTTCCTTGGTCTGGAGTGTCGGGTCGGCGGGATGCAGCACCAGCCTGCCGTTGTGCCAGCGCGCGCCGAGCTTCTCGACGAGCGACTCCGGTTTCTCCAAACCCAGCTTGCTGATGGTTTCCGCCACGGTGTCGCTGATGAATTGCGCCAGTGGCACGTTCAATCCGCTGACGGCAGCTTGCGGTTCGGCGGCTTCCACGCCGGCGGCTTCCGGCGCGATTGTCCGCCGTCCGACTTCAAACTGAATTTCGGCGGTGGCTTCGGAAATGGTTTTCACCGTGCCGAGGCCGTATTGCGGATGCCGGACTTGCATTCCGATGTGGAGCGATTCGATCTTCATGGTGGAGTTTTGGCCTCCGGCACACCCGGCGATTAGGCTGATATCGCCGGCGTTAATGGCGATACACTTCGCGCCGATGACCTAGCGTGACAAGGAAGAGCTCGTTTTGATGGACGTTGAACTCGTAGATGATGCGATAATCTCCCGCGCGCAGCCGAAACTCAGGCCGGCCTTGCAGCCGATGATGTGGGAAGCTCTCCAAACGTCGTCCCAGTTCGTGAATCTTCGCCTCAACCTGTTCCTGTACCCGCAGCGGCAATTGGAGGAGTCGAGCGTCGAACTCACGGGAATAGATTTCCGTGGCTTGGCGCATGGCGCCTCAGGGCTGGCGGGTGCGGACGCGGCCCTCGCGCACGTCTGCCTGGCCGCGCTCGATGCTGGCGACAAACTCCGGATTCAATTCCGCGTCGTCCTCCAGGTAATCCGACAACCAGTCCTGAAGCTCAAACGCCTGATCCACCGGCAGCTTTTGCACCGCCGCTTCAATCTCTTGAACCGTGCTCATGCCCGAAAACTAAACGGTGAGTTCCAACGATGCAAAGGCGAAATCGTCTTCACCGTACCGATCCCGTATTGCGGATGCCGGACAGTCATGCCGACGTGGAGCGATTCGAGTTTCATCGTGGAGTTTTAGCCTGCGGCACGCCCGGAGGGAATGTTGATTTCGCCGTTTCGAGCAAGCAGGATTTGAAGCTCTGCTGCGGCGTGACGCGCCCGGGTAACACGGCGCCTGCGGCACCACGACCTGGTAAAATTACATTCCGCAGTTCAACCGCAGATTCACGCAGATGGACGCAGATGAACTGGGAATTTCTGCAATTCGGGACTTCACCTGAAGGGTAGAAGGCAAGCTCTCACCGATTCTCGTTCCGCTGCGAGGATTTCGTCTCACAGAAGCAAACCAAGGGGAACGAAGGATGAACGAACCTTCGTTTTCGTTGGCTTCTGTTCCCGTGATTATTGCCGCCCGTGTTTGATCTGCGTTTATCGGCGTTCATCTGCGGTTTCTAGGTTAAAACTGCCGCGGCGGATCGGTCAGGCCGGAGTCAGTCACAACCACCAAGCCACCGGCTTGCCCCGTGGAATGAACCTTGAAACCGCAGATGGACTCAGATGGACGCAGATAAGATTCAGAAACCCAGCGCGATGTGCCGCGCCGTGGTTTCACCCGACGGGTGAAGGGATCCCTTGTCTCAAGCCCTTGGAATCTGCGTCCATCTGCGTTTATCTGCGGTCCAACTGCCGAATTCAGGATAATACCTCCAGCATCCGGCTGGGTTCCGGTGGCGCGTATCCCACGGGGCGCGAGACACCCCATCCGCGCAAAGGCAGCAACAAAGCACGAGACCAGTGACCCCTTCACGCTGAGGTTGGAACTGTTCTTCCACGACTGCCGGTGCTTCAGCGCGGCCAGTTCGACAACGTCTTTCTGGATGCGAGCATTCATTTGGCGGCGGCTTGGACGAGGCCTTTTTCTTCCGGGGTCAGGGCGTAGAGCGCATACACCAACTCGTCCAGCTCCCGCTCCAACGCACCCACGTCCGCCCCGGCGTCCCGCTGCTTCGCCAACAAAATCCGCTCCACCAATCGCTCCACCGGCTTTTGTTGCGCGGGTGAAACGTCGGGAATGGGAAGGTGTTTCCAGTCGTCCGGGTAAAGATGAATGTTGCTGCGGCGGTTCGCGCGTAGAAAATCACGGGCGGCGGACGAGTTCATCACGCCGAGCAAAAAGTTCACGGAGAAACGGCGGCTGGTTTCTTCCAACTCCTCGCGCTTCGGCAAATCTGGACGCCGCGGCTTTTCGCCGCGATAACGAGCAGACTTTTTGAGCGAGTTGTTTCGGACTCCATGAAGGTAATGCCAAGGCACGAATGAGATGAGCGTATGACTGTGATACACTTGCGAATCATCGTAAGCCGCGCGGTTCTCCGCGCCGGAAACATCCGCCGCTACGATTTTCTCTGCAACTTCGTAAAGCTTTTCAAATGTCGGACGCGCCAATAAATCTGGCGAGCGTTTTGTTCCCCATTCAAGCCAGCGGCTCTGTGCGTAAGTCCAGCGCGCCATGTCCTTGGCTTCGATGTAGGGCTTCGGATGGTTCTTGTCCCGAGCGTCACTGAGTAAATCCGCTACGACGAACAAACCTTTTGCACGTTTCTCGTCGCTGTTTGGGCGGCAGCCAAAGCTCACATAGCAAATTGTGCCAATCGGCAGCGTTGGAACTGAGAAGCCCGCGTGCAGACTTTGTTCTGGAAAGAAAGCCCGACCTGTCAGCTTCGCTTGTTCGTCACTCGGTAGTTTGGTGACGTTGCCGAATCTCTCGCGGTGGACATGGCGGTCGGGAGTGTGGTTTGCGCCGTCGGCGCGTTGGAAAAGGTAAATCAGGTTGTGAACGGCGGCGGCGAAGATTTGCAGCTCGGTGCAAAAGTCGAGGCGAAGGATACGGGCGTTTTTTAGAAACCAGTTCTGGGCCTTCTGCGCGTATTTGGAATGACAGAAGGCGTCGGAGACAATCATCGTTGAGACACCGTCCTGACGGAGCATCTTGAATCCGCGTTCGATGAACGCCACATACAAGTCCCACTTTTCCCAAAGGGTTTCATAGTCGCCGCAAGCCAGAATCCGTTTCCGCTGGATTTGAAATTCTTCCGACTGTTCATCGGCGCGCACATAAGGCGGATTGGCGATGACGACATCGAAGCCGCCGCGTTGCTGGAAGACTTCGGCAAAGTGCAGCCGCCAGAGGAAAAACGGTTTGCGGTGCGTGGCGCTGGCGCGTTTCAGTTCGGCAATCGCCGCCTCACGTCCCTGCTCGCGCAGGGTGGCCTCCATGAAGTTCCATTCCAGTTTGTCCAAATCCTTGCGCAGTTCATCCTTTTTCGTGCGGGAATTCTCGTCAAAGAACCGGGCGTGCAGTTCCTGGATGCGGAGCAGGTTGCTCCAACTGGATTGCTGAGTGAGTTCGCCCTGCGCCCTTGCGTCCTTCGCCGTGCCAGCGGATGGATTCGGCCTGGAGTTGGGAGATGCGGGCTTTCAGTTCCGCCACTTGCGTCTCGCGCGCGGCGTCCGGCGGTTGCAGTAGTTTGTCGTCGAGCAGGCGGATGCCGTCGAACTCTTCGAGCAGGGAATTTCCCTGCATGATCTTGTACTCGAGGTTCGGCAGTGGCTGGATGTCGCCGATTTCGTCTTCGTCCACGACCATGGAGAGCCAGAGGCGGAGCTTGGCGATTTCGACCGCGCCGGGGTCGAGGTCCACGCCATAGAGCGAATGGTGGATGGCGTGGCGTTTGAGTTGATAAAAGGTTTGCGCGGGCATCCCTTCGACGGCAGCCAAGGCCATGCGGGCGCGAACGATCTCGTGCATCATCCCGACCGGAAACGCGCCCGAGCCGATGGCGGGATCGCAAACGGCGATGGTGGCAAGGAGTTCGTCGAGTCGCGCGGCGTTCTGGCTGATGCTGTCAGGCAGGCGTTTGTCGGCGTGTTCTTTGGTGACTTTGGCCTCAAAGTCGGCGAAGCGCTCCGCGAGACGGAGAAACAGGGCGAGGTCCTCTTGCGGAACGTCGGCGGCGCGCGTGGCGAGGTAATGCAGGAGCGCCTGTTGGCACATGTAGTGAACTATGACGCGCGGGGTGTAATAAGTGCCGCTGCTGTGGCGGATGTTTTCGGGCAGGAGGTTCTCGAAAACCTTGCCGAGCATTTCGGGGTCAACGGCCACTTCTTTTTCCAGCGGCTCGGCTTCGTTCACCGTGAAATTGTAGCGGTCGAACACGTCGAGGATGCCCCAGCGTTCGCTTTCCTCGGCTACCGAGTCTGCCTCTGAAAAAAGCGTGTCAGGCAGGAGGACTTCGGTTTCGACCCAGTTGTAGCCGTAGAGCGGTTCGAAGAGTCCGCCGTTGAGGAACGGGATTTTGCAGTCGAAGCGGGAGTAGTAATGGTTGTCGTCGAGGCGAGGGGCGGCGAGGGCTTCGTAGAACAGCGGTTCGAGGATGTCGTTGAAATAATTGGGCGCGCGGCGGCGCGGACCGGGGACATGGGCGTAATCGGCGCGGTTCGTGAACAGATGGCGGATGAAATCCTTGCGGCCCGTGCCCCAATCCTTGCCGCGCTCGACGCCGAACCAGCCTTTCTTTTGCAGGAAGTAGAGGAAAACAATCTGGCCAAGGAGTTTCTTGGCGAAGTCGTCGTTGGCAATGCCGCGCTCGGCGAAATGGCTAGTGATGCCGGGCTGTGTTACGAGGAAATCCTTGAGCGCGTCGCGGGCTTTCTCGAACAGCCCGCGGTAGTGCTCGAAGAATTCCCTGGTGACTTTCTCGACGCTGAAGGCGGCTTCGAGTTGTTCGACCGTAGGATCGGCTTCGTCCAATTTCAGCAGTTCGATGAACTGCTTTTGAGCGGTGTGACAATTTTCGTTCTTGCCGACAAGGTAGCTGTAGCGCCGCGCGGGCGTGAGCAGCGAGCGCTCGGTGACAAGGCCCAGCTCCGTCTTTTCAAACGTGTAATCGAGTTTGACGAAGGAGAAGCGCCAGTCGGTTTCACTCGGCGAAACGAACGCGGCGATGACGGCGGCCTTGTTCTGCCCGTGGCCGGTGGTGAGATAATCGGCGACGAAATTGCGGAGGGTGACGCGCCCGCGCGCAAGGGTGGTTTCCTTGCGCAGATGGATGACGAGCACGTCCGCCTTTTCGCCGCCCGGGTCGGTGTAAGTGCCGAGGCGCGTGAAGTGGTTCACGAAATCCGCGAACGCGGCCTTCTTGAGTGTCCAGGTCTGTTTCTTGGATTCGTCGAGATGGTTGACGAGATTGCGAATGAAATAGAGGAAGCGCGGCTCGTCGAACGCCTGACGGAACGTTTTTTCGACGCAATCGCGCGCCTGTTCGGGGTTCATGATTTCCTGGAAACAGCCCGGCGGGTGGCGACGCGCGGTTGCCGGCGGAGCTTTCGATCCCACTCCGCGCCGGCTTTCGTGAAAGCGGCCGCGAAGCCGGGTTCTTTCATTTGCTCCGCGAGATATTTATCGAAGTTCGTCTTTTTCATCGCTTCAGTCCTCCGGCATCAACACGGGAATGACCTTGTTGCCGTGGCGGCGATAGATGCGGAAGTCTGTGTCGAAGGTGAAGACCTGACAGTCGTGATGCAATTCACTCAAGCGGATCAGCGTGGCGTCGGCCAGCGACATGGGGACGCCGCGATACTTGCGCATCAGCGACCGCAAGGCGGCGCGCTCACGATTGAACTCAATCCCGACCGCAATCACTCCAGCGTCCGCCAGCGCAAATAGCTCATCCGCATCGAAACCGTCCCTGGTGAGCAAGAACGCCGCCTCCGTCAGCACTGGTTCGCTCGTCAGCAGCGGCCTTGGCAGGGCCTTCGCATGGTCGCGCACCCATCCGTGTTCCCGCGTGTCGGGGTCAATGAGCGCCACCAGAGGGCCGGTGTCCGCAAGGACGGTCATTTCCCGAAGCCTTCCAGGTATTTGGGATTGGTGGCCAGGTCATGCGTGCCGCGTCCACGCCGCGCCCAGGCTCGCTTCAATATGGGCAGCGCATGGTCGTAAACCGATTCCCCGGGCGGCAGTTTTGGCAAATCCGCCAGGGCAGCCTTGTCAGGGAGTTGCTTTTCCAGACATTCCCGCACCAGCGAGGACTTTGTGCTCCGGCGTGCCCGGCTTTCCTTTTCCAGCCGGGTGAGCAGATGCTCCGGCAGTTTCAGCGAAATCGTTGTCATGCCGGAAGGGTAATACCCGTCACAACGCAGCGCAATACCCGATTCAAACTCCGCCCGCTTTCAACCCTTGTCCGGCTGAACAAGCCACGACGAAAGGATGACTTCACGCGGGCTGAGCGCGTGATGCGCGGCTTGCGCGCGGGTGGCTTGAAAGAACTGCACCGGAATGTCCCGCCGCAAAATGCCGAGGACTTTCAGCGGCTCAATCTCCTTCTTGAGAGCGTCCGCAACTTTTTTGGTCGTGGGCCGGGGGAGCGCGCCGTCAATGAGAAGCTGGATCACTTGGCGGATGTAAAGCTCGTCCTCATCCGTGAAGCCGTGGTAGCGCTTGATTTCCTTGGCCTTGAGGCGTTTCAAAACATAGGCGTCGTTCGCGCCGCCTTTGAGCTTGGGAACGGCTTCGTCGAGTTCCGGACTGGTGGCCATCTCAAAGGCTGCCTTGTTCTGATCGAGCAGAGCGTAAAAACCGTGCGGAATGTTCTGGCGTTTCTCCGACGTGTCGGCGGGTTTGAGGATTTTGGCGGCGGCGAAGAAATCGAGTTCGGCAGAGGCGGCGTTGCCGGGTTGGGCGAGAAAGAATTTGTCGAGCCTGCCCTGCCTGAAGTAGGTGAGGAGCGAGGGGAATGCCTTTACACTGGCTTCGGCGGGCACGAGCTTGGAGGAACGGGCTTTCTTGGGCAGGCGCTTGATTCGTTGAAAGAGTTCGGCCTGCTTGTCGCGCACCTCCCGGATTTCGGTGAGGAATTCGAGTTCGCTTTCCTCTTCTTCGTCTTCGCCGGTGATCGTCTTCTTGGAAGTCAGCTTCGCAAACAGGTCATGCGACTTGATCTCCTCGCCCTCGGTGAGCAGCCGGGCGTCCGCGCCGAGCATTTCGATGAAGGCGTGGATTTTGGCCTCGGCAGCTTCCTTCAGTTTGATGACGTCGTTGCTCTCCTCGGTCGGGAAGAAGTTGTAGGTGTGGATGGTGTCGAACGTCGTGTCCACGCGGTTGACACGACCGACGCGCTGAATGAGCCGGGTCGGATTCCACGGGATGTCGTAGTTGATGACGAGGTTGGAACGATGGAGGTTGACGCCTTCGGAAAGCACTTCGGTGGCGACGAGAATCCGGTATTGGTTTTTGGGCTGAAACGCCCTGGCGTCGAAATTGGCAATGACTTCCTTGCGAACGGATTCGTCGGAACTGCCGGTGAACAAGAGCACGTCGGGTTCGAGTTCGTCCGCAATCTGTTTGGCCAGATATTCGGCGGTTTCCTTCGACTCGGTGAACAGGATGGGCTTGCCCTTCTTCAGCCTGGGGTCTTTGCGCAGCATCTCGCGGAACGATTCCCATTTCGGATCGCGTTTGATCCCCTTCCAACGCTCCTCAATGTGGCGCAGGGTTTTCAGGTCGTTTTCCAGGTCGCGAATGAAGTCGGGGTTGAAGTCTTTCGCGTCCAACCGTTCTGCCTTGTCAGCTTCCAACAACCGGTCAATCCCTTCCTGGTCGTCAGTTTCCAGCAGGTCGAAGACTTTCTGGATGTGCTTTTTGCTGATATAAACGTGGCCTTTGCGGAACTCCTCAATCATGCGCGCGTACGAACGCATGAACCGGTCGAGGGTGAGACGGAATGCGTGAAAGCTGCTTTCGAGGCGCTTCACCATCAAAATCTTCATGAACTTGGCGAGGTTGAGCTGGCTTTGCCATTCGCTCTGCTCGCGCTTGCCCTCGTAATAGGTCAGCGGCTTGTAGCGGGCGTACTTGAAGTCCAGTGCCAGCAGCCGAACCGTTTCGTTGAAGATTTCGTTTTCGGTTTTGTTGAACTTGTAGAACAGCGGTTGCGGGTCGGCGACATCGGGAAACTTGAAGCCCTGGAGCTTCAAATCGTCGCCGTAATACTTCACGATTTCGGTTCGCGTGCGCCGGATCATCAGATACTTGAGGATTTGCTCGCGGGTCGCCTTGGCGTTGGCCTGCACGGTCTTGAAAAACTGGTCGCGGTCGCGCTGGCGGTCGAGGCCCTTGAGGTTCTTCTCAAGTCGGGCGAAAAAGGCTTCCAGATTGCGGACGTTCGGGATGGTGCTGTTCTTGCCATTCTGGAACAGTTTGACCTGACTGAGAATGTCGCGCGGCGTGTTATTCAGCGGCGTGGCGGAGACCAGAATGACGCGCTTGCCCCGGCAAATCTGGGCGAGCATTTCGTAGGTCTGGTTGGTTTCGGTGCGGAAACGGTGCGACTCGTCAATGAACACGTTTGTGTACTTGGAAACGTCGCGCTCCAACAAGTCTTCCAGCTTGCCAATGGACTCAAAGTCAGTTTGCCGCACGCCGAAATCACCGAAGACATTGGGCCATGAGCCGCGATTGTGTTTGTCCAGCAAGTGCGGTGGCGCAATCACCAGTGAACGCCCGTCGAGTTGCTGCGCGAGCAGGGCAGCCATGTAGGTCTTGCCCAAGCCGACCACGTCGGAGAGAAACAAGCCGCCGTATTCCTCCAGAACTTTGCGGGCGCTGAGAACGGCTTCCTCCTGGTATTTCAACCGCTTGAATCCGGTCGGTACGTAAATGTCCTCCAGTTCATCCGGGCGGTTCAGTTTGTCCTTGAAGTACTCGTAGAGGAACTTGAGATACAACTCGTGAGGCGTGAACTGCGCGAAGGGCGAACGGTTGACGACCGTGTCTTCGTACGGCTTGGAAACGTCCACCGCCACAGCCCATAGTTCGTTGAACTTGGCGATGGCAAACTCGTAATCAGAGCGGTTCTTGAGTTCGACGTTGAACTCAAGATTATCCACGAGGCCGGATTGCGTCAGGTTGCTGGAGCCGGTGATGACCCGGCCCTTGTCCCTGTCTCCCTCGGCGAACGTCATGATATAGACTTTCGCGTGTAGGT
>Ga0315277_10000915_pt1 | contig 44620 bp, 39 predicted proteins | sample YL17G05_15_MG_FD_203695 | JGI IMG/M metagenome (GOLD analysis project Ga0315277, IMG submission 203695) | Sediment microbial communities from Yellowstone Lake, YNP, Wyoming, USA - YL17G05_15 | ecosystem: Environmental > Aquatic > Freshwater > Lake > Sediment | place: USA: Wyoming | collected... | reverse complement strand
AAACCTGACCGATGCCGAACCTCTTGCTAAGGATGTGATGAAACGACTAAGTGAAATTGATGCTCAAAAAGCAGCTGGGGAAATCGCACAAGCAGTAGGTGCTGCGAATCCGTTGCCAGTCCCAGCAGCGACGCAACCGCCTCCTTCAGCAATCGAGAATCCTCCAACATCAGCTGACTCTCCCACCGCAATATGACGACAAGGAACCCCAAACTCGAACTCACCTGGATCGGCAAAGACGTCCGTCCCAAGCTTGAGCCGCGCATCCTTCTCGAGGACCCGGAGAAATCCTACCACGCTCCGAACCGCGTGACCGACCACGACATTTTCAGCAACCGACTCATCTTCGGCGATAACCTGCTTGCGTTGAAATCGCTTGAGCAAGAATTCGCCGGCACGATCAAATGCATTTTCATTGATCCACCTTATAACACAGGATCCGCCTTCACTCATTTTGATGATGGCCTTGAGCATTCCCTTTGGTTGTCGCTTATGCGGGACAGACTGGAGATTCTGAGAGGGCTCCTTCGTGATGACGGTTCTATTTGGATTACCATAGACGACAATGAGGCACATTATCTCAAAGTGCTCTGCGACGAGGTGTTTGGTCGGTTTAATTTTGTCGCAAACGTAGTGTGGCAGAAGAAGTTTTCTCCCCAAGCAAATGCAATATGGTTGTCGGATAGCCATGATCACCTGCTTGTGTATGCAAGGAATAAGACGGCTTGGAGGCCGAACCTTCTCCCGAGGACTGATTCCGCGGACTCACGCTATTTAAATCCCGACAATGATCCTCGCGGCCCCTGGACATCCGGTGATTTTACTATTAGCCTAACTGGTGGCCAAAGGGGTGCCCAATTCGCGAGGACAGGTGTGAGTGAGAATATCTACGAGATCACAACGCCAACCGGTAGAAAGCTGCAGCCTACAAAGGGACGTTGTTGGGGTGCTTCAAAACAACGATACCTTGAACTGCTTGCTGACAACCGAATTTGGTTCGGCAAGGATGGAAACAATGTTCCTCGCCTCAAACGATTCCTTTCTGAGGTGCAAGAGGGTATCGTCGCGATGACTATCTGGCTGCGAAACGAAGTCGGGGACAATCAAGACGCTAAGCGCGAGGTCATGGCGTTTAATTCCGAAGAAGTATTTTCGACGCCGAAACCTGAGCAACTTCTTCAAAGAGTCATCCGATTGTCTTCAAACCCGGGTGACCTTGTACTCGACTCCTTCGCCGGCTCAGGCACAACTGGCGCTGTTGCGCACAAAATGGGCCGACGCTGGATCATGGTTGAGCTCGGCGAACATTGCCACACCCACATCATTCCTCGCCTCCGGAAGGTCATAGATGGCTCAGATTCTGGTGGCATCTCGGAAGAAGTTAATTGGAAAGGAGGCGGCGGATTCCGCTACTACCGTCTTGCACCTTCCCTCCTCGAGAAAGACAAATGGGGCAACTGGGTCATCAACAAAGAATACAACGCTGCGATGCTCGCGGAAGCCATCTGCAAAATTGAGGGCTTCACCTACGATCCGAGTGACACAATCTACTGGCAGCATGGACACTCCACGGAACGTGATTTCATATATGTCACCACCCAGAACCTTAGTCCGGACCAGCTCCAGCAATTGAGCGACGAGGTTGGCTCAGATCGTTCACTTCTCGTGCTCTGCACGGCATTCCGCGGCAAGCCCGATCGCTATCCCAACCTCACCGTGAAGAAAATCCCCAAACAGGTTCTCTCCCGGTGCGAATGGGCACACGACGACTACAGTCTGCAGGTACAGAATCTCCCTCAAGCACCTCCTAAGCCCGGACAAATAGACCTGGAGTTGACCTAATGCCAAGAAAATCTATGGCTCGCACCCAGTCGCAGAATGCTCCAGATCAAAATACCATCAATACAGTCTATGACCGGATCCGGCGCATATTGGAATCCGCCCGATCCAATGTGGCACGAACCGTCAATACGACTCAGGTGATTGCCAATTGGCTCATCGGACACGAGATCGTCGAAGGTGAGCAGCATGGTAGTAAAAGGGCTCAATATGGCAAACAATTAATCGAGGGCTTGGCCGCTCGGCTCAAAGCCAACTATGGCACCGGCTACTCAGCGCAAAACCTCTTTTATATGAAGCAGTTTTACCTGTCATACCCCTCTCTCCTTCCAGCCTCCAGGATTCTCCACGCACTGCGTGGAGAATCGTCCTCAGTTTACCCCGCGGGTGCGAACATTCTCCACCCGTCGCGTGGAAAATCCGCTTGGGAGCCGGGGATGTTACACACGTCCCTTTCCTGGACGCATTATCGCACCCTGCTACGCGTCGATTCGGCCAAAGCCCGCGCTTTCTATGAGATCGAGGCAATAAACAACAACTGGGCGGCACGTGAGCTGGAACGACAGATCAACAGCCTCCTCTTTGAACGACTCGCCAGGAGCAGGGACAAACATGGAGTGATGAAGCTGGCAAAGAAGGGCCAGAGTGTCTCCACCGCAGTCGACGTCTTCAAGGATCCCGTCGTCATTGAGTTTCTCGGACTCCCGGAGTCCCCTCGGCTCGCGGAATCCGATCTTGAACAATCGCTCATCAGCAACCTCCAGTCGTTCCTCCTGGAGCTTGGAAAAGGCTTCGCCTTCGTCTCCCGGCAGGAGCGCATTACTCTCGAAGGTGATCATTTCTACATTGACCTCGTGTTCTACCACACAATACTGAAGTGCTACGTTCTTATCGACCTGAAAGTGGGGAAACTTGCACATGGCGATCTTGGTCAAATTCAATTGTACGTCAATTATTTCGATCAGGAGCGGCGGGCAGACAATGACAATCCCACGCTCGGCCTGATTCTCTGCACCGACAAGAACGATGCGGTTGTGCGCTATACCCTCGGGCCGGAACAATCGCGCAAAATATTCGCAAGCCGATACAAACTCCACCTGCCGACTGAGGAGGAGCTGAAGATAGAGCTGCGTCGCGAATTGAAACAATTGAGTGCCCCTGCGAACCAAGAGAAAAAGTCATGAACCGTCACGTCAATGCAATCGCTGGACGCCTAAGCCTGCGCTATCCTCAGCGCCGCTCCCTGGAAATTCTTGACCGCATCACGGAGATCGTCCCCCCCACCAAAGACACCAACTTGGGCGCCGCCTTAGCCGCAATCAGCAGTGAATTCCCGACGGTGTCAGATTTCGAACGTGAGTTTCCCTCACTCTGCTTTGCCCTCGCCACGGGTGTCGGCAAGACGCGCTTGATGGGTGCATTCATCAGCTACCTGCACCTCGCCCATGGTATCAACAATTTCTTTGTGTTAGCCCCAAACCTGACGATCTACAACAAGCTCATCACCGACTTCACACCGAACACACCCAAGTACGTGTTCAAAGGCATCGCCGAGTTTTCTACGGAGGCACCGGAGATTATCACCGGAGACAACTACGAGTCACGGGCTGCCACCTTGTTCGATCAGTTGTTGCGATGCAAGGTGAACATTTTCAACATCTCGAAGATCAATTCCGAAGTGCGGGGCGGAAAGTCGCCTCGCATTAAGCGCCTCTCCGAATACATAGGTCAGAGCTACTTCGATTTCCTCGCTGGGATGAAAGACCTCGTCCTCATCATGGACGAATCGCACCGCTACCGGGCGTCAGCCGGTGCGCGTGCGATCAATGAGTTGAAGCCCGTTATGGGACTCGAGCTCACCGCAACCCCCATGATAGAGACCAGCAAGGGCGCCGTTCCGTTCAAGAATGTCATTTATGACTACCCACTCGGGAAGGCGATGGCCGATGGCTTCGTCAAAGAACCGGCTGTCGTCACTCGGAAAAATTTCAATCCAGCAGGTATGTCTCCCGAGGCAATTGAGAGGCTGAAGCTCGAGGATGGTGTCCGCCTCCATGAGAGTGTCAAAGTTGAGTTGGAAACGTACGCCCGCGAAACTGAGAACGCCATCGTCAAACCATTCCTCCTCGTCATTGCGCGAGATACAACTCATGCGGGCCAGCTTACCCAGTTGATACAATCAGACGACTTCTTCGAAGGACGTTATAAAGACAAGGTCATACAGGTGGATTCCAGCAGGACTGGTACAGAGGAAGAAGAAATGATCGAGCGTTTGCTCAAGGTTGAGCATGCGGATGAACCTACTGAAATTGTCATTCACGTGAACATGCTCAAGGAAGGCTGGGACGTAACCAATCTTTACACGATCGTCCCATTGCGAGCTGCGAACGCCCGGATCCTCATCGAGCAATCCATAGGTCGGGGATTGAGACTCCCCTATGGGAAACGGACCGGTGTCACATCGGTGGATCGCCTGAACATCGTTGCCCACGACAGGTTTCAGGAAATCATCGATGAAGCCAGCAAACCGGACTCCACTATAAGACTTCAGCAGGTAATCCTCCTCCCCGACGAGCTTCAGCAAAAGACCATCACCGTCGTTTCACAATCCCAACTCTCGACAAAACTCGGCTTGAAACCCGATCGAGCAACTGAAAGCACTCAGATTGCCGGCAAGGAAGGACCCCCGGCTTTCCAATCTCCCGAGGACTTGAAAATCGCTCAGATTGCGTACGATGTGATTCGGGGACTCGAGAATAGACCGGAGCTGCTACCCAGCGTCAAGTTTCTTCAGAGACCTGAGGTCCAAGCCAGAGTCAGCGAAGAAGTTGGAGGCCGCTACCGTCCTGAACAAATGGATCTCGGGGTCAAACCCGCTCCCGACGTCGCATCAATCGTGGCAAAGACAGCCGAACTCGTCATCCAACAGACCATCGACATTCCTCGAATCCTCGTTATCCCGAAGGGGCAAGTGAGGGCTGGTTTCAAACTGTTCAAGTTGGATCTCGCCGCATTGAATTATCCAGCCCCTTCGGACGAGCTCTGGATACAGCATCTCAGAACCAATCAGTTCGAGATTATCGGGCTCGGCAAGGGATCGAGCGACGAGGCGCGATTGGAAGACTTCATCGTCAGCGGACTTGCGGAGTTTGACGATGTCGCATACGACGATCACGCTGATCTCCTCTATGATCTCGCACAACAAACCGTGACGCACTTGCGAAGTTATCTCTCCGAAGCAGAAGCTCGCAAGGTGCTTCGAATTCATCAACGGGAGATCGCTCGGTTCATCCACGCCCAAATGCAGGACCATTACTGGGAGGATGCCGTCGATTACGAGGTTAAGATAAGCAAGGGGTTTACTGAACTCAGGCAGAGCGCGTATACCGTCTCATCACAAGAACCGACCCTGGATTATCGTCAATCCCCCGACGACAAGAGCAACATGTCCAAGTATTTGTTTGGCGGGTTCAGCCGTTGTCTCTATCCCGTCCAGAAATTTCAGTCTGAACCGGAGCGCAAGCTCGCCGTCATCCTCGACCGCGAGGCCATCAAATGGTTCAAACCGGCGAAAGGGCAGTTCGAGATCTACTACCGGTGGGGATCTGATCATCCGGAGTATCAACCGGATTTTGTGGCTGAGACAGACAAGATCACCTACATGATCGAGGCAAAATCCCGAACCGAAATGACCGACCCCGAAGTCCAGGCAAAGAAAGAGGCTGCCGTACGATGGTGTATCCACGCATCTTCACACGCTCAGACATGTGGAGGTAAACCGTGGAAGTATGTTCTTGTTCCTCATGACGCGATAGCGGAGAATATGACCCTTGATGTATTGGCCCGGCAGTTTGCCGACCACTAGGCTCTCCCGTTGGACTCAGTTATTCGACTTGTTGAGAAGACCACGCGTCGACCACTCGTTTCAGAAGCGCCGGGCAAAGAGAGCCAGCATCGCCATTCACTGGCGATATCAGACCATCGACTTTTTTCAATCAAGATCACTTAGACAATCAGAGGGGCAGACAATGGCCGGAAGGAATTCTCATCATGTCGTCTCAAATCCCAAGGGTGGATGGGGCGTGAAACGAGAGGGCTCAGGGCGAGCTATCAGAGTCTTTGACCATAAGGAAGAGGCCATCAGGTTCGCTCGACACATCTCCTCAAGAGAGGGCGGCGAGGTAATAATACACTCAAGGGATGGCCGAATTCGAGACAAGGACACCTATGGTGGTGAGCCGTTCCCGCCGAAAGACAAGGTCTCGCGTAGAAAATGACTGACTACACTCGAAATGTATTTGTCAATTGTCCTCTCGACGAGGAGTATGTTCCCCTCTTGCGCCCACTGGTTTTCACTCTCATTTCTCTGGGTTTCACCCCCCGATTAGCACTCGAGGAGCTGGATTCAGGCGAGCCGAGGTTCGTAAAAATATGTAGGCTGATCCGTGAGTGTAAATTCGGAATACACGACATGTGCAGGATCAAAGCGACTAAGCGTGGCGAGTTTTTCCGACTCAACATGCCGTTCGAATTGGGCTTGGATATCGGTGCCAGAGCCTTCGCTCCTAATAAGTATGGCTCGAAGCGGTTCCTGATCCTAGAAAAGGAGAAGTTCAGATATCAAGCAGCGATATCTGATCTGTCGAATTCTGATATCAAAAGCCACAACGGCAATCCATCGGATGTTGTGAAAGCAGTCAGGAACTGGTTTGCTGAGAATGGATACAAAGGAATCCCCAGTGCAAGCTCATTGTGGTATAGCTTCAATGATTTCATGGCCGACTTCCATCAGAAGCGGTCGAAGGAAGGATTTACAGATAAGGATATATATGAAATGCCACTCAGAGAATTGTTAGACTACATGAAAGACTGGAAAGACCGCAGGACGAGAAGCTCTTGACCTGCCTAACGACTGGAAGATACGCTCTCGAAGCCTTCCTTGTCTGATTGCGCGTGTTCAAAGGAGCATCGAGGGAATTCTCCTGTTCTTATCGCGTAGTAGCTCGTTTCGTGACGTCTGAGCATGAGAATTTCCTTAACCGTAGGAAGAAACGATTTGTTGATGCGTTTCTAACACCTGCCAACATTCGAAGGGAGAACAGCAATGGGAAAGAATGTGCACGTTGTGAAACATGGTGAGCGGTGGGCTGTGAAGGAGGAGGGCAAGAAAGCCCCACTCTCAACCCACAAGTCTCAAGAATTGGCTCGACAGAATGCGGTCCCTGTCGCAAAGAAAAATGAATCTGAAGTCGTCATCCACAGCAGAGATGGCAAGATTCGTGACAAAGATAGCTACGGACGAGACCCGTATCCACCGAGAGATCGAAGACATTGAAGGAAAGACAAGTGAGGGAATACTTGCTGCCATCTCATTTCTCTCATTCCTAATGTGGGAAAACTGAGGTAGCAGAGTGGCCGAATGCGCTGGACTGATAATCCGGTAGTGCCTCAGGGCACTCGGGCGTTCGAATCCCCTCCTCTCCGCTAATTGGGGCCCAGATGAGGATGCGCCGCGGTACGGAATCGCGCCGACGCCACCGGTCGTGGCTAGCGAATCTGGCTTACTCCCCTTGTCCACTGGGCGAGTCTGATTCTCGATCCGAAACAATGGAACCGCGAGGAGAGTTGCTTTTTTCTATCACCGTACAAAGCGTTCGCCCTCAAGTGCGTCCATACGGCGTTGGCGCCAAGGTAACTACAAATGAATGATCACGAAAAGAATCGTGTCATCATCGGGACCCTCAAGACAGAATCCCAATCTCTTGAGAACATCCGCTGTGAAGTTCATCTGAATTCACACGACACCTCCCGGATGAAAGCTGACATCTATGATTTGGATGGCACCACTGCCTTCAGGTTCATGAAGGATTTCATGGGAAAGCACGTCGTCTTCCAGAGTTCAACCGACAACGAGGAGATCACGTTTCAGGGCACAGTTTCCTCCGGCCAGATTAGCGACTCTTCTGATAGAATCGGAAGCGTACGGATTGACAACTATCAGCAGAATTTCTACCTGAACAGGGATCCGCTCGTCACCGCATCGCTCGTCTATTATCTAGCGCCTATCGAAATGTTCAAGAGAACGAGGATGAGATGTTTCCACGATATGAGGGGACTTCTATTTGGCTATGATGATTGGACGAATGAAGAGAAGCCTATCTGGAATGATGAATCTCATTCCTATCCAACAAATGTTGGAGAATTGGTTTTTTACCCTGGATTGCTTTTCGAGGAAAACGAGCGTGGCAACGTCACGGTCGTGGACCAATCAAAGGTCACAGTCTCCTTGAAGAGTGAGAACATAGACCTTGACAACGCCAGGGCCGCAATAGAAAACATGCTTAGCGCCTACCTCCACATCGTGTCATTTCTCGAGAACAGATTCATTGCTTGGTTTCGTTGCGATATCGATGCGAGAAGCACGAATGGGAAGGGAATGGTTGCCACCATATACAGGAGGACCCCAAAGTGGGAGTACTCTGGTAATCAATACATTGAAAGGCATGCAGAGGGATACCGAGGGCTCGTCCCAAAGTTGGTTGAAAGATATGTGGCTTTGGATCATCAGAAGAAACTTGAACTCGATAAAGCAATCAAACAGCTACTTGTTGCTGCAAAGCCTGATCAACCCATAGACACGGAACTGATTTACTGGCATTCGTGTCTGGATATACTCCTCAAAGCGCTTTCCGGAGACAAAGCCTCTGATCGGAAGTACATGGGATTCAGCCGCAAACTAGTCCTGGCCTGTGAAGAAGCGAATATTGAATGGAGCGACTTGTATACGGACGTGAGCAGGGAAGACATCTTTTCGGATAATTTAAGAGCTGATCTCAGGATCACAACAATTCGAAACAACATGATCCATCACGGGGACTATCCAAACATTGACGAGTTTGATGAGGTTATCGCCGAAAATAACAGAGCGGCTGCGTTGGCAGAGAGAATGATTCTCCATATGCTTGGAATAGACTATCGCAATTCGCCCGTCGGAAAGTTTCGAAACTTTAGGTAATCCTCCTCTTCTACCAACAAGAGGAATAAGCGATGAGTATTTCATCGTCATTTTCTACACTACTCGAACGAATTCAACCGCTCGATTCTGAACTTCAACAGGGCGAGTCCCACGCGTCGGCCATCAAGTCCAGACTTGAAAAGCAATTTAGCCTTGTGAAATTCATCATGATCGGAAGCTATTCAAAACAGACCGCTATTCGAAGATTCAGCGACCTAGATTTTCTGGCAATATTCTCGCGCGATGATGCGCGTTGGGGTGGTCGCTACGTCGATTCGCGAACTCTCTTGAGCCGCGTTAGAGGATGGCTTGCTGAGCGTTTTCAACAAACGGCCATGCGAAGGGATCAACAGGCTTTGGTCCTCAGATTTTCCGGAGGAAGTTTCGCGGTCGATATCGTTCCTGGATTCTTTGAAGACATGGACGACAATGGCCAGTACCGCTACCCAGTTTTCTCTATACCTGATGGGACTGGCAATTGGCTCGAGACCAGCCCCGAAATGCATGCAAGGTATTTCAAGGAAGCCGATGATCACAGTATTTCAAAGTTGACACGAACGATTCAATTCCTGAAATTCTGGAGATCGAGTCGTACGCCTCCTATCCCACTGTCTTCATTTCACACAGAGTTGCTGTTGGCATCGGAAGGAATCTGTGTCGGCCCGAAGAGCTACGCCCAATGTCTGGCAGAATCTTTTTTCCTTCTAGCGAAAAGACAATGTCGACCACTACGGGATCCACTCCGGATATCCGGAATAGTACCAACCACAAAAACGGACCTGCAGAGAGAAGACTTGCTAAGATCAGTCACTCTGGCAAGCGACCGGGCATTTCGTGCCCTTGAAGCCGAGGAGAGAGGTAAGAACCCGCAGGCCAAACAACTATGGAATCTCGTATTCAATTACAAATTCCCACTATATGGATAAGCTCGTTGATTTGATTCAGCTGATGCGGCGGGAGTTTGCATCCAGCAAGCGTTGGATGAGATACAGCATTCTCTGCAACGTTGGCGTCGTTCTACTCAGCGTTGTGAGTTCCATCTACAATGGAGCCCAGAACAACAGTCTTGTTCCGCTCGTTTTGCTGTTTGTCCAAATGGTTGCTTTCCTCACACGAGAGAAATCAGGTCGAGACTTTGGAAGAGCCGAACGGATCCGCCGATTCAGTCTTATGCAAGATGGCCTGGGCATCCAGCTACCAGATCTTCTGTTGAAACGCATCGTTTCAGCTTCCATTGGCAAATCTGACAAGGAGCCTCCTTTCATCGGCACCTACTATACTTCGAACCTGCCGGTGGGCTCTCAGAGACTTCTGGAAATCCTTACCGAGAGCTGTTTCTACACTGAACATCTTGCCGGACGAGCCTTCAAACTACTTGCGGCATTGACGCTTGGTGGCTGTATGGCCGTCGTTTTCCTCGTCTTGTCATCAATCCAAATATATGTTGACCCGGCACTATTGAAGACTCTCGCGTTGGTGTCTGTTCCTTTCCTTTCCTTTTGGGCTACCGGCGATTTGGCGCATATGACTCTAAGATTCCGGGCTCTCCAAAAGGAGTGCTCATCTATCCTAGATCGATGTGAAGAGTTGGAGAGAGCCCACCGATACCACTCCACAGACATCCTGTTACTGATGGACGAATACAATTGTTCTTTGGCGGCTTCGTTACCCTTGCCATCGAGATTCTACGAAGCAAGCAAAGCCGAACTCGACCAAATGTGGTCTGCTCGAGCGCAACGAGAACAACAATAAGCTTTTGCACCACCGAGTCGCTACCTCCGAATCAGACTTTTCCCGATTTCCAACCCCTCCGGTTCTCACAATGCGATCCCCTGGGCAAACCTCGGTTGTATTTCCCCCTCCCTCTCGCTATATTCTCACCGCGTCACCTGTTGACAATTCAATCGAGTCCAGAGACCTAAGCCACCGCGGCCTGTTTTGAGGCCGACGGTTTAGGTCTTTTTATTTTCAATCACATCGGATTGAACATGGACTCAACGAAGGACTTCAAACGCACAACGCTCCCTTTTGAAACCCCGGTAAGAATCTCGAAAACATCGAGGGAAGTCCTACTGAACAACTATGGGAATATCAGGGCTGTTCTCGATGGTGGGATTGTAACAATTCAGACGAAGAAGCTGAAAGGCGATGAAGGAAAAGTGGTTCGACGAAACGCCTCGAATCCCTTTGACTAAAATAGGAATTTTCTTATTTTACTTTGGAGCTCTAAACTACAATAAGCGAATTCTTATTTTACCTTGAGAAAAGAGCCGAAATGGACCTGACGGAATTCAAATCCGGAACGTATCGCCAACAGTACCAGTACAAGAGCTTCACTCCCTCGCTCATCAACCACACCTGGGTGTGGAGCAATCCGAAGATCAACACACTGCTGGAAGAGGCAAACCATAAGCTCGGCTCACTGAATGCCTTCTCGAAACAACTGCCGGATGTGGACTATTTCATACGGATGCATGTCATAAAAGAAGCGACGACATCGAGCCGTATTGAGGGGACAAAAACGAATATCGAGGAGGCACTACTCAAGGCGGAGGAAATTGATCCAGAGAGAAGGGACGATTGGCAAGAGGTTCAGAATTACATTGCCGCAATGAACTATGCTGTGAAACGTCTTCAAAGTGTCCCTGTGTCGACACGACTCCTCAAGGAAACGCACAAAATGCTCTTGAGCAAGGGCCGTGGCGCGAGCAAGTTACCCGGAGAGTATCGCAAAAGCCAGAACTGGATCGGCGGATCGTCAATCAAAGATGCAGTGTTCATTCCACCATCCCACGAAGAAGTCGACTCGCTCACGAGTGATTTGGAGACATTCCTCCATAACGAGGGGATTGACGTTCCTAATCTCATTCGAATTGCTATCGGTCACTACCAGTTCGAAACGATCCATCCATTCCTTGACGGTAACGGACGTATCGGCCGTCTGCTCATAACGCTGTATTTGGTCGGCAAAGGCCTGCTTGCGAAACCGACGCTGTATCTTTCGGAGTACTTCGAGAAGCACCGTTCCGTTTACTACGATAAACTGATGCTTGCGAGAACGCAGAACGATCTGGCACAATGGATCATGTTTTTCCTCGTTGCGGTTGCTGAAACGTGCAACAAGGGCATTGCCACGTTCGAAAAGATTCAAGAGCTCCGTGAGGATGTCGAAGGAAAAAGAATTGTGCAGCTTGGCAAGAGGCTCCCGAAAGCGAAAGAACTTGTGATGAACCTCTACCGTAATCCAAGGATCACCTCGGCGGAAGTCTGCAAAATACTCAAGGTCACTCCGAAGACGGCGAACGAATTGATACAGGACCTTGTTGACCTCAGGGTCTTGATCGAAATGACGGGAAGCAAACGAAACCGTGTGTTCTCGTTCGCAGAATACGTGAGTCTCTTCTCAAAGTGATGCAAGCAGCGGCGAACGTCGCCAATCCATCATCCACGATGGTTCAGCACCTCTCGCATTGAACAAACGTCAGCGAGTCTACAAAGTCTACAAAAACAGAGGCTGAATATCGACTCTGTAGACTTTCCGGACCTCGAAATCCATCACATCCGTCCGTTCCTGCCATCGAACAAGACTCTCCCACTCCACCGTTCCACCATCCCAATATTCTCAGCCGGAGGCTGACTTGTCCGCCGCGCTTTGTGGCGGATCCGCCTCAGGCGGACATTCATCTGCTGTTCCTCCGCGCTTCCTCCTCGAACGCTGCCTTTTCAATTTGGTCTCATTTCAATCACTGACCTCGTCAAGGGTGAGTCGTCCGCCAATAAGAATGGCGGACTTTAAATCGTGACCGTCCTATTTCCTTCCATCTTCAATCACACCGAAAGCCTTCCCTCTCGGCGGCATCAAGCGCCCGCACGTGGAGTTGTATTGTGTTTCTAAACACGTGCGGTTTCACCCCCGCCAAAGTCTGCACCAATTTAGCGGGGGGCGCTTCATGCCGCCTCGCCCAAAGATTCCGGTAGCAATAACGCCTCAACTCAGTCGCTCACTTCACTTTGTTCCTCCCCATAGTCATTCATAAGAGTGGTTTCTAATTGGCCACTCCGTTACGTTCGCTCCTTCGTTTCGGCGTAATTGCAGCATCGTACCAACAACGGCGGTTGTCACACTTTTTACACCCCCTCACCTGCTCAAAACGCTGCATCCTGCTCATAGCAAAAAGTCCCCATTTCGTTCTCTTTCTGTGCCAACCGCCGACTTGGTCTGTGAGGGTTTGTGCGTTGTTTGCATCCCGCTCCGCGGGATCACGCCTTTTGCACTCCGACTTGAGAACTCAATGGCAAAAGGTCGTGCCAAACCCTCCTCAATCGCAAATCGACAATTGGCAATCGTCAATCTCACCGAACAAACCAAGGACTCATCGCCCCTCCCTCAAAAAGGGAAAAGAAACAAAAAAAGCGGATCAAGATAAAAACGGCAAACGGCTCGCTTCGAGCTGATGTGCAAAAAGGCAAGGGTATATAAACGCCGCAAGCGGGAAAAAATTGAAAGTTGATACCGCTTGCGACGCCCTTGCCTTTTTGGTTTGCCGTTTTAGACACACACATCCGCTTTTTTTCTTTTCCCTTTCTTTTTTTCGGGGCGATCGCCGCCGGGGTCAAACCGTCGGGTGGAATTGTGAAGATCCTTCAACCAATCAAGATGAAATCCACAGGAAGAGTCATTGGGTACTTCTACAGGTTATGCGATGACGGCAAGCTGCAGTACGTCTCCTTTGGTTCGTCTGTGGATTCAATCCAAGCGGACAAAGTCGAATCTGCATTGCGGGTCGAACTGGAAGCCGCCAAACAACGGCAGCAGGAAGCCGGGCTGCGTGGTTAGCGCCTCAAGAAAATTGAACGGAAGAGAAACATTACAACAACACTCACCAACCGGGGTGCGCATGGGTACGCACAACAAGGAGACCAGCACCATGGAACCAAACACTCAAACACAAGACGAATTCTTCCCTGAGGTCATGGAACCGGAACCGGTACAGTCGGAGCACTTGACCGTGCTCCACCGTGTTGTTCCAAAGGCTGAATTCGCCGTCTACGCCGGCGCATTGACTGACGCCCTCCTCGAAGAGCAGTCGGCCATCGAAGCGTACGTCCGCATACGGAATGTCACTGACATTCTCGACCAGGCTTTAGGTCACATCAAAGAGCGAGCGATCGTCTCAATGCAAGGAACGTCGGCAGACGTCCTCGGCGCAAAGGTCCAGCTCAAATCCCTTCCGAAGAGGTACGAGTATCAGGACACCATCATCGACGATCTTGAATCTCAGAAGAAGGCCATCGAAGAGAAACTCAAGGCCCGGAGGAGGTTCCTCGAGAATCTGCCGGCAGAAGTCGCCGATACGGTGACCGGTGAAATCATCCTGCCGGCACGGTTCATCGCGGGAGGCTCAACTCTGCAGGTCACTTTCTAGGAAGGGAAAGCCTACCTGTCCATCAATCCATCATTCCAATAGAAGGAGATTCACCATGAACACCACATCATCATCTCAACTCTCTGGCTTCCAAAAAGCGCAACGCATTGTCAAGAAAGCTCGCATCGGTCTTTGCGGCGCGGCAGGATCCGGCAAAACCCTCTCAGCGCTAAAGGTCGCCTTGGGCCTGTGCGCCGGAGGCGCATCCGCCTCTGGTGGAGGCAGCCGTATTGCACTTGTCGACACTGAGAACAATTCCAGCGTCCTCTATGCAGACCGCATCGACTTCGATGTGCTCAATATCGAACCGCCTTTTGAAATCGACAAATACATCAAGGCCATTCACCAGGCTGAGGCAGCCGCCTACGATGTGCTTATCCTCGACAGCATCTCTCACGCGTGGGCGGGCGAAGGCGGACTCCTAGACACACAGGGCAAGCTTGCCGATGGCGGCATGAACAGCTTCACGGCCTGGCGCAAGTTGACGCCTCAGCACAACGCCTTCATCGAGGCGATGATCCGTTCAAAGCTCCATCTTATCGCAACGATGCGCTCGAAGATGGACTACGTTGTCGAAACAAACGAGAAGGGAAAGTCCGTCCCGAAGAAGGTTGGACTTGCTCCTGTGCAGCGCGAAGGCATGGACTACGAATTCGACATCGTCTTCGATCTCGACCTGAACCACAATGCCCAATCCACCAAAGATCGGTCAAGTCTCTTTGATGGAAGACTGGTTTCCAAACCAGATGAGAACGTCGGCAAGCGGATTCTCGAATGGCTCGACCGAGGCCAACAGCATGCCTCGGCTGCGAGCGACGTCCCGCCCGCGAAGGCGCCTTTGTTCAATGAGTCGGGTCTCCTGACTGGCGAGAAGGAAGCGGCAGCGATGCTGGAGGCAATCCAAAAAGCCGCAACCGGTGAGCGACTCGACTCCATCGAGCAGAGCAGGCTCAAGGGGATCAGCACCAGGAGGCTCACCGGGGATCAAGGCAAGCGCATTGCTGAGGCCATAACATCCAAACGCCGTCAATTGCAGTCTGCGTCTCAACCGAAGGCGGCCTGACAGGTTCTACCGAGGCGGGGTGGGGCAATTCGCCCACCCCGATTCTTGGCCTTCACCCTACTACTTCATGCTCATGATCACTCCACTCCTGCGGTTCCTTCAATTTACAGCCCCGTTCTCGCCACGCAAGCCTTTCGGCCCGCCAAACCACGGCGGGACTCAACCCTCGTTTGTGCAGCTACGCCCTGAGCGAAGTCCCGCTCAGCGAATGAGCGGGACGAAGTCGAAGGGGTCCGTCGTAAGCGGACTCAGGGCTCGCTTCCGCACTCGGGCTCCGCTCGTCCCGAGCGAAGTCGAGGGACTCGCTACGGGCGTTGCGTGGCTGCGCCTGCGGGGCTGTGCCGCTCCAATAGTTTTTTCGCTTCGCTCTCTGGGCCAGCGGGCTCGGGGGCGCTGGCGGGCTGCTTCGGCTTGGGCCTTCCAGCGTGGGCAGTCGCTCGGCGGTTGTTCGCCGTTGCAGGTCTCGTTATGTTCGCTCAGTTTTCACACATCGCTTTCTGCGGTTCCCGGTCGCTTCCGGTGTCCGCTCGGCCTCTCGTCTCCTCTGTCGTCTCAGCAGTTCTCTCCGGCTCGCCTGCCCGGCTTGCAGTTGGCTGCTCAGTGGGCGCTGATTCCCTCGTTCTCTCCTCAGTTCCGTTGTCAGCCCTTCCGCGCGTCTCGGTCTTCGCTGCGTTCGGTCCGGGCGGCCGTGGTGGCTGCTCGCTCTCGGCCGTTTCCGTCGTTCTTTCTGCTGCGCGTGGCGGCGCCTCCGTTCGGTGGTGGTCGGGTGGTCAGGTAGCTGTTGCACTCAAGCTTCGTCTTGCTCGGCGTTCAGTTGCGCTTGTTCGCTTTCTTTCCCTGCATCGGCCGTCAGCGCTCGTTTGCTTCCTGTCCTCTCCCAAGTCTCGTGGCTCTCTTCTGGCTTGTCGCCTCGCTGCTCGCCTTGGTGTTACGGTGTTCGTCTTTTGCGTCGGCTTCTCTCCTTCCCGCCTGCGTCGGCTGGCTCTCGGTTCTTGGGTGCTGGTGCAGCTTGGCGGTCATACGGCCCTGCATTGGCAGCCATCAGCCGCAGCAGCGAAGCTTAGACGACTCTATCATTCCATCACATCAGTCAAATATGATCCTCGACACCGCAAAAACTTTCGAGGAGTTCGCGCCGACATCAAGGATACGATCACTATCGGGGCCCTCATCGCAGCCATCATCTTCGGCACCTTAGTCTACATTCTTCATCCAAATGCTGCCCCGCACATACCCCTAGCACAAGAGCTTGCTCAGGTGGAACTCCCACCCACTGAGTACGAACCTTTCCTCCTCCCGTTCGACGACGAGAAGGAATCTCGTGCCTGCCTTGAATGGCTCAACAATTCATCAGTTTCGATGCTCGACAAAGCTCTGTCTCGACAGAAGGTTTCAACCAATCGCGTTGACACCCTTGTTTCCCACCGCCCATACAAATCGTGGAACGAAATCAATGCCCTGCCAAAGATTGGTATAAGGACCTTAGAACGAATTGTCGAAGCGTGGAGGGAGACACAATGATAACGGTTCAGTTCACACCAGAGGAAATCCGTTCGCTCATCCAGACGCTCGAATGCGAGCAAGATCAGTATCTGAGAGAGTTCGGCTCGAACTCGTTCAGTCTGATCCGCGAGAGCGCGCAGCGTGCTGCTGACCAGAACAACGAGCTCATCCAAAAACTACAACTCTCAATGCAGCAACAAGTTCCAGGCGCGTAGCAGAAACCTGCCTGCTCACGGATGGCATCAGGTGCCGGTGCATAAATACTGAGTTTCCGGTATTGCCCCTTCCCGTGTGTCCCGATACATTTCATCCGACATCGGAATTGACATCGGCTCGTGCTCTCGTTTGTTAATCTCGGCAAAAATCCCTGCATTACCCCTTAGGCTGAACAGCCTACAAAAAAATTCAGTAGAATAGCCGATTGACTTTCTCACGGTGAATTCCTAACCTGAAGTGTGTTCCCACAACCGTGATTTTCCTGCTAGGTGGTACGGGCAACCCAAAGCCCGGAGGAGGTTCAGATGAAAAAACGCCCCGCGTTCCTCTTGCTTTTGTTATTAGCCCTGCTCTCAGGATGTGCAAGTACGAAACCGCCGAGAGTCTTTCAGCCTGGCGGCAAGGATGTCGAGTGGTACTTCCTTAATGGGTTGCCTATCGGAGCAACGAGTGATGATCAATCCTTCTTTTTATTCTCGTTGGAGCCAGCTCAGGTTTCGGGTCGGCGTTATATGCGCCTTTGGCTGTTATTTCAAAACAAGTCTAATAATCCGTACTTGGTTGACCCCCAAGCTACTGTGACCTTAAAAGTTCAGAGCTTTCCAGAAATAAAACCAGATACACCTACGAGGATCCTTAGCTCCATTGACAATGAAAAAGCAACGTCTCTGATACTCCAAGCCATAGGTGGCACGTTACAGCAGCTTTCAAGTCAATCTACTAGGGTAACGGCCTCAACAGGTGAGACTTGGCAAATCCAGGATAAGAAAGAGAAGCAGGATGCCATTCGTGACAAAACACAGGCTGATATGTTAAGCACTAACTATTGGTATGAGACTTTTAGGAACAGCGTGAGTTCAGGTATTCTGCGACGGAATACTTTGTTCACAAATCGAAGCGTCAACGGGTATGTTTACTTCGAATTGCCCCAAGATTACAGAGAATACATCAACCCCGAGCATAACGTGCTCATCGTGACCATCAGTACTCCCTCTGGCCCGAAGAGAGTACAATTCAAGCCGATTGAAGGTGAATAGCTAGGCACCAGCTTTTCTCCGCTAAAGAAACAAACAAGAGAAAAAGAATTCAGTAGAAGAGCCGATTGACATTGACAGGTGACAGTTTTACCTTTCCATCGTGCACCGTGCCCGCCGTTGACAAATTGGCGTGACCCGTGGAAAGCGGGATTGAGACCTCTGAATTCGCAAGAAGCGATGAAGGGGGTTTCTGCGTTCAAAGGAAATAGAAACGCGATATTGCGTTGTTCCACGTTATACGGCATTGCCGTTCGAGGAGTCCAAATGATCAGCATGAGACTTTTCCCCGACCAACCATTCGCTGAAACAGAAGAATTCCTAGGGAACCTCGCTCAAGGGGATCTGATCTCCCATGATCTGCATTTTGCCATCCAATTCAACCTCGCTCGAAACGATGTCATCAAGGGAAAGATCCTCGGTAACCCTTCTGCCTATGACAAGGTAGCCAAGCTCTTTCTCTTACCAGGTCCCCCTCTACAACTGCGATCTGAGTCAACGATCGACTTCGCAACTCAGTTTAGGAGCGACGAGGTTTTCTTGGAGAGTATTTCCCGCCCATACGCCGGTCTGGAAAGGAGCCCGGAAGCTGTCGGCGCAGTGGCAGAATTCCACCTTGGCAACCTAACTTTCACCACCGAACGTCCGTCAGCTGATATCTCCGGCCGGAAAGTGACTTTCCTCCTGACCGGTCCAACCATCGCTTGGGACGCCAGATGGGTAGCTGAGGTTTCTCACTCAGGTGAAAGGAAGATCATCTATCCTAACCCTAAGCTCGAATTGCAGAACGAGTCCCTGTTCGAGATTCAGATCCTTCCTAGGTTTTTCTACGCAACAACTCTCTCTTCGGAGGGTCATGCTCTTAACACCCATGTCCTCTCGGTACAATTCAGCACGGTCACATCAACCACAGAGCTGTCCGACAGCGATTTTCTTTCGCAAGCGAAATCGACCATAGACGACCTACTTTTGCTCTCGTCTCTCATTTCTCGTCGCTGGACAGCCTGGTATGCCTATCTTCTCGAAACACCTCGCCTGCTCGAGTGGCATCTCAAGAGAACGAGGGACTGCTCTTCCAAGGAACCGGAACACCACGAAACGTTGCTCGCACCCGGTCAAATACGCCCGTTCCTCACGAAGGCACTCCACCGCCTCCGCACTCTGCGCTCTCAACACTTCGATCTCTTCATGCCTATCGTCTATTGTGTCGCTGGCTCAGAGGCAAAGCATGTCGAAGAAAAGTTCACGTCCCTTTTCCTCGCTCTCGAGAGAATCAAGGATCTTTTCGCTCGATCGAATACCGCTTATAACCAGATACTCGCTGATCCAGAGTTTCACTCGCTCACTCGAAACATCTGCGATCTAGTCAGGCAGAATGTTGACTCCAAGGGACGTCGTAAGCTTTTTTACGAGAAGGTTCGCGAACTCAATCGACCTTCGTTCTTGTCGGTCCTGGAAGCCTTTCTTCAGAAACAAGATATCTTATGGAAGGACCTCTATCCCACTAATGCCACATTTTCGCTAATCAAGACTCGCGACAAGCTGTTTCACTCATCTGATATTATCGATCACCAAGAACTTATCCTTGAACTTTACCGATTGCGCGCTCTGGTCGAGCGATTGCTCTTATCGCTCCTAGGTTCACGAGACTTCTCCCGAGCGCCAATCAGCTATATCCACGACAACATTACCAAGACGAGGCCGAACGGCAACGCCGTATAACAAGGGCAGAGCCCGCGCCCCGTTAGCTGGCATTGGCAACCTATCACGACCCTCAACATGACTACCAAAATTTCCAAGGAATCACAGCAAGCCATCAGTGAGATCCTGAAAGCATCAGGTATCGAATTCTATAATAGCAAGAAGTCCAAAGGAACGGTGGTGATAAGAGGCGACCTGGTTTCGGAATTCGTTCAACGACCTGACTTGCTTGACCTAGTAGATGAAGGGTGCTTGAATATTTGGTCCACCGAGTTCAAAGGGCGAATCTTCACATTTGTGCAGAGCCGAGAAGACATGAAGGCCAGATATCGCGACTTTGGGCTTTTCCAGTACAACCAGCGGACAACCCTCTCGCGACTTCGAGAGCTCAGCAAGGAGATAATGCCAACTGAGGAGTCCCATGAAGATTGGTACCCCTGGAAATTCAAATACAAGCTTAGGAATCTTGACGACTACTATTCCACCCAAGAATGGGCTGAGCAGCGACGGAGATTCTATGAATCCAAGAGCAAGTATGCAAGATCCTGTCGCTCCTGTAATCAGTCCTTCGATGACGACGAGCAGCTTTTTCTCAATCTCCATCACAAAATCACCATCAAGAATGGAGGGACCAATAGCGTTCTTAATCTTGTCTCTCTTTGCGCAGCCTGCCACGCGCTCGTTCACTACGACAAGCGATTGTTGCTTGAATCACTATTCATTTTCTTTGCCGAGACAGGAAACATCGGCAGTGAAAAGATAAGACGCTCACTTCTTCAAAACGATGATGTCGTCACCAAGTTCGCTCCGAAGAGTTATTTGCAGCTATATGACCGCTTTCTCGAGAGAGCAAATCGCGTGGAGGCCAAGCTCTATTTCTTTCATAAATTCCAGGAAAGCTTCCGGTATTTTCGCGACAGGAGCTTGTACACATACGGTGCCTACTATTTCAAAGCCTCCAGACATCAGTCTCCGACGCTTCAGGATTCTTGGCCAACTGAGCCGCTCTCAAGCAATGAATCCATATACGATCTTTTTGTCATCTCAACTCTCATATACTCGCTAACCGATCGAATGTCCTACTTTGAACGGAAGATCGCAGAACTCATGGCAAAATCGAAAACCGAAGCCGATAAAGAAAAGAGCAAGGTCATCCGCAAATCTATAGATGCCGCCTCGCGATCGTTGGTGAACACCAAACAAGAATTGCAGCACCACCTGCTGCGACTCAAGGAATTCCTGGGCTCCGGGCATCTTGGCCCGTCCACTCTGCTCGACATTTCTACCCTTATCGACGCGAAGGCTCCATTCGCGATTGGCAGCTTCCTCGAGAAAGATCCATATGCGAAACCCAACACCCCGGCTAAGTTCGCATACTACGATTCAGCTATTGCTCGGCGCAAATCACTACTATCGGAGTTACGCGTTGCTTTCTTTCTCCCCAACCAGTCTACTGATGTCAACGCATCGCCGTTCGTGGAAACATTGCGGCATTGTGCCCAGGAGGCAGGCATTATGCTACCCTCGGACAATGTGTGATACGGGAGTAAGGAAGAGTCTATCCAATAGTCAAGAATAGTTGCCAGCGGCAGCTAACAAAAGGCAAGACGCGCTCCCTCAGTTGATAGAATGATTATAGGGGTCGCTCAATGCCCCGGACGTCATGTGGCACACGCATCGCACATGATCTACCTGAACTCATACATGCCGTTAATCTCGACGCGGGCTGGTCAAATCGCGGCTGCAAACCACGGAATACATCCCTTCGTTGATGGATCTTGCCGGCGCGAACCCGATTTCGAGTCGGATTACCCATCAATCTCAGCTCTCTGTCGGTTCAGGATATTTGCACCAAGGTTACTGGAAGGTGATATCGCAGTATATCTGACGAGGAAAGGTCGATACCCAGGATACCCAGACTCGCATTGGCGTTTTGTCGCAATGCTACAGGTTCTGCACAGATTCAGAACTCACCGCGCAGCAGCCGATTGGTATCTGGCGAACAATGTACCGTTGCCAAAGAACTGTATTGTACCTGGCAATCCTCCTTTGCCATTGGATCATACCCTTGGCGATCACCACGACTTACAGCAATGGGACGCAGTCTATCATGCGAGAGCATTGCTTTGTGGGACTTTTCTTGTGTGCCAAGCTCTGTACCGCGAACTGGATAATCCACCCGTTGTAACGGTAGCCATGATGCAGGCCGTGTTCGGAAGAATTCCTGGACTCCAAAACCCTGGATCAATTTCTCAGGATGAACTCGATAATTTCCGGAATGCGTGCGGCGCATAGCAAACGGCAAGCCGGCGCTCGCTCTCTGCAGAGGCACAGGAGAAACTGAGATTGGCTCAATTAAAAGAGCTAGCTCAATGCCGTGGCCCTTCATTTGAAAATAGGAGGTAGCAACACGGCACTGCAGCTTGCCGCAGACGTTATGCGCCACCGCGTGCCTGTCTAATAAGCATCACTTGAATCGCTATGAATATGTTCTCCAAATCCCTTGCGAAACTCACATTCGAGGATGTTGTCACCTTTTGCGGTCAAGGGATCAAGGGAAATCCAATCCTTGATTATAAATCCGATTTCCCCACCGATCTGGCAAAGACAATATCCGCTTTTGCAAATACATTCGGCGGCACGATCATAATTGGAGTGAACGAGATAGATGGTGTCCCCATGCTTCCATTCATTGGCATACCACACTCTCCTGGTCTCGAAGAGCGGGTTATGCAGATTTGTGTTGATTCGGTATTTCCGCCAATTGCTCCCGAGGTTGTTGTCTGCAAAAACGCAGAGCAGCGAGCATTTGTAGTGATCAGGATTCAAGAGAGCGAAGATACACCCCATGCTACCAACAGCAACACCAGAGCGTATGTGCGTACAGGGAACATCAGTAAACCTGAGGATGCTCTTTCATTCGAGCAACTCGAATGGCTCATGAACAGGCATCATAAATCGCTCTCCTTCAGGTCCGAATTACTTGACTCTGCCGAGTCTCATATCTCAAATTTGGTCAAATTTCAGAAAGCCGACTTCACGTTAGGAGTGCTCACAACCTTCTTCTCACCAATTTTCCCACACAGGCCAATCTTCCCATCGCCAGATTTCACTGCTCTCGTCGACAAGTTTCGAACGCAGAACAGGCGCACAGCTCGCTATTTCCCAGCCCCAGACGCGTGCCTCAGGCCGATCAAGGATGGCATGTACGCGTACACTCACATCGAGCGTACCCATTTCACCGAGTATTTCGAGATCACTAGATTTGGATCAATTTTCGCCAAGACAAACCTTTGTTTAACCCACCCACACGCCGATACGCGCGATCAGATAGAGATGAGTCGACTCCTTGATCTGCTGCACCTAGCGGCAACTTTTGCCTCCAGACTGTATCAAGCAGGAGATTACTGGGGTTCAACTCATTGGCAGGTGTCTCTTACTAGGCTCCTTGGTGCAAGGTTTTTGCCTATTTCCAACTACGTCGCCGACGAGCTTCCACCAGAGAAACTACAGGCGAACTTGACATTCAACAAGAATCTGTCGCCTCGCGACCTACGCGACACAGATTTTCTGAAGTTCGTCATTGCGGAGCTAGCGCAAGAAATCGCATGGGCATTCGGCTATTCCTACTCTCTCGACAGCTTGAAAGAAACTCTCGTTTGGTAGCGGCAAAAACAACAGCGTAGTGCTCCGAACTGAAGATGTATTTGCCTGTGGATCATGCGTTGTTCTTCCGCCCGCCACGTCAACGGCTGAACCACCTGCAGTTGTTTCTATCCTTCGATATCCCAATATTCGCAGCATCAAATTAGTGACCCAGAGTCCTAGAGACCATCGAGTCCAAGAGATCTAAGCCACACCGGCGCTCAATTGCCCGCTGACGGCTTAGGTCTTTTCATCCACATACCCGGATTGAACATGGACTCGTTCGAGGACTACAAACGGACCCGGCTCCCGTACGCGACGCCACTCCGAATCCCCAAGCGTTCGAAGGAAGTCTTGCTCAACAACCACGGAAACGTACGTGCGGTCATCCAGAACGGGGTGATCCTGATCCAGACCAAAAAGCTGAAAGGCAATCAGAGGGAACTGGCCCGCATCAATACGAATGTCTCACCAGTGACAATCGAGCTACTGATCGAAGGGACCGAAAGCGATTAGAAAAACGGAGGGCAATTACAAGTTATCGTGTAGAAGGAACAACAACTGCTTTCAATTGCCACGCACCATCCTGCCAGATTCTTTTTCCCGCCTTAACCTAATCCGCGACTTCTTGCTTTGGTCCCCCTGAGCGAAGCTCCATGCTCTTTCCAAGCTGCTGAGCCGAAGGGTCTCTTGGGCGGATCCGAACCGCTTGCTGCGGTTCGAACTCCCCTTCCGCTTTTTCAGAGCGGACAATAAAATGCACAAGTGGTACTATCAGGGAACCAGAAGGTAGATCAAGTTGAAAAGGTCTACGATACTAGGAAGGCTGCTAAACTCCAGTTCGAGCGCGTCAACTCTGCCCATCGCCACCGAAATCGCTGGCGCTGTGCGGTGGCAGCATTGCTCGCGGGTTTTGCGCCAAAAGCGCATCCGCCTCAGGCGGACATTTCGGTGCAGCCGCGCTCTTGATGTCGAGTCGACTCCGCCCATCGCTACCAAAATCGATGGGGGGGCGGGAGGACGGCTTTCTGCCGCGGGTTTTGATTTCGGCCAGTTTCATTACTCTCGATCGGTAATCCATTCCTTACGGTCGAAATCAACGGCTCGTGCGGAGGATGACTTATCACGTGCGTTTCGATTTTGGCGTCCTCTTTCTTTTTGCCTATTTTCTTTCTGGACGAGCAGAAAGAAAATAGGCTCACAGCAAAAAAAACTAGATTATTATGTCCTCATCCCCTCCCTCACTCTCCCTTCAACCCAAATCTCTTCTTCATCTCCTCGCTGAGTTCGAGCTTTCCGACTAGTACCCCGGCCTCTGCTATCTCGGACTTCTTGATCTTTACCGCTGGGTAGTCCCGGTATTTGTTGGCGGCACCGAGTTCTAGCGTCCTTTGGGAAATCTTTGTCACAACCCTGACCAGACGCCGCCCGTCTCTCAACCGTACCGCCACAACATCGCCAGGCTTCGGCGCCTTCCCCTCCTCAAATACACAAATGTTGCCGGGGTGGACTGCAATCGGCTCGGCGTTCACCAAAACGTCTCCGTCAACTTCAAGTGAGAAACAACCATCCGTGAAGAACGGCACAACGGCTCCGGAGCGGATTCCCTTGCTGTCGAAGGATTCCTTCCCGTCAAGGCTTACTCGTATCCTTCCAACAAATCGCGCCCCCCTGCTCCCCCGCCCCGCCTCGTAGCCCACATCTTGCTCCCTGATCAGCCCTGTTCCCTCCGCAGGCTTGGGCTTCCCAGTCATCAGCCATTCAACGTCACATCCCAGCTTTATCAACTTCTGAAGCACCGGGGTCCCCGGCTCCCTTCGGTCGGAAAGATATTGCTGCAGGCTCGGCGGACTCATCCTCATCGCCTTGGCAAATTCCTTGATGGAGCCGAATTTCTCTAGCCCAAACTCCCTTAGTCTCTCGCCTATACTCAACCTTTTCCCCTTTGTAAGTTGACGATTGTCAACTTTGCTATTGACAGAAAGTAATCAATTGACTACTTTCTCCGTTACAGCCAAACCGGGCCATTCCGTGACCGAAAAAATATGGGGAAAAGACCCCCAAGAATCAAACGTGACTGCTATCGAAGTGCCCCTTTTCTGCAAAGAATCATCAACCACAGGAGACGCGGTCGAGGTAGATTTCTGAAAGCGGCTGTAAAGCCTGTGATTCGGCAACTCTGCGGGTGTCCGAGAGACCATCGAGTCCGAGTGACCTAAGCCAGGAAGGATCAACGCTTCGCCTTCAGGCTTAGGTTTTCTCATCATCGGGATAGGATTTGGACATCAGGCTCCGGGACTCGGCAGAAGCTGAGATCATAGGACTTTCTTCGGCGCTTCAAAGGATCAAAGCCAAGGTTCCTCGCCTTGCAGCGGATTCTGGTCCGCTTGTGATCATCGGCGAGACCGGTGTAGGTAAGGCTCTCCTGGCTAAGATCGTCCACGCAAGTAGTCCACGGCGGGACTATCCGCTGGAGTCGATGAACTTCTCGCTTTTGAGTGAAAGAGAACAAAGGATCGGTTTGTTGGGCGGCGGACCACCCGAACTGACTACCACTCGACGCAGCCTCCTCGAATCGCCTACAACGATCGTGCTGAAACATTTCGACAACGCCAACTCCTTTTTGCAGGAGAAACTTGTGGAAGCATTCACCACACGTAGGGTAGTGCGACTTGGATCGGGCGAATGGCATGCTGTTTGTTCTCGGATCATTCTGACATTCAGGAAATCGTTACCTCGTCTTTTGCATGAGGGCAGCATATCCGCGCCTCTTCACGAGATCATCACACGGTTTAACCGCGTTCATTTGCCGCCGCTTCGCGAACGGAAAGAAGACATTGTGCTCTTGGCCGAACACTTCGTCCGTGAATTCTATGAGAACCCTCATCGGCTCGTGAACGGAATCTTCAAACACATCCAAGGCTTTGACAGAAACGGCCGGATTGAGAGAGATCTCGCCGCCGAGTTGATCAAGCAGAAATGGGAGGACAATGTCACTCAGCTCAAAGCGTACGTTCGCGCACTCATCTTGCCGTCGTACGATGATGCTTACCGTGACATCGAAAAACTCGAGGCAGTCAAAATGGTGCTTCTCACCGAAGAGGGAAAAGAGTTCTCGCTGCGCGAATCATTGTCAAAGGTCGAGCTAGCAATCATCGATCGTGCATTGGACAAGTATCACGGAAATCGAGCTAAGGTGGGTCAGATGCTGGGCCTCAGCGAGCGCGCGGTTCGCCGACGATCACCGTGATCTGGCTATTCACGACTCACGATTCACTCTTTTCACTTTTTACGACTTACGGTTTACGACTCACGAATTACCACCAACTAACCACCACCTCTAATAGTCGGCGAAAATGCCTGCTTGTATCCGGAACCGAAGCTCTTTAATTACTGCCCAGATCAACGATCATTCAGCGGCGAACCCATCAAGAGAGCGAAAGCCAAGAGATGGCACGAGATAACAACGATTTTGAAAAAGACGTTTATCCCATAACCAACTCTTCTAGAAAGCGCAGTTATTCGGCCATTCACGGCAAAACGACGCCTTCTAGAAGAATTTTTTTCAACAACGGACTCCATTGAACCGACAACCCCAGCAAGACAGTAAGACTCTCGCTGTCCAAATGTTTCTGGCGTTCCTCAAGAAACAAGGAGCGTCAGACAGAACTCTCAAAGCTTATCTCTCAGATCTTCACACGTTCTTCGCGCATATGAATCTGAACCTAACAAATCTGGACACGGCGGCTCTCGGTGCGATTCGCACGGAAGATATCGAGACCTTCATTGGGGATCTCGCATCACGAAATCTCAGGCTCTCAACTATCAAACGAAGGGTGGCAGCAGTTCGCACATACTTCCGATTCCTCTTCGATCAAGGCCTCATCGGCAACAACCCGGCGAGAGTGGTCACGGTCAAGCCAATACGTGAGGACGGGCTATCATCTCAACAGATCTTGTCGATCTTCGCGTACCTCTCACAGCGTCAGCAATCGTACGACGAATGGGAGTCGCTGAGATATCGAAGAGACGAACTCATCCTGTTGCTTATGATCTTCTATGGTGTCCATCAATACCAGGTACGTAGCTTGAAGCTCTCTGCCATTCAACACTCAGGCAAACGGCTCGCACTGAAGATCGGCAGGAACGAAACCTCCACACTTGACGGATTCGTGCTACAAAAGCTTCGCGCATACCTGGATGGCAGGAATTCAAATGTCGACCCGTTATTTCTTGAGGTAGCAAAACGGAAACCGATAGGCTACGGAAGTCTTCGAGCCATCTTCGCGGAACTTGATTCTGCACTCGGTCTCAAGTGTACGCCGAAATCGCTCCACACGACCTTTCAGTCCCTGCAGCAGAATCCCGAAGAACGCAGGAAACTCCTCAATTCCATTGCTATGAAAGGCCCATCGAATGCGCTTTAGAAACACGGTCGAAAACTCTGGCTTCACTCAAAAAAACCAGCTTGTCCGCCGTCTGTTTCGACGAGTTGCAAAGTCACATTTTATGAAATTCTCAGTGTCAATATCGACTTTGCGTCTTCTGCGACTTTGCGAGAGACTTTTGAGCCGGGTCCCTAGGCTAATGGCAAGGCTCGTCGTGGCCTCTCTCTTCATTCTTGGTCTACTGATGCCTCTGGATGGCTGCGAATTGCCGTCTTCAGCCGATGATCCAGGTCTTGTCAGCAACCTGCGGTTTTCACCGAGCGCCTTCGATTCATTCAAGTCATATGCGGAGATCCGATACACTCTCAAGTTGCCGGCGCAGGTGAGCATCTACATTCTCACCAGAGATTCAGATGGATCGGAATTTCTTGTGAAGACGCTCGCACAGAACGTCGATGAAACGAAGGGATCACACTCGCACACGTGGCTCGGAGATTCAAACCAGGGGCACTTCGCCCCAACGGGTACATACATTGGCGTCGTCGAGATACGACAGCGACAATTCGAGACGACTGTCTTGATTTTCCACTTCTGAAAGAGAGATCATAATCTGCCCGCATGGTAGGGCGAAATCAATTCTCAAACGTTAAGGAGGTCACCATGTCCGCAACCATCTATCCCAAGTTTGTTCGAACCCTCGATGTCCTGAGTTGGGCAATATTCGCCGCAGCCTTGATCCTGCTCGCTCTTGCCTTGATCTCCGGATGCGGGACCAACGGCGCTCTCAGCGAGTCATCGAACGTCCCACCAATCCCGGATTACGTTTTCGAGGCAACCGGAGAGGAATTCCTCATCTCTGCTCTCGATGAGATCAACAGCATCTCTGATCTGACAAGTCTGAACGGATCCTTCACCGGCGTGGATCTCATCTCACCACTTCCGTCACCAAATGGCAAACGAGTCCTGGCCAAGACCGGAACAGACACGGTCTACGTCTATGGAGAGGTTACTCCGGAGGGATACGGTGCGGTCGTCACAGAACGTTTTGCCCATCCGAAAGGGCTGTTGCTCATCACGGTGAGAAAGACGTACGGCAGGGAAGACGGGCATGCGGTCACTCAGACCAAGCGTTACATCTCAAACTCAGATCTGCTGAGCGACAATCCGCAGTACGCGAACACAACCGAGCTGTATGCTTGTTCCGTGGACACGATCGTAACGAGAGTGCTGCGCAACGAAACCCTCGAGACGTATACGTTCCGGCTCCCTGTCATTACCCGCATGGTCAACCCGCTGGACGGATCGATCCGAGTGACAACCCGATATGGTGCCGGCGGCGCCGTCGTTTCTGAAGTCAGGGATGGGGATGGTAACCTCATTCAACTCCGCCGCACCAACGGACTCGCCGACGGCAGCCTCGTGGTTCGAACGGAGTTCCCTGACGGAACCTGGAGGCAGATTCGAACGCGAGGCCAAGCAGACGGCTCTATCCTTCGTGAAGTGACTTCTAGCCCATGAAGAACCCGCTGTCACTGCCACGTCCCCCTTTTCTCAAGGGGGACGCGTTCCGCATCGCGAATCTCACAGCGGAACGCCGGGGGTCGTAACAAAACACTCTTGTCTCGGATTGCCGCGCCCTCTGTGCTCCTGTCCCGTAGGGGCTCCAGTTCTTTGTGTTTTGAAAACGTTCTTGCTTCAACTTGTTGTGCATTATCTCTGCCCAGCGCCACCACTATGTCCCCCTTTGCGTTTTCTGCATCCCGCTGCTGTCTAGCGGGACCCAAGGGGGACGCGTTCCGGTTCACGAATCTCAAAGCGGAACGCAGGGGGTCGAATCTTTCGTCGAGCGAAGCACAGTGACCATTCAAAGCAAGAACACTTTGAGGCTGTCCAAAAAAGGAGATTGTCATTCTGAAGGAGCGAAGCGACTGAAGAATCTGCTTTTTTCAATCAGATTTTTTGTCCCTGCAAAAAGCAGCGGGACTCAGAATGACTTTTCGGACGGCCTCGCGTTCCCATTGATCGGGACGCAGAGGGTCGAAACCTTGATCGAGCGAAATACAGCGACCATTCAATGCGAGAACACTTTGTCCCCCTTACCAAGGGGGACGCGTTCCGCATCGCGAATCTCAACGCGGAACGCAGGGGGTGGAATTCCAATGACCAAGCTGCTTCTCATACTGCTGATATTCTCTCGGGGGATCCTGGTCGGCCAAGCTGTTCCTGCTTTACTCCCTGGGGCAGGGACAGTCCCGATCGGGATAGATTCAGTGAGCTCAACTCTCGATAGTCTGGAGTTAGTTGTGCTCGAACTAGACATCCAGAAGGCCCAAGAGAAAGTACAACAAACGGATTTCTGGAGACGAATCATTCCACAGATTCACGTCTCCGCGAGCTTCGGGGTCCACGACGTGTTGTCTATTGATCCGATGACGTATGTTCCGTACGTCATCCCAAAAGACGCATATCGACTAACCATCGGCTTCTCATTGAATAGCGTTCTGAACTCCGCCGAACACGCTGTGGCTCTTCTTGATCTGGAAAAGCTGAAAACGGCGTACGAATACCGACGGCTCGAACAGGTCAACGTTCGTGGGATCATCGAACTGCAATCGGCTGCAATTGAGGAAGAGCTGAAGAAGGTCGTGGAGGAAGAGCGTCTGCAGGAACAGATTGTTCAGTTTATGCAGACGAAGTTTGACCTTGGCAAAGCAGAGTTCGACGCTCTGACGAGAATGAAACTTGAGCTCCTGACAACTCAAAAGACTATCCTGCGGCTCTTGCACCAGAGGCATCAACTGCAGTTGAAACAACAAGGGGGAATTCCGAAATGAGGCTCGCTCTACTGTTTCTATCATCGATCATTTGGCTCGACTCGCTCTCTGTTGCTCAAACACTGCTCATCCACCACATCGATGTCGGCCAGGGCGACGCCACACTTATCCAGGTCTGGCGCGGCAAGACAGTGCTTATCGACGCCGGTAACGTAGGAAAGGGGAAGAACGCCGTTCTCCCATATCTCTCCGGCCTGGGCATCACCTCCCTTGACTACCTCATTGCCTCCCACTACCACGCAGATCATATCGGAGGCCTCCCTGAAGTGATTGAAGGTCTATCGGCTGACAGCGTCCGGGAAGTGTACGACCGCGGTTCTGTCGAACCACTACCAGCATCAACGACATTCACAAAATACTGGGAAGCGGTAGACCGAACGCCTAAGCGGTCAACAATCACCGTTGGACAGACTCTGTCGCTCTCCAACCGCATTACACTACGTTGCGTAGCTGTAAACGGAACCGTCGCGGACTACGGTCCGGTCCCGGGAAGCAGCAGAGATGAGAACGACCTCAGTATCGCTTGGGTGCTCACATTGGTGCAATCAGCTAATGACAGGATCTTCACCTTCAGATATTTCACGGGCGGCGACTGCGGCGGCTCAGGCGGGAACTACGCTGACCTCGAGACTCCATTGTCTGCGATTGTGGCTGACATCGATGCGATGAAAATCAATCACCACGGAAGTCGCTATTCCACGAACCGGACGTTTCTTGACAGTCTCCGCCCGGAGGCAGTTGTGGTCTCAGTCGGAGACCGAAATCGCTATGGTCACCCTGCACAGGAAACGCTTGACCGCTTGCAGAACGCCATTTCTGTCCGGCACATCTATCAGACTCAAAATGGAAGCGGGGCATCCACTCAGAAAGTGAAGGTGCTCGGAACACTCACGATCGCAGTGTACGATTCATTCTATGTCGTCCTTGCTGATACCTTTCGCCTTACACGCGGACCAGCTCGCGCAAAGACCAATCATCTGACCAACGTGACGACGGAGGAAAACAATAGAAAGGCAACGAGCGAAACAAGGATGACGGTCGAAGGGCAGAAGGTATGCCTCACAGTGTACGAGCCTTGTTTCATCACCATCAGGCTCTACAGTATTCTCGGCCAGGTTGTCTCTGACATCGCGAGTGGATATTATCCGCGCGGAGAATACGTGTTCAATCTTCGAGATCAGAAACTATCGTCCGCCGCCTATTTCTTACGCCTGAGCACTCCATCCGAAGTCGTTGTAAGGAAGGTCATCGTTCTCGATTGACGGAAGCAAAGGAAGATGATCAATGGCGCAAAACAAATCATTGGCGCTGTGCCCGGCATCCACCTCGACCCACTCCTGCTTGTTCAATCACAATCGGGGGAATCGACAGGATTCATTATGATAGGCTACCAGCGACACACCGGTCTCGAGCAGTCGGCGCCTTCGACGTTTTTCGATCTGTTCTTCTTTCGAGGTCCGGAGATCTACGACTGCGCCCGGATGAACCAGGACGTGCGGTTTCAGCTTCAGCTCGATGTAGCGTTGGAGACATTCAGAAGACACCGGACTGACCACGGGGCCCTCGTCTACCTCTTCACCTCCTCCGCAGATGATCTTCGCCGCTTTCAATCGACACTCTACTACGAGCCATGCCTCAAAATCCAATTGGAGGGTCTCTCTCGAAAACGGATCAGCCTGCTCCTCAAAACCACTGGCTGCCAAAGAGGAATCATTGAATGCAACGGGTTCGACGATCTTGCACCTTCTGTTGATCTCCAAGAAATCAGCTCATTTGACGATATCGCGCAGTATCGACCTCCTCTCAAACGCGGTCGCCTGTTGCTGTATGACATCGAGAAGAACAAGGAGCTTGTGAGCCAGAGACATACTCATGACCCCTCACGCCTTTCGCTGGATCTAAAAGCTTCGCCTAATCCAAAACGGCCGGAGATAGATAGCCACTATTCCACCACTCCACCATTCCATCCTGGTGACATCCCGGCACCGACCGGAACTGATCACGACGCTGAAGCAGTCGACGAGAAAGAAGCCGCAGAATTCGCTCAGTTCCTCAAAAGGATACTGGATTCCCCTCCTACGCTTGAACCTCAGGCCAGCCAAGTGGAGGAACCGGGTCCACAACAAACACCACGGCCACGATTCATCATCGCACGGCACGACGACAAAAGAGACTCGGAGATTACGGCTGATGCACAAAGTGGAAGCACAGGACACAAGAGATCCACGGCTTCAGCAAGAAAGACGCATCCCAGAAAACCCAGGGTCAGACGATCGATTCCCCTGAGTGTGGAGAAAGAGGTAACTACAGACCAGAAGCATGAGAGCCCAACGGAAACCGGCCCTCCTTCGACCGAGCCGCGCCCTCCCGTACAATCGAACGCGACCCCGAGTCACACTGACTACGTCCGTCTCTTTGAACGCCTTCTTCGATCGTATCGCCAGCAGGTGTTCGACTGCTTCGGGAGCAAGTCTGAAACCATCATCTCCGAGGCAGAACATAAGGTTCGATTTCTCACGCCCGAATTCAACCTTCACGACCTCAAGAGCGAAACGGCAATAGTGGTTCTCGACCTTGTCGAAACCCTCATAAACGATGCACCGCTGTTCAAGAAATCAAAGCTCCGACAGGCTGCGCTCACACTCGTCGCCGATGTGTACAACCGACATTACGAGCTCCTGGAGCAGCATCAGGCGATTGACAAGGTAGAGCAGTCTTACTATCGCCTCAAGAGGTGAAGGTTGGAATGAAATGGTTTCATCACGAGTGCGCTGCAAGACACGATCCGAAACTTCAGATTCTGGGCGCGACGCACAGAGCCGAAGGTCTCGGCATATTTTGGGGGCTTCTAGAGGAGATTGGACATCACTCGGACACATTTCACCTCAAGATCCTGGGTATCTCGGAAGAAATCGATCAGCGGTTCTTGAGTTTCCTGCAGGAACCGCTAGAAAAGCGTAAGGTCTTTGGTGATGCATTCATCGATCCTGGCAGAATACCGAGGCTGCCTATGAAGATCCTGGCGAAAAACCTCTTCACTACTCGACGGAGACTTGTGGAAGTGATCAACACTTGTGTAGGAGTTGGGCTCTTCGACTCCCGTAAGTGGTCGGAGTTCAACGTCCTCCATAGCTCTTCGTTCGAACAACGTGCGGATGACTACACGCGACGTCTGCAACGCCGCCACACCCTGAGCACTGGCGAAGCGTCCACAGGTCTTCGAACACTGTCCGAACAGCATCCGAACACTGTACCGATTCAAGCCGCATCAACTCCGGACTCGAGCCGAACCAAATCGGAAAAAGAGTCCCCAGAAACAGAAGCAGAACAGATACAGATAAGAGAGAGAACAGATTCAGAAACAGAAGTACTTGTCATACACGCTGGTGATGTGAACAAGTTATCCACAACTGTACAGCAAGGATCCCTGAGCACTCAGTCAGGTCTTGTCGATCTTTCGGAGGAAGAGCTTGAGGCATACTGCAACAAGTTTCGTCTGATCCTGGCAAGCTGGAACGAAGAGGGGGTGAGCAAGTTCGACTGGAATCCAACTGATACCGAGCTCAGGAAGCTTTTCTACGGAGGTGAGCGCAACCACAAGGTTGACCTGTGCTATCTCGCCTACAATCTGCTCGGCGAAAACGTCCACTATGCTGAGATCGTGCTCCGGGCGTTACGACTGATGCTCAGGGCGAGCGAGAAGACCCGAATCGTCAATCCCCTTGGTTGGATGTGGACTTGCCTCCACGGAAATGGGGATGGCACTCCTCCGTGGGTCCAACTTCTCGCAGCGGATGAGGAACGCAGTCTCCGCTCTCCCACACGAAGACGATTCACTCGACACGAAGATCAATGACCGCTTGATGCTCAGGCCTATGATGTCGCGAAATCACAACGCTGGAGGTTCCATAATGTTCCCCGACTCTTTTGCCCGTGAAATTGCCACAGATCTTGTCAACACACTTTCGGGCATGTGCGAACGCATCGAGATCGCTGGTTCACTGCGAAGACTCAAGCCTCACGTGAACGATATCGACATCATCGCGATTCCGAAGTTCATCCAACTCGCCGATGAGAGCCTCTTTGGGGAGCCTCTTCACGACAATTTGTTGGACAAGCGGCTTGCAGAGATGTGCCTGCGAGGACAACTCTCCCTGGAGGCAAACGGCTCCAAGATCAAGCGCTTTCTGATCACCGTCGATGGCGACGTGGTCCCGATCGACATCTACACGGCTACCGTGGAAACCTGGTGGACTCTGCTGCTGATTCGCACCGGGAGCCGCAACCACAACATCAAACTCGCCCGCCGGGCGCTGGAGCTGCAAATGCATCTGAAGGCGGACGGCAGCGGTTTACTAGACCCCACAGGAAAACCACTTCCGATTCAGAGTGAACAGGACCTCTTCCGTCACTTGGGATTGTCGTATCGGCCGCCGGAGGAGAGAGAATGACTGTCACCGCAACCATCACAAGACAGAAAACCGTTCGAAGTGCCGTCCAAGTGATCATTCAATCCTGGTCGCAGAGGCTGGAGATCGATCAGGTTACCGACGACTCGGTTGTAACGGAATTCGATCTCGAACTACTGGGCAAGGTATTCTTGAACTACCTGGGGAGAATTTCTGGCGGAAACGCAAAAAGCGGCTCGCGCTTATCGGGCCCTTCATCCATCGCGATCTAATGACGACCCCGACCCACATAACGTTCGCTGAGTTTCTTTATCTGCTCGTCCTCACCACGACGGGCGTAGCACTGAATGCGCTCAACGCAGCAATCATTGCGCTCGCATCCGTCTTACCCGATATCGATACCGGCGCCAGCTTCACCGGCAAAGCGCTTCCTTTTTTCTCGCACAGAATTGAGCGAAAATTCGGACATCGAACACTGACTCATTCTGCCGTAGCCGTTGTCTCCATCAGTATCGTCCTTCTTCCGTTGTTCTTCATTGATTCAGGTCTCTACCTCTGCTTTCTTGCCGGCTACGCATCGCATCCTTTTCTCGACACAATGACCGTCCACGGCGTGAAGCTTTTCTATCCCTTTTCCACTGTCAAGTGCGTCTTCCCATTGGAAGTCAACAACCCGCATCGATACCGCCTCCAGACGGGATCGAAAATGGACAAGGCCCTGGGACTCTTTTTCCTTACTGGCTGCATTCCAGCCTATCTCATCGCCCATCAGGGATATGAACGCTTCATCCGAGCCACGCAAAAGAATATCGAATCCGCCGTCAGGGACTACAATGAGTTCTCGAAGGATCATTTTGTGTTTGCAGATGTTGTCGCCTACGATATGATGACGAAGGAGAAGCTCAAAGGATCCTTTGAAATCGTCGGAACATTGGATGACCATACTTTGCTGTTCAGAGCCAATGATGGACGTGTCCACCCCCTCGGACGCGAATACGATGCCGATTACGTCGCAGAAGAAGTCATCTGCCGCAAGGGCGGTCCCGCTCACATCACAGTCCGATCCGTCGATATGAGCAATCAGCTGCTTGCTCAAGTGCGGCTTTATCTCAACGAAAGTTCTGAATACAATCTTTTCGGCGCTCTAAGTTCAAGCGACCCCATCTTCATACCCCAAGAGAGCCGGACATTTGCCCCAATCTCTGGATCCTTCAGCAACATCAAATTTAACTACGCCACGTATGATGATATCCAGAGACTGAACCTCGAGAATCTCTTTGTGACAAAAGGCACCTTGACCATTCGCACTGTCCTCCTCGGTGACACCCTGGCCGTGCCTTACGGCATCAAATCGCTGCAGATACCAAGCGCTTCTCAACCTGCCCGTGACGGCGAGATCTCAACCATCGGCTCATTCTTCGCACAGGTCGCTTTTCAGATTGACCAAAAGGAGGCAATTCAGATCCTCCATCAGAAGGGAGACACGGTTCAGGAGGGATCCGTACTTGTGAAACGAGATCTTGCCACCTTCTACGATCAGCAGATAGAACTGACACAACAGAAAATAGCTTCACTTGAGCAAGAGCAGGAATATCAGCTCGCCGATCTGGACCAAAGACTCTCTCGAGCAAGAGCCACCGTCCAAGAAGACTCGCTTGGGCATGTGGAGGCCGAGAAACAACACGCTAGTGGATATCTCAGTAAGCTTTCCCTGGATGAACTTGAAAAGAAACGCCTTGAGTCTCGAGCTACATATAATCATTTGTTGTCGGCCACAAGCAGAATTGAAAACAAGTTTCTCCTCCAAGTCCGAAAGTTGAGGAATGATCTGAACGAACTCCGGTCCAAGGAACGAGCAGCAGAGCGGCAATCCGAGCTCCGTTCAACGGCGACTGGAGTCGTCCATGATGTTCGTCAGCTCTATCACAATAATAAGCTCCAAATAACATTCGTCATCAAGCGTCTTTCAACAACGTCCAATTGAACACCTTGAACATCGACCTAAGAAACGACCCGACCTTCTTCGGCAGAAATGATGAGTTGTATCAACTCGTCAGAAATCTGCAACGGGGGAGACACTCGCTTGTCACTGGCGAGAAGGGAATCGGCAAGAGCCGTCTCATGATGGAAGCAAAAGCCATCCTTGAGGGGAAGACAAGGCGAATCGACTTCTCGGCCAACGTCATTACGCAGCTTAAGGGCCATTTGGGGATTCGTCTCCGCTCTGATCAATACAAGGTCATCTGGATCGACCGAGCAAGCCCGCTGGGCGACTGTTTGAACGAAATGTGCTACAAACTTCATCTGAATCACGATCTACAAATCGAAGTGGAGTCTGCAGACCAGGGAGACTGGACGGCCTTGAAAAAGCGTCTGAGGGGACTCGGCAGCGTGAAGCTTCAGGACCTGGTTCTCGAGAGTCTTTCCAAATCGGTTAAACCGTATCTCGTCTTCTTTGACAGCTTGGACAGAATCACCCCCACACACCAACAGTTCATCGAGAGGTTTCTGACCGTCTCCGTTGTATGCGCAGGGACTGTTCAACAAAAGGAGGCGTACCATTTTCGGAAGATCTGGTCTTCATTCAGCGTGATCGAACTCGGGCCGTTGCCGGAGACAGTATGCTCGCAGTTGATACGGTACTTCATCGAGAACTACCCGATTCATGTCCTTGAGGCCGATCTCTATGAGCGTGAAATCCTCAAGTCTGCCAACGGCAATCCGTTTCACATCAAGAACATCATCTGGCATGGTCTGAAAGAGAAATATGTCCAGACCGAAGAGATCCGCAAACTCCGGCAATTCGAGCATGGCGAATACTTCAATATGGGGCCGATTTACATCTTCGGAGTAAGCATCTTCACACTCTTCAAGATCTTCTCCCTTGGTACGAGCAATCGAGAATTCTACATCTACTTCTCAGCCTTGGGCTTCATGGCATATTTGATATTTCGCGTATTCAGAGCATTCTTCATCTTCAGGCCTCAGAAATATAAGTGAAGAAGAATGTTGAACTTCATCGGATTGATGCATAATGTCTGAGCAATTTGTGCAGAGGGATACTTCTGACGTCTCGACCGTATTGATATCACAGCTCGAGGATCTCAATCGAGAAGTGATGAAGTCTGTTCTGACGTATGGCGAAATGAGCATGTCCGAAAGCCAATTCAGAGCGTTTCGCAAGGTTGTTCTTGATCTCTATGGTGGGAATGGAATACAGCGAAAGGTGCGGGAGCTTGTAGCAAGAATTCTGGTGCGCGGATCGGACCGGGCCGGTGTCCTCAGAAAAGGGGGACAAACCGATGGCAAGGGGGTGGTGACTATGACGTGAAGCCAGCAACGGATCAATCATCCGATCCCGAATTTCTCGTCGTAGACGGTCCTGAGCTATCTCAGGAGGAAATGGAAGGTATTGCCGAGCTTGTCGCGAGCATGATATTCGAGACTCTCAAGGCAACAGGGTTCACCAAGACTGAATTTCACAGGTCAGGAAAGGGCAAGACGCGATGACACAGCAAGCACCCACGCAGCGGTTCAAACCTGCCGTTGGCTATGTTCGATGTTCCACCGACATGCAGGAGGAAAGTCCGGAACAGCAAAAGAAGGAAATCCTCGCCTTTGCAGCCAGAAGTGAATACGAGGTGGTTGAATGGTTCGAAGACTTCGGAAAGTCGGGAACAACATTTGAAGAGCGGCCTGCATTCCGAAGGCTCAGGGAGCGTGTAGAAAACAAGCCGAACTTTGAGGCTGTCATCTGTTATGACGAGTCTCGCTGGGGGCGTGCAATAGATGCTGAGGAAAATACTTTCTGGCGAGTCTATTTCCGCAAGCGCGGTGTTGATGTTGTCCTTGTGAAGACATCGGTCGATCCAAAGAACGATTTTGCGCCGATGCTCAAGGCCTTTGAAGGAGTGCAGGCATCTCAGTACAGCAAGAAACTGTCCGAGTTGACAATGAGAGGTTCAATGAACAATGGAGTCTATTCCAGTGGTGGGACCGCGCCCTACGGTTATGAACGGATCGCAGTCAATCTGAGGACGGGCTCCGAAAGAAAGCTCCAACAAGGGGAATGGTGCGTACGCAGGCAAGAAAAGGTCAAATGGGTTTTGGGTCACAAAAAGGAGATCGAAACGGTCAGGTACATTTTCGAACAGCGTGCTAAGGGGCTTGCATACATTCAGATCGTCAAGAAGCTCAATGAAAGCGGGGTGCCTTGTCCTCGGAGAGGCCGTTGGAGAAACCTCGACAGAAAATGGAGCACAGTCACCATAAAGACAATCCTGGAGAACCCTGCCTACTATGGAGCTCGGGTCTATAACAAAATGTCTTCCAGCAGGATCGTTGCCCAGCTCAAGGGGCGCAACACGAAACCGTACTCAAGTTATCCCTCCTGGAAAAATGATCGAGGTGAGTGGATTATTGTAGAAAAAGCTCACGCGCCGGTGGTGACCAAGGAATTGTGGGAAAAAGCCAATGTACCTTTGAGGTGCATTTCGGGAAGAAGGGAAAGGGGCTACAAATTCACCACGCCTTATCTTCTTACGGGCTTGGTGTACTGTTCTTCCTGCGGGTTTGCCTTCCAGGGGTCGTCTACAAAAGCTCGAGGTAAGAAGTACTACAGATATATCGATGGGGGGTGGCACAACAAAAGAGTCTGTTCACACTTGGGGATCCCCAGAGAGCAACTTGAGGATTTCGCAGTGAAGGCGGTGAAGGAGACCATTGCCGATCCAACTCTTGTCAACAAGATAGAAGAGAATCTTGTGAACTTGATGAAGAATGAACCGAATCAAAGAAAGGAGGATGTCAAGAGAATCGAGTCGGAACTAGCTGAAATCGCTCTGAAGAAACACAACCTGATTCAGGCAATCGAGCTTGGGAAGAACGGAGTTGCCCTTGAGATCCTCATCAATCGGCTCGGTGAATTGCAGCAGAGTGAACTGCTGCTTCAGAAAAAGGTGATCGAGATCCAATCTAAGCTGGATAATGCCCAGATCCATCTTGGTGATTGGTCAGACGCAGTAGCGCGATTTGTGTTGGATTTTGAGAAAGAATTCCAGAAGGCTCCTATCGAAGATCGAAAGAGCCTCATCAAGAAATGTATATCACGAATTATCGTTGAGAGGGAGGAGGGATTGGCAAGATTCTACGTCCGCCGCATTCCAGCCGTCACCCCCGAACTTCAGAGGCTATTCCAGCCCGCCGAAAACCCCCGCGACGTTGTGAGTTCTGTAAGTGCCCGGAACAGGACTTGAACCTGCACGACCTTGCGGCCACTAGCTCCTGAAGCTAGCGCGTCTGCCAGTTTCGCCATCCGGGCATCGCGAGTTACTGACGAGAATCCCCGCCTCATCAGCGGGGACAATTTAAATATACGGACAACGTCGCGCATTTTCAACCGCTGCAGTATTCCGATGAACGTTTGCCTTAGCGCAATGAGTGCATACTCCGCTATTCGTCTATGTCCAGTTCCTGCTTCAACTTACCTTGCTTGTCGAGGCTTTTCTGGGTATATTGGCTCGGAATTCCAGTCTGAGAAAGAGGCACAGTTTTGGTATCGTTTACGCAAAGCCGACTTCAATCGCTTTTTGACCGTTTTGAGGGAAAGCGAATAGCTGTCGTTGGCGACTTAATGCTGGATCGCTACTATTGGGGATCAGTGGCCCGGATCTCCCCGGAGGCTCCGGTTCCCGTCGTCGAGGTGGAGTCCGAGTCCGCAAGGCTAGGAGGGGCTGCAAACGTCGCCAACAACATTGCCTCGCTGGGCGGCGTACCACTGATGATAGGAGTGATTGGGCAGGATGATGCCGGCCAGGCGCTTCGATCGATTATCAAAGAAAGTGGCCTCCCCATCGACGGTGTCCTTGTTGATGCCTCAAGGCCGACAACCGTGAAAACCCGAGTCATTGCCCACCACCAGCACGTGGTGCGTGTTGACAAAGAGGTGAAAGAGGATATCGGGGAAGGAATCCAAGAGAAGATTCTCCATGTCCTGAAGCATCATATCGATGGGCTCGATGCCGTTATCATCGAAGACTACAACAAAGGGGTTGTTGTCAAGAGCCTTATCCGAGAACTTGTTGAGTTTGCCCGTCGAAAGGGGAAGTCCATCACAGTTGACCCCAAATTCCACAATTTCTTTGAGTACAAGCAAGTGACTGTTTTCAAACCCAATCGCAAAGAAACCGAAGAGGCGTTGGGTGTCCGCTTGCACGATCAGCACAGCGTCGAGCTCGCAGGGCAGACGCTGGTGAAGAGGCTCCAGGCTGAAAGCGTGCTGCTGACTCTTGGCGAACGGGGCATGTCCTTGTTCGAGCGGGATGGTGGAACGACCCACGTTCCAACCGCGGCGCGCAAAGTGGCTGATGTCTCGGGAGCAGGCGATACGGTCATTTCGACACTCACCATGGCGCTTGCTGCTGGTGCATCCATCAAAGAGGCATCAACCCTGGCGAATTTTGCCGGCGGAGTTGTATGCGGAGAGGTAGGGATCGTGCCGATCGAACGCACTGCGTTGTATCAGACTGTTCTCGATACAGTGAACCATGCGTGAATGAAGTTATGGGAAGGGTTATTTCAAGAGCTGAGCTGATCGAGGTCCGCCGGGAATTGAAAAAGAACGGGAGGCGGATCGTCTTCACGAACGGCTGCTTTGATCTCCTCCATCGTGGCCACATCGAGTATCTCGCCAAAGCAAAATCACTCGGCGACATCCTGATCGTTGGCTTGAACGCCGACGATTCTGTCCGCCGTCTCAAAGGACCTAATCGTCCGATCACACCTCAGGAGGATCGCGCGGCGATCTTGGCAGCACTTGCGGTTGTCGACTACGTATGCATTTTCGACGAAGACACCCCGTACGAACTGATCCGGGCGGTGGTGCCGGATATCCTTGTGAAGGGAGCGGATTGGACGGTTGACGATGTTGTGGGTAAGGATATTGTTGAGGCCGCAGGCGGATCTGTTCATACCATTGAATTCCTTCCCAACCGTTCGACGACCAACATCATTCAGAAGATTGCCCAGATCGTTACCACTCAATCGTAGCTGTACAAGGGCCGAGCAACGCTGTGCCCGGGTCATGAGTGAACGGACGAAATCCCCGTGAAGAAGTTCTTCCGAACCACATATTATCTTGGCGTCATTGCCCTCTTTCTCTCCGTCGCGGTTATCGGGTTTACCCAGACCAGAGCCTTCCGCTCCTATCTTCGCGGACTAATCGTTGAGGCGGCCTCCAAGGGGCTTCAGGGAGAATTGACTCTTGGTCAGCTTGAAGGAAACCTCATCACGGGATTTCATGTCGATACCGTTGCGGTTCGTGAATCGGGCGAGGATGTGGTCGTCGTCGAACGCATCGAAGCCCGGTATGATCCGCTGAGCCTGCTGGCAAAGCGCGTATCCCTCTCGCACATTAAGCTGGTCAATCCGTCCTTTCGGCTTACCCGCTCCACGGCTGGCTCGTGGAATCTGGCTCGCCTTATCAAGCCAACGCCCGCGGACACCGTTCCCTCTTCGTGGGTTATTGACGTGAAGCGTCTGGAAGTGATCAACGGAAGGTTCTTCCTCAGCGATTCCTTGACACTTGTGCGCCGCTCTTCGGACAGCTCATTTTCCCTCCAGGTTGGCGAATTCGACTATTCCAGCATTGAGCTCGATTCTCTCAATCTTGATGCAGGCGCAACCGTTCGTCCGAGGGCGTATACGGCCCTCGTTCGATCGCTCTCCTTCAGGTCGGTTCGCCCTGATTTTTCGCTTAAGCGTTTAGGCGGCGAGCTTGCACTTACAACGACGGAAGCGTCGATCCGGAACCTTGAAGTTGAAACAGGCAAGTCAAGGCTCAGACTCGATGCCAGGGCAGGAGATATCAACCTCATAGAGAGCGGGAGCCAGTTGAAGCAATCGCCGCTTTCTTTGCATCTCCGCGCCCAGAACATCGATTTTGACGAACTGAAGCAGTTCATTGGTCCCGCGATTCACTTCATGGATAAGGGCGCTGCATGTGAGGTTGACGCTGCGGGGACGCTGAAGACGTTGAACATCAAGAACGTAACGGTCCGCACGGCGTCATCCGTTTTGCGGACGAGCGGAACAATCTCCAACCTCGATCAGCCGAAAGACCTCGAGCTCGATCTCGCATGCATCAAAAACAAGGTAGATCCGCTGGACGTCGCGGAACACCTCCCCGGGCTCGGCCTTCCTCATTTTGCCTCATGGGGCTCGGTCGAGTATGACCTCTGGTTCAAGGGATCGCCGATCAATTTCAGTGCTCGCCTCATTGCCAATTCGAATGTGGGCAGGATCGATGTGGATGGAACGCTCGATGCTCGTAGCCCCGGTCTATCGTACGAAGGGAAGATTACAACGAGCATGCTGGATCTAGCACCTTTACTTAACGATAGTCTCTTGACGAGCAAATTGCATAGCGTCGTTTCCTTCAAGGGGAGTGGAACCAGGCTCGAGAATCTTGTGACCCTTCTTCGAGTTGAAGTTGATTCATCGGAGTTCTACGGTCTTCCCGTTGGCCGATCGGTTGTCGTTGTTGATCTGGCAGAGCGGACCCTCCGCTCGCGCATTGCAGCGCGCATCAGTTCGACTCGCCTCGACCTTGCGGGTACTGTCAAGTTCCCGCCGAAGGACTCAGTATCGTATGAACTCAATGGACGAGTGAATTCACTGAATCTCGCTGAACTGACGAAGCACGAAGAACAAACGAGCGATCTTTCTTTTGATCTCCGTGCACGCGGGATAGGGCTTGACCTTCGTGCGATGCGTGGAGATCTCAGCGTTCTCTTCTTCCGATCGGCATTTGACACGGTTCGTTTTGAACGAGGCGGGTTTGATGTCCACCTCAATACGGCGGATCGGAAGCAGCAATCGTTTCGGTTTTCATCTGATGCGGCCGATCTTGATATCCTCGGCCAATTCACTCCTGTGACACTCGTTGCCGCTCTCGGTCAAGGAGCGACTCTTCTCGATGAGGCTATCCGCTACCGTGTGAACTCGCTGGACTCTCTGCGCAGTTTCTCTTCCGGTCGCACCGCGCCAGCAGAGTTTCACTCAAACGCCGCAAGTCTGTCAGAACATGTTGCAGCACAGTTGACACTCGATGTGAAGGACGCGTCGCCCGTTGGTGTCGCGCTGAGGAGAACGCTTGCCGGGAGCCTCAAGCTCAAGGGCTCCATAACGACTGCGGCGGAGGGGATCGAGTTCATCGGACAAGCCGACATGCGCAGACTCTTTTATGCAGATGACAAAGTTGACTTTGGATTCTCCAAGGCTAGCCTCGCGTTCGATGTCAAGGGGCTCTCTCGCACATCAGTGATGAAATCACTTGCAGCATCAGTCAATCTGCAAGCGCAACAGTTTGACATAGGTCGAGTCGTGTGCTCCGATCTCCTGCTTGACCTGCAGGTACGAGCGGATTCCAGTGCATATCGGCTGTCAGCTTTCCTCGATTCGCTCGCGGTGATCGAGGCGAAGGGGACCTCGCGCTACGACTCGGGATTTGTTGTGCTCAACCTCCAGCAACTGAAGGTTGATTTCAACT
>Ga0315277_10000914_pt1 | contig 44622 bp, 40 predicted proteins | sample YL17G05_15_MG_FD_203695 | JGI IMG/M metagenome (GOLD analysis project Ga0315277, IMG submission 203695) | Sediment microbial communities from Yellowstone Lake, YNP, Wyoming, USA - YL17G05_15 | ecosystem: Environmental > Aquatic > Freshwater > Lake > Sediment | place: USA: Wyoming | collected... | reverse complement strand
GCGGTCCGAGGATGGGTGGCGCCCAGACGACCAGCGGGACAGACACTCTATCACCCAGAGGGGCTAACGGCAGGACCGCCCGCATAATGTGAAAGAACATACCCAGCAGACCCACGACGATGCTGGCAAGATAGATGAGTGAGGCAATCACTGCCGCCAGTGAGCGCTTTCTGATGGCGAGCAGTCCTGCCAGGACCAAACATACCCCAGCCACAGGGCCGAAGATGATCGGGATCCATTCCTTCGGCACGATGGTACCGCTGGTGGAATGTGCCAGGTAGGTCTCGACGCCCAACAAGAGCTCATTCAAAGCCAGCATCAAGAGCATGGCCTGGTCACGCGTGACTGGGATGCGGGCTCGCTTAACTATTGGGAAAACGGTCGCCAGGTGGTACATGATCAGGGCGTTGCCCCCGCCGCCTGCAACTTCACATTGACCATCTCACGCAAATCAGCCATGGTTTCCATGAGCGGGTAAGCTCCATGCCACTGTGAATAATCAGCTCCTTGCATCCACACGCCGAACTTGGTCGTGCGCCCCCAATAGTGCCACAGGTTGAAATAAGTGAAGTCGATGGGTTCGTCGAAGTTAGCGGTGTTGATCAAACCCTGGTTCTGAAGGGGAGCGACCAAATCATTGCTCTCCTGGACCCAATCGTTTACCTGCTGGGTGGCGGCATCGGCGGCAGTATACATATCTTTGATGAAATTCTCATTATGACACTCAAAACAGACCGTCTGCATGCGGGAACGATTATCCTGCCAGCTTGGGCGTTGCTGGCTGATCGAGGCAAAAAGGAACCATGACAAGCGATCGCCTACATCATGGGTGGTGCCGGTGGCTCCAAAGCCGCTCATATGGCAGATGGCACAGGTGGGATCTGGGAAATCGGTGACCGATAGATTGCCAGCCGCGGCATCCCAATTCCAGGTCGAACCCATGGTGGCGTATAAAATGCCATGGGAAGATTCCTGGTAGATTTCCCACTGTGGGTGGTCGGGACCAATATGGCAATTATTACACGTCTCAGGCTTGCGAGCCTGCTCCAGACTGAATTCATGGCGGATGTGGCATTTCTGGCAGCGACCCACCGACCCATCCGCAGCAGGAACCCCGATGCTGTGGCAGTTTTCGCAAGCGAATGGCGTTATCTTGGACCCCTCGAGCGCAGCGATAGCGTTGCGGGCTTTATCGGGTGCGAACGAACCCTCCGGGATAGCCTGGTACATGGCCATGAGGGCAGGTGACAGATCCTTAGAACCTGCGACGGCCACATAGGCTGGCAGGCTGTGACGGCTCTGGTAGTATTGTGCCACCTCAGCTTGATGGCATTTCTGGCACATGGCCGTGGTGGGGGACGCCAGGACGTATACACCCTCATGCTCGACTGCAGCGGGGTAATCTGAGGCGACCATATGGCAATCGCGACAGGTCACATCTGCAGCTGCCATAGTGCTGTGAGTGAGCTGATTAACAATCCCGGGGGTGGCATTGCGGTGGCAGGTGACACACTCATCCGAGCTATTCGCCAGGACATCCACTTCCCCCAGATTCACCTGTGCTCCCGCGTGACCGATCACGAGAATAATGAGAGCTACCCCCAACACAACAATCACGGCAATCAGACCGATGATCAAAATCCGCAAAGAACTCAACGGTTTGGATGATTGATTCATATGTGCCCTCCTTACAGATGAGGTTAATATTAGCATAACCAGGATATTATTGTAATTGCCAAAAGTCATTTCTCGAGATGACATCCCGAGATTTTCCCCCAAGCGGATAATAACCTAATCAACTACGATGATACCGGCGCCCTTTCCAGATCACCCCACGCCCCGAGAGGACATTGAAGGCTGAGGCTAACATCATGGCAGTGAAGATGAGCGCACCAATAGGAAAGGTGAAAGCATACCCGCCTGGGATGCCAAAGGCCCGGCATGCCTGGAGGCGCTTCCACAGCAGGTAACTCCACAGCACAAAGGCCTCGCCTGCCACGACCGCGGCAATCAACCCACCTCCGGAGGTGAACCAAAATAACCCACCCAATAACCAGAATGGCAGCACAAAGGAGACCATCAGCCCGAGAATGGCGCCAAATAATAATAGCCCTAACCGGTCGAGCAGACCCAGGTAGATATTCTTCGTCCAACCCTCCCACATCTCGGGCAGGGAGGTGTACATGCGTGTGCTGGCGACTTTACGCCCATCCGCCAGAACCAGCCGGTAACCCGCCCGCTTGACAAGGATGGCGATGGCTTTATCTTCGTCCACGCGATCTTTCACGGAGGCGTGCCCGCCAATCTGGTCATAGATATTGCGTTTGATCAGGATAAACTGACCGTTGGAGATGGCCTCCGGTTTGGTGGGATCATTCACACGCTCAGCCGGAAACCCAAAGGATAACCCCAGGAACACCAGTGGCAGGATCGCCCTTTCCCAAAAGCTGCCCAGCTCCTGATCGGTCAAGATGGAGAACATATCTGCTTGATGTTTGATCGCCAGGCGATACGTGGACCGGAGCAATTCTGGACTGGCAAAGGTATCCGCATCCATAAAGCACAGCCACTCCCCTCGAGCAGCAGCGGCCCCCTGCACCAGGGCATGGGGTTTACCCGCCCAGCCTATAGGCAGCTCTGAGCCATGGATGACCTGCAGGTGAGAATCTCCCTTTTCCAGCTCCGCCAGGATAAGAGGGGTTTCATCGGTCGAGCGGTCATCCACGACAATGATCTCGGAATTTGGGTAGGTCTGCATGAGCAGTGCCTGCAGACAACGGCGAATATTGCGCCCCTCGTTGCGCGCCGGGACAATCACCGATATCAGGGGAGGCTGCTCTGGGACGGGATGCTCGAGCAGGTCAGCCTGTGGGTCAACCATAATCTCCAGGCCACCCCGAGAATGCACGAGCCAGGTGACAAACAGACCGAGCGCCATCGCCAGGGTGGATAGAATAATGACGACTGGCAAGCTTATACCACCCTCAGTGTGCTTCCCCGCTCGGTCTTTTCCACTTCGATGCGGTTGGGGAAGGCATCCTTCAGCTCATCGATATGGCTGATGACTAGCACCTTGGCAAAATCCTGCTTGACCTGATTGATGGCTTCAATCAGGTGCTGCCTACCCAGCGCATCCTGGCTGCCAAAACCTTCATCGATTACCAGGGTCTGCAAGCGGGCTCCGGCGCGTTTGGCGAGCAGCTCTGAAAGCGCCAGCCGGATGGCAAAGTTCACCCTGAAGGCTTCTCCACCTGAATAAAGCTCGTAATCACGGGTACCTGCCCCATCAGAGATGAGGATATCCAGGGTCTCCTTCAGGTCTTCACGTTTCTTATCTTTGAAGGCAGCCTGAGTGGCGAAGCGAACCGACATATTGCCCTCACTCAAACGTTCGAGCAGGTCATTCGCACGGGTTTCAATCTCTGGCAGGGCTTGTTCGATCAGCAATGCAGGCACACCATCCTTCCCGAAGGCGCGGTCGAGCAGCTTATACTGACTGACCAACCTGGCAAGCTCCTCACGTTGAGTGGTGATATCCTTCAGACGCACTTTAAGGTCCTTTAATACCATTACCTTCTGTTGGGCGGCTCCGACCTCCATTCTTTGACCGTTCTCCTGCTCCAGGAGATCGTGCAGATTGCGCTCTGTGGCTTCCAGATCAGGTGCGCCTGCCTGGGCAGCTGCGAGGCGAGCAGCGGCTTCGTCATAATCCTGTTGCTGGCGAGTTACGTCAGCAACCAATGTCGTCAGCTGTTCCTGAGCCTGCTCAATCTCTCGCTGTAGGGGCTGGAGAGCTGCACGGGCGCTTTCCAAGGCACGAAACTCACCTTCGGCTGTACGGGAAGCAGCTTCCTGACGGCGGCAGGCATCATGGGTGGCGGCATCATAGCCAATAGCTTTCAATTCGACATCAATCTGTGCCAGTAACTGGCGAGCTGCAGGGGAGAATGATTCGGAAGTCAATATTTCCTGAAGCTCAACCATGCGCGGGGCACCAATCTGATCCCATTCACTTGCCTTCTGCTGAATGGATTCGATCTGACTGGTCAGACGGCTGATCGTTTGAGCTTGCGTCAGCCGCTCGTTTTCCGCTTTGGATAGAGAGACAATCTCAGATTCAAGCTCATGTACTTTCTGGTCCGCCTCCTTTAAGTAAGCCTGGTTTAACCGGTAGCGGTCGCCCAATTCTGTTCCTTGATTTTTGATCTCATCGATCAGCTGTAAGCGGTCATGAGTTTCCAGCGGTCGACCGCATAAGGGGCAGGCTGCCCCTTCGGTTAGCGAAAGCTGGTCAATGCGGGCTTTTAGCTCTTCCATCTCAGCTTTCAACCGAGGGTTCTCAGCCTTTGCTTCAGCCTGCCTTTGGCGGGCACCTTGCAGCTTATCATCCAATTCCAAACGCCGCTTCAAAGCAGCTTCGGCTTGTTCCAAAGCATTGCGAGCGATTTTGAGCTGGGCTTCGAGCTCCACCTGAGTGGCAGCCTGAGATTGGACAGTCTTTTCTTCTCCGCGAAGAGACTCCTGTGCCTGGGTCAAACGCGCCCGCTCGGCCTCGATTTCCATGCGCGGATCCTGTCGCCTTGCTTCGTGTTCTCTGAATCGCGTGGCAACCTCATCCCAGCGCTCCAGCTCTGCCCGCTGGGTCTGCCAATTAGCGTAGGCGGTTTCTATATCCTGTGCTTTTGCCACCCGCTGTGTATAAGCCTCACGCTCCTGAACCCGGGTGGCAAGACGGTTCTCAAGCTCAGTCTGCCTAAGCTGAGCGGACTGGAGCTGGCGTGCCAGCATCTCCACGAGCGTGCGCTGCTCAGCCAGGGTAGCTTCCACCTTGCGGGCTTGTTCCAAGAGCTGCTCCTGCACCTTGCGCACCTTGGCCAAACGTTTCAGCTCAGATTGTAAGGCTGCCAGGCGCTCTGTGCGCGCTTCTTCCTCGCCCAATTCCGCATTGATTTCTGCCATGCGCCCATCCAGACCGAGGATCTCAGATTCGACGGATCTACGCCGGTCAAGTACGCGTAGACGATAGGTCTCCCAGACTTCCAAGCCCAGGATGCTACCCAAGATTCGTTTGCGGTCGCTAGCTTTTTGCTGGGTGAACTGGTCAGCCTTACCTTGCAGGAAAAAAGAAGCATTGACGAAAGTTTCATAATCCAGGCGGAGTGTGTGTTCGATATAAGCCTGTGTATCGCGCAAGGTATGCCCGGTGAGGACCTTCCATTTCCCATCCTCAGGCTCCAGGATTTGGAATTCCAAGGAGGTAGTTTTGCCTTTCGGCAAGGTGCGCTGGACTCTAAAAGTATTGCCCTCATATTCGAAAACAAGAGCCACTTCCGCAGTACTCGATTGAAGGTTGATCACCGATTCATCACGTTTTCGAGCCTGACCGAACAATGCCCAGGTGAATGCATCCAACAGGGATGACTTGCCTGCGCCATTAGGTCCGGATATGCAGGCCAGGTCAAACGAGGTAAAGTCCAGCTCGACCGTGTCGCGGTATGAGAGGAAACCTGTAATCGTGAGCTTAATCGGGATCATCTTCCCTCCATTCTATGGGCTTAAGTATAATCGCAGTAGCTCGGATGGCATGCGGTTATTAATATAGAAGTGATAAAAACTTTTTCGCGAATTAGGTGGCAGACATTGATCCATACAAACGCGATGTAAAGTAAGTATGAGAAACCGATTTTGTATTGGATTTCTCGCCATTCAGCCCTGTTAATGGATGCTTGGAAAAAGCTGCAAGCATGAGCAGATATCCCGGAAATGCTCTTGGATGCCACGGAAGCCTAACACCACCTCCAGCCTCTTCTGGGGATGATACGCGGCGAACAGCGGCTCTAAAGCTTGCGCTCAGGCGCGCTTTGCTAAGATTGCTCGATTATCAATAAGGAGTCTGTCCGATCCTGCCGCTGCTGTATGGCCATACCGGCGTTGAATAAATTAAAAAGGTAAAATAACTTAGGGCAAGATTATTAATGGATCACATGGAACCATGAAAGGAGAGATACAGTGAAACTAAGAGTAGTTGTTTTAGGTGCGGGTTTCGGCGGACTTGAACTCAGTACGATACTGTCTGATACACTCGGTGATCGCCTTGACCTCACCTTGATCGACAAGAACGACTCCTTTTTCTTCGGCTTTTCGAAGCTCGACGTAATGTTCGGTCGTAAGACACCCGACGACGTGCGCCTTGCATACCGCAACATCGTGAAGCCCGGCGTGCGTTTTCGCCAGGAAATAATAACCGCAATTGATCCTGAAGCCCGACGCGTTGCAACCGACAGCGAAACATACGACGCAGATGTGCTGGTCGTGGCGCTTGGAGCCGACTACGATCCGGATGCCACACCGGGGCTGGTCGAAGGAGGCAACGAGTTTTACTCCTTCTCCGGCGCTGAACGCTTGCGCGAGGTGCTTCCCACCTTCTCGACAGGCCACGCGATTGTCGGTGTTACTTCAACGCCGTTCAAGTGTCCACCTGCACCGAGCGAAGCCGCGTTGTTGCTGCACGATTATCTCACTGCCCGCGGTGTGCGCGATGCCTGCAAGATCACCCTTGTCATGCCGTTTGGCGTCCCGATTCCTCCGGCGCCTGCATCATCCAAGGCACTGCTTGCCGCGTTTGCTGAAAGGGGGGTCACCTTCATCCCCAAACATCTCGTGCGCGCCCTCGACCCAGCCCGCGGCGTGGCCATTCTTGATGATCAGAGTGAGATGCCATATGATCTATTTCTCGGCATCCCGAAGCACCGTGTCCCAGACGTGGTTGCGGCGAGCGGTATGACCGAGAACGGCTGGATCCCCGTCAACCCGAAGAACCTCGAGACGCGTTTCCCCGGCGTGTATGCGATCGGGGATGTAACGAGTGTGGGAACGCCCAAAGCGGGTGTGTTCTCCGAAGGGGCCGCGCGGGTTGTCGCTGCATCTCTGATTGCGAGCCTACAGGGCAACGAGCGACCCTTGCCTTATGCCGGGGCAGGTTCCTGCTATGTTGAGTTCGGGGGAGATCGTGTCGGGCGCATCGACGTAGACTTCCTTTCGGGGCCTTCGCCCACGGGAAGCTTCGTCGAACCCTCTGTAGCTCTCGTCCGGGAGAAGCAGAACTTTGGTTCCAACCGCCGGGCTCGCTGGTTCGGATTGTAGCCAGGTCGTCCAAGACTCGCGACCGCTGACGGACAATCCAAATCGAAAAGATGAGACCTCCGATGAGCAAGAAGTGCCGCTTCCTTTAGACTGGCGCTTAAACTTACAGCCATAACGCCTGGCTGTAAGTGTGCATACCAAAAACGGACTGACCAACCCTTCGTTGCCGTGGAGCTTGCTAAGTGCGTGATGCAGGCAGCAGCTGCGCCGCTCGACCAACATCGCATTTTTAGAAGTGGCGCGATAATAAGAAGGAGTCTCGCCAATCCTGCCGCTATCGCTTAACCCATCCAGGGGTCAAAACCTGGCAGCACTTTCATCATTTCAAAAAGGTAAATCGGTTCATAGTAAAATTCTCTCATGTCCCCTGGTTGGCGAGCCATTCAAGCCATATCCCCAAGCCGTTTGCTCTGCTTATTGGGTTGGAAGCGCCACTCCTATTACCTGCTGAGTGGATTCCTGGTCACCTTATTCCTGCTTGGGTATATCTGGTGGCCGCTCGCAAAAGAGTATTTATCCTATATCGATTGGCAAGGCAGCTGGTGGCTGTATCTGGATTGGCTACTGCTGGGGATCTTCCTCGTCATGTCACTGCTCATTATGGCAGGTGCAGACCTGAGGTTGGATGTCAAGATCATCCTGGTTGGTTTATTCGGTGGGCTGGTGATCGAATCGTGGGGGACTCAGACCAACCTCTGGCATTATTACACTGCCGAGCGCCCTCCACTTTGGATCATCCCTGCCTGGCCCATCGCCAGCCTATCCATCGACCGTGTGGTACGCGTTCTTCACAAAGCCATCCCAAATTGGAATATTCGTGCGTTTAAAATTACCTACTGGCTAATCTTCCCAGGATTTTATATCCTGATGCTCAACTTCATCCAACCCACCCTGGATAAATCTCTCACCCTGTGGTCGCTGGGTCTGGTCACCTTACTCGTCCTCACCCCCACTGACCACCGCCTGGCAGTGCTTACCTTTATCGCGGGTTCAGGGTTGGGTTATTTCCTCGAGCGTTGGGGCACCACGCGGGAATGTTGGACTTATTACACGTACCAAACCCCTCCCTTCTTTGCCGTCCTGGCGCATGGAATGGCTGCAGTGGCATTCTGGCGCTCGGTTATATTGGTCAATTGGGTTTGTAGCAAGATGCCTGGAAAGGGACGAACGCGCTCCGTTGAGGCTCAAAGCGGTGATTAGACCAGTCTCCTCTACGAAAATCTCAGGGTATATCCTCGGGCTGTTCCATGATTTCTTGCGCCAGTTTTTGCAGACTGGCCTGCTCGGTTGGTGTGACATGGCTGGAGCGCCAGAAGCGATCCAATAGCTCAAGCGGGGTGAGACTGCTCACTGTTTCATCCTGCGCAAGGCGGCTGCGAGCTTCCAGCATAGGGCGCTTGATCAGGTGAAACTCAAATGCCCCGGAGGTATACTCACGCAAAGCCGCCTCATCGATGAGTGTTTCCCAATCGCGAGGGTACTCTATAACCAAGCGGACTATGGCACCTTCCAGCTTGTTGGCGTGCGGCAAGGCTTTCAATAATTGACCGGTGACGTCTTCCTGGCTTTTCAGACGCAAGTGACGATCAATAAATGGGCGTATTTCGGTGAGCTTACGCCATTCCACTTCGGTGTGCGAGCGCTCAACATGAGCGATGACAAAGAATTTGTCATCTGCGGCTTCACCAAAATCCACCCGCTCGATAGATCCGGGATAGATTACAGGCGGGTGAGCGTGCTCATTCAAGTTTTGAGACTTATGGATATGACCGAGGGCGACATAATCCAGGCGGGGGTCGCGCACAAGCGAACCCGGCAACACCAGGTCTCCCCCGAGCATGACCGTACGCTCACCACCATAGACTGCCCCCTGAACCGAGGCGTGAGCAGTGAGCACAATGGGTAGGTCTGGGTCGGCTCCTTCGAGCATATTCTGCACGATGGCGGTCAACCTTTCTTCAATTGCCTGGTCCACTTTTTCAGGCTCAGTGGAGGTTATTTCCTGGCTGGCTATCAGACCAGATCTGGATACCCAGGGCAGGGCTATGACCTGTAATGGCAGATCCCATAGGTCAGCTGGACCCAGAAACGCAGGCCGGTCGAGGACGAGCACATTGGGTACTTCCAGAGTATTAAACGGGTCGAGGGTATGGGCGCGTCCCAAGCTAGGCGAAGTATCATGGTTACCCACCAGCAACAGGGTTGGGATGCCTGCCCGGGAAAGGCGCATCACCCGCCGTCCCCATTCGCGCTGGAAGGTGGGTGCTGGATTGCGATCCTTATAGGCATCACCGGCGAACAGGATCAGGTCGACCTTTTCGTTTATTGCGGTATCCACGATGGTATCCAATGATTTCAGGAAATCCAACACCCGCATGGGCAGCCCGCTGGCTGGGTCATGCCGGCCATAGTTGGCCATATCAATATGTGCATCGGCAAAGTGGAGGATGGTGAGCATCCTACTCCCTCCCGAAACGGGATAACCTCAACGCGATCATGGTGAGACACCCAGCTGTGACAGCTGGTACATCCCAGCGGCAAACCCTGGATGCAGGCGCACACTTTCACGGAAATCATTGATCGCACCTGGAGTGTCGCCCAGTGCCAGCCTGCCCATGCCACGCCAATACCAAGATTCTTCCAGGACGTCATCACCAATGGTATTAAAGGTTGCAAAGGCAAGGTCGATCACATCCTGGTAACGCCCACTGTAATAATAAGCAAAATAAGGCCCGGTCTGGTACCACAGCATGCGAAATGGCCTGAGGTCATCATCGGGCAATCCGGCGTAGAGCTGGAATGCGTAATCATAAGCATAGGCGGCATCCACGTATTCCTTGAGATTGACGTGGCTGGTGCCGACATTGAAAGCGGCAAAATACTGTTCGACCCCGGTCAAAGTGGCTGTTTCATTCGTGGCTATCTCTAAGGCTTGCCGGCTGGACCAATCCAGGTCGGCATAGTTACCAAGCAAGGATAACAGCCGTGATTCCTGATCGAATGGGTAGACTACCATAAAGAGGAAGTCAAATGAACGCCACCCGCTGGTGAAGTCAGCGTAGGAGAATTCGTGATTCTCACCCTTATCAATGTAAGTGTCCTGCACCACCAGTACACCTTTGGTCTCATCATATCCCGTGACGAACTGGTAGTGACCCAACCAGCCATACCGGCCAGTCATATCATAGGTATAGTAACCTTTCTCCGTCACCACCGGGAAGCCGGCTGCCACCAGCTTCTTAAGCAAGTTGATGTCACCTCCGTAACGAATGAGGGCACCATAAGTGGTTTGGGATAAGACGAAATCCTGCAACTCATAGGGCATAACGTTTTTGTCATCCGTATTGGTCTTGACGTATTCCCCAACCGTGTCACGGTTGCCATCCCAGCCCCAAAACGTGAGTGCCATGGAAAGGTTGGCGGGACCGCAATAGTTGTAGCGGTTATGCTGGTCTTCATAATGGACGCCCGCAAGACGAAAAGATGTGGGAAGTGGGGTCGGAGAGAGCGTGGGCGTAGCAGTGGGGAGGGGCGTCTCAGTGGGACCGGGTTGGGTCGGGGTTGGGATAAGAGGTGTAGGAGTGAGGGTGGGTGCCAGTGCAGTCAGGGTGGCGTTGACGATTTCATTGACCTGGTTTTCCAGGGCGACCTGCTCCTGGGGTAGAAATACGACTTGTTCAGGTGGATTGATAGCGTATTGGATACGAATGCGCAGGTTATCGATACGCCATGCCAACCGACTGTGGACGAAAGGCAGGTTGTACACAAGCACAGCCAAAACTAATAGTATCGGTATGGCAATATAGTACTTGGGTGAAAACCGGAGGCGCATGGCGGGATTATAACACCGGCTGGTGATACCTTAAGATCACCACGAAGGACACGAAGGAATATATATAAATAAAATAACGGTACAATAACTTGCATCAGTTAGGATGATGGTGCCATAATTGTCATTGCGAACCCGGCGAGGTTTGCCGGGTGAAGCAATCTTCTACAAGCACATATAACTTTGATTCGCTCGCAAAGTGAAATCACGTTTCATCGCACGTACAAAGCTCTCGTTGTAAGGTACAATAGATTTGAGGAAATCATGTTCAAGAAAATCGTCTTACTGGCTTGGTTCAGCCTGATCGGCTTCAGCATGGTGCTTGGTCAGCCAGCACGCGCTCAAACCAGCTCACCACAGATCGTTGTGCTCACTGCGGATGGGCCGGTTACCCCAGCCATGGCGCAATACCTGGCGCGCGGGATCAAGATCGCAGAACGCCAGGGGGCGGAAGCGTTGATCTTCCAGCTCAACACACCTGGTGGTGGCGTTGACACGATGAATGAAATGGAGCAAATGATCCTGGCTTCCACTGTCCCGGTCATTGTCTACGTTTCACCATCCGGAGCTATGGCAGCCAGTGCGGGAACCATTATCACCCTGGCGGGTCAGGCGTCTGCGATGGCGCCTGAAACCATGATCGGCGCTGCCAGTCCGGTTGGCAGTCAGGGTGAAAACCTGGGGACGACCGAAGAAGCCAAAGTCAAAAACGCCCTGGCAGCTACAGCTCGTTCACTGACGGAACGCCGTGGCCCAACCGCCGTAGCACTGGCAGAAGACACCATCCAGAACGCGGTGGCGGCTTCATCCAGTGAAGCCCTGCAAGCCGGTCTGATCGATTTCATCGCCACCGACCTGAATGACCTGCGCAGTCAATTGGATGGCTTTACGGTGACATTAGCCGGGCAACCGGTCACACTCCATACCGCAAATGCCAGCTTTGAAACGATCAAAATCTCATTCATCGAGGAGCTGCTGCTGATCGTCACCGACCCCAACATTGTCTTCCTGCTGATCACGATTGGTGTGCAAGCCATCATCATTGAGATTTCCAGCCCGGGCGGGTGGGCGGCTGGCTTCATCGGCGTGATTTGTTTAGGGCTGGCGACATATGGTTTGGGCATCCTGCCAGTCAATTATTTCGGATTACTGTTCATCGTCACTTCGTTTGTACTCTTTATCCTGGACATCAAAGCGCCCACCCATGGAGGTCTCACGGCGGCTGGGGTGGGCAGCCTGATCGTCGGTGCATTGGTATTGTTCAACACCCCGGTCACTCCCAGCTTCCAACACGTCTCAGTTCCACTGGTAGTCGGCGTCTCATTGGTCAGTGGGGGCATCTTCTTCGTCATTATGATGATCGCAGTGCGGGCGCAACGAATACCAGTGCGCACCGGCCAGGAAAGCATGATTGGACGGGCGGGCGTCGCCCGGACTGAACTCGCTCCAAAAGGCAGCGTTCAGGTTGGGGGTGAATTGTGGTCAGCTGAGCTGGAAGTAGATGGGGGTTCCCTGCCTGCCGGTAGCCGGGTTGAAGTGGTTAAAGTGGAAGGTTTACGCCTGATTGTGCGTAAGGCTGAATAATCGCAAATCCAGCAAACTTTTTTTAGCGAGCAAGTAAGCTGGCCACCTCATTGGCTATCTCATCGCGAACTTCACGAAACGCTAACATTTTCTCCGCATTACTACCAGCCACACTTGCCGGGTCTGGAAATGGCCTGTGTAAAAATTCTCCCCTTGCCAAGCCATACCGGGCACTCAGCATCTGCCTGGTCGCATAATGTAACCACCACATCGAACGACTGGCCGAGAAACTCATCCATGGATTTTGACCTCCCGTGATGGTCGATCCCTAGCTCAGATAAAGCCTTGAGTGCCAGTGGATGAACATACCCGACGGGACGAGAACCCGCACTAAAAGCTTCCCATCGATCAGCCAGGCGGGTGTTCACAAGGGCTTCAGCCATCTGTGAACGGCAGGAGTTGCCGGTACATAAAAACAACACTCTCGATTTGTTCTTATCCATATTCCTACAATCGTGATTATGTTGTATCCAATTCTTTCATCTCACCAGTGGCTACATAAATGATACGCTCGCAGATGTTGGTAACCCGGTCGGACATACGCTCCAGGTTATGGGCTGCCCACATGATATGGTTGGCACGATCGATCGTGGAGATATCCACGGTCATCTGCTCCATCAGCTTGTGATACACCTGGTTGTAGAGCTGGTCTACTTTTGAATCTTCCATTGGTATTTCACGGGCGATGGTGGCATCTCCTGCAACAAATGCATCCAGGGCGCGCCGCAGCATATCCAAACCTAAGGTCGCCATTTGTTCGAGATCATCAATCAGAACCGGGTCAATCGCTTCCTCACTAATAATTTGAGTAATCTTGCAGATGCCCTTGGCATAGTCACCGATGCGTTCGAGCTCAGTGATGATTTCAAGAATGGCTGCCAAGAAACGTACGTCGCGCGCCATCGGTTGCTGGGTGGCGATAAGGGTGATACAGCCGCTCTCGATCGAATAGCGTTTTTCATTGATTTGCAGGTCTGCTTCATAGATCCGGCGAGCCGCTGCCTGGTCACGCCGTTTAAGGGCATCGAGTGAATCAAGAACCGCTTGCTCCACCATACTCCCAAGAACGAGCACCTGATCAAGGATCATCTTTAATTGTCGTTCGAATGTTTCACGCGCCATCATTTTCTCCAAGAATTAGCCAAATCGATCCGTGGCGTAATCTTCGGTCTGCTTGTTTTTGGGATTGGTGAAAATTTGGGTTGTTGGTCCATATTCCACCATGACGCCGGTGCGCGTTTGTGGGTTCTCGATCATCATAAAGGCAGAAAAGTCGGAAACGCACGCCGCCTGCTGCATATTATGCGTGCAATTATAATCGTATAAGTCTCTTTGAGTGTTTGCATTAGCTCCTCGATTTTCAAGGTAGCCAGCGGGTGGAGTGCTGAGGCAGGTTCGTCCATCAGGATTACTTCCGGTTCCACGGCTAGGGCGCGGGCAGTGCACAACACAAGGATCTTCTTGCCATCCACTGGCGCTAAATCTGTAGACACCTGCTCCAGGATGGGCGACAGGTGGTCAATCTCACTGCGGCTCCATTTCATCCTTACCTCCTTCGACCGTTTGAAGCATAATCCCCATGCGTTGCATGTCGCGCATAAAACGGGTCGGCTCAACAATGTGCGCCTGCATCCACAAACCCGGCTTGTCGATGGACCCATCCAGGTACTGCAGCAAGCAGGCTGCCACCGGGATGGCAGTGAATAGATATCCATCTGGATGAGAGATGATAACCTGCGTCTTCTTGGACTGACCAGCTTTCTCACCCTCAGCCTCCACTTTCAATAAAGTACCGTAGGGTGGCTTGGAAAACGCCTTCAAACCCCAATGCATCCACCTGCCCATCGGTCTAATGGCTGCGTTAGGCCTATGAGACCATAGTTTCATGGCGATCATTGCAAATGGCATGATGACCCAATCCACAAACCAATTGAAGCCCCCCACGTAAAAACCTGTCTCCTTCAAAGAAGGATATATAACCGGGAGTACACGCATTTCCTCCAGCATCATCGGGGCACAGAACTGCTTCTTAAACACATCATCGAAGTCCATACTAATGAAATCTGACATGCTGAACATACTCACTTTCTTCCAATGCCCGCCTTTGAAGATCAGCATCTCATAATCATTCATTAATTCCATTAATTCGTTTACGGTGGAATCTTCAATCTCGAGGCTCTTCCAGTCTTCCTTGATCACACTGCCCACTCTGGCGATTTCCAGGTGGTCAAAGTATTGGGCGACATAGCGAACCATAAATGCCGGCAGCCCGGGGTGGAAACCACCATCGGTGATAAAACAGCAACCGGCTCGTTCGATTGGCTCCGCCATTGACTTGAGGAGGGCGATTTTTGGAGTTGAATATTGAATATCAAGATAGCCAACCTTAGCCTCCAAAGCAGCAGCGGCAATCTGGCGTATGTATTGAGTGGTGGAGGAAGCCACGACCACAAAATCGATTCCGCTGAGGGCCTGTCTCAGACCGACCAGATCAGAGGCATCCACGCAGGCCGCACTAACCCGGTTTCCTTCAAAAGCCAGGTTTAACTCACCAGTGAGCGCCTTGGCTTTTTCGAGATTTCGTCCTGCCAGCACAAGCTGTGCGTCTGACTCCTGCAAAAGCAAACGCGCCAAAGGTTTGCCGGTATTACCATATCCACCCAAGATCAAAATGGTTTTACGTTTCACCGTACCTCTCAGTTTTTTATAAACCAAACTCTATGGGTCAATAGAGATATGGGATCAAACGCCATGAACGCTGGCAATAAGCTTCCCATTCTCCACCAAACTCGGTGTGCATTAACGTCTCCTCATCCTTAATCCGGTAGAGCAGGATGATCAGGAAAAATAGACTGGCAACCAGGCCAATCCAAGACCGGAAGATGCATGATACCCCGATCGACAAGGCAATCACCCCCAGGTAGCGTGGGTTGCGGATGTATCGGTATACTTTATTCGTGATCAAATGGTGACCTTCCTGGATGGTCACATCCGCACTGTATTGCCTTCCAAGGGCCAAACCCGACCAAAAGACCAGGGTAAAACCGAGGGCAGATAAAACAGCACCCAACCAGCGTGCAATACTTGAATCACCGAATACACCAATCCCATGCCGGTCAAAGAAAGGGATGAAAAAGAGCGCAATGTACAGGGAAAGTACCAGCCCAATGCGAACAAGCCTCTGCCGAAATACGAATTTACCCTCTTCCCCCTTACCACCACGGATGCCCTGTGTAGAATCGTATGCCTGGACCCCAACGGCCAGGCTAAACATGCCGACAATCACAGCATACCCCAGGCGAGGGGCAGAGGAGAAGAAGCCCCCCAAATCACCCAATCCCCAACCGAGGAGGGGCACTCCCAAATAGATGAGCAGCGTGGCTACAAAGAACAGGCTGAGGCGTAAGAATCTCATAAACCCTTCCTTGCAAGAAGATAGGCTCAAAAATCTCCTGATTAATTCAAAAGTAGAGACTCGAGTCTATTTTACACCCACCCTCCAGACAGGCACGGAAACGATCTCCCCTCTGAAGAAACAGCAAGATACTGCGATTAATACTCTTTAAGCTTTACCCTACTATATTGCGGTAAAATTTACACCTGATCATTTATATTTCAAGACTTAACGTACAGCATTAACTACTCATTAATTACACTATGTCTTTCACTCCCACACGCGACCGGGTTGACCCGGAAAAAATCAGCACCACCCCAATACGCCGACCTGATTGGATCAAAGTGCGCGCTCCCTCGGGTGAAACCTATGAGTGGCTGCAAGGCTTGATGCGCAGCAAGGCATTACACACCGTTTGCGAAGAAGCCATGTGCCCCAATATGGGTGAGTGCTGGGGTTCTGGTACGGCAACATTCCTGATGTTGGGGGATGTATGTACACGTACCTGCGGTTTCTGTGACATCAAACGCGGCCGACCCTCTGCATTGGATTGGCTGGAACCGGAGCGTGTCGCCCAGGCAGTGAAAGCCATGCAGCTCAAACACGCCGTCATCACCAGCGTCAACCGGGATGACCGGCGGGATGGTGGGGCACCCATCTTTGCCATGGTCATCGGGCGCATCCGTGAGCTCCATCCCGGTTGCTCTATCGAAGTGCTGATCCCGGATTTTAAAGCCTCGTTGGAAGCTCTCCAAATCGTTATAGCAGCCAGACCAGAGATCCTCAACCACAACGTCGAGACCGTCCCACGGCTGTTCAAATCCGTCCAGCCACAGGATCGCTTCGATTGGGCAGCGGCTACACTAAGCAATGCTAAAAAACTTGACCCCGAAGTCCTGACAAAATCTGGCATTATGGTCGGCCTCGGTGAGACCATGGATGAAATCAAAGAGGTCATGCGTTATCAGCGCAGCTGGGGCGTAGACATCCTGACGGTTGGGCAATATCTCCAACCCAGTAAAAAGCACCTACCGATCGAACGCTACTATACTTTGGAAGAGTTTGCTGAGATCAAAGAATACGGTTTGGGTATTGGTTTTCAGTGGGTCGAGAGCGGACCTCTGGTGAGGTCATCGTACCATGCAGCCGAACAGGTGCGCCAGCTGAGCATCGTACACCGCAAATTGTATGGGTGAATCTCCCTCCTAAACAACCAGCAATACCGCAACCCCTACCACCAGACCTAATAACATCCCCGCCAGCACATCGGATAAATAGTGTACCCCCATGCTAACGCGGGCCAACCCCACCAGAGGCGCCCATACGAGCAGCAGCAGACCAAGCCAGAGTGGTCCAAGCCCTAGCATCACCACAGCGAGCATCACTGCCCTGACGGCATGCCCGGATGGAAAGGAATGGGGGTCTGTGCTGCGATAAAATTTACCCCATTCTCCTTCAGGACGTCTACGTCGCACTACCAACTTGACCACAAAAACCACCAGAGCTGTCAGGAGGATTGCGACGATCATTGTAAGCGCCCTGCCCTTCCAATAATCTGTCCCCAACCACCAAAGCAAGCCCAGCCCTGCCAACCAAAACCATGAATCACCTGAATGAGCCAGGACCGCTGCCACGGTGCGCAGGAATCCAGGCTGCTCGGCAATCCGCATCCGTTCAGAGAGACGAGCGTCCAGTTCGATCAATGATTAACCCGTTTCGCCAGGTCTGCCCGCATCAACTCGAGCTGGTTCGGTTTATCGACATCCATGGCTATTTCTGCATACGGGCAGATGATTGCCTCGCCCGTCATGTGCAGGCGAGTGGTCACCTTTTTTACCGCTTCATCCAACGTGATCACGCGCAGCAACATCAGCAGCAGGGTGTCAAAGCCCATTATGGCTGCCTGCTTGACCGGATTCTTGCGGGAGGCAATCAATTTCTCCCAGATCTCCGTGTTCATCGAGGCTACTGACGTGCGTAATACATTTAAATCCCCACCACAGACCTCCATACCCTTAAGCTTGGTGAACGTACGCCTAGAGCCAGGGTAGCGTGCTTCCATTACTTCACGTTTCACCACGTTATAACACAGATCCACATCCGATCTTGAGGTCGCCTCAACCTCCCAATCAACCATGTCGGAGGTTATTCCAGGGATATCTGAGGAGACTAACAACAGCCTAATCTCGGATGGACTAATCTCCATAATTTTTTTGATCCCGCCCAGGATATTCTCGATCATGCTGATCTTATTAGGAAGAAATGTGATTGGTTTTCCGCAGGTCAAACCACTTTCTGCTGACAAACCAATCAAAACGATATTTTCCACCCGATGCGCGCCACTCAAAGCATCCAGCACCCATTGCACCATGGGTTTCCCCAAAACATCCAGCATTGCCTTGGGTTTCCCTTGAGTATACGGATACAACAATTCATCCGGTTGCGGGATACCCCCCGCCATCACCACTGCGTTCATTCATTACCTCCGCATCGCTTCTCACCAGCTCCAAAAACGCCTAATTTAATTCTTGCAGCTGAGGCTGGAAGCCCAGCTGATCAAGCATGTGGCTTAGCTCTTCATGGGTCAACTTACGACCTTTCCCTGCAACGGCAATCAGGGCAGCTTCCATCATATTGGTGCCAAAGGATCGACCATCCAGCACCGGTGTGGAGGTTACCAGATACTTTATTCCAGCCTGACGGAATAGCTCCACATCCTCCGGAGTAGTGGTATTGGTTGCGACGATTTTTCCGTCCAATCTGTCCGGCATATGGCGCTTGATATAATGGCAATCACCTGCTATAACGGTTGCCCACTGGTAATACTTCTCATATTTGGGAATGCATTTTTCCTGCTTCTCGCCCGTTGGGTAAATCCACTCGAACGGTAACCTGCCGACAACGGGAAGCAAGATTGATGCCAGGCGTTTCAGTGCAGACTGACTGCGCAGGGGAAGGGGCAATCCCAACCCGAACATCAGATCGCCAAAAACGCATTCATAGCCGGCATTCGTAAAAGACATGGCCATATCCCAACGATCAACGCCAGCAGTGATTAGCACTTTTTTTTCTTCGATGTAACTGCCAATTTTCGCATCTATGAATTGCGCAATCTGAATTTCCAGGGTATGACGTAAACCAGCACCATCCACCAGCGGTGTCTTTTTGATATAGCGTACCATCGGCTGCATGGAATAGAGAGGATACCATTTCGAACCCACTGTCAACCCCAGATCGGTTCCGCCAACCCCAAATGCATCCACCTTGCCATCCAGATCACGATAGAGCTGGGCTGCCTTTTCCATTGAGCCATCCGTACCAATCCGTTCAATGAGCACCTTTTCCCCCAATTGGTCGACTTCCACAGCTTTATTCCGTTTGGATGATCCAATGCTGATACTGACTGCGCGCTTCATGCTTCCCATCTCCGCAATATTGAATAGTATTCACAACAAGCTGAAAGTATACTATTGAATTACCTACTGGTAGAACCCCCGAAGGTAATATTAGATACCCAGCAAAGACTAAGTACTAATTGGGTCACTAGGTGGTGTTGATCATTACTCCAAACTCGTCCAGAGGATTAATCCTTTGGCAATCGGCTCGAAAAGGTTATAATCGCTTTAACTGCCAGATTTAGCTCATCAACCATTGGCAGCGTCAAAATAATCTCTCCCGGAGGCAAAACTAGTGGTACTTCCCAAGCATGCATATTTCAAAGGCAAGATCGTTCCCTATTCTGAAGCCAAAGTTGGAGTGCTTACCCATGCTTTGAATTATGGTACGGCCGCATTTGCTGGTGTGCGCGCCTATTGGAATGAGCAGGAGAAGCAATTATATATCTTCCGAGCCCTTGATCACTACCGTCGTTTTCTTAATTCTGCCAAGCTGTTATGCATGCAGCTTGAGCAGACACCCGAGAGTCTGACCCAATTAACCGTCGATTTGCTGAGGACTGATAATTATCGCCAGGACATATACATCCGCCCCCTGGCGTACAAGTCTGATGAGATCATCGGGGTGAAGCTGCATGGACTGCACGAGGAACTATCGATTTGCGCAATCCCATTTGATAAGTATCTAGATGATGATACTAATGCTCACGTCACCATTTCCTCCTGGCGACGGGTGGATGATAATATCATACCTGCACGCGGCAAGATTTCAGGTGCTTATGCCAACTCGGCTTTCATAAAAACTGATGCAAATAGAGCAGGTTTTGATGAAGCTCTGGTTCTCACCCAGGAGGGGCACATCTCGGAAGGCAGTGCGATGAACTTCTTCATGGTACGCGATGGGTTGCTGATTACCCCACCTGTCACTGAAAATATCCTTGAGGGCATCACACGCCGGAGTGTGATTGAGCTGGCGCGGGAAGAACTAAACCTGACTGTTGTGGAACGTCCAGTCGACCGGACTGAAGTTTACCTGTGTGAAGAGCTCTTACTCACCGGCACCGCGGCCCAAATTACTGCTGTTACACGGGTCGACTACCGACTAGTTGGAGATGGCAAGATGGGTCCAATCAGCTCGCGCTTGTACCACCTCTTTCATGACATCCTGCGAGGGCGCGAACCCAAATACCTTCGCTGGCTCACCCCCGTGTACGAGAAGTAAAGCTATCCATCATGTTAACCGACAGGTACAGTCTGACTTACCTGCCGGTTTTATATTTAATCGCTGATCTCTATAATTTCACCCTGAGGTTCTTTGCCAGGCTCAAGATGCAACAGACCGAATGCAGCTGGGTCTCCCCACGGGTAAGGGTAACTGGTTGACCCGGGGTTAAAGAGCAATTTGCCTTCCAGATGTATATTACACGGCTCATGCAAATGACCGAACACAATCACATCCATATCCGGAAAGGTCTGCAGCATGCGTTTATAATATCGCTCGACCAATCGCCCATATACCCTCTGGTGAACCTTATCAATCATATACCGGCTGAAGGTCCCATGCCCATGAGCCATGCCGATTGAAATTCCCTCAAATTTCAGCTGGATTTGGAGGGGTAAATTCCTGAGGTAAAAAATATCCCGGTTTCCTCGCACTGCATATACTGGCGCCACCTGTTCCAGCTCCTCGAGCACCCGCGGTACCGAAACATCCCCGGCATGCAGGATCGCAGCCACCCCGGCTTCACGGAATCGCTTGATCACCTGCGGATTTAGCTGTGATGCACGGTCGGGGATATGGGTATCAGCGAGCACACCCAAGGTGGTCATGAAATCGGCCACACATTAGACGGCCGTCTGGGGAACAACGCATCCAGCAAGACATGGATCTCGTCCCGATCGGTCCAGCAGTCTACAAAACTTGCTTTCAACATTTCCACACTACGGTACCCAAACAGGAGCTGGAGAAATGTGTGCGGTGGAAATGCTGCATTACCTGAATTCCCAACAGGGGTTGGTTTCCAGGCTTCGATGTTAGTCATCCTTCCTTTTTCCAAAACCAGGCGCATACCCTCTCGGTAAAAAGTGACTTTTACTTCACCCGTATATCTAGCCATGGGTGATTCAGCCAGGCGTTTTTCCAACACAGGGGTGATCAGCTGTAAGAAATCCGGCACATTTGCCACGCGCAGGTACCAGGCATACGGTTTGCGTATGCGAAGCAGGCTATCCGGTATCACGTGATACACCGGGTGATCCTCCCCCAACCAGAAGCCAAACGCCCCAAATGGTTTCTTTTCACCGTGCTCGGGATGATATTGCTCATAAGCATTCTCCAAATAACGGATCACCGAGGGCGTCACGTTTAACCATGCAAGATCAGGAAGGATTTCATACCACTGAAGAGACATCATATCTCCCCAGGAAAATGCCGGGTGAATGAAGAAACCACTAAATTTCCCATCCAGTGTCTCGATTACACGCATTTCCACCCGGTTGACATTTTTTTCACTCTTCCCGGTCAGCTCATAACGCCATAAAGGGTCATCCCATTCACAAGCCACCAACGATCGCTTGCAGCTCAATGCATATAATTGGGAAATGAACGGAATATCAGCCTCGGTTGCCGGGCGGATGTGGTAAGGGTCCGCTTCACCTTCTTTTAGCCTGGGAATATGGGTTGGGAATCCGGCTCGCCCACCGCCCAAATTCATTGCCATCTCATAGCCAAAAAGCCGGTAATAGTAGGGAATGCCAGTGATCGCCTGGACCTTTTCGCCCCGCTCTGCGCTCCACTGGTGAACGATATCGAATTGGCGTCTTACCAGTCCGCGGTTACGATATTCGGGCAGTGTTCCCACCAGCTCGGGGCGACCCACCTTGAAGGGTATCCCCTCATAAGTCCAAGTCTGGGGGATCAGGTTCATGGAAGAGACAATCTTCCCTGTTGCAGCTTGCTCCACGATGGTGAAGTTGCAGGGATTAAAGGTCGGGTGGGGTTTGGCGAGCAAGTCATACGACCATGCCCAGGCTCTCTCGTCTGGTTTATCAGGTCCTTCGTCGCTGTGGACCGACGCATTGAAATCCGCCAAGGCTTCAGCATCCTCCGTTCTTGAGTAACGAAGGACCAATCCTTCCCCCAGATCAATTGGCAATTTATGTGCATTTATACGTGATGCAGTCATGGTGATCTCCTTGTCATTGCCTCCCCGGCATGCCAAGTCTATCACCAACCTAGCTCATATGGCAACCAAACCATCACTTCTTCAGTTTTTCCATATATTTATGGCGGAACTTCGCCACCTTGGGAGCGATGATTGCCATGCAATAACCCTGATACGGGTTACGCTTGAAATACTCCTGGTGGTAAGCCTCAGCCGGGTAGAAGACACTAAAGGGCTTGAGCTCCGTGACGATTGGCTTTCCCCAGATTTTTTCACGCTCCAGCTCATGGATAACCTGTTCAGCAGTCGCCTTCTGTTCAGGGCTCTGGTAGAAGATGGCTGAGCGGTATTGCGTGCCCACATCCGCTCCCTGACGGTTCAAGGTGGTTGGGTCATGGATGGTGAAAAACACTTCCAACACTTCGCGGTAACTGATCACCTGCGGGTCGAAGGTGACCTGCACGGTCTCAGCGTGACCGGTCTCGCCAGTACACACGGCTTCATAGGAGGGGTTTTCCACACGCCCTCCTGAATATCCCGATACTACACCCACCACCCCCTTCAGCTCGTCATACACCGCCTCAAGGCACCAGAAGCAACCTCCAGCCAGTGTGGCAATTTCCAATGAATTATTCATTTCATTATTCGTCATGCGACACCTCATATAATATGGACAAATTATATCTTATATCTTCCATTTTCCAGGCATTACTCATCATCTTTTCACCCACAGCATGGCGCTAACCTATTATCCATCTGGCTGGTTTTTTAAGTCTTTACCGGCATGATTCAGGACAAAAATGACACCCATGCGCGGGTATGGTCAAGCGAACGACAAAATAATTTGATCGTAACAGTCGTAAATACGTGCAGAACTATAATAACTCCCCAAAATGTGGGGAGTTATACCTTATACCATTGAGGAAGTACTCTTTCATCCAGCATTGCACTACCTAGTTATCGGCGACCTCTGGGACTTCGGACCAATCCAAAATTAATCAGGGCATAGATGCACTTCGATGGTGGTATGCACCACCCCGGTATCTTCTGGAATAAGGGCCTTGTATTTGTTGGGCGACTCGGGGTATTTGGTCACAATTCCAATCTCTGAAGAGTAGATCCCCGGACCTATGGACCAAATATGCAGATCACTAACCTTGGTATCCTTATAACTCTCCAATATCCCGATAATCCTTTTCTGGATATCGGTTGGGATCTGGTGGTCGAGCAATACTTTACTCGTCCCCTGGAGTAAACCGAATGACCATTTTATCACCAGGAATGCACCCACTACACCCATGAATGGATCCATCCAGCTCAGTTTAAGATACTTGGCACCTAATAAAGCGATAATTGCCAAAATGGAGGTTAACGCATCCGTCAGCACATGCAGATAGGCTGCCTTCAGGTTGTGGTCTGCACCTTTGGCATGCGTATGCTGGCTGTGATCGTGGTTGTGATCAAGCTTGGGTTCACGCTCATGATCTGCGTGGTCATGAGCGTGATCGGGTTCAGCACTTTGCGTGTGGGTGTGCTCCTTTTCTCCCAAAATCAGCATGCTGGCGCCATTGACGACCAAACCAATCACTGCTACCAGGATTGCCTGGTTGTATTCAATGGTGACTGGATGAATAAACCGGTTGACACTTTCATATCCCATAAACAGGGCAATGATGACGAGGAAGATGGCACTCGAATAGCCTGCCAAAGCGTTCACCTTGCCTGTACCAAAGCTAAATTCCTGGTCATGGGCGTGCTTGCGGGCATAAATATATGCCAGAAAGCTGATGCCCAACCCGACCATGTGCGAACCCATGTGGATACCATCGGCAAATAAGGCCATCGATCCATACGCCAAACCAGATACGATTTCAACCACCATCATAAGAGAAGTAATGATGATGACGGCTAATGTACGTTGCTCGCCTGAGCGGATCTTATCCTGACCGAAGATGTGAGTATGTTGCCATTGTGCAATTGATTCAGTGTGCATTTCTTCTTCCCAAGGAAAAGATTTCTATAACTGATTAATTCATATCGAGATTATTCCCAATATAACACATGAGCCAACCGAATAATTCCATTAATAAAATTTCTCAACTACCAACAATCCAAAATTATTCCTCAGATTGTTCGGGACTATGAGAGAGCATTTTATCCCAAGGATAAGCATTTTGGGAAGATGACATTCCTAACAATCGCAAGGGTGAGCCTGATGAGCAGACGGGTTTTATTTTGACATTAATCGCCTTCCATCAAAGATCAGATAGAATTTTACAACCACCGACCCGGTAAACACCTCACCCATGAAATCCAATGGAAGGATAATACCTGGAGAAATATGATATTTTCGCGATGGAAGACTATGGTAAAGTTAATCATCTGCCTTCGCAACGAGTGTGGTAATAGTTCCCCGAAAGATCTGGGCCGTCACAGTGAAGTTATCAAAATTGCAGATAGGTCGATCCCTTATTTAAGCCAGGATTGGATTGCACAGCTTCACCCCATGAGAATATAATTAGATAAACCAGTCATCAACTCGCTCTATATCGAATAATGGAGGAAGAATATGTCTGAACGTAAGAAAGTTACTCTACCTTACCTGTTCAATAAGGTGGCAAACCACGAGCCGATCACTTGGCTCACCTGTTACGATTACCCAACGGCATATTTGCAGGAGCAAGCCGGTATGGACATGATCCTGGTGGGCGATAGCCTGGCGATGACCATGCTCGGTTATGAGACCACTTTACCCGCTACCATGGAGGATATGATTCGCCATTCAGCGGCAGTCAGGAGGGGAGCACCCAACGTGTTTATCGTGGGTGACATGCCGTACATGAGCTACCAACCCAGTATCGAGACTGCCATTCGCAATGCGGGACGTTTCATGGCTGAGGCGGCATGTGATTCGATCAAGCTGGAGGGCGGTAACGAAATGGCCGACCGCATCCATGGGATCGTGAGTGCCGGAATCCCTGCCATGGGTCACCTGGGTTTGACACCCCAGAGTGCTTCTGCTCTGGGTGGGTACCATGTTCAAGGTCGGGCTGCCCGCTCAGCCAAGAAAATCATTGAAGCTGCGAAAGCCCTGGAGCAGGCGGGCGCATTCGCCGTCCTGCTTGAGATGGTCCCTGACCGGGTGTGCAAGATCATCACCGAGCGGGCTGAAAACTGCATCATTATGAGCCTGGGTTCAGGTCCATATGCTCACGGACAGCTGCTGATCTACCACGACATGTTTGGTCTCTACCCGCGCTTCAAACCGCGCATGGCCAAGGTGTTTGGCAATGCAGGAGAGGTCATCCTGAACGGTCTAAAGCAATACGTCCAGGAAGTCTCGGATAAAACCTTCCCACAACCAGAGCACTGGTTCACTATGAAAGACGATGAATATGAGGAGCTGATGGGCATGCTATGAGCTTTGCTTCAAGGACGAGTCATCTGAAGCCTGAAGGTGCCTACCAGGTGCTGGCGCGGGCGCAAGAACTGGAAGCCAGCGGAAGCGAGATCATCCACCTGGAAATTGGCCAGCCGGATTTTGAAACGTTTGACAACATCCGGGTGGCAGGCATGCGTGCCATTGCTGAAGGGAAAACGCGTTACACGCCACCGATTGGAATAAGAAGCTTACGTGAGGTGATCGCGGAGGAGGCCGGTAAACGACATGGCTTACATTTCCACCCTGACCAGGTAGTCGTCAGCCCAGGTGCCAAGCCTAACCTGTTCTTCCCGGCAATGGCTTTGATCGAGCCGGGTGATGAGGTAATCTACCCCAATCCGGGCTTCCCCACCTATGAGGCCATGATCCGCGTGGCTGGGGGAGTACCCATCCCCGTGCCGCTCAAAGAAGAAAACAACTTCTCCTTCGACCTGGAGGCATTTCACCGCCTGGTCAACAGTCATACCAGATTGGTCATCCTAAACTCACCCAGCAATCCCACGGGTGGGGTAATGCCGAAGGCTGACCTGGAGGAGATCGCCGTAGCGGCTCAACAATTCGATTTTTGGGTGATGTCAGATGAAATCTACGCGCGTCTTGCGTACGATGACACCAGCGTACCGTCCATTGCTTCCCTACCTGGGATGATGGATAGGACAATTATCGTTGATGGTTTCTCCAAAACCTATGCCATGACGGGTTGGCGGTTGGGTTATGGTATTATGCCGGAAAGCCTGGCCCAAGTGGTCCAGCTGCTGCTGACACATTCCATCGGCTGCACAGCCCAGTTCGTTCAAATTGCCGGGATCGAAGCCCTGACCGGACCACAAGACCAGGCTCATGCAGTAGTCTCCGAATACCAGGTACGACGGGATGTGATTGTAGATGGGCTAAACTCCATCCCTGGGGTCACCTGCCAGCGCCCGCAGGGAGCATTTTATGTGTTCCCAAACATCAAGTCCTTTGGGATTTCTTCGTCTGAAATGGCGGACCTTTTATTGGAAAAAGCCGGCGTTGCGGTGCTGCCTGGTTCATCGTTTGGCGAATACGGTGAAGGATACCTGCGACTCACCTACTCAAACTCCATTGAAAATATCCGAAGGGCGATCCACCAGATCGGGGAGGCGGTTAGAGGACTTCCCTGAGAACTTATCTACTTATTGATAAGCCCCATATAAAAGGGATCCAATGGTTGCTAGATCACCGGAACTCGGATTAATAGCGTAGGGTGATCGCCCATTATCCTTTAGGAAAGTGGATTGGACATTACTGGATAGATCCTGGTAATACCCCCGATTTTGGGGATTTTTATTCACGGGTGTATTGCATTCGTCACACCCTCTCAAATGAAAAGAGCCGCTACAAAGAGCGGCTCAGTCTTACATAGAGTGTTATATATTAGGGGAGAAACGTGTTTATGAAATCCAACGCATACGTATCTATGCGATTTGAATACGTCACACCAGCGCAGTTTCCATTCGTCACGTATGAGTTGACGGCCAGGATAATATCCGTCCCGCCCAGCAGGTCCGGGCCGCCTGAGTCGCCAAAGCAAGTACCACCCTTACCCTGTGCTGGATTAGCGGTAAGCTTGATGTACTCATCGCTATGCACGAAATTACTGGCGACTAATAGTGTAGGGGCATAGTAGCGAGTGAAGGCCCCATCCTCGGGAAATCTTGGACCACCTCCACTATCAAATTGAATGCCGTAGCCGACTAAATCAACCTTGGTATTCATCGGTAATGTATCAACCAAACCTTCTGTAGGCAAATGAGCATACCGCGGCAGAGTTACTGGGTCGTCGAGTACAATCACTGCCACATCGTGCGAATCGAATCCTGGGAGACCATTTCCACACCCAATACACCAATCAGGATTGGGAGTCCATGTCCCATCTACATAAGCACGGGGGGATCCTTCGGTGAAAGACACCCGGACATCAGGTCCTTCAAAACAATGTGACGCAGTCACGAGCACGGTTGGCGAGATTGCAGCAGCTGAACATACCCAATAACCACCTCCGGTTGCAGGTCCGATGGCCATGCCAACATAAGGATGGTTATTCCCATCCGGTTGGCCATTGGAAATTGCCAGGGCTGTTCCAGCCAAGGCCAGTGCAAGTGCTACTACAATCACTAGAATTAGCGTAAATTTTTTCATTTTATATCTCCTCATGTATAATCATCCGGTTTTGTTGTGCAATGCATAGCTTAAGAAATTTTCTCACCATCGAAAAACCTAAGTCACACTTCCCGATCCATGCCTCCTTCCTGGGCCAAATTAACATTGTGAGCTGTCTTGCAATTGTTTCCCCTGTAACTGTATTCTGTAAGGATTTTGCGCCTATGGGTAATACACATTTGATTACCCCAGGCTGCATTCAGTATAGCAAAATAAAAATCATCAGTCAAGCATTCTATTTGGAAAGCTCCAAAAGTGAACTGCATATGGTTAAAAAGTGAACTCGGGATCCTTGCCAAGGAAAGCTGGTCGGACCATGCATTTTTTGTTCCACCAGAGACATATAACATGAAGCATAGCAAATGGCACACTCGAGCCAGACAGATGACCCAATTTTATATCTGTCCTATTTATCCCCATTCGTTCCAATATTCAATTGTGGTAAAATGTCACTCACTCCGCAAGTAACACAGGCGGAAAAAAGGCATAAGCTTATATAGCTTTGGTTTGTTTTGTAGGTTTCTCAAGCCCCCATTCAAGGGGATAAGGATTGAGGAACCCTCACGTGTAGCTTAAAAAATTGCGGGCGTGGCCAAGTGGTAAGGCATCAGCCCTCCAAGCTGATATTCGCGGGTCCGAATCCCGTCGCCCGCTCTAAAAGTTCTGGAGCACACGGAACTTAGTAACTAAACAGGGGCCCATAGCTCAGCGGCAGAGCGGACGGCTCATAACCGTTTGGCCGTAGGTTCGATCCCTACTGGGCCCACCAAACAAAAGAGCACCTCGGATCCTAAATCCAAGGTGCTCTTTTTGATTTTACATCTATTTGTTATTTAAACACGATCGGTAGGAGCACTTGACCCGGATATTTCACCCGGGTGATGACCGGCTCGCCATAAGCGAACACACCTTCATCACAACTGACCTCGTAGTTGTTATTGATGATTTCCAGCCCTCCTTGAACGGTCACCTGGAAGGTTAAATTCAGGGTCTCACCAGAGTCGAGTACCGGTAAGTTCCACTGGATCACATTATCAGTCACCAATCCACCGGAGCTGGCAGTCCCGAAAATATAGGAAGTATGCGCCGGGATGGTATCGGTAACCACCAGACGGGTCGCCTGTTGCCCCAGGTTGGTCACCTGGATTTGATATAGCAGTGAACCACCCACCATCACCGGGTCAGGCGTGGCGATTTTGGAGATACGCAAAACTGGTTTATCGGTAATATAGGCTACGGCTGTAACATCCACAGGCTGCTTCAGGCTGGTATGGGTGATGGTGGCAGTGTTGGTCAACACTCCTTCGAAGAAATCATCCACCAGGGCAGTGAACGTGATCAGCTGCTCGGAATATGGGGCAATATCACCAGTCCATTCAAGACTGACGATATCGCTGATCAGGCTGCCTGCACTCGCCACCGCATCCCGCTGGTATGTGGTATTCTGCCATGGGAATATGTCACCCACCTGCACATCACTCAGGTTGTTGGGTCCTGAGTTCACCACATGTACCGTATAGGTCAAAGTCGTTCCGGTCCCTGGCAGCGCCCAGGTGGGAGTAACGGTCTTATAGGAGTCGATCAATCCCACCTCATGGACGGTTGTCGTGATTGGCTCACCAAGGATTGTTTTGGTTCCTTTGAGCTGATCCTCATAGGTAGTGGTGAGGTAATCGTCATTGATGATCAAAGTCCCGCTCACCAGGTCTGGGTCCACAAGGACGCTGAAGGAACGATTTAAATAATCCCCGGGGCCCATAGCCGGCAGTGTCCATGAGATTATCGTACGACTGTCAATCGTTTGTGAGATGCCACCATCGCTGATGCTGAGCAAGGTCACGCTGGTTGGAATAGTTTCAGTCAACATGGGATAAGGAGGTAACTCCGTGGTGCTCAGACCACTGTCAAATACCTGGATGGTATAGGTCATGGTTTGCCCTGGACCAATTTCAGACGGGGCGGATTTGGTCGGGATCAAATTGGATAAATGTGTGATATGCCCAATGGCTGTGGCGGTTATAGGCTCTGTGACGAAACCGCTGAGATCATCGGTGATGACCACTGTGGCAGTATAAGGCGTCCATTCTTCACCACCAACGGTGCTCTGCCCCTCATAGGTGGTAATCGTTATCACATCGCCTACCGCCAGAGGACCTGTCCATACATAATTTACACAATTAGACCATACAGTACAGGGTGGGCCTTCTGCTAATGTACCAACGCCTGGGGGTATTACTTTCAAGACATCCTTAGTACTGATACTGATGCGCCCGAAGGTAAGCAGCGCGGTTGCATCCAGGGCATTCCCAGGACCAAGATTCTGGATCGTCAATGTGGGCGTCACATCTGAAGTGCCACCGCCGGGCTTATGAGCGATGGGGTCCAATGAGGCGGTCACCTCAAAAGTTGGCCCGACGATCAGACTGGGGATAGGAATACCATCCGCACACACTCCTTCAGCGCTGCACACTCTGTAATCATCATTCAACACGATGATATCGGCAATATCCCCGATATTTACTGTGAAAGTCACTTGAGCCGATTCGCGCGTATCCAGGCTGGGTATTTCCCAGGTGACGACTCTATCCGTTTCAGAATAAGAGCCGCCTCGTACATACTCCACGTCGGTCGGGACGGTATCAGTAATCAATAATTTTGTCGCCATCGAGCCCAGATTGAGGACGGTTAATGTATATGTCATCTCACTATTCGCGCCGGGTGGGTCGGGGAAGATACTCTTGGAAAGGATAAAGACCGGATCGATCACCGTTATCGTGTACGGTTCTCCCACACCAAATCCGTCTACGCTGTTCACGCTATAAGTATCATTATGGATGACAGTTCCACTAGGCACATCCCCAATTTCCACACTGAAGGTGAATGCGGTCGTCTCACCAAACCCCAGATTAACTGATGGGTTCCACGTCACCGCTTTGCCTACTGGGTCATAGGAGAAGCCTGGACTGGCTTTGAGAAAGGTCGTATCCGTAGGGACAAAATCAGTGACGTTAATGGGAATATTCACTGCGTTCTGCCCTTGATTGGTGACTACCAGCTCATAAGTGAGGGGCTTGTTTTTGCCTGGCAGAGCCGGGTTGGCGGTCTTGGAAATCTCGAACATTGGGTGATCAGTAACGCGGGTCTCAGCCATGACGGTAACCGGTTCGGCTATCAACGGATCACTGATCACGGCCGTGTTGGAGACGATCCCCTCATATCCTGGTGTGACAGTGACGCTGAAGGTGATGACCACCGAGTCATCGAAACCAACCACACCATGCCCCCAAGATATAACACCATCTTTGTATGTAGGGGCTGGCAGAGCGCTCGATTGTGCATCGTCGTTGTAGACTGTATGTGACGGGATTGTATCCGTCAGGGTCACATCTGATGCAGGATATGCGCCGGTATTGAGGATCTCCAGGCTGTATTCCAATACCGCCCCATCCGTATCAGCAAGAGTGGGTGTGACCACCTTCGTGGAAAGCGTCAGCTTGGGGTATCCTGCTGGGGGTGGAATGGGTCCGTTAGCGAGCACCCTATCTGCGGACTTGTGGGCGAAAACCACAACCGTCGCAACCATGAAAATCCCAATCATGATTATGGCGATTAATTGGATCGCTTTTTTAAGTTTAATTCTCATAATTGCCTCCTAATCAAATAACGACTACAGCGGGACTATTTACAGGCGTAAACCATCCCGATTGTGTGGGATCGCTGCGGAAAATGTTCAATCCAGCGACTGAAAAACTGTCTATATCAGTAATCATTAAACTAGTTGCAATTTTTAGTCCATTGTCCAACAAAATCCAAACCTGCGTATGGAAAATCAAAGCAACGGAATGTAACCCAAGTTTCCCCACTGATGATGCAGTGATATGATCAATGTTCGTCAATAATATATCATAGAATTGGCAATTAAAATAAGCAAACTAGATTAATGTGCAATTTATTTGGTATTTCTTAGAAATATTTTTACTCGAAACCAAACCTAAAGTCTAGATTCCAATCCGGTTGGGAAGCGTCAATACGGTATACTTGGCAAACGGGCAATGTTATTGCAACTAGAATAAATATTCATTGCAATAGAGAGTCTTATCGAGATACACTATTTATCGTGATTCCTAGTGACCCATGAATTTCAGACTACTAATACGCCCTGGATTGGTTCGATTTCTGCCTCTGGTCAGCCTTATTTTTGGTCTGCTTGTGCCGGTTTCCGCATCTCCAGCAGCCCAAGCTATTGAGGTGATCGTCGAAGAGCCTCAACTGCACCCGGCGTATACCACCTGCCCGCAAACTTATTGGTATCCAATTGATAATGACCGGGGTCACACCGCCTATCTCACCCTGAACACCAATGATCCCCTCCATTCCACCAACTACGGGGAATGGTATCCGGTCATTCCACAGGCTGGATACTACCGGGTGGAAGCCTATATCGCTGCTCACGATCCCATCGTCTGGTGCACTGGTGAGGGGCGAACGATCAATCATGATTCCATCGACGCACATTATTCCATCCATCACGCTTACGGGGTAACCACTCGCTCGCTAAACCAGGACCCACTAAGCAACCAGTGGCTTGACCTGGGTGAATATTACTTCAACACAGGTAGTAGCGGTTATGTGAGCCTCACCGACCTGAACAGCGAGACGGAATACAGCACCACCGTCTCATTCAGTGCAATGCGCTTCACGTTCACGCTCTCCGCCGGGTCAATAATCTATCTGCCGCTGGTCAGCCAAGCCTATCACCCCGGACAACCACCTCCCGATGTAGGGGTGATCCAGGCGCAAGGGTTCGATGTCTGTGGGCTACCCTCCATTTCCAAAATGCAGACCTGGTGGAACGAGAGCCCTTATTCAATCTATGGTCTCTATCTTGGTGGAATTCAACTACCATCCGTATGTGTCGGGGCGGACGCTGCCTGGGTCCGTGCTGTTCATCAGCAAGGTTGGAGCTTCATCCCCACCTGGGTGGGACCCCAAGCCCCTTGCTCGGGGTACTCACAAAAAATGAGCACCGATCCGGCTGTTTCTTATCAGCAAGGCCGCCTGGAAGCTCAAGCTGCTTCTACCGCAGCTGCTTCTTTGGGTCTGACCAACTATGGGTTGGGAGGTACCATTATCTACTATGACCTGGAAGCATATGGTGTATCCACCTCTGAATGTCGCCAGCCGGTTGCGGCGTTTATGAATGGCTGGACGGAACGATTGCACGAGCTGGGCAATCTCGCTGGTGGTTATGGTACGCGCAACTCTTACCTATGGGACTGGTCCACCATACCGAACGTCCCTGACAACATCTGGCCCGCCAGCTGGTACACAAACACCTATGATCCATACGCGACCGTGTTTGGAATCTCTTGGCTGGAAGGCTTATGGACTAACCACCAGCGCATCCGCCAATATGCCGGTGACCATCATGAAAGTTGGGGAGGCATTGGAATCGCCATCGATAGCGATGTTGCAGACGGTGTGGTGGCCATGCCACCCTCTGGCCTGCTCGCAAACCCGGTCGTCAGCGCTTCGCCATCCATCGATGATGCTGGTTGGCTATCGGTAGAGCAAGGTTGGCTGGTCTCAGGCAATCGCTTGTATTGGACTACTGATCGAGGCAAAAGCTGGACGGATATCTCGCCGGCATCCGTTCAACTGGCTTATTTCCTACCCTCCGGGCAAGCATGGGCACTCTCCACCCAAAATCAAGAACAGGCGAGCCTGTACCATTCCTCCAATTGGGGTGCCACTTGGGAGAGCCTTGACCTGACCCTTCCGCCCGATGCCTGGTGGCCACTCCAGCTTCAATTCTCCTCACCCACCACTGGCTGGGTCGTGGTGCAAAAAGAGACCAGTCCGGCGTTCGACGTCGGTATCCTGATGAAAACCAATGATGGCGGACTCTCCTGGCAATCCTCTGATCTGCCTACAGCAGATAAAATCAACTTCACCTCTCAAGCTGAGGGCTGGCTCATGAACACCCATGCTGATGAGCTCTACCATACCACGGATGGCGGTCTCACCTGGCAGATTGCCCAACACGAAGAATACCTGCTTTCCCAGCCACTACTACCTGAAGGCACCACTTTATCGGGATGGCAGGTGAACGGCCTGGGCTGGGCAGCGACGTCCATGGGCTCCTGCAGTGGCGAAAAATCTTCCCCCAATTTCAGCTGCCAGGTAAACGCTGTTCTCTGGCAAACCCAAGATGGTGGCAAGACCTGGGAAGAGGTTCATCTACCCAACAAGCAGTCCATTATTCAATAAATATTCCCAAAACCAGTCGGTTTAGTGGTATAAGCACATATCATCAGACCCATTGAAAGGTGCCATATGACCTTGCGTTCCTACATAAAACAACTGACTAATTCGGGTGAACTGCTCACACTAAATGCTCCAGTATCCAAGACATACGAAATGGCTGGGATCCTTAAAAGAACCGAGCCGCGTCCGGTTCTATTTGAAAAGGTGAAAGAGAGCCCATCGCGCGTCATGGGTAACCTGTTATGCTCGAAAGCAGCCTTTGCTAATTACCTCGGAATCCAGGTAAAGGACATCATCCCCACCCTCATGCGCTCCATCGAGTCACGCACTCCGTGCCCGGTCATCCCCTCAGCGACCTGCCAAGAAGTTATCATTGAACATCCTGATCTGGATGCCTTACCAATCCTGCGTCATTGTGCCCTGGATGGCGGCAACTACATCAGCTCGGGCGTATTCATTGCTCGCCATCCCAAATATGGTCAAAACCTGGATTTCCACCGCGCCATGCAGTTATCCAAGACCGAGCTGGCTATCAGGGTGGTGCACGGGCGTCACTTCCACCGGTTCCTGGAGGAATTGGGCAGCCTGGATGTCGCAATTTGTATTGGCGTGCCGCCGCAGGTGTTGGTGGCTGCTGCCACCTCCGTCGAGCTCGGCATCGATGAGCTGGAAATCGCCAATGCACTTGCGAGTCTTTGCCTGAATGAGACGCTCAATCTCGTGCATGCCAAAACGGTCGACCTGTTTGTTCCTGCCGAGGCCGAGTTTGTGCTTGAAGGCACAGTCTATCGTGACCGGCGTCATGCAGAAGGGCCATTCGTCGATTTGACCGAGACGTATGATATCGTTCGCAACGAGCCAGTGTTTGAGGTCAAAACCATCACCCATCGCAAGGATGCCATCTGGCATGCCTTACTACCGGGCGCTCTTGAGCACAAGCTGCTGATGGGGATGCCGCGTGAGCCCACCATCTTCAAAAAAGTCAATGAGGTCGTAAGGTGCCTGGACGTCAATATCAACCCGGGTGGCTGCTCGTGGCTACATGCCATCGTGCAGATCGATAAGCAAGCGGAGGAGGATGGTAAAAAGGCCATCCAGGCAGTATTTGCCGGGCATCGCTCGTGTAAGCATGTCTTCATTGTCGATAAGGATATCGATATCTATAACCCACAGGAGGTGGAATGGGCACTGGCGACGCGCTTTCAGGGGGAGGCTGACCTGGTGATCAAGCCCAAAGAACCGGGCTCAACTCTCGACCCGTCCAGTGAGCGCAGTGAAGCCGGCATACACCTCACCACCAAGCTTGGTTTCGACCTGACCAAGCCCCTCGCCACCCGCGGCAAGGGTTTCGATAAAGCCCTTTTCCCCGTGGTGGATATCGACCAATATATCAAAGGATGAAAATTTGGGTTAGCTTTTGATTGGCATAGAGAACCAACCCACTGTATAGTGTGATCAATATGCAGCTGACTTTGGAAGAGATGGAAATGCTTGCCGGGGCACAGGGATGGGCGACGCAGAAGGCTATGCAGATCCTGGTAGCCCTGGGCGATATTTACGGGGCTAAGCGCATGATCCCGGTTTCGTCGGTGCAGATCGCCGGGGTGAGCTATGACAACCTGGGTGAGGCAGGCTTACAATTCCTCTCTGAGATGGCAGAAGGGGGCGGCAGGGTGCGCGTGCTGACCACACTGAATCCAAGCGGTATGGATTCCGAAAACTGGCGTGTTCTGGGTATCCCACCTGATTTTGCTGAAAAGCAGATACGAGTCCTCGAAGCGTTCTCCCGGATGGGTGTAACCACCACCTGCACTTGCACCCCTTATCTCTCCGGCAACCTTCCACGTTATGCTGAGCACCTGGCATGGTCTGAAAGCTCTGCGGTGTGCTATGCCAATTCGATCATTGGTGCACGTACCAACCGAGAGGGAGGCCCGTCCGCCCTAGCTGCTGCACTAACCGGGCGTACACCAGAGTATGGCATGCACCTGCCAGAAAACCGCCTCCCGGCACTTACTTTCCAGGTCGATGCCTGTCTGGTAGAGAATAGCGATTTTGGGGCTTTGGGAAAAGTGATCGGAGAAAAGATAGAAGCTTCGAAAGCCACCCCGTATATCCTGGGGTTGCAAACCGGCACATTAGAGAACTTGAAATCTTTTTGCGCCAGTCTTGCCACCTATGGCGGGGCTGCACTCTTTCACATGTCGGGCATCACCCCCGAAGCACCCCTGTTTACTCCCCCTGTGGAGCAGATAACCATTACCCAGGCTGATCTGGAGACTGCCATTCACTCCCTCAACGATGCAGCCGAAGCAGAGGTGGATTTCGTCAGTCTGGGCTGCCCCCACCTGAGCCTACACGAGATCGCCCGGATCGCAAGCCTGTTGGAAGGCAGGCAGGTAAAGAAGGAGTTTTGGCTCACTACCGCCCGCCCAACCAAGCAAATTGCTGACCGTATGGGCTATACCCGCATCATCGAAGAGGCGGGAGCCAAGTTTGCGGCAGATACCTGCTGTGTTGTCGCCCCAATCCGTGGTCGCTTCACTGCCCTGGCAACCGACAGTGCCAAAGCGTGTTATTATGCCTACGCCAAGAACAAATTCAAGACGGCATTCCTGCCGTTTGATGAAGTGGTAAGGTTGGCATTGCAATGAAACTTGAAGGTCGCAGCATATATTCCGGGACGGCCCAGGGTGAAGCGCTGGTCACTCCGCAGGCCATCTCGTTTTTCGGAGGGATTGACCCTGAGACGGGTATTGTCGTCGAGCGCGGGCACGAGCTGGAAGGGCAATGCATCGCGGGGAGAGTGTTGGTTTTCCCCACAGGCAAGGGTTCCAAAGTTGGTTCCTACACTCTGTACCGCCTCAAACGCAATGGTCACGCACCGCTGGCCATCCTGAACGCCGAATGTGAAACCATCACTGCGGTTGGCTGTATCATTGCCGAGATTGTATGTGTGGACAAGCTACCCATTCATCATATCCTCCCCGGTAGCCTGGTGAGGATTGACAGCAATATGGTCAGTATTGAACGACCGATGAATAATGATATTACTGGAGAATATGCATGAAAAATCGAACCTTACTCATGATTCCGGGTCCCGTCGAATTTGAGCCATCCGTGATGGCTGCAATGGGGGAACCTACCACCAGCCACCTGGCACCATCTTTTATCGAAGCTTTCGGGAAATCCTTGCAGGATATGCGCCAGGTCTTTGAAAGCCCCACTGGACAGCCACTCGTACTGGCTGGTTCAGGCACCCTGGCAATGGACTGTGCTGGGGCAAACCTGGTCGAACCCGGGGATAAAGCCCTGGTGGTTGACACGGGTTATTTCTCAGAGCGCTTTGCCGTAATCCTGCAGCGCTATGCTGCACAGGTGACACGCATCTCCACCTCGCCTGGCAACCGCCCTGATTTGGGACTGATAAAGTCCGCTTTGGAATCCGATTCATATAAGCTGATGACCATCACGCATGTGGACACTTCAACAGCCGTGATTGCAGAGGTAAAGGAGTTAGCTGCACTAGGCAGACAATATGGGGTATTGGTCATCGTGGATGGAGTCTGTTCGGTGGCGGGTGAGGAGCTGCAGATGGACGCGTGGGGAGTCGATCTTGCCCTGACGGCTTCACAGAAGGCGATTGGTGTGCCACCAGGGCTGGCTCTGTTGATGATCGGACCACACGCCATGGAAGCCTTTCAAAAGCGCGCTACTCCCGTGCTTAATTATTACGCCGATTGGTCGAACTGGCTGCCCATCATGCAAGCCTATGAAGCCCGCAAGACGAGCTACTTTGGCACCCCGCCCGTGAACCTGATCTTTGCCCTGAACGTCAGCCTTGGGCAAATCCTGGCCGAGGGTATGCCAGCACGGTTTACGCGCCATGTCACCATCAGCCAGGCCTGCAAAGCAGGCTTACAAGCGCTTGGACTGAGTCAGGTGCCCATACGCCCGGAATATGCTGCTCACACCCTCACAGCACCACGCTATCCAATTGGGGTAAATGGAGCGGAATTCCTGGGGCGGGTCTTGCAATCGGGCGTTACACTGGCAGGTGGATTACTGCCAGCCATCCGCAACGAGTACTTCCGCATAGGTCATATGGGCGCGGTAACCCTTGGTGATGTGCTGGCAACAATCAGCGCCATCGAAAGTGCCCTGGCAGGATGTGGGTATGTATTCACGCCTAATGCTGGCGTTGAGGCTGCCCAGGCTGCGGGTAAGAAAATCCTTTAACAGATCGCCATCAGCGGGAGTTTCTCTTTCATTGCGTTCCGCTTTTCTTTACGCCTTGCGTGACGAAAAATATTCCTGCATTGGCTCGAAGTAAGATTCAACCCAGCCTTGCTCATATTGCCCGCCATGTGGTGGAAGGCCGGTGTGTCGCAAGGTGAGTTTCGTCTGGTTACCGACGGGCTCCAAGGTGATTTCAATGCGTGAGTCTGGCTCAGTATTGCTAAATTCTGACGTCCGCCAGGACTGCATAATGCGCTTGCCGGGCTCCAGCTCAAGGTTTTTTCCATGAATATAACCATCCCAGGCATCGAATTCATCTCCCACCTTCGACGATAAGGATGCTGGGCTGCCCGTCATGCCACTATGCCCTTCAGAGCTCAGCCAGGCAGTATAGATTTCCTGGGGCGTAGCTGGAAATACCGCTGATACAACAAATTCTTTTGCCATATTATATTTTCCTATAATATAAAAAGACCCGGAAGTATTTTCCTTCCGGGTTGTGAGATTACTTGGTTATTTTCGCCTTGATGGCTTCTTCCACTTTTTTCTCATCGAAGCTCACAAGGATGGTCCCCTCTATATCGAAAGTTGGGGTTGTGCGGGTACCATTGGCCCACTTCTTCACCTGGTCTGCTGCGCCGGGTGTGACATCAATATCCACCTCAGTGTAGTCAATGTTATTTGATTGGAACCAGGCACGTGCTCGCCGGCAACCGGGGCACCAGCGTGTGCAATACATCACCACGCCCCCATGGGGCAAACGGATATCTTCCGGTTTGACCGGAGGAGGTGCCGGACTGCGTAAGGCTGCTTCCGGGTCGATACGCCGCAATACCTCCAGCACGACGTCATTATCGGGCTGGTGGTCGATATCGTGGATATCGATATAGCGAATGTAGCCGCGCTTATCGATGACAAAAATGGCGCGCTCAGAATATCCATCCGGCTCACGGAACACCCCATACATTTTTGCCACCCTGCCGTGCGGCCAAAAATCACTCATTAATGGATAGTTTATCCCGCCCAAACTTTCTGCCCATGCTTTCAGGCAGGGAACATGATCAATGCTTACGCCCAGAACCTGGGCATCCAATCCCGCGAACTTGCCAGTGTCGGCTTCATACGACGGGATCTGGCCCGTTCAGACGGGTGTCCAGGCTTCAGGGAAAAACACCAGCACAACATTCTTGCCGAGGTAATCGCTTAGCTTGATGTCCTTGTCCAAATGGGATGGCAGAGTAAAATCTGGGGCTGCCTGTCCGACGTATAGCTTCATAGTTTACCTCCTTTCTGGAGAGCTATTTTACCCTATATTTAATCTAAAAATGGGTAGCAAAACTTGCCCATCGAGGGAAAATGCATTAATGTTATTTAATATTTTTGGCGAAGAAAGACCCTCCGAACAAGGGCGCAAAGACACAAACATTAAAAATTCCTCCCGCCAGGGGTACCAACCCAACGATTGCCAGGACGATTCCACCTGTGCCGTGAACCACTGCCAGACCCATGATGATTAGTGCAATCCCCGCCAGGATGCGGAGCAGACGACCAGACAACGAAGATATAAAGCAGTCGAAGCCCATAGTTTTCTCCTTTTTTGACACTCTATTCGATTTTATTTTCCATGCTTGCTGGTACGTTTAGCCTTTTAGATATGCCGGAGAAAAAAAGGTTACATCCATGGCATTGGCAAACACCCTGGTTTTCAGATCCTCCTCCTGCAATCCAAACGGCTGCAGAATGGTGGCTGCGGCGCGTAATAGCAGCACGCGGTAGCGCTCCTGGTCGATGCTGCGCACGTCCGGAGGTTGCGGTAGATCCCAGGCACACACACCTGGCTCGCCCAGGGTGTACACAAAGCGTACGCGTTGCCCTGGACGCAGGTTTTTCCCCACCGCTGCCAGCTGTGCCGCCGCCCGCGCGGCTGGTGAAGGAGTGCGGTATTCGGATAGCTGGCGGCTCAGCGTCTGCGAGACCAACAGCTCTTCCACAGGGACCCCACCCATGCGCAGCCTGGTCAGAGTCTTGCGCAGCAGGCGCAAAATCTTGGGCAGGTAGGTGGCGTGATCATCCACATTGGAAGCATGCACCAGGGTGTCGAGGATCTCCATTTGCACATTCGATACCCAGGTGGGCGTATCATGGCGGCGAATCTCAATGCCGCGCATTTTCAGGCTGCCATCCTGGAAAACACCAAAATAGCGATTGGGTACCGGCACACGCTCATCCATGCGGGAGGGCAGGAATGCCACCCAGCGGTAGATCCCATCCAGGGCAATCGGCAGCCCGGTGCGGGTGGTGATCTCCTCCAGCAGCGGCTGGAACGAGGGTACATCCGCCAACCCCTTCTTTTTCACCCACAAGCCATCCACGTACATGTGCAGCACGGTGAAGCCCTGGTCTTCAGCGGCTTCCTTAGCACGCAGCAGCATCTCGCGGCCGTAGGCAGTGACCGCCTCGTGGGCTTCGATGCGCCCAAAGCGGGCATTCTTGTAACCCAGGTAACCAAAACAGGTCACCAGCAGCCATTTGTGCGCGGTAGCTTGCGCCTGGTAAGTCTGGCGGCGCGGGTCCCAGGCAGGCAGCTCTGCCAGGCGCAGCTTGAGCTCCAGGCGTTTATCCAGCAGCGGAGCCAGCGTCTGGGGGATCAGGCCGGAGGTTTCCTGGTCGATCCACAAGCCCAGCTCCGAAACCCGTTCCAGCCGGGAGTACTGCTCGCGACCCCGGGCGTTCGGGTCTGCCACTGTTTCGGGAGAGATGTTAAAGTGGCGCATGATGCTCGGGTACATTGAAATGAAGTCCACCTCAGCCACGTCACGATGTAAACCGATCAGGGGTTGGTAGACCAAACCACCCTGGTCAGCCTGCATCATCTCGAGGGCACTTTTGGGGCGCTCAGCCTGCTGTTTGTGCCAGGGTACCATGATACCCAAACGCAGCGCAGTCACCATCTGCATGGCGGAGATGCCGCTGCCCGGTGAAACACGCGCCACCGTCTGCCCCGCCAGGGCCGTGACACGAGCCAGCTCGTACACCCCCTCCAGCCCGTATTCATGGAACAGCATCGCATTGCAGCCGTCGATGTGCCAGCGCCCAAACAGATGCACCTGCTTGCCGCGGTAGATCACTTGCCCGTACGCCATATAGCTGCGTTCATCTTTCCGGATGACCTCCCGGCCCGGCTCGCGGTTCAAGGGCAGCGGGATGTGCCATTGATCAGCCAGATCGATCAGGTAGGGCAGCAGCCAGGTGTCGCCCCAGGCTGTCATCAACACGTCCGGGTCCTGGCGCTGGAGGATGGCCCGCAGGTTGATCAACAGGGGTCGGGGGTGCTCCAGGCTGAAACGGTACGAAACGCTCATGGAGCGCACAAACAGGGTTGTGGGGTCGGCATGGGCGGGGTCAACGTCCGGCTCAATCGCCAGCAGGCGTAGAGGCGGCGCGGGAGGGTCCAGCTCCCAGGGTGCATCCAGCGTCTGCAGGGCCTGCACCCGCCCGTGCTCGTCCACTTCCACCTGGCAGTGCACTAATGGGAACGTGTTATAGATGGCAGCATGTCGTGTGGTGATGGGCAGGTCGGCGTCGTAATAAGCCAGCTCAGGGAATTCACGGGCGAGGCGTTGGAAAAGGTAAGGCTGGGCAGCCGTTTGAGACATCCGGGCTTCCAGCACCTGGACCGGCTGGGGAGCGAAGATATCACGCCGCTCGGTGCGTTTGAGCTCCACCTTTTCCGGCTGGGCCTGCAGGAAGCGCCACAGGAGGCGCAAGCGGGCAGGCTCTCCAGCCGCATAAAAGGTGATGGGGAAATCCTGGGTCAGGCGATGGCGCTGCCCGTCCTCGCCAACCAGCCAGAGCACGATCCCGGCCTGTGTGTCAGCATACAGGTCCAACAGCCAGCCGGTCAGCTTAGCCATGAAAGTTGATCAGCATCGCCCCCGCATCAGGGGGATCAGGCGGTGAGGCAGGGGGCTCCGACTGCGCGGGCTCTTGAGGCGCGCCGGATAACCCTGCTTCATCAGGCTCAGGGAGTGGGGCAGAGATAGCTGCATCCAGCGCCGCCGTGATTGAATCAAGGTAGGCTGTGGAATCGCCATGCTCTAGCTGCTCCAGGGCAGCTGCATCGCTGGGGGAGAGCAGATAACGCATACGCAGCACTTGCTTATGCTCTTCAAGTAACATCGATAGCAGGAAAATCTCAAAAGGCAGGGCATGGGAGGCATAAGCCGCGGCCGCCAGGTGTTTATGGGCCGCCGCGAACAAGTCGTCCAGCGCCTTCTGATCACTGCGGCGCAGGGCGCGCCGGAAGCGCAGAAAAGACTTCTGCTCATGCAGGAAAACTTGAGTAACAGATGGAAGTGTACGTCCCATAAAAAATCTCCTTAAAACAGTCGCATTGGCTCAGCAGGCTGTGGCTCTTCAAAGCTCCACACCTGCCCGGCTGCACCAGCCAGTATCTCGAGCAGCTCACCCGGCTGATCGCGGGCCGGCAAGCTGGCACTCACCGCCACTGAAGCTGCCCGGCCCAACCGCCGCAGCTCGGCCAGACTCACCTCCAGCAGGCGAAGCCGCTCAATCAGCTTCACGTTCTCATCGTAAAAGGTATCCAGCAGGTTAAGCACCAGGACAGGCGAGAAGTCGGTGACAGACTCTGTCAGCAGTGTTTCCACCTGGTAGCAGGTGAAGGCGCGTGCCACACTGACACGCTCGAGGGCTTGCTGCCAGTAAGACGTCTGCTGGCGCAGCTGGCGTGCCAGCCCATAACCATCAAAGCAGTTACCGGCATCCACCAGACGCACCCGCCCGGTCAATGCCAGGCGGGCGGTCAGGATGGTCATCATCTGGCGCTGGGCTCGATGCGGAGCAAGCACCAGGTGAAGTTGTCGGGGGGAGAGCTGAAGAGGAGTATCCATATTCCTACCGTAATCCAAAGCTGGGATGAGAGTATTTTTCTACACCCTCATTATACCAGAACATTTGTTCTAACAACATTAAAGTTTAATCAATTCCACCTATGAGGCGTTTAATCTAAACGGTTGTGAGTACCAAACATTCCCGACCCGTGCGCGGCACTTGAATTAATCCTGGGCGCCTTTACCCAAATCAGGCTTGATTCGAGGCCTCGCTTGCGACCTCTAAGTCTGGTTTACTTTTTCCTGAGGCGTGCACCGCACTTGATTTGCGACTATAATCAGTCTTTGAGGAGAGCTATATCATGCGTATTCTGACCGATGCCCAGGAAAACCTGCTCAAAGATTCCCGCAACCTGTTGAATGACCTGCGTGCTTCACTAATTCAATTTGGGGCGGCATCTGAGGACCATGAGACCCTGGCAGATTCCATCCGCCAGCTGGATGAGCTTTTCCTGCTCGTGGTGGTAGGTGAGTTCAACTCGGGTAAAAGCGCTTTTATCAATGCCCTGTTGGGACAGAAGCTGCTCAAGGAGGGGGTCACGCCCACCACCACCCAGATCAATGTCCTGCGGTTTGGTGAAGTGCAAGAACGTCATGTGGAAAGCGAAAACCTGCATACCCTGACAGCTCCGGTGGAGCTGCTGGCGGAGCTGAATATCGTGGATACCCCCGGCACCAATGCCATCATCCGCCAACACGAGACCATCACCCAGCAATTCGTCCCCCGGTCAGACCTGGTGCTGTTCGTCACCTCAGCTGACCGACCCTTCACCGAGAGCGAGCGCGTGTTCCTTGAAAGAATCCGTGATTGGGGTAAAAAAGTAATCATCGTGCTGAACAAGATTGACCTGTTTCAAAGCCGTGAAGAGCTGGACCAGGTGGTCGTTTTTATCAGCGAAAATGCCAGAGCTCTACTTGGCATCACTCCAGAGATCTTCCCCGTCAGTGCCCGCCTGGCATTACGCTCCAAGCTGGGTGAGCCTGGTCTTTGGAAAGCCAGTCATTTTGAAGCATTGGAAAAATATGTCCAAAACAAACTGGATGAAAAAGGTCGCCTGTCATTGAAGTTCA
>Ga0315277_10000913_pt1 | contig 44698 bp, 46 predicted proteins | sample YL17G05_15_MG_FD_203695 | JGI IMG/M metagenome (GOLD analysis project Ga0315277, IMG submission 203695) | Sediment microbial communities from Yellowstone Lake, YNP, Wyoming, USA - YL17G05_15 | ecosystem: Environmental > Aquatic > Freshwater > Lake > Sediment | place: USA: Wyoming | collected... | reverse complement strand
ATAACCTCCAGAACCGGTCGGAGCGGCCGGATCGCATGAGGTGAGACAGATGGTGAAGAAAAAGGGTGAGAAGTACGAATGTGAGGAATGCGGACTGGTGATCGTGGTCGAGGAGGTCTGCGGTTGCGATGATTGCTTGGTCGTTTGCTGTGAGGCACCCATGAGCAAGGTCGTGAAGAAGGCCCCAGCGAAGAAGAAGCTCGTGGCCAAGAAGCCCAAGACCAAACCGAAGGCGAAGGTCAAGAAGAAGGCCAAGAAGACCTGAGCGGGTCGATCTCGCTTCTGACCTCTTCGGTGATAATCCATCGAGGGGCGGGGTTCCGCGCGCATCGTCGTTCCAGGCCACCCCCGGTTCCGAAATACATTCGCAAGTTAGAAATCATTATTATCTGGCTTTCTGCTTCTTCCAAAGGTGGATGGGAATCAAGTGGTCGAGGAGCAGCTGACGCGTTACACGGAGCGTCTGCGGGTCTACCGCGACAGGATGTTGCACGTGGATTGGCGGAACCGCTCGATCCTTCTCAGGCGCACCGAGAAACGCTGGAACTTCGATCTGGCCTCGCTCTGGAATGAGGAGCTGGATAATGTGGAGGATGTGCTGGGGAAGGCGGTGCGCACCCGTGGACCCATCTGCTTGGTGCGGGACTCGGACCAATCGGAGGAAGCGGAGTCGGTCCGCTCCAGCCTGGTCCAGCTCGAACGGTCCTCGCGCCTCATCTTCGAAGAAACGGGCGTCCGGGACACCTTCCTCGGCTTTCCCTTCCTAGTGGGCAAGGCTGGCAAGGAGAGCGTTGTCCGCGCGCCGTTGATCCTATTCCCCATCTTCCTTGAACGCAGGCGCGAAGGCCTCTGCGGTTGGTACCTCAACTTCTCAGAGGACGAGGAGCCGGTGGCGAACCGAGCGCTCGTGGCTGCTCTGAGAAAGGAATGCGGCATCACTCTCCCAGACGACATCCAGGACCAGATCGACGACCTGCTCGAAGGTGCTCCCAAGGGAGATGTGGGGAGCCACCTGTTGCTGGGAATGCAAGGATTGCTACGCCATGCCGGTCTTGACCTTAGAGATGCCGAGGCGGGGGAGTTCGTCAAGCCATTGCAGCCTATGACCGCGGAGGACCTGACGAGGATGCAGGAAGAGAAACTGCACCTCGAGGGCATACCCATCATCGGGTCCTTCCCTCAGGGCTCGACCGCCATCTTCCGCGATTACGAGGACATGCTCGCCCGAGCAGGGACGGGAGAGGCGGACCAGGGGATAGTGGATGACCTCCTGGAAGCGCCTGCCCTCAGGTCGGGGGGTACGGAGCTGGCCAAGAAGGCCGACATCGACTCCGTCCCCGATCGAGAGATCAATCTTGCCTTGCCCACCGATTCCAGCCAGGACCTGGTCATCCTGGAAGCCCAGGGATCGGAATGCATCGTGGTGCGCGGGCCTCCGGGCACGGGCAAGTCACAGGTCATCGTCAACCTCATCACCAATGCCCTGGCCAAGGATGAGAAGGTGCTCGTGGTGTGCCAGAAGCGGGCCGCCTTGGATGTGGTGTACCAGCGCCTGGATAGAGCGGGCCTGGCGGACGCCGCCGTGCTGCTGCACGATGCCCGAGCGGACCGGCCGGGAGCCTATGCCACCTTGGCCAAGCGGGTGGAGGGCGATCCTCCTGGATGCGAAGAACGCCTGGAAAGGGAGTTCGAGGATGTGTCCAAACAAATCGATGACACGATCGCTGAGCTCAATGGCATCGTCAAACCCATGTGGGCCGAGTACTTCGGCGGCGCGAGGCTCCAGGAGCTCTACTCCGCGGCCATGCCTGGTTATCTTCCTCGCCTAGGATTGGGCAACGTGCCGAACCGACTCACCAAACAATCACTCCGCACCCTCCTGCAGAAACTGCCCAACCTGCAGATCGGGCACTGGAAGTACGACGCGCCCACGTCGGTCATCGCCAAGCGCCGCTCGTTCGCCGCTCTGGACACCAACGTGCGCTTCGACATGGAGGCCGCGCTGTCACGCATGACGGCATTGGCCCTGCCCTCGACCATGGTCCTGGACACCTTGGAAGAGCAGCGCAGCGCCCTGCTCTGCCTGGACGACTACGAAAGGCTGAAACCCAAGTTCACCCGCTTCTTGAGCGGAAGGTGGAGAAGGGCGAACCGGATGATGCAAAGGACCTCTTCGCTCTATCCCAACGACCCGCGCCTAGCCCAGATGGCCTCTCTGCGTCTGGCCCTCAATCAAGGACAGGAGCTCCTGAGCGCCATGCAGGACATGCAGTCCTGGCTTCGCCCCGAAGGAGCGGAAGAGATGCGTCACCTGCAGCGTAATCCCAACGCGCTCAAAGGGAAGCTCGAGGCCATGCGCATGGCCTTGACAGAGTTCGATGCCATCCAGGAGCATGATCGGCTGGTGAGCTCGCTCGATTCCACGGGAGCGGAGGTGCTGGACATGTGCGCCCGCAACCTGCCGATAACCGAGGGATCGTGGGCAAGGACCCTGGAACAGGAGGTCATAGCCCGCTGGGTCGGCCACATCGAATCGCAGAACCAGCAGCTGACTGGTGATCCGTTCCACCGTTACTTGGAGCTCAAATGGCGCCTGGACGACCTCCTGACCCGAAGGAGGGAGCTATTCCGCAAGCATCTGATGCTGAAGGTCCTGGACGACGCTCGTCGACCGCAGCTGCCGCCCGGGGAACACCATCCCAATAAGCGCCCGGAGACTGACTGGAACCGTCTCCTGAACGAGTTCACCAAGAAGAGACGGGTGAAGCCCGCTCGCAAGGTAATGGAGGAGTTCCCCTTCCAGATGATGCGCATATGTCCATGCTGGCTGGTCTCGCCCGAAGCCGCATCTGATATCCTACCCTTGAAACGGGGACTCTTCGACCTGGTCATCTTCGACGAGTCGAGCCAGCTGGCGGTGGAACGCGCCCTGCCCTCCATCTATCGCGGCAAGCGGGTGGTCATCGCCGGAGATGAGAAGCAATTGCGGCCTTTCGACCTGTTCCACAGCAAGGATGATGACGAACAGCTGGATGAGGTGACGGAAGCGGAAAGCCTGCTGGTGCTCAGCATGCGCATCTTCACCCCCCGCTACCTCAGCTGGCACTACCGCTCCCGCTACCAGGAGCTGATCGACTTCTCCAACCATGCCTTCTACGACGGCAACCTGGAAATCGCTGCGAACGTGCAGCGGACCTTCCCTATGCCACCGATAGAATTCGTTCGCGTCCCCGGCGTCTGGGACGAGAGGACCAACCACGCAGAGGCGAAGAAGGTCGTGGATGTAATGGCCACGCTGCTGAAGGATGGCGAACGGAAAGGCAAGCTCCCCTCCATCGGCGTCATCACTTTCAACGAGCCGCAGCGGGACCTCATCGAGGACCTGGTGGATGAAAGGAGATCGAGAAGTCAGGATTTCGAGCGCCTCTACTCGGCGGCCACGTCGAGCGAGCGCAATCTAGACGACCGACCATTCGTCAAGAACATCGAGAACGTACAGGGGGACGAGCGGGACGTGATCGTCTTCTCTGTGGGCTACGCACCGGATGCCCAAGGCCAGTTCCGAGTGCAGTTCGGCTCTCTGAACCAGGAAGGGGGCGAGAACCGACTGAACGTGGCCGTGACCCGGGCCAGGGAGAGAGTGATCATGGTCGCTTCCTTCGACCCGTCCTCATTGCCGGTGGAGGGAGTGAAGAACCTCGGCCCCAAGCGACTGAAGGAGTACCTCTGCTATGCCCAGGCCGTCTCCGAGGCCAGGCACCAAGAGGTACAGGAGCTGCTCGCTCGCCTGGACAGCGCGCCCCGCTCCGTTCAGGAGGCGATGGCGTTCTCGGACCTGGAGAAACCTCTGGAGATGCAGGTGAAGGAGGCTTTGGAGGCCAGAGGGCATCATGTGGACGAACGGGTGGGCTTCAGCGGCTATCGCATCGATCTGGCGGTGGTGGACCCAGCGGATGAATCGCGGTACATTCTGGGAATCGAGTGCGATGGAGCCACCTTCCATTCCGCCCGATCGGCAAGGGAGAGGGACGTGGTGCGGCAGCGCTTCCTGGAGGAGAGGGGTTGGAACATCGACCGGATATGGAGTCGCAACTGGTGGCGCAACCGGAATGCGGAGCTAGACCGATTGGAGGCGCGCATCGGGGCGCTTTCCGGTGAGCGTGCTCGATCGACGAAGAACACAGGAGAGGTGCGCATCGGCTCGCTGGAACGGCAAAGCAAGGATCTGCTGGTGGAGACGAAGCAGCCGGAGGAACGACGAGACCGCCCGCCGGAATCGCTGGCCGACGAACTACCGGGAGAGGACATCTCCCCAGGAAAGGACGACCGGTCCATGAAGTTCATCTTCTACACCCAGCTGGAGGCCGCCAACTCCAAGATCACGGTCCAGGCGGCTGAATCCCTGCTCGATTGGGCGGAGGAGGCGGGAACGAAGCTATGGTGGCGCGAGTTCCACGGCGTCACCACCGTCACCCCCTATTTCAAGCACAAGGACACGGCGCATTGGTTCTTCTCCATCCGGGCGGACGGTAACGTGGACCTTCACTTCCAGTATCTCAAGCCGCCGTTCGAATCTAGGGAGAGGAAATCGGAACTGATACGCCGCCTGAACAAGTTCTCCGAACTGGACATTCCCGAAGAATACCACAACAAGGTGCGGGCGGTGCGCCTGCAGCGGCTGGCCAAGGAAGGCTCGCTGGGTGGCTTCCTCAAGGTCATCGAATGGTACATGAACGAGGTCAAGCGCTCCTAGGCGGCCAGCCACACTACCTTTTAATAAAGAAAGCGACACTTCATGTACAGTGATGGGATGCTCGATCTGCTGATTTGGGTACTGGTAGTTTGGCTCCTGGTAGGAGCGGCTTGCGCAGGGTACGTGTACTTGGACATGCGAAAAGCGAAGGAGATGAAGGCGCTCTGGGTCATCGCAGCTTTCTTGCTCGATGTCGTGGGCCTGGTCCTCTACGTCTTCCTGGTCAAGAGGAAGAAGGCGGGCTACACCTATCCACCTAAGCCAGAGTATTCCGACCCTCAGTACAAGTACGAGAAGTCTCCCTCCTCGGCGAAAGAGGAGAAGAAGGCGGAGAAGCAGGTGCAGCAGTTGGAGGGCATCCCCCGCTGCCAGGAGTGCGGCGCGGCCATCTCCGCGCATGACTTCAGTTGCCCCAAGTGCGGCAAGAAGTTGAGGTAACCGGGCACAAACCTTTTTTCCTGGTGGGGGATAGCCTTCCGATGCGCGAAGGCGACCTCATCTATCTCCTGGACGAGAAGGGCAAGAGGCACTTCATCCAGCTGGTCAAGGGCATGGTCAAGGTGCCGGGACTGGGGGTCATCGATTGCTCTCGACTTCTTTCCTCGACGGATGGGGAAAGGGTGATCGTGGCCGGAAGGGAGTTCGTCCTCCTCACGCCCAGAGCACCGGAGCTCATGGAATCGCTGGACAGAGGGGCGCAGGTCATCATGCCCAAGGACGCGGCCACCATCGCGTTCCGCCTGGGCATCGAATGCGGGGACGTGGTGGTGGAGGCCGGTGTCGGTTCGGGTTCGCTGACCACCGCGCTCCTGTCGGTCGTCGGTCCAACGGGCATGGTCATATCCATCGAGATGCGGGAGGACCATGCCTCCAAGGCGCGTAAGAACGTGGAGCGGACCGGAAAGAGCGACCGCTGGCAGCTGCACATTGGAGATGCGCGCCAGGTCGAACTGGAAGCGAGCGCCAATGCCCTGGTCATGGACCTCCCCGCTCCTTGGGAAGCCTTGGAGAATCTGGGACGGTATCTGAACCCGGGCGGAAGGGTGTGCGCCTATGTGCCCAACGTGAACCAAATGGAGGAGGCGGTCAAGGCGCTTCGCTCCCGCGGCTATGTGGAAATCGAGGCGCTGGAGAATCTGCAACGCACCATGGAGGTGCACGAAGGCGGCGTCCGCCCTTCTTTCGAGATGCTCGGACATACTGGCTATCTCATCTTCGGTCGCAAGACGGCACCGCGCCCGGGCAATGGATAAATACTAGGTCGTTTCTCCTTGCGCCCGTTCATGAGCCTGGAGTTCGCCATCACCACCTTCGCTGCGGTGTTCGCCATCGTCAATCCCATCGGGAACATCCCGTTCTTCGTCGCTGTCACCGATGGCTATCCCAAAGAGACCAAGCGCCGGGTCATAGTCAAGATCTGTTTGGTGATAATCGCGGTCCTGGCGGGGTTCGGTCTCTTCGGCCAGTACATCTTCATGGTCTACGGCATTACCATCCCGGCGTTCAAGATCGCAGGTGGCCTGCTGCTCTTCACCATCGCCTTCTCCATGCTGCAAGGTCAGAAATCCAAGACCAAGATCACCGATGAGGACCAGGAGGACATGATGGCCAAGGAGGAGATTGGAATAGTACCTTTGGGCATCCCCCTTTTCGCCGGTCCGGGGGCGATCACCACCGTGATGATCGCCATCTCTTACTCCGCCCAGTCCGGCGACACCCTGGATTTCATATGGGTGTTCGTGGCCATCTTCGCCACCGCCTTCCTCAGCTACGTGCTCTTGGTCTACTCAGAAGGCATCTTTAGCCGCATGGGAAGGAGCGGTGCCATGGCCTTCTCACGGATAATGGGTCTCTTGCTGGCGGCCGTGGCGATCGAATTCATCCTCAGCGGGACGCTTCAGGTGATCTCGGACTTCATTCAGGCCGGATATCTGGCCTGATGAGCCGCCCTGGCAAGTTCATTGACCACCGAAACGCTTCTGAAGGCGGATGGCCAGGAAGGTAAGCCACCGAGAAGGTTCCTTCTTCTGCCCGAACCCCCAATCCTTCCAGGCGGTCCAAATCGACTCGGGTGTGAACCTATTCTCCTGGTCTGCCTTCCGGCCGATGATCTCAATCATTTCCCTGAGGCGGTCATCCCCCCTACAAAAATCAAACCGGCTCAACACGTCAGCCACATGCAGAATGTCGTACCAGATGAGTGGAGCCTTAATTTTTCTGAAATCGGTGCCCATGAAGAACATGTAGGGGTGTCGCTCTCGGCTTTGCTCCCAGAGATCAAGGATGGCCTTCGCTCCAGTTCTGGCTTCGGAGGAATTGCGGGAGCTATCCGAGCAAAGAGCGAGCTTGAGCATCGCCAAGGTGGCGTATGGGCATGGATCACTCTTCTTTCCAGGTCCGTGGAAGGGTTTGAGGCTGGCGGAGACCGCACATGGCCAGCCGTTGTCCCTCGCCAAGGCCATAAGATGGGCGTTCGCTCTCTCTAGGACAGGGGAGGAATAGCCCAACGAACATAGGGCGAAGGAGAGCGTGGGCGCGTCGCATAGCGCCCAAGCGGAGGATAAACCACCACTTCCGCCATACGACTTGGATATCAATACCGGCACCTGCAGCGGACCCTCCTCCGAGGCATTGCCGATCAGTCGAGATGCCACAAGGTCCAATTCCAGCTCGCTGCCATTGAGACCCAGGTCCGCCAGGAATGTCAGCTTGTGGATGGGATGGGACGCGCTCTTATGACTGGTCAGCGGCGGCCAGGGAAGAGCGCTCACCTCTTTGACCAGGGCGATTATCCGCAGGTCGCGCCGTGTCTCCCTTCGATCCTCCTGGACTTCGGTCGAATCAGGTCTCGCCCGCATCAGATCGAGCCTAGTGCGCAGCCTGACCCAGGGGTCTCCCTGCAACAGCCATGGGATCGGATCGCGTTCCGTTGCGTCCATCTCAGAGGGGTATTCTCTCGAATGGACTAAGTGCGTTTCGGGAGGAGGACCGATGATGACCCTGGTTCCCCGTCCACACGCCCAACAGTTAAGTATCGACTCTGAGATTCCACAGACGGGTGCGCGGATGGTGACGGCGGAGATTTGGATCGAACTGAAGCCAGGGGTGGCGGACCCAGAGGGCCAGAACACCAAAAAGGCATTAGAGCTGCTGGGCTTCAAGGGGATAGGGGGCGTGCGGACGGTCAAGGTCTTCGAGGTAGTGCTCGACGCCACGCCCGAGGAAGCCCGCAAACAGGCGGAAGAGATGTGCCGCAAGCTGCTGGCCAATCCGGTGATCCAGAAGTTCAACATTCGCGTCAGGTGATGCCCATGGCGATCGAGGCTCTCATGACCCGGCGCCCGGAGGACTTCGAGGTTTTCGATATCGAGGTTCGAGAGGCGAACGATGAGCAGCTGAGGCAGATCAGCGAGACTCTGTCCTTGAGCCTGAGCCTGGAGGAGATGAAGAGCATCCAGCGCTATTTCGCCGCCAAGATGCGTGCGCCCACCGACGTGGAACTTCAGTCCATCGGACAGGCGTGGAGCGAGCACTGCTGCTATAAATCATCCAAACGCTTTTTGCGCGATCACATCTTCAACATCCATCATCCAGACGTGCTGATGAAAGGGGACGCGGGCGTCATGGCCTTCGACGAGGAGCACGCCTACGCCTTGAGGATCGAGAGCCACAACCACCCTTCGGCCATCGAGCCCTATGGCGGAGCGGCCACGGGGATAGGGGGGATAGTGCGGGACGTGCTGTGCATGGGAGCGCAGCCGATCGCCCTGGTGGATCCGCTGTTCTTCGGTACGATCGACTACTCGGGCGAGGTTCCGGCGGGCACCAAGCACCCCAAGTATCTGGTCGGTGGGGTGGTGGCGGGCATCCGCGACTACGGCAACCGCATTGGTATCCCCACCGTGGCCGGGGGCGTGTACTTCGACGACCGCTACGTGGGCAATTGCCTGGTGAACGTGGGCTGCGTGGGCATCGCCAAGCGCTCCGACATAGTGAGGAACGCCGTCAGGGGGGTGGGGGACGTCCTCATCCTGGTCGGGGGAAGGACCGGCCGGGACGGCATACACGGTGTCACCTTTGCCTCCGCGGAACTGAAAGCCACCTCCGAGGAAGAGTCCCGAGGGGCCGTGCAGCTGGGCGACCCCATCATGAAGGAGCCGCTCATCCACGCCTGTTTGGAAGTGAACTCGCGTGGCCTGTTGCATGGCATGAAGGACCTAGGTGGAGGGGGGCTTTCCTGCGTCGTGGGCGAGATCGCCCTATCAGGGGGGTGCGGGGCGGAGGTCTCTTTGGATAAAGTACCTCTGAAGGAGGTCGGTCTGGCACCCTGGGAGATCTGGGTATCCGAGTCGCAGGAGCGAATGATGCTGGCCGTCTCGGAGAAGAACGTCAAGGCCATTCTGGAGGTGTTCGAGCTCTGGGACGTGCCCGCGACCGTCATAGGTCGGGTGATCAAGGAACAAGTGGTGCGCTTGAACTTCCATGGGAAGAGAGTGTTCGAGATGGACCTGGATTTCCTGACCAAAGGCCCGGAATACTGCCGTCCTTCTTGCTTGCAGGCCCCTCCCTCGCTGGTGGAGGAGGACATGCCCAAACTGCCCCGCGACCTGAGCGGGGTGTTGCTCAAACTGCTCGCGGACCCCAACATCGCTTCCAAGGAATGGGTCATCCGCCTCTACGATCACGAGGTGCGAGGGAACACGGTCATCAAGCCGCTCCAGGGCAAGCTGGGAATGCGAGGTCCGGGCGATGCCACGGTCATCAAGCCACTGGAGGATTCCTGGCGAGGGTTGGCCATCGCGGTGGGGGTCAATCCCTGGTTCACTTCGCTCGACCCCTACAAGGGAGGGCAGGCATCGGTGGACGAGGCCTGCCGCAACATCGCCGCCGTGGGCGGGATGCCGCATTCGCTCACCGACTGCCTCAACTTCGGCAACCCGGAGAAGCCCGAGCGCCTGGGTGAGTTCCGGGAGGCGGTGCGAGGCATCGGGGATGTGGCATCGGTCCTCAACCTGGCCGTGCCTTCCGGCAACGTAAGCTTCTACAATGAGACGGCGAGAGGCGCCTGCCTTCCCACAGCCACGGTGCTCGGGGTGGGCATCGTGCCGGACATCCGCAAATGCGTGACCACCGACCTGAAGGAGGAAGGCGGACCGCTCTATCTCCTAGGCGATACGAAGCAGGAGATGGCGGGCTCGGCCCTCTTCCGCTTGCTCGGCGGAAAAGGAGGAGAGGTGCCGGGAGTGATCCCATCCTCGCTCGCCAGTTCCATGAGCGCTCTGCTGGATTGCATGGACCGCGGCCTGGTACGCAGCTGCCATGACCTCTCGGACGGTGGGCTTGGGGTCTCGTTGGCAGAGATGTGCATCGGCGGGGACCTGGGAGCGAACGTGGACCTGAAGGGGATTAAGGACCTGCCCTCGACCGTCAAGCTATTCTCCGAATCGCATTCCCGATGGCTGGTGGAGGTCGACAAGCGCAAGGAGGATGAGTGGCTGCAGAAGATGAAGGCTCCCTGCACGCGCATCGGCACCGTGGGAGGGAAGGTGCTGGTAATCGAGGACAACGACGTCCTAGTGGACGTGGAGGTCGGGGAGCTGAGGCGCAGCTGGTCCGAACCTCTGTGGAAGCTGCTGGGGTGAGGAAAGGTGAAGAAGAAGAATGTCAAGGTATGCGTGCTGCGGATCGAAGGCACCAATTGCGAAGAGGAGACCACATCCGCTTTCCGACAGGTCGGCGCCAGTCCGGAGAAAGTGCACCTGAAGCAGCTGATCCATTCCTGCCCGAAGGAGATGCGACGGGAGCTGAACGACTACGACATACTCGCTCTGCCAGGGGGATTCTCGGCCGGAGACTACGTCCGGGCGGGGGCCATCTTCGCCGCCCGCATGCGATCATCGCTGAGCAAGGACATCCGGTCCTTCGTTGATGAGGGAAGGCCGGTCATAGGAATATGCAACGGATTCCAGATACTGGTGGAGCTGGGCCTTCTTCCTGCGTTCGGCACCAACATGAGCGCGCAACCTCAGGCCGCGCTGTACACCAATTCCTCGGGGCGATTCGAATGCATTCCCACGCTGCTCAAGCACGAGAACCGAGGGTCCTGCGTGTTCACCTCCTCCCTGCCCCAAGGCAAGGTGGTCATGTTCCCCAGCGCCCATGCCGAGGGCAAGCTGATGTTCGAACAGGCCAAGGAAATGAAAATGGTGGAGGAGCTGGAGAAGGAGGATATGGTGGTCTTCCGCTACGTCGACCCGAGCGGCAACTACGCCGGCTATCCTTGGACCCCCAACGGCTCGATATCGAGCATCGCGGGTGTCTGCAATCCCGCGGGGAACGTCATGGGCCTCATGCCGCACCCGGAGAGGGTGTTCCACCGCTACACCCATCCCGACTGGACTCGCTCCGGCCTCGACCCGTCTGGAGAGGGCGACGGCAAGGCCGTCTTCCAATCGGCCGTGGAGCACGTTCTGAAGAAGAGACCTTGATCAGGCCATAGATATTCGGACTTCCACCTGGTCACCGTCCTTCAGGCTCAAGGTGCGTCGGAGATGGAACTTGCACAATACCTCGATGATATCCTCGTAATGCGAGCGGCTGGGCACGACCACCGCGCACTCCAGGTTCTGGATGGTGGCTCGGTGGCAGACCACGTCCCCGAAGGTCCTGCCGTTCCGTTCGAAACCATGGACCAGGATGCCCACGCCCCTCCTGATGATATCCAGCTTGTACAGGTCTGTGATAGCGACACGGACGTTCAGGGTCCCCTCGAACGGCCGGAAGCCCAGACGATGCAGGAACTGCTCCTGGTACCCTTCCTGGGTGACGTAGTACTGTCCCTCGCCCATGCCCGTGACCACAGAGCCTTTGATGATCAAATGGTCCCTCGGTTCGAAGATGCGCTGATACTCGGAATACTCCTGCCTCAGGGCCTCGATGCCTTTCTCCGTCAGTTTGATGCGCTGCTTGCGAGCCCCCAGGTCCCGACTGATCCAACCTTCGTTGAGCATCTCCAGGATGCGCTTGGAGGCCGATTGCTGGCTTACCCTGAGCATATCGCCCAGCTCGCGGGAGGATATGGACACGTAGTCGTGCATGCCCCCCAAGAGCGCGATCTTCCGCAGCGCCAATACGAGCTTGTCGTCGGTGTCCTGCATCAAACTCTCCCCTCACATCTGGATGGCCGTTGAAAGAACTTCCAGACCCGTGGCTAGAGGAATCAGCGCGACGATATATAACTACTTCCTGGGTAGCTAGGTGGCGAAGTGGTAGGTAGTCCCTTCGTTATCGCTTTCGTCCCGCGAATGATTCCTCCAATCCTTTTTATCTAGTGCATCTTGATTCGCCGATGAGAGCCATGAAGGACAAGCACGTGATCGAGGCATTGGGCCGAACGAAGGTCGTCATCGAGAATGGGAAAGTGACGTTCGTGGGAACGCCCCAGGTCTCCTATTGCCCGCTTTTCCTCAAGCACCGAGGAATTGAGGCGATAACTTCCGACGTGGTCAGGGAGAACATAGAATTCCGCATCAAGGACTTCGGGTTCTGCATGCCTTCGCGCAAGATGCGCATGGCCGATTTCCTCTCCTTCGGCATCTCCGAACTGATGGCCATGTGCGTTTCCCAGAAGCTGCTGGATGCGGCGGTCCTGGTCTGCGAGGGCGCTGGAACCGTGATCGTCACCGACCCGGAGCTCATCCAAGGGATAGGCGGACGGATGTCAGGCACGATGGAGACCACTCCCATCCTGGAGATCATTGAGACGGTGGGCAGAGAGAACGTCCTCGATCCTGATAGTGGAACGATTGATCAGTTCGCTGGGACCGAGCTGGCTTTCAGACTCGGTCATCGTAGGGTAGGGGTGACCGTGGCCAAGGCCCAGGATGCCCAGATGATCCGGGACGGGTTCGCGGACCACGTGATGCTGTTCGCGGTCCACACCACGGGCGTAGATCAAAAGGACGCCCGCACCTTCTTCCAGACGTGCGACATCGTCTCCGGCTGCGCTTCCTATTGGGTGCGGGAAGAGGCGAAGCGCCACGCGCTTCTGCAGGCGGGGACCAAGGTGCCCGTTTACGCAGCCAGTGAAACGGGCAAGTCCATCCTGGAGGAGCGGATGCGGCAGACCGGGGTGAACAAGGCCAGCGGTCCCGAGGACCCACCTCGACCTCTGATCTGATCAGTAGTCCCCGTCGAATGCCAGGTGATTCCCGGATCTTAGAAAGATGACCTTCAGCCCGCGCTTGCGCACTCTCGCCCGCAGTAGAGCGTCGTTGGTGACCACGAACGCCTGCAGCTTCCCCGCCACCTCCATGACGCCCTCGTCGCCCTGTCTATCGGTGTGAAAGAGGTTGTACTTGCGAGCCAATTGGAGCGCCGCAGATGCGTGCTTGCTGGTCGAGTGCTTGAGTTCGCCTATCACCGGACCGGGCACATAGACCTCGCACTGTCCGAGAAGACGTTGCAGCTCGTGATCGATGTTCAGAGAGAACTCGAAGGGCATGAGAAGCGCATTGGTGTCCAGAACGACCTTCTGCATGATTGGATCACTTGATGATGCCGTAGCCGATGAGCCGCCACTTGCCCTGGATCTTGCGGGAGATGGCCACCCGCTGATTCTTCTCCGCGCACACGGGTATCTTCAATGCCACCTCTGACTCGTCCACGCGCGCGCTGGTGACCACCCCTACCGTGGTAGCGGTCCCGACGCTGAGCATGAGCGGTTCGTTCGTCTTGATGTTCTCCACCGCCAGGTCCACCGCCGCACCGACCACCCGCTCCAGCAGCTTGGTAGTCATGACGAACTTGTGCAGGACCGGGGGCAACGTTCCAGGCTTGCCCACCACCCTTCCCGTCAGTCCGTCCGACTTGGTCATGGCTGGGTCGAGCTTCGTTCCTATGGCGATGAGCCCGCCGGGCTTGACGACCTCCAGGTCCGCATCGCCGGCGTGCAGCGATTCGACCTTGGTGATGATCTTCTCCCAGGTGATCTCGCGACCGGCTTCGACCTTCCTGCCAGGGGCGATCTCGATCTCGTCCCCAATCTCCAGTTTGCCCTGGATGAGAGAGCCTCCCACCACACCACCGCGGAGGGACTCCGGCGGTGAGCCCGGATTGTTGATGTCGAACGACCTGGCCACATACATGCGGGCCGGCTTCTTGGTGTCGTGCTTTGGCGTTGGCATGACCTGTTCTATGGTCTCGATGAGCTTGTCGATGTTGACGTTGTGATTTGCGGAAACCGGTATGATGGGGGCGTTCTCCGCTATGGTGCCCTTGATGAACTCCTTGATCTCCTTGTAGTTCGCCAGGGCCTCTTCCTTGGTGACGATGTCGATCTTGTTCTGCACGATGATGATCTTGTCCACGCCGATGATGCTGAGCGCCATCAGGTGCTCTTTGGTCTGCGGCTGGGGACATTTCTCGTTGGCTGCCACGAGCAGCAGCGCTCCGTTCATGATCGCCGCGCCAGAGAGCATAGTGGCCATGAGAGTCTCGTGACCCGGCGCATCCACGAAGGACACGGCCCGCTGCAGCTTCGCCTCTCCGCCGCAGTTGGGGCAGGTAGGTTGGTTGACGTAGGCGCTCGAACCTTCGCAATGATGGCATTTATAAAAGTTCACGTCCGCGTAGCCTAGCCTGATGGAGATGCCGCGCTTGATCTCTTCTGAATGACGATCGGTCCATTCCCCGCTCAGGGCCTTGGTCAGAGTCGTCTTGCCGTGGTCGACGTGACCGATCATGCCGATGTTGATCTCGGGCTGTCGGTCCTCGCTCATCACTTCTTCTTCTCCTCGACCTTGATGAGATCCTCGATGGGCTTGGACCCAGGAGCGGAGACCTTGAGATTGAGCTGTGACGTCTCCGGAGAAATGGCGTTGCCCCGCACCGACTTGCGCTTGCGCAGTCCCTTCTCATCGCTATTGAAACCGATTCCCCGGGTGAGCAAGAGCTTACGCCTCTTGACTCCAGGCAGGTCCTTGCGCATGGGGAAGCCGTCCTTGTCGCTTCCTCCCGTGATTGTGAGCTTGTAGCCAGGTAGCCCCACGAATATTCCGTCCACCACATCCCCGATCTTCTTTCCGATGAGAGAGTTGGCGTGATGCCCTGTGACCGGCACCTGGTAGGATTTCCCGTTCTTCACATCATTGATAACGGCCTTGAACTCGACCATTCCAAACACCTATAGGTAAGTCGCCCTAATGTCGTTCGCCTTAAATAACTATTGGTGTTCTCCAGAGGTGGTTCCCGACCGTTGCTGGCTCGCGGTCCTCCGCCGGTCGCCGATGATGCTAGATTATTATCCCCGGGAGTCGCTCGTGGGCCGAGGTTCTGAGATGGCGCGCAGGCGGTACCGAAGGTGGAGAAGGTCCTGGGGACCGCTCCTAGGCGCCTTCGCCTGCGGCATCCTGGCTTACTTGGGCCTGGACCCCAAAGGGATGGTGGTGCAGAGCTTGGTCGGGGCCGTGGCACCCTATTTGCAGTTCGCGTCCTGGGTCCTCGTTCTAGTGGTCGTCTACCTGGCCATCAGCCCGTTCATCGCGCACTTGGGCCGCACTCGCGAGGCCTATCGCCGAGCGGGGTGGCTGGGGGTGCTGGGAATCGTCCTCGCCCTGATAGCGGGCGTGGAGCTGTTGCAGTGGTGGGAGATCTCCCTTCCCCTCTTGGCCGTGGGAGCCGCCTTCTGGGTCATCGGACGACACGTCTGAGACGGCAAAATTCTTTTATCGTGCCGGACCGCTGAATCCGATCGTGAGTATGAAGGGACGTTGGATTGCTGGGTTGGCAGGGTCGCTTCTTGTCCTTCTGCTCGTGGCCTCGTCGTCTCAGTCGGCGGTCGGCGCTGAGCTCACTCGCACAGGAATGGTGACCTTGAACGCCGACACCTATCGCGAGGTGGCGACCTTCGTCACTGAGAAACAGGCTTCAGCCTACTTCGGCCTATACGTTATGTACTCCACCGCCTCGATGGACCTATTCCTGCTCGACGATCAGCAGTTCGAGTCGTTCAAGCGCTGGGAGAACCCGACCTGGGACCCGGGATGTCACTTGGCTGGTCAGGTCGTCAATGAGACGGTGAGCCTGCGCGACGGCACACGCTATCACATGGTCATCGACAACACGGACCGGGTCACTCCCGGAACGCATCAGATGGAGAGGGCCGTCTATGGCCTCAACGCCGAGAACGCGCATGAGGCCTTCGTCGAAATGCTCCCCGCTTTGATCATCGTGTCTGTGGTCGTGATCGCAGCAATCGCGGCGGTGCTGTCCTTCGTCCTCTGGCGACATCGACCGAAGCGCTGAGGGTTTTAGACCATTTGAAGAGGGTGCTTGAGTGGACCTATTGATCAGCAAATGGAATGTCTGGATCACATTCCCCAGAAGGTGTCCCTTGGTTGAGCCAGCATTCCCCGAACCGAGGCCAATCAGACGGGTATTGCCCCCTCATCTAACGCCCTAAACCCTTTCCACCTTTTTTCCGAATCACATGCGTGGGCGTGACTCTCCAGATGTGATTTCATTAACGGAATCACTGGATATGGTTGATGGTGGGTCTGTCCGCCCGCACTCTTGTGCTCCTGAAGAATTATCACGAGGCATACTTAATTTCATTATTGTGACAACACCCCAGTTAACGCTAGCTTCCCAAGTTGGACGGTCGCACCCCAAATCGCCCATTCCCGGAGTTCCTCTCGCGGCATCGGATGGAAGACTGTCGTGAAGTCAATCCAACTAAGGGCATTGCCCCTCAGCGCCATCACACTCTGCTTGGCATCGGACCAATTGATGATCACGGCTTTGTCCATGAATTCGAGGTCGTGCATCTTGCTAGGGTCAATCCCCCAGGCAGCAGGATCATCGACGATGGAGGCAAAGGCGCTTCGGGCGTCCGATGATGATTGGAAAATGATGAGCCGGCCAGCAGCCAGCAAGTCTTCCGTTGCATTGCTGATGTAGCATTCATTTGCAGCCTCGGAAGTCTGATTATTGAATCCACCAAGGGGGATTCCACGGGCGTCCTGAGCGGTCCAACCATGCGGTGCCAGATCGTTCGCATGCATGATCGCCCTTTCTGCTGGAGACAAGGGAGGTGCCCACGCCGCCATCACTGCAAGCGCGATCAGGACTAAGGCCAGGATCGCTGCAATAAGAAGGATAAGCTGCCTCTTTCTTCTCTTAGGATTGGCACTGTTGGATTCTTGATCTCCAATTATTGTCCCATATCCCAAGCGTTTCATATCCTTCGAGAAAACATGGTTTCGGTCGGCTTAAACCTTTTATTCTGCAACTAGTCAACTTCAATTGTGTTATCAACTGGCAGCGTGAAGGTTCCTTGCGCTCTGGTGCAGTTCAGAAAGTGGAAAGCAACCCGCGACCGGGCTAAGGAGGATTTCTTCCCTTGTAGATCCCCTGGGACTGGAAATAGTTCGAAAGGCCGTCCACGATCTCGGCGTACTGCTTCTTGACCTTGTGCGCCCCTATGGCGCCTCCGGCCCAGCCGCTGGTCGACTTGATTAGACGCAAGATTAGGAAGTTGTCCGGCGACGTCATGATCTGGAACTCGATTTCGTAGTATTGGGCGAACGCCCCGAGTGCGATGTTCGCCCCTTTGCTTCCCCGTATCGCTTTGCCCGCGAATTCCGACTGCCACTGGATTGTGAACTTGTTGTACTCAAATGCCTGTTGGATCGCTTGTTTCACATTGCCAGTGGAGCCAGCTACGAAAATGTCAGTGTATTCCATGCCCATGAATCGAGTTGGATTGTCTTTATTCTTGCGGATGGGTTCTTGGTATTCAATTGTGTTTCAAACCCTTAGACTTAATCGCAGACCCGTTTGACAAAAAAAGAATGAAGCGCGAAGGGGGGAATATGTACTCCTTCGAAGCCAGATGTCTCGAACGAACCTTCAATCAGAGGGGTATTGACCTCCGAGAGAGACGCCAAACCCCTTCATCATTTTTTTACCTGAAAGGGATCCGAGAATCCCTTCAATGACCGGATGATATGTACCGAATGACAAAGGTCTGCTCCCATCGGCAAACAAAGCCATGTTCATCCATATTAGCAATATTAGGATTCAATTGGATTCGAAAATGCACTTGGTCTTTGAACGGCGATACCTTTTCGCATTTCCCTTTTTTGACGCAGGTCGCAAAATTGTTATATCTTGCCTGTGGGTTGAGAAGTACATCAATGTCCTTGCCAAACTCCAAGGCTAATAGTGGCCCCCGCATCCTCCTATTCGGATACAACGGCGCCAACAATACCGGCTCTGAGGCTCGCCTAATCTCGATCATCGAGGATGTTCGCCGGGTGTTCGGTCCGGAGGCAATCATCACGGTCCCCACACTCAATGAGGCGAACCTGCGCCGCTACCTTAAGGAGGACGAGCATCTGGAGATAACTCCTATCCCGTCCATCTTCTTCTTCGCCCTGCGCCGCCTCGTGAAGCGTAGCGATCTGGTGATGCTGGTCGAGGGCAGCTGCTATATGGACACCTGGGCGGGAGCGCTACTCCTTGCCTTCCTTTCCGCTTCCAAGTACTCCGAGAGCTACGAGGTGCCGATGGTCGCCTACGCGGTGGACTCCGGCAAGCTGAGCGAGAGATGGGTGTCGAGGGTGCGGCGCGAAGCTAGCAAGACCGACCTCCTGATCACCCGCACCCAACTATCCGCCGACCGCCTGCGCCGCTGGGGCGTGACCGCGCCAATCGAGGTTACGGACGACACCGCCTTCGCGTTCGATGCCGGGACGGAGGTTGGAACGCTGAAGCGACTATGGCCCGAATCTAGGGACGTCGCCGGCATGGCGGTGGTGGATTTCAACATATGGCCAGTAGTGATACGCCCCTTAGGCCGGAAGCGAGACTGCTATCGCTGGCCTTACTACTTCTCGCGCTCCAAGGAGCGTTGTGAGGCGAGCGAGCGCCTGGCGCTTGACCTGGCGGCAGAGGCTGACCGCCTGGTCGAGAAGCACGACAAGTACGTCGCGCTCATCGCCATGGAGGCGGTGGACGAGAAGCTGGCAAGGAAGGTGCGCGACCGCATGAGGAACAAAGAGCGAGCGAAGGTGTTCTCCTCGAACGAGCACGACGCCGCGACGATGACGCGCGTCCTTCGTTCGCTCGATCTCCTGATTACCTCACGCTATCACGCCTCGGTGCTCTCCATGGCCGGCGGCGTGCCGCAGGTGGCTCTCGGCCACGACCTGCGCTTGCACGACATCTACCAGGAGAGCGGTCTGTTAGAGGAATTCTTCATCCCCCACAAGGTGGAGAACGCCTGGGAGAGGCTGCGCCAGATCGACGACCGCTTGGTGAGCGAGCGGGGGTCGATCCGCGAGCGCATCCTGCTGATCAATGAGCAGCATGTAAAGAGGGCGATGCGCAATGTGGAATTGCTACGCCATTTCGCGCTCGAGAAGGAGCTTCCGGTGGTGGAATGAACAACAGGATGCTGATAACCGGCGCGACCGGCTTCATCGGCACTCAGGTGGCGCATCGCCTAATGAGCGAGGATTGCGACGTTGTCACGCTGGTTCGCGCTCGCTCCAAGGAGGAAGCGGAGCTACGCCTCCGGAGGGCGTGGTGGGACTTCCCCGAACTGAGGAAGCTCATTGGCACGCGAGTCCAGGCAGTCACCGGCGACGTCAAGGAGAACGATCTGGGCCTGGATGAAGGGACCTACAGCTCCCTGGTCACTAGCATCACGCACATCGTGCATTCGGCCGCAGACCTGCGCCTGAACGCGGCGCTGGAGGAGCTCAACCGCACGAACGTCGAAGGCACGCTCAACGTTCTACGTTTCGCAGAGAAGGCTAACGCGGACCATGGGTTGCAGCGCTTCGCGCATGTTAGCACTGCCTACGTTGCCGGCAATAAGGAAGGGATAGTGCACGAGGACGCGCTCGGTGAATTCGATGCGCTCGACAACAACTACGAGCGAAGCAAGTACCTGGGCGAGCAGGTGGTGCGCGACCATGCCAGCAGTCTCCCCATAAGCATCTTCCGCCCAGGGATGGTGGTCGGGGACTCCTCGACCGGGCGCGTCAAGACTTTCAACACAATCTACTATCCGTTGCGGCTGTACCTCGCTGGCCACATCCGATTCTTCCCGATTTCGTCTCGCACCAGGGTCAACCTGATGCCAGTGGATCTGGTCGCTGATGCCCTAGTCCGCCTGATGCTCGAGCCGAAGGCGCAGGGCATGACGTTCCACCTCACCGCGCCCGATGAAAGCAGCCCGGAAGTGGGCGAGCTGGTGAAGGAGGCAAGGAACTGGGCGAGGAAGAACCTGCAGGTCATGCTCCCGAGCCCATTGTTCCTTCCTTTGCCTCGGGGAGCGGTCGATGCATTGCTAAAGATCGGTGCCAAGGGCGAGGCGTCGAGCCTCGCACAACTTGCTCCATATTTCACTGAGCGAAGGGAGTTCTCGCGCGCCAATGCCGAGAGGCTGATAGGCAAAATTGGCGTTGAGTGGAGGGGCATCCTGCCTCGCATGATGGATTACGCCGTGTACGCCGGTTTCCTGCATCGCAGCGGGCGCACGGTGCAAGAGCAGGTGCTCTTCCGCTTGGGCCATGAGAAGCGCCGGGTCGCCTGCCACGACATCGTGGAGGGGAAGGTGGTGGACGTGGACAGCGCCGCACTCCGCCGCGACATTCTTCGAGCCACGTCGGCTCTGGGCGAACTGGGGGTGCGAAAAGGCGACCGGGTGGCCGTCGTGGGCTGGAACAGCAGCCGCTACCTGACCATCGAGACGGCGATAGGCCTGGCTGGCGCGGTGAGCGTTCCGCTCTATTACACCTCGCCTCCGGCCGACATCGCAGAGCTAGTTCGGGCATCATGCGCGAAAGTGCTGTTCGTTGGAACGAACGAATTGCTCAGGCGAGCGGACGAGATCGAGCGCTCTACCAAGGCCGTCTCTTTCTGTCGCGCGTCAGAGAGGAAGCCCGCCGACGTCCTCGAATGGCAGGAGTTCTTAGCACTCGGGGTTGAGAGCGAGATAGCGCTCGCGAACGTAGCTCCAGAAGACCTAGCCACGATCCGCTACACTTCCAGCACGACCGGGAAGGCGAAGGGGGTCCGATTCACACATGAGCACCTGGCCTACATGGCGGAGTCGATGGCGTCACTGCCGCCGTGGGAGGCGCGGAACCGCCCTATCCGTTACCTTTCATACCTGCCGATGAACCACGTGGTCGAAGGCATACTGGCAACATACGGGCCTTTCTACGCGCCGACCTCGGTGGACATCTACTTCCTGGAGGAGTTCAAGTCGTTGCGCGATTCCCTGCCCCTGGTCCGGCCCACCGTATTTTTCTCCGTGCCACGCTTCTATGAGAAGCTCTGGGATACAATCAAGGAGACGAAGATGGGCGAGAAAGCCATGCGGAAGCGTTCCGGTATGCTGGCCGGATTGCATCGCTCCATCGTCGGCCGAGCTGCGCTGAGGCGCGCTGGCCTGGACGAATGCCAGCACCTGATCGTTGGCTCGGGACCGATGGGCAACGATGTCCTCGCCGACCTGGAAGGGCTGGGCATTATCGTCCATAACGCCTACGGCCTCACGGAAGCGCCGCTGGTGACCCTGAACCGCAAGGGGCGCAACCGCATCGGCAGCGTAGGCGAGCCGTTGCCGATGACCGACGTGGCAATCGGAGAGGATGGCGAGGTGCTGGTGCGCGGCCCGCAGGTCACCTCTGGCTATCACGACTACGAAGGGCAGCAGCCGTTCCGAGAAGGCTGGCTGCTGACCGGGGACCTAGGGAAGGTCAAAGAGGGTTACCTGTACCTCGAAGGCCGCAAGAAGGAGCTCATCAAGACCTCATACGGCAAGTTCGTCAGCCCGATGCGGGTGGAATCAATGCTGCGCGACTCATCCCTGCTGGCCGAAGCGTTGATGGTGGGAGAAGGAAAGCCTTACTGCATCGCGCTGCTCTGGCCAGAAACCCCGGATTGGAATGCCGAACTGGCGGCCAAGATCGATGCAACGGTGAGAGATGTGAACACAAGGCTCTCGCAGCCGGAGAGGCCGCGCCGCTGGGCGGTCATGAAGGGCAAGCTGTCGGTGGAGAGTGGAGAGCTTACCGCGAACCTGAAGCTCAGGAGGCCAAGGGTGGAGGCTAGGTACGCCGAACTTGTCTCTGCGCTCTACTCAGGGGCATCTTCGCACCCGGAGGCGCTGCATTTCGGCGTGGAGGAGGAGCGATGAGCTTCCGACTGGCGATCGCGAACTTCTATCTTACAAAGCGGATGATCAGGAAGGAGCTGCTTCACGTGGAGCAGGTGACGGACTCCGCCCTCGACAAGGCGATCCGCGCGAACATCCCTGGCCACGAACCAAGCGCGCTTGCTGCGAATGATGTGGGGCTAGAGGAGCTACGCGATCGGATGGCTCGGGGGCACAAGGAGCGCGTCGCCATTCTGGTAGAAGCTCTAGGCCGCGAGAAGGCGGTGGAAGTGGCTAGACTTGCTCTTTACCATGCTGGCATGCAACTGGGGAAAGAGGCAAGGGCGAAGCTGGGCGTTCGGGACAAGCCCCGTGACCTGCAGAAGGCCGCGAGAGTGCTGTACCGAGTGCTGGGCATCGAATTCACGATGAATCATTATGAAGGCCGCGGCGAGATGCATGTGCACCGTTGCGCGCTTGCAAGGCAGTACGACTCCCTCACCTGCTCAGCGCTGTGCGCAACGGACGAGGGTGTGGTGCACGGCCTGAGCGACCGGGCGCAACTCAAGTTCACCGAACATCTGACATCTGGCAGGTCCGATTGCGTGGCAGAATTCCGATTCGAGAAGGAGGTGGGGAAGTGAGGGCGATCGTCGTGGGATCGGGGGCGGGGGGCGGCTTGGCGGCCAGGGAGCTTGCGAGGGCTGAGATGGACGTCATCGTGCTCGAGGCGGGATCCGAGTTCAGGCCGATGTCCCGGCGGGTGACGCTGACGGAGCCGCTCCGCCGGGCTGGAGTGATGGGCACGGAACGCACCATTCGCCGGCTCTTCCCTGCGATGTGGACAACGAGGAGCAGCGACGAGCTGGTGCTGGTGCGCGGCATCGCGGCCGGCGGGACCACCACCATCGCGTGCGGGAATATGATGCGGGCGACAGGCGGCCTGGACGAGATCGGCCTCGATCTCACCAGGGAGTTCGAGGAATTGGAGGCGGAGCTGGACCCCACCACCTTCCCGCGGGAGCGCTGGAGGCCGACGACCGAGGCGATGTTCCAGGCGGCGGAACGCTTGGGGTACGAACCCGCTCCCACCCCTAAGGCGATGAACAACGTTCGATGCGTCGCCTGCGGCCTCTGCGAGATCGGTTGCGGCAGCGGAGCCAAGTGGGACGCCCGCCGGTGGCTGAATCAAGCGAAATTCGAGGGAGCGGAGGTGCGTCTAGAAATGCCAGTGGAGCGCGTCCTCGTCGAGCACGACCGGGTTTCCGGAGTCCTGGCGCATACCAAGCAGGGGGCGGAGACGATCAAAGCGGACGTCGTGGTGCTCGCAGCCGGTGGCATCGGGACGGCGCAGATCCTGCGCGCGTCCTCGCTGCCTGTCCAGGACAAGCTTTGGGCGGACATCGTGCTCACGCTCGGCGGAAGGAAGAAAGGCGCCGAGATGCTCTCGGAGCCGCCGATGGTCTGGTACACCAGGCATGACCGCTTCATCCTCTCACCCTATCTGGACATCCTCTCGCATTGGTTCCACCAGCCCTGGAGGACCGTAGGGTTGAGGGACCGGGTGGGGGTCATGGTCAAGCTGGGAGAGGAAGCTAACGGGGTGGTGGAGGCAGACGGAACGGTGCGCAAGGGCCTGACGTCAACAGACCGTGACAGGTTGGCCGCGGCTGCAGAGCTCGCCAAGAAGGTGATGCTCGACGGCGGAGTCGAAGGCCCCTTCGTGCCGGGCATGCTTAACGGCGGGCACCTCGGGGGCACGGTGCCGCTGCGAAGAGAGGAGGTTGATTCCATGCATCCGAGCGACCTACCCGAGAACCTTTACGTCGCCGATCTCTCGCTGCTCCCTAGATCGCAGGGACTGCCGACCATGCTGACCGCGAGCGCTCTAGCGATGCGGGTCGTGAGGACCATCGAGACGGCCTTGACACGACCCGTGTTGCTGAACTGAACGGGGTTTCACATCATACAATGAAGTGAGCCACTGCCGACCTCTTGCCGTACTTAAGTATCAACAACTCCATCGGAAATGGGGCCTTCTTGGGCTGCAACTCTCTGGCCGGAGAGTAGCCACGAAACCTCGAGCACCGGCTTATAAGAAATCAATAATAAGGAAAATTGCATTCGTAATAGACGGGGGATCCTCATCAAGATTGAGCTATATCACGCCTCGAAGTTCGGGAACGGAGCGATGGTCGCCGAAGAGTTGCGGCGGGTCATGGAAATCAAGGGCCACCAGGTGAACGTGCATCATATCGATGAGTCGAAGCCTAAGGAGCTACCCCTAGCCGACCTGTACGTCTTCGGATCGCCCACGCGATTCGGTGGGCCAATAGGGAGTATGCGCCGCTTCATCAAGAAGGTCTCACTTCCGTCGGGAACAAAGTACGCCATATTCGCGACCCACGGTGACGCGGTGCCTGATAAGAAGACCGGGAAGATGCCGACGGAGGAAGAACTCAATCGATGGAGGAAGACCATACCAACCCTGGATGAGATCTTGAGGGAGGAGGGGCTGGTGAAAGTTGCTGACAAGGTATTCTTGGTTTCGGGGGAGACGATGAAGGGGCCATTGAAGGAAGGCTGGCAGGGAAAGGTTGAGGAGTTCGCCACCACCATCCTTGGCTCATCCTGAAGCTTTCATCTAGAGGTGTCAAAAGGATAGTCGGGAGACGCCATCCTCGCAGATGACAGAGAGCAAATCCTTCTTGCCGCGGATGCAATCTCACGTCGTCCAGATTATTATTTATTTGCTTTCATCAAAACTAAAAATACACTCTTGGTCTCTTCCGGCGAAACCTTTTCCCTTATCTAGATACCAAGTCTCATCGTCGTGGACCCACCCAAACTCCGAGCGCAAAGCACATTGCCTGGACGGTGCGCATCCAAGCGAACCCACCCAGACTCTCGATGCCACCACCCAGTCGGCACAAGGTCACTCTTCACGTGTTTCATATATTTTGCATATCGACCAAGTAACCATAGGGCATTGTCATCAAACCTGTCAATACTTACTTCATTGGCTGTTTCGAGGTGGGTGAGAAATTTCGCAAAAAGATCTTCAAGCATCCTTCCCGTTTCTCCTTGATAAGCTTGTGTCCGCATTGTTCGCAAGTAATCGCGAGGAGAAGAGCCGATCTCCAATTGCTTTCTACCTCCCATTATCTTTCCTCGACCTTATTGAGGCATGATGGGTAGGCTTCCAACCAATCACCCGGACCAACCTGGAACTGCGCAATTGCGCCTGCTATTGATTACTTCCAATTTGGACTGTCCCTGATGATTGATAATGGCTATGCCTGGGTTCACATTCCCCAGAAGTTGTCCGTTTGGCGCTTGATGTCCATGAGCTCCTCCAATACCATCTTCTCGTCCAGGTTGAGCTCGTGCTCCTGGATGGCTTTGATCGCGCTCTCCAGGATATCCACGTAGAGGATGTCCTCCACGTCGATCTGCCGTCCCACGGTCGGCCCCTCGATGGCGATGGCCACCTCCTGTCCGGCCACCGCCTCCTTCAACACATCTTCGCCAGTATGGATGGACCGGATGCGCCCGATCTCGCTGCCGTCCTTGGCGATCAGCCTCTGCCCGGTGCGGATGCGTCCTGCCAGCACCCTCACGCCCACGATGGCCGGCTTGCTCACCCGGAAGACGCAGTTGGGCAGCAGCTTGATCTTGCCGGGGAAGGCCACCAGCAAGCGCTTCTCCTCCTCCGCCTTGTGCTTCTCCTCCGCCAGCCATTTCTTGTAGTCGTCGATGAGGCCGTAGACGATGTCGTTCAGGAACACCTTGGCCTCGTTCGAGGCCATGATCTCCTTGGCGTCCGGAAGCATCTCCACGTTGAAAGCGAGGATGGCGCGGTGCAGCGGGTCGTTGAAGGCCGAGGCCTCGATGATGTCTCGTTTGGCCACCGTCCCGATCTCGTACTTGCGTATTGGTATCTCCGCCCTCACGCACTCGAACGCCAAGGCCTCCAGGGAACCGATGGCATCGGCCTTGATGAGGATGCCCGCCTCCGCGGTCTCGATGTGCACCTTGGTCTCGTTGACGATCTCCTCCAACACGCTCTTCTTGTCGCCGCGGACCACGCGCAAAGGTCCTCCGGCCACTACTCCATCCAGGGACTGGCAGAGGAGCTTCACGCCCGCCGCAGCGCTGATCTCCGAGACCGAGTCGAATTTGTCCCGAGGATCGCGGATCTCGTCCAAAGGCTTGGGCTTGAGTATGGCCTTGACCTTGGTCAGGAGGGGCGAAGATCGCGTGCCTAGAGCCACCATGTCCCCTTTCCTCAGCGTTCCAGCATAAACGATGACCTCGACCGTCGGACCGAGACCTTTCTCCTCCTTCACCTCGAGGATCGTGCCTTTGGCCGGGCCTTCCTCGGTGTGCAGCTCCTGCTCCAGGAACTTCTGCGCCAGGCCGACGAGGACCAGCAGCAGGTCCGGTATCCCTTCGCCGGTCTTGGCGCTTACTGGGACCAGGGCAATGTTACGAGTGAAATCCTCAATGAGATCGTAGCGGTCAGCGGAGTAGCCTTCCTGCGCGAAGCGCCCGATGATGTTGTACATCTTCTCTTCGAATCTCTCCACGGCGTCCTCATTCTGCTGCTTCAGGTTGAGGATGAACGGCGCTCCCTTCTCCGAATGCCAGCCTTGCACCAGGTCGATCTTGTTCAGAGCGATGATGAAGGGCGTGCGGTACTTGCGCAGAATGTTCATGGATTCGGTGGTCTGGGGCTTGATGCCCTCGTTGATGTCCACAACCAGGACGGCGACGTCAGCCAGGGAGCCCCCCCTCGCCCGCAGGGAGATGAACGACTGGTGCCCAGGTGTGTCGATGAAGAGCAGACCGGGGACGTTGAACTTCTTTGCCCCGATCAGCGAGCCGCAGACCTTGTAGATGTGCTCCAGCGGCACTTCCGTGGCGCCGATGTGCTGCGTGATGAAGCCCGCTTCACCTGCGGAGACGGCCGTGCCTCGAATGTTGTCGAGCAGGCTGGTCTTGCCGTGGTCCACGTGGCCCAGGACGCTCACGATCGGCTGCCTGATGCTCATGACCATCGCATGAGGCAATCGTTATTTGTAGGTTTCCAACCGAACCTTGCGATGCTATTGGCAGTGGATGCGATATGCGCTCCTTGTCAGCCAGATGCCTGGTGTGAAAAACGAACGACGCCGGGGCATCGCCGCCGGCTTGGAATGGTTTGGTTCACTCGAACAGCCAGAGGTCCACGGACCGCTTGTAGTCCTGGAGCTCGTAGTCGTTGAAGAATATCTGGATCTCGCGCCTAGCGCTCTCTGGCGAGTCAGAACCATGCACCAGGTTCCGCCCGGTCTGCTGCGCCAGGTCCCCGCGGATCGTGCCGAGCGGTGCGTCCTGGGGATTGGTCTTGCCCATGAGCGCTCTTACGCCGGTCACGGCGTTCTCGCCCTCCCAGACCATGCACAGCACCGGCCCGGAGGTGATATACTCGATGAGCCCGGGGAAGAAGCTCTTGCCTTTGTGCTCGGAGTAGTGTCTCTCTGCCAGCTCCTTGGGTAAACGCATGAACTTCATGGCCACCGGCTTCAAGCCCTTGCGCTCCAACCTTCCCACGATCTCGCCCACAAGCGCGCGCTGCACCGCATCCGGCTTCAGCATGACGAAGGTGCGTTCGATCATCGCCTTCACTCCTTCTTCTCCTCTACGGCCTGCGGTCCCTCGGCCTTGGCCTCTTCGACCTTCGCCTCAGGTTTCTTCTTCCTCTTCACCTTGGCCGCCTTCTTCTGCTTCGGCTCCGGCGCCTCGGGCTTCTTCGCCTTTTCCTCCGCCGCCGCGATCCCGGTCATGCGCACGTCCTTCTCGCGCGCATAGGCCCTGGTCCACGTTATCCTGCGGGGGACGCGCCTCATGCCGATCATGTTCTTGGAGCACTTGTTGGAGCAGAACAGGAATACCGTTCCGTCCTTCTTGATGTACATATTGCCCGTACCCGGCTCGATCTCCTTGCCGCAGAACGAGCACACTCTCAGCTCAACCATTGAATTTGCCTCCTGTGAATTGCTCAGCGAAGGGCCAGCTTCCTGGCCTCACGCGACGTCTCGCGCAGCATCAGGATGTCGCCCATCCTCACCGGGCCCATGATGTTCCGGGTGATGATTCGGCCCTTGTCCCGACCGTCGAGAACGCGCACCTTGACCTGCGTGGCCTCGCCGGTCATGCCGGTGCGGCCGATGATCTCCACGACCTCGCAGGGTATGCTGTCGTCTCCCTCTGCCATGTGAAGCACCCTCGCTTTACTTCTTAAGCTTCTTGATCTGCTCGGCCAGGGAGTCGATCAGGGGCTTCGCCTTGCCGGCGTCGATCACTGCGATCGAGGCCGTGGGCTTTTCCAGTCCGCAGGCATTGCCCAGCTCAGCCTTGCTAGCGACGTAGGCGTAGGGGATGTTGCGCTCCTCGCACAGCATCGGCATGTGCGCCAGGATCTCTGGCGGCTGCACGTCCTCGGCCATGACCACGAACGAGGCCTCGCCCCGCTCGACAAGCTTCGTGACCTCGTTGGTGCCCTTCTTCACTTTGCCCGTGTCCCGAGCGAGCTCCACGATCTCATATGCCTTATCCTGAAGTTCCTTTGGCATCTCAAATCTGACGAATATCGGTTTAGCCATTCTCTTACCTCCTTCGGATGTACGATGACATCTTCATCATTCATCGGCTCAGAAAGAGCAACGCCACCAAAGGGATGATGGTATAAAAGGTTTGTTGGCTATGCGTGCTCTCACTCGGGCACAATCAAGGCTACTGGCTGCTCTTGGTCCGCCATTGCCTCGCCCTCATCTTGGCCGTTCTGAACGAGCACCTCGTTCATCTTCGCTAGGGTGGACATGGCGATCTTCTTGGTGGCCATGCTCGCGTAGGCGAGGGCTTTGTCCGTGAGCACGAACTCCTCGCCCTTCCTCTCCATCAGGCCGAGCAGGCGAAGCAGCGAGACATATGAGCCGATCTTGCTATCCTCGGCGCTCAACGCCTCCAGCTCGGGAATGGTGACCTTTCCGTAGTAGAGGCGTCTAGCCAGCTTGGCCATCGGATAGCCCTTGACCTCTGAATGCGCGTAGATCGGGAGGAAGCCCTCGCTCAGCCTGCGTATGTAGTCCAAGGTGGATGGTGCATTCAGGGTGAAGCGGTTGTTGATCATGCCCCAGGCCCTCGGCCCGATGCCGACGAAGTGGCTGTGCTCGTAAGGGCCCTCGTACTCCTCAGGCCTGGTAGAGAAGGACCAGAGGGTGCGCATCTTGTACCCTCTGGAACGCATCCTGTCCACGATGGCCAGGTACTGCTCCTTCTCCGCCTGCGCGTCCTGACCTTCCCATTGCCCGGACCTTTTGGTCAGGGGCGTGTACGGCAAGAGCATGAGCGGATAGGTGGATATGCCATGGACGCCCAGATCGGCGGCGGTTTCCAGATCCTGGAGCAGCTCGTCCTGGGTCTGCGTGGGCAAGGAGAACATGAGGTCGATGTTGACGTAGTCGAAGCCTGTGTCCATGACCCGGCGCAGGACGTCGATGAGCTGGTCGCGCTTCGTCATCCTTCCCAAGAAGGGGAGCATGCGCTCGTTGAACGTCTGCACTCCCACGCTCAGTTGGCCCACACCGTTCGAGCGCAGGGAGCGAAGGACCTCTTCGCTGAGGTCGGCCGGCCCGGCCTCCATCGCCACCTTGCCGTGGAACTGGAAATGACTCCGGACGATGTCGAGCAGCTGTCCTAGCTCTTTGTGCAGCAGCGACGGCGTCCCTCCGCTCACGTAGATGCGGTCCACCTCCTTCACATCCACATAGGTGGCGTAGAGTGCCAGCTCCTCGTTGACGGCATCTAAGAATGCTTTGCCATACTCGTTCTTGTACGACTCTCCGGGAAAAGCGCAATAGGAGCACTTGGCGGCGCAGAAGGGCACGCGCACGTTCAGGCCGGTGCGCTCCAGGCTAGCTGGCAGTACGTCCTCTAGCCTGGTCACTTTCTGGAACTCGACCCCGGAAGCCACCCGGTCCGCCAGTCGCTCTACGTAGCGCATGGTGAAGTCCAAGGACAGAACGCACCTCTCCCTCCCTGAACGACACCGAGATATTTCAATTCTGGGCAGGGGCGGCTAGAGGTCAAGATCGGCGATGAGACGTTTGACGATAGACGCGCTTCGCCTCAGGGAGTCGACGGTCTTGGTCTCGATGAGCACGCTCGCCGCAGGTGCGATTCGTACCAGACCTTGACCACGTCGCCGAGCTTCTTGCGCAAGTCGTTAATGGCATATAGAGCGAACTCCCTTTTCTTCAGCGTCGCATTCGCCGCGAACCTTGATTCCAGTCCGTTGGGCTTGGCGGCGATGGCTCGCTTCATGTCCTCCGCCCCTTATATCAGATAGATAGCTTTGCATCTGAAAGAGCATAATGTTTTGCTCAGCTACCTTCATCCTGGTTCTCTTCGAATTCGTAGCTGAGACGAGCCAGAGCCTCAAACCCCGTGCAGCGGGTCTCCGTCATGCGCCATCGGCTTCTCCGCCTTGTACATCTCGCAGGGGGGAGCTTCGACCTCGTCCTTGTAGTGCATCCACCACTTCTTGCACACCCATTTCTGCAAGGCATCGATGTCGTCTGGCATCATGTGAGCGAACCGGCCCTGCAGCTTCAGATATTCGGTCACCGGCTCCATCCTCTTCGGCTTGTAGGTGACGCTGGGCTCTCCGTGCTCCACCTCGTACAGCGTCCACATGCCCGTCTCTACCGCCAGCCGGGCGAGCTCCATGGTCCTGGACTGCTCGGACCTCCATCCAGGCACGCAGGGAGTGAGGACGTGCAGGAAACGGAAGCCCTCCGCCCTCTTGGCCTTCTCCGCCTTCCGAACGAAGTCGTTCCAATGGGCGATGGAGAGGGTGGCCATGTAAGGAACGTTGTGGGCCGCCACGATCGAACCGATATCCTTCTTGAAGCGGCGCTTGCCGTGTATCAACTTGCCTGCGGGCGAGGTGGTCGTCCATGCTCCGAAAGGCGTGGCGCCGGACATCTGTATGCCTGTGTTCATGTAGGCTTCGTTGTCCAGGCACACATACATCACGTCCTCATTGCGGTCCGCCGCCCCGGATAGCGCCTGGAGCCCGATGTCGAAGGTGCCTCCGTCACCGGCCAGGCCCACGACCAGCGCTTTCTTGCCCCTCCGCCTGAGCGCCGCCCTTATGCCAGTGATGACCGCCCCTGTGTTCTCGAAGGCGGTGAAGAAGTAAGGCACGTCGAAGGCGCTGGTCGGATATTGCGCCCCGAAGACCACCAGGCAGCTCGCTGGCACATAGACTATCGTCTCCGGGCCGAAGATACGCATGAGGTTCTTGACCGTGATGGCCACGCCGCAGCCGGGACAGGCCCCGTGTCCCCAAAGGAAGTAGTCCTTGTTCGGAACGTCGCGCAGCGTCAACTTGCCGATGTCCTTGGTCCCGTTCATTCCTGCTCACCTCTAAGCCCGTACCAGTTGACCGCTTTCACTTTCTTCCCCTTCGAGCTTCTCTCTATGACGGCGAAGATCTCTCTCATCTCCTCGGTGGTCAGGTCCCGCCCGCCCAATCCTCCAATGTGGTCTGTGATCGGGAGTTCGAGCGCATGCAGCGCGCTCCGGACCTCCGTGAACACCGGTCCATAGGAGTTGAAACCGATGGAGCGGTCGAAGACCCCCAGGGCTTTGAGGTGCGAGACGGCATCCAGCAATTCCTTCTCCGGGAACGGGCGCATGAAGCGTAACTTGATCAAACCCGCCCGCTTGCCTTTCTCGCGCAACTCGTCCACCACCGCTCTCGCAGTGGAGGTGGCAGTGCCTAAGGACATCAGGGCGAAATCCGCGTCCTCCATATGATAGGGCTCGAACAGACCTCCATAGCTTCGTCCGAACTTCTCCGCAAAGGCCTCGTCCACTTCCTTGATGACCTTCCGCGAGGAATCCATGACCCGGTCCAACTGGTAGCGCATCTCCATGGCGTAGTCCGGCGGCACGATGGGATTGATTATCTTCGGTTCGCCGACGTCCAGCATGTTCAGGGGAACGAACTTGGGCAGGAACTTGTCCACGTCGTTCTGGTCTGGCACATCCACCTTCTCCACCGTATGGGAGAGCACGAAGCCGTCCAGGCACACCATGATGGGCAGCATGACCCGGTGGTCCTCGGCGATGCGATAGGCCTGGAGGGTCATGTCCAGCGCCTCTTGGTTATCCTCCACGTACACTTGCATCCAACCCGACTCCCGCTCGGGCATGGAGTCGTTGTGCTCGAGCCAGATGCCCGCCGCCGCTCCCAGGGAACGGTTCACGTTGACCAAGACCACCGGCAGGCGGTTCTGCGGCGCAGCATAGAGCATCTCGTGCATGAGCGCCAATCCCTGCGAGGATGTGGCGGTGAACGTCCGCACCCCGCCCGCGCTCGCTCCCACCGCCACGGACATCACGCTGTGCTCGCTCTCCGCCGGAATGAACTCCGCATCGAGATCGCCGTCGCTGATGAACTCTGAGATGAGCTCGACGATGAGGGTCTGAGGGGTGATCGGGAAGGCGGGGATCACCTCCGCCCTGGCCAGGCGCACCGCCCAAGCCACGGCGTGGTCGGCGGAGAGCACCTTGCTCACCATTCGCGCACCCCCCGCACCATCTCAATTGCGTCCGCAGGGCAGATCTCCGCACAGATGCCGCAGCCCTTGCAGTAGCGGTAGTCCCAGCGCATAAAGTCGTCCTCCAATCGCTTGATCGTGCCCTCGGGGCAGGACCACCAACAGCGCAGGCAACGGATGCATTTCTCTTTCATGTAACGAGGGGAGGTGGTCCTCCAGGTCCCGGTGGGATTCTGCCAGGAGCTGCCCGGACCGACCACGATCTCTCCTCGCTTCTCCACGCCCAGGGCCGTGCCGGGCGGTATCTCGTTCCAGGGTGGCAGCCAGGCATCCTTGTGCACCAGTTCCTTGTCCCCCCTGCATCTGCCGGTGCGAGCCTGCTCGAAAGCGGTCTTGGCCGCTTCCGCGTTCAAGGCTGCGGCCCTCGCCCCCAGCTTCTCCCCGAACTTATCCCGGATGGCCTGCATGATGGCATCCAGGCTGACCATGTCTTGCGCCTTCGCGACCGCTCCTAGCATGGCCGTGTTCACGATGGGCGCCTTGAGCTTCTCGTAGGCGATGGTGGTCGCGTCGACCGTGACGCATCTGACCGCCACGCCCAGTTCGTATTCCTCCGGGGCAACGGCCACGTTCACGGCCGCGGCTCCTTCAACTTTGAGGCCTTCCGCGATGGGCTCTATCTCTGGCAGGTAACCGTCGAGCACCACAAGCAGGTCCGGCTCGTATATCTGGCTCTTGATGCCGATCTTCTTCTTGTCGATGCGGGCGAAGGCCTTCACCGGCGCTCCCCTTCGCTCTGCTCCGAAGTAGGGAAAGGCTTGAGCGTGATAGCCTTCGAGCACCGCCGCCTCCGCCAAGGTCTGCGCGGCCATCACCGCTCCCTGCCCTCCGCGCCCGTGGAACCTGACCTCGAACATCGAATGCCTCCAGCACGACTATCCCGCCTATTGGTGTACCAGGCTATTTAACACCTGCAATGACGCTCATTCCCGACTCGTCGGTCTTCGCCCTGGCGCCGTTGGCGTCGTAGGAGTAGCGGCCGAGGTTGGAGTACGCTCCGCCGACGTACTTGTCCACGCGGGTCAGCTGGTCGAAGGAGTTGTAGGTGTACTTGATCTGGACGTTGCCCACGGTCTTCCGGATAAGGTTGCCGTTGGCGTCATAGTTGTAAGAATACGTGCCGTTGCTGTTGAGCTGGCTCATCGACCGATAGGAGTACGTCGGATTCCCCCTTCGTTCATCAGACGAAGTCTAGCCAGTGCATGTAGTGCTGGTTCTGACCTCGGGCCGCTTCGCGGAAGGCCTTCTGCAGCTTCAGCGTCACCGGACCAGGCCTTCCCGCCCCGATGACCTGGCTGTCGATGGAGTGGATCGCCTGCACTTCCGCCGCCGTCCCGGTCATGAAGACCTCGTCCGCCACGTACAACTCGGACCGGGTGATCTCTCTCTCGGTGACAGGCATGTCCGTGTCCATCGCTATCTGCATGATCGAGTCCCGGGTGATGCCCTCCAGTATGCCGGAAGACAGAGGGGGCGTGAACAGCTTTCCTCCGCGGACCATGAAGATGTTCTCGCCCGTGCCCTCCGCAACGTTGCCCTCCGAGTTGAGCATGAGCGCCTCATCGGCGCCCTTGTTCATCGCCTCCAGCCTGGCCACAACGGAGTTGATGTAGTTGCCGCAGATCTTGGCGTTCAGGGCGGCGGCACGGTTCGACGGCTTCTCCCAGGAAGAGGTTATGAGCCTGGCGCCTTTCTGCATCTGCTCCTCGCCCAGGTAGACGCCCATGTAGACCACCGCTATGGCCACGTTGGTGGGCAGCTTGGCCGGGTTCAGGCCGTAGGTGCCGGTGCCGTAGTAGGCGAGCGGACGGATGTAATCCACCTGCACGCCCGCATTCGCTTTGGCCGTATCCTTCACGGCCTGGCACAGCTCATCCAAGCTATAGGGTATCTTGAGCGAGATTACCTTGGCCGAGGCCAGGAAGCGTGCCATGTGCTCGCGCAAGCGGAAGATGGCCCGTCCCTTCCCTGTCTCGTAGATGCGGATGCCTTCGAAGACGCCCCCGCCATAGTGCAGGCAGTGCGTCATGATGTGCACGTTCGCCTGGTCGTAGTCCACCAACCTTCCGTCCATCCAGACCTTTTGAACTGATGCCGTGTTCTTCCCTCCGCTGATGGGTATTGAGCAATTCCCCCGATAAATAGCTGGCGTGACACTAGAGAGCATTCACCGCGCGGATGAAGGACTCCGGTTTGCTGGCGTCCAACAGTTTGTCCACTTCCTCCAGGCTGCCGATGAGCCTGGCCTTCCCCGCTCCATTGGATGCGAGCGCGTAGGCCTCGCGCCGGGTGTTGTCCAACGTCTCTATGTGGACGACGTCATGCAGGCGCTTGAGGTCCGCCACGGCGATATTCGCCTGCACCATGTCCTTCACGCTGAGAACCACCCTCGACTTGCCAGCGATCTCGCATCTGCCCACGACGATGGTATCTACGTTGATGCGCTTCCTCGTGAATATGCCCATCACTCTCTGCATGACACCGAACTCGTCGTTGACGACCATCGAGATGACTTCCATTCTCTCACTCCCTGTATCTTTGTCCGCTCCCCCAAGAGCGATACGAATCCAGCCGAGGCCTTCCGAGCTTGGACGTCGTGAGGAAGAAGCTCATCCGCTCGTCTTCGTCTGCGCGACCCGCGCCCGACCACGAAGCGAAGCAAGAGCCCCTCATCCACACACCTCACAACGATCCGCGGGGACTGCTCAAGAGAGCGTCCCCCGTTCAGATGACCAAAACCTGCAAGCTGACCGTGCCAGAAAGGACGACGTCCCAAGCCGCAGGGCTAGACATGGAGGGTGTGTATCCCGACCACTATATATATACATTGTCAAGGCGTGGCACGGCCGGTCCCCACTGGCGGCATGTCCGGCACCTCCGCCCTCTGCTCGGCGAACAGCCGACGCAGGAACTGCCTGGTGCGCTCGTTCCTCGGGTTGCCGAAGAACTCCTCCGGGGTGCCCTCCTCCGCGATCACGCCTTGGTCTATGAACAGAACCCGGTCCGCCACCTCCCGGGCGAAGCCCATCTCGTGCGTGACGATGATCATGGTCATGCCGCTGTTCGCCAGCCGCTTCATCACGTCCAGCACCTCGCCTATGAGCTCTGGGTCCAGGGCAGATGTCGGCTCGTCGAAGAGCATGACCTTGGGGTCCATGGCCAATGCTCGGGCAATGGCCACGCGCTGCTGCTGTCCGCCGGAAAGTTCTCCAGGATGGCTGTTGGCTTTCTCCGCTAGGCCCACCTGCGTCAGGGCTTGGAGCGCCCTAGCCTCCGCTTCCTGCACGTTCATTCCCCTCACCTTCTCAAGGGCCAGCATGACGTTGCGTTTGGCGGTGAGGTGCATGAAGAGGTTGAAACTTTGGAACACCATTCCCATGTGCGACCGCACTTCATTGATGTCGCTGCTTCCCGCGGTGTGGCGCGCCTTGACGCGCCCCTTACGAAGCACTTGTATCCCTCCTATGAAGAGCAACGCGGCGCTGATAGCCGTGGGGATGGTCTCCAAGATGAACAGCATTGCCAGGCCTGAGATCACCATCAGCACTCCGGCTAGTGTCTTCTCGTACGAGCCAAGGGCGCTCTCGATCCCTAGCGCCGCGAAGGCGATGACAAGGAATCCGATGATGTAGGGAGAGGGTAGGAATGGCACCAAGCCTGTCCCGAAAGACAGCCCGATGAGCGCATGGAAATCGAAGAGGAAGATCAAACCCACTATCAAGCCGATTACACCACCGACCAGGGCCCATAACCCCCCCTCGTTGAGTGCGAATTTGTTGACCGGGCTCTCACCAGCGATCTTCACCCCTTCAAAGTACACATCGCCACTGGTCGGCTCGGTGAGACGGTTGAGGCAGCGCAGGAAGGTGCTCTTACCTCCTCCGCTCGGTCCGATGACCACCACCACCTCGCCCTTTTGAATCTTGACGTTGACGCCTTTCAGCACCTGCAGAACGTCATACCTCTTGCGGGTGAAGAGGCGTCTGAATATTCCTTCCGTCTTGGCGGGCACCTGGAACTCCTTCTTCAGCTCCTTGGTTTCTAAGAGCACTTCGCTCATCGGCGGTCACCGTACCCGGGGATGTGATACTTGCGTTCCAAGGCGCGCATCATGAAGCTCGTGGCATAGGTCAGACAGAGATACAAGAAGGCGGCGAAGATGAAGATCTCGAAGGGCTGGAAGTAGGTGCCGTTGAGCTGCCCGGCCATGGCGGTAATCTCCACCACCGCTATGACTGAGGCGAGAGAGGAGTCCTTGATGACGATGACGAATTCGTTGGTCAGCGGAGGCAGGATTAGGCGCAGGGCCTGGGGGAGGATCACGAAACGCATGGCCTGGAGGTGTGTCATGCCGGTCGCTCGGGCCGCTTCCTCTTGTCCCTTCGGAATGGAATTCACCCCTCCGCGAACGATCTCCGATTGATATGCTCCAGAATGGACGCCTACGGCGATAATGGAAGCAACGAGTGGGTCCATGGTGACGCCCAAGCCTATTGTCAAACCGAAATACCACAAGAAGAGCTGTACCAGCAATGGAGTTCCTCGCACCACGTCAACATAAGCCGTGGCCGGAACGCGCACCAACCTGAGCCTGGACACCCGAGCCAGGCCGCCAACGATTCCCAACCCGAAGCCTAGCATAATGGCGAAAACTGAGATCAGAACGGTCATGATCACTGGGTTGAAGAACAGCCCAACGTGCTCCAGGATGTTGAACTGCGAGCTGGTGTCGCCTATGGCCTGTGAAATCGACCACACATCCATTTGCACTTGCCTCTGTTGCGGGATAAGAAAAGGATTAGATAAAGGGGTTTTGGAGCGAGCTCAGAACCACTTGTCCATGAGCTGCTGCATCTCGCCGGAATGCACGAGATCTGCTAGGACCACGTTGATGAAGTCCTTCAGGTCGCCGGCGGACTTGCGCACGGCGATTCCATAGTATTCGTTGGTGACGATGGTGAAGCTGTCCTTCAGCGCTCCTGCGTTCAGCGAGACGTACTTGTCCGCCGTGGGCTTGTCGATGATGACCGCATCCACTCCTCCGGACAGAAGGTCCTGTATCGCCGTGTAGGCGTACGGGAAGCGCTTGACGTCGCTGGCACTGACGTGACCGGCTGCCACCAGTTCTGCGTCCACCCAGAAGTCACCTGTGGTCGCCAGGTTGACCGCGATCTTCTTGCCGTAGAGGCCCTCCACCGAGGCGATGCTCGATGAGGACTTGACCAGTATCGCCTGGTCTGCTGGCCCGTAGTAGGAGTTGGAGAATGATATGGACTGGTTGCGCTCCGGAGTGATCGTCATGCCGGCGATGACCACATCCACCGTGCCCACGATAACGCTCCCCACCAGCGCATTGAAGCCTAAATCTCTGATCGTAATCCCTACGTTCAATCGGTTGGCGATCTTCCTCCCGATGTCGATGTCGAATCCTTCAATTTGCCCCGATGAGGCGTTGAACATCTCGAACGGCACGAAGCCGCTCGAAGTTCCGATGATCAGCGTTCCCCTGCTCTTGATCTTGTCGATCGCGCTTTTCTCCGCACCCAAGCACCCAATAAAACAGGTGGACAAGAGCGCCGCGACAAGGATGACCCCGATTATTTTCAACGAACCTTTCTTGTTACCGAGCAATTCCTCCCCTCCGTGGAATCCCTTGGGTAACCAAGATGCGTGCCGCGGATTATAAGCTTGTTCCCAGCTAACATTTAACTAGGCGCCTCCGAGCTTACCCCAGATGTCCGCGAAACGATCGACGGCGTCGCTTTCCAGGCTCTCCCTCAGCGAGACCAAGAGATCGGCCACATAGCTGAGGTCCTCCACCGAGTAGATGGATTCCTTCTCCCGCTTGGATACGACGATCATGCCCCGGGCGCTCAGGCGCTTGAGATGATATGAGAGGGTGGACTTGGAGATGCCCATGGCGACCTGCAGCTGCTGGAAACTTGAGGGACCGTTCAGAATGAGATGCATGATGATCTTTCTCGGCATTCTCTGTCTCAGCACCGACATGGTCTGTCGGTCCTTGAGGTGGAAGCGGTCCGCTGGGAAGTAGCGCTTGTAGTATCCATCCTCCTCCACCCTCAGCACCTGTCGCTTCTCCATGTAGTCCAGGTGATAGGCGAGCAGACCAGTCTGCATCCCCAGTCCACGTTCCATCTCACGTACGTGGGTCCCGGGATGCTTGGCCACGAACTGGTAGATCTTCCTTCGGTTCTCTAGGTTGAGGGCCTCGTCCATGCGCTCTCATCTCTTCAACAAAGCGATGTAGAGAGCCACCAATATCGCCAGGTTCAGGACGACCAGTATCGGGGACATCTCCAGGTCATGCCATTCCATGAAGGTGGAGGATAGCACGCCCAGAGAGACCACGCTGAAGATCCCGAAGGCCAGGGAGACGATCGCCAACCTCGCTTCCCGATGCCGATGCCAGGCGACCAGGGACACAGCGAACAACAGGATCGAGAAGCCTGCGAAACATGACCTGAGGAACAGGTCCAAGGGTGTGAGCGTCACGTTCCTTCAGACCCTCCCGCTCGCCTAAATACTTTCTGCAAATCCGCCCGACCGGACCTTCTCCCCGAGCCGGAAGAACACAAAGTTCGAAGCTCGTACCAGTCGGTTCGAGACTTGCACCATAAACCGCTTAATGTCGCCGCGTACTCGCAGCAACCATGAGAAAGGGAGCACGAGCCTTCAAGATGATCCTGCCCGCGCTGCTGGCCCTCAGCATCCTATCCCTCCTCTCCACCTCCGTCCTTGCTGGCGGAGGCATGATGCAAGGCCAGTCAGCTCCGGGCAACGGCATTCAAGCCGGTGCAGGGGGCATGGGCGGCCCAGGCAACGGCATGTGGAAGGACCAGTCCGGATACATGAATGGCGGAGGCCATCAGAACGCCCAGCAGATGCAGGAGACCATGCAGTTCATGATGGGCAATGGGATGAAGATGGGATTCTTCGGCCGATTGAACTACTCCGACGGCGTCGCCGAGGGACGCTTCATCGCCTTCCACTTGAACGAGAGCACCGGCGTCATCACCGACTATCAGATGAAGCGGAACAGCGTCCTGGTGAACGTCTTCGATTCCCTGAGCGTGGATGGGTTCATTCCCACCAATATCTCCACCTATGGTTCGGTCATGTCGATCCGCAATGCGTCCGTGATCATCATCATCCATGACAACCCCACGGCCATGTTCCACGTGGTCGCCAACGGGACGGTCCAGGTCACGATGGACCTGGCCTCGGGTTTGAACGTTTCCTCCATTCCATCGCCATACGACTCTGCTGAGGTTCTAGACCATGCCCTTCTGGTCCATGGGAAGGGCGTGCATGCGCTCATAGGCACGGACCATACCTCGCTCAACATCAGCGGGACGCCCCTTGACTATGTGGTCAAGGCGCAGCTCGCGGACGACCACCTGATGTTCCGGTCCAAGCCGTTGCTAGTGCGTCACCATTGGATGCACGAGGATGCCCTGGAGCGGGCGCTGGAACGGCACCGCCTGGGAGCGGAGATGTCGCTCATGGTGTATCAGGGAAATGCCTTGTATGAGACCATGGAGTATGACCGGGCCCTGAGCCTGCAGGTGATCAAAGCGGAGCGCAACCGCATTCAGCTTCAGGTGTCCTCCGATGAGCATCAGGGCAAGGTCATACTGGTGAACCTGGACCGGGACACCCTGAACGTGATCAAGGGCACTCCGACGGTGAGGTTGGACGGCTCATCGATCAGGCAGACCTCCAACCCGCTGGAGGTGCTGGAAGCGAACGGTTCCACGGCCGGCGATGCGGTGTACTGCATCGTCTCCTCTGGCGATGTGGCCCAGGTCATGGTGTACGTGCCGAGCTTCTCCACCCACGAGATCAGCATCGAGAGCGCCCTGCCCTTGGACCAAGTGGCTGGATTGGCGGGCATAATGGCGGTGGGAGGGGCACTTGCGGTGATCGCAGTGGCCGCATTGGTGCTCGTCCGCAGGAAGGGTTAGAGCCATATCCCCCCAGGCTCCACCCTCCCCCTCCCTTTTTCCTTTTCCTTTGGAGCAATCCTCCTTCAGCATCCAGGTCCGTTCCCGAGCCCTGCAGCGCAAAGATTGAAATAATCCCTAGCACAACTCCCGGCAGATTCCTTTGAAGGGAGGAGGCTGGCTGCACCGGACGGAAAAGAGGCTCAGGGCCATCCCTGCCTCCAAGAGGGCGCTGGTCATCCTGGTCGTTGGCGTTCTTCTCCTGGGAGGATTGATCGCCCTGGACCAGCTCTGGCTCCGGAAGGAGCTCACCGATTCCTTCGGTCCGATCTCCGATGTGCCGTTCTATCGAAACCGCACGCAGGCGGTGCTGGATGGAAAGGTGCTCTATCGGGACGTCAAGATGGAATCGCCCCCGCTCATCGTCTACCTCTTGCTCCCTCCGCAGATGGCCGGGGGATCGGAGCTGGCCTACCAGATCTACTTCTCCCTGTTCACGATACTGACGGCGCTGACGCTCTACTGGGGTCTAAGACGCTATGACGACTTCCGCGCTTTCATCGTCTCCCTGCTCTTCCTCGGCTCTCCCTTTGGCACGGTCGAATCGACCATTGGCATCCAGGATGAATCGATCATCGTCTTCATGTTCATCGCCGCTGCGGTGCTCGCCATCCAGGCCAAAGGAAGGCTGAGCAGCGTCGTCTCCGCCATAGGAGTCTGGACGAAGGTCTTCCCCGGGCTCTTCTATCCCGTTCTGTTCCTGCGCACCCGCTCCTGGAAGGAACGGAAATGGCAGATCGGGGCCATTGTCCTCATCTCGTTGCTCATATCGCTGCCGTTCCTGATCCTGGCCCCGGTGGAGTTCCTCAAGTTCCCGATGTACTACCTGCTGGGCTCGGGAGATGGAGGGGAGAGTGTCAACCCCACGGGAGGCATATCGGTCTGGGACTTCTTGCGGACCGGTGGTCTGGACATCCCAGGAATGGTGCTGCTGCCGCTCACTATCATTGCCTACGTTGGAGCGCTATGGTACGGAAGGAAGAAAGGCATGGACATCTGGCCAGCGACACTGCTGGTCCTGGTGGCCTTCGTAATCTTCTATCCACGGATATGGATCGGATACTTCGTTCTCCCTGTGACCTTCCTGCTGCTCTGGGCCTCGGAGGATTGGAGGATCAGCCTGCGTTGCTTCCTGATGTACTTGCCGTTCCTGGCCACTCTGGCTTTCACCAAGGATAATGCGCGCTATGTCCCGGTGATCGACTTCCCCGGGTCATGGGTGGTGGGATTGGCCCTCACCGCCTTGGGGCTCTACATGTTGGTCGACACCGCCCGCTTGGTGATGGGAAAACCCTCCTTCATCGATGTCCGGAAAGGAGGATAGAGGATGCGCATCCTCATGGTGACCAAGTTCTACCACCCACGCATCGGGGGGGTGGAGACCACGGTCAAGGAACTTTGCGAGGAATTCGTCCGTCGCGGCCACCGGTGCACGGTGGTCACCATGGACCATGAGCTGCGCGGAAGAGTAATAATCAACGGCGTGGAGGTGATCCGATGTCCCGTGGACAGCAAGCTCCTTGGCGGCCTGAACCGACACGTCTGGCGCCACCTTTCTCAGGAGGTGAGGCCGGGCATGTTCGACATCGTGCATCTTCATTCCTATCATATACTGCTCTCGGCGCAATCGGCCTATCTGTGCCACCGACACAAGGTGCCATTCATATTCTCCGCGCATTACCATGGTAAAGGCCACACCCCGCTCCGCGACCTCCTGTTCCGATCATATCGATTCGCAGGCAAGAACGTCCTCAGGTGGAGCGAGAAGATCACCTGCGTCTCCGAATACGAGAAGGGCTTGCTGCTGAGGGACTTCCCTGGATTGGAAGGGAAGGTGGGGGTCATACCCAGCGGCATCAAGGGATTCCCTATCTTGACCGTGGAGAGGAGAAAGGATACGCTCCTATACGTCGGCCGAGTGACGAGGTACAAGGGCATCGACCACGTGCTCCAGGCCGTCAAGGTGCTGAAGGAACGGGGGAAAGAGGTAAGGCTGCGGGTGGTCGGCTCCGGGCCCGAAGAGGGAGCCTTGCATGAACTGGCTCAGCAGCTGGGAGTGGATGAGGCCGTAACATGGCTAGGGGACGTTGGCGATGATGAACTGAACCGCGAGTACCGTTCTTCGGCAGCCCTGGTCCTTCTCTCCGCGGCGGAGGCCTACGGACTGGTGGTGGCGGAGGCGTTGTCATGTGGCACCCCGGCCATCGTGGCGAAGAAGGAGGCCTTGGTGGAGTTCCTGAACGAGCCTGGATGCGTGGGCGTGGACTGGCCTCCGGACCCGGAGAAGGTCGCGGACACGGTGCAAAGGGTGTTGGAGGGCAGGGAGGCAACCAAGGTAGGTTCATTCAGCAACAAAATCGCTCCCTGGAGGGTGATAGCACAGGAGTATCTGCGCCTATACGATTCGGCGATAGCCGTCCGGGGTCCCGATCGCTAACGGCCGGTTAGATGGCCGAGCTTGAAGGACAGCTCCTTGACCAGCGAGAGCATGACGTACCTGCCTCTGATGGCCCTGACCAACTGACTCCCCCTCGACTCGCCCTGTCCGATGTCTCCCTCTAGCTCTATTATATCCACCGACCGGGCGCTCTTGCCAGCCTTGTATGAATGACGCATGAGCGCGAGCCACCCCTCTTCCTCCATGTGCATGACGCCCTGGGATAGGAGGCCGATGCGATGCGAAACCGCATACGCGCGCCGGAAGAGCAATCCGTCCTCGTAGGTGAAGACCTTGGCCAGCTTGTCCTCGTCCAGACCTTCGTAGGCCCGCGCAAGCAGCTCCCGCCTGAAGAAGCGCGGGTAGAGGTTGGGACCCGTTCCTGTCACGGGATCGGCGGCGGCATGCATAGCCGCCTTCTGCCTGCATAGCGATCGCTGCAGCCATCCCTTCGGTCGGTAGGACGTCTCCTCCAAGATGAGCATGTCCATCTCTGCCATGGCCTTCACCGCCCGACCGACCGTGTCAGGATAGAGCACTTGATCGCCGTCCAGGAAAAGGATGAAGGTGCCTTTGCTCTCCTGGAACCCCCGTCGGCGAGCACCCATGAGTCTACCCGGATAGGAGACCACCGAGGCTCCATGCTGACGGGCGATCTCCTGCGTGCGGTCCTTGGACCCCGAATCAACCACCAGAACCTCCAGGTCTAGATAGGTCTGCTCCGCCACCGCCTGCAGCGATACCGGCAAGGAGGACTCCTCGTTGAGAGTGGGGATGATGACCGAGACCAACGGCCCCCTGTCCTCGTTGGAAAGGGCTCTAGGCATGCGTCCGTCCTCATGACGCCCGAGAATCAAATACTTATGCCGGGGCGCACCTGGCTAGCCCGATTTGAACGGGAATCATTCCGACCTCACAACGATTTGTATATACGCGGGAAGGGATACGTGGCATGATGAGCGAGGCCAAGATCGTCATCAGGAGCAAGGCCCCGCTGCGCATCAGCTTCGCCGGAGGCGGAACCGACGTCCCGCCCTATTCCGATGAGCGCGGCGGAGCGGTGCTGTCCTCGACCATCGACCGCTACGCCTATTGCACCATATGTCCTCGCGCGGACCGGGAGATGAGGATCCGTTCCCTGGATTTTGCCCAGGACGAGAGCTGGACCGCCAACGGGAGCATGTTGCGCTACGACGGCAACCTGGATCTGATCAAGGCGGTGCTCAACCACTTCGAGGTGGCCGAAGGCTTCGATATGCTCCTACATTGCGATGCTCCCCCTGGCTCGGGACTTGGCGGTTCTAGCACCGTCATGGTCTCCATCATCGGGGCGGTGTCGGAGTGGTTGAAAAAGCCTCTGTCCCAATACGAGACCGCCCGCCTGGCCTACGTGCTGGAGCGTGAGGAGCTCGGCTTCGCGGGAGGCAAGCAGGACCAGTATTCGGCCGTCTTCGGCGGCTTCAACTTCATGGAGTTCCGGGGCTCCGAGACCATTGTAACCCCATTGCGCATCAGGACCGAAGTGCTGAACGAGCTGCACTATCACATGCTTCTCTGCTACACCGGGAAGACCAGAGATTCGGCGAACATCATCCAGGACCAACAGAAGGGATACAGGAGCGGGCAGAATCGGGAGGC